>Ga0164243_10005621_pt1 | contig 19126 bp, 21 predicted proteins | sample OricompcompostOP_FD_108781 | JGI IMG/M metagenome (GOLD analysis project Ga0164243, IMG submission 108781) | Organic Plus compost microbial communities from Emeryville, California, USA - Original compost - Organic plus compost (OP) | ecosystem: Engineered > Solid waste > Mixed feedstock >... | reverse complement strand
GTCTCAGTGATCATCGCCGGGACGGCGAGCATCGTTATCGTAGAGATACTCGCCGGTCCTGACGACACCCTCCTGCTGATTTTTTTACACAGCGTTCTCCTAACTGGTGTGACTGCGACAAACGGGGTGACGCGGTTCACCAGCCAAACGAGGAAACGCTCTGCTCGCAATTACGCACAGTGTTCAAGCACGCGGACATCACCGCGTTCCCGGTAAGCGACCCGGTTGCGCCCAGCGTGCTTCGCGGCGTAAAGGAGGTCGTCGGCGATCCGCAGCTGCTCGGGGCCGCTGACGGGCTCGTGCGACAACCCGACGCTGACCGTCACCCCGAGGCCCGGCCGGATCTGCGACCAGGGGTGACGCGCCACCCGCGAGCGCGCGTGCTCGGCGATCCGCAGCGCCGTGCCGGGCTGCACCTCCGGCAGCACGAGCATGAACTCCTCGCCGCCGTACCGCGCGCAGAAACCGGGCGCGGGCACGCCCTGCCGCAACAGTTCCGCCACCCTTCGCAACACCTGATCGCCCACCAGGTGACCGAACGTGTCGTTGACGGATTTGAACAGATCGATGTCGATCAACGCGACCGCCAACGGGGTGCGCGCACCACCCAGCAGATCCGCGAGCCGCCGGTCCAGGTAACGGCGGTTGTAGACGGCGGTGAGCGCGTCGCGCAGGCTTTCCTCGCGGGCCTGCGCGCGTTCGCGGCGCAACCGGTCGAACTCCCGCCGTAGCTGCTCGGGCACCGCGGGCCGGGTGGCGCGCGCGATACCGAGCGCGGTGCGCAGGTGCTCGTAGGCGGCGCGGAAGTCGCCCTCGAGGCGTGCAGTTCCGCGATAGCCTCGTGCAGGCTCAGCAGGTCGGTTTCGTCCGGCCGCGCCCGCTCCGAGGTCACCCTGTCCACCTCCGTCACTCCAGTCTTGTCGTCTGGATAGAGGCGCGTCTTGAGCACTGCGGACGGGCCAACACGAATATCGCTCAATGGGACGACCGGACGTCGCTCTCCGTGCTGGGCCGGGAAAAGCCGGGGCGCGCGGCCCGGTAGCTCCCGGACCGCGCGCCTCAGCCTCAACTACTCGGTGACCGTGATCCGGTCGGCCGCGGGCGGCGCGATGTTCTCGTGCGCCGCGAGATAGGTGAGCAGGGCGTCGAGGTCCACCGGCCCGCCGACAAGGTCGGTGCCCTTGGTGAACTCGGTGAAGCCGTCCCCACCGCCGGCGAGGAAGTTGTTCACCGACACCCGGTAGGTCGCGGCCGGGTCGACGGGCGCGCCGTCGACCGTGATGTCCGAGACCTTCGACCCGATCGGAGCGGACGCCGAGTAGGTGTAGTGCAGCGTCGACGAGACCTGCAGGATCTGCGTGCCGGAGTCGCCCCACTGCTGCTCGAGCACGTTCTTCAGGTTCTCGCCGGTCAGCGTGATCGTCTGCATGATGTTGCCGAACGGCTGCACGGTGAACGCCTCGCCGTAGGTGACCACACCGTCGCCCTCACCGGCGGGCGAGGACACGAAGCCCAGGTCGGCGCGGATACCGCCCGGGTTGGTGATCGCGATCTGCGCACCGGCCGCGGCGGTGGCTTCGAGCTGCGCGTCGGCGATGACGTCCCCCAGGGTGGACTCGCCGGAGGGCGCACCCGCCGCCGTCAGGTCACCGCTGATCGTGCCGACCGGCTGGTTCGCGATCGGCGCTGCCTTGGTCACGGTCTCGTCGACGAGCGCGGCCACCTCGGGGTCCGGGGTGACGTCCCGGGTGACCACCTCGTTGTGCGCGACGGTCGCCGCACGCACGACGTCCCGGGTCCGGTTGTCGATCTTGAGGTCGATCACCGACAGCAGCCGTCCGAACGACAGCCCCTGCACCACCGGCCGCGGGTTGCCCGCGGGGTCGGCGATCGTGCAGCTGTACTGCTGGTGGCTGTGCCCGGTGAAAATCGCGTCGACGCTCGCGGACACGCCCTTGGCGATCTCGCTGGCCGGGCCGGAGGTCACCTGGCAGTCGTCCGGGCCACCGCCCTCGGGCTCGTCACCCTGGTGCAGCAGCACGACCTGCGCCTTGATGCCGAGCTTGTCCAGCCAGCCGGACGTGCGGTTGATCGCCTCGACCTCGTCGCCGAACTCCAGGCCCTCGATCGCCTCGGACGAGACGACCGAGGGCAGGTCCTCGAGCGTCGCGCCGATCACCGCGATCGGCTGGCCACCGGAGAACTCCACGGTGAACGGCAGCAACGCGGGCACGCCCCCGTCGAAGTACACGTTGGACCCGAGGAACGGGAACGTCGCGCCCCGGTACCGGTCGCGGAACTGGCAGCCGTCGTCGGGGTGGCACCCGCCGAGCTGCATGCGCTGCAGCTCCCGGTAGCCCTCGTCGAATTCGTGGTTGCCGACCACCGAGGCCCGCACGCCGAGCCGGTTGAGGAACTCGATCGACGGCTCGTCGTGGAACAACGCGGAGGCGACCGGCGAGGCCCCGACGTTGTCGCCCGTGGACAGCACCACCGAGTTGGCGACCTCGCCGCGCAACTGCTCGAGGTGCGTGGCGAGGTAGGCGGCGCCACCCGCGTCGACCGTCGAGCCGTCGGGCAGGGTGACGCGCCCGGACGACCCGGACGGCGGTTCGAGGTTGCCGTGGAAGTCGTTGAAGGAGATCAGCCGGACGTCGGTCGTGTCGGCCGGACGCTGGTCGGCGGACGCGGGTGCCGCCGCGACCGTGGCCGCGGCCAAAGCCGCGGCCGAGACCGCCGCACAGCGTCGCAGCACGCTCGGGAAGTGGGACATCGTTCCTCCGATAAGGGGTTCGGGCGTGATCTAACCTCCGCTCCGCAAGGACGGCCAGGTCCGAAAGGCGGGAGTCGGGAAGTTGATCGGCCATTCGGCCGATGCGGGCGGCCGGAGCCGGGCTTCTCGGCCGATCCGCCCGGGGGTGCCTCGGCCATAGCGTCGAGGCATGACGACAGCGCAGGTCAACGCCCTCTACATCGGACTGATCGGTTTCCTCGCGATCTGGGGGATCGTGCTGGTGCCCCAGCTGGCGCTGCAGCACGTCCGATTCGGACGCATCGTGCCGCGGCGGATCGCGTCGACCGGTGCGCTGATCGCCTACGCCAGCTTCGCGATCGCGGTGACGTTCTTCCCGGTGCCGGGCGCGAACGGCAGGCGACTGGAACAGACCATCCAGCTGGTGCCGTTCCAGTGGGTGGCCGACATCCAGACCGAGCTGCACAAGCACGGGCTCGGTGCCGCGCACGCGCTCACGACGCAGACGTTCCAGCAGTTGACGCTGAACGTCCTGCTGTTCGTCCCGCTCGGGGTGTTCGCGCGGGTGCTGTGGAAGCGCGGCTTCACCGGGACCGTGCTGCTCGGGTTCTGCCTGTCGCTGGCCGTCGAGATCACGCAGCTGAGCGCCAACTTCGGGACCGCGCCGTTCCAGTACCGGATCTTCGATGTGGACGACCTCATCGCCAACACGACCGGTGCGGCGCTCGGCTGGATCGCGGCGGTGCTGTTCCTGGTGCTGCGGTCAGCCGTCCAGCCGGTCCGCGAGCCGGCGCGGAGCGAGCGGGTCCACCTCACCGAGGCGCGCTAGGGCCGCGGCCCGCTGGTGCGCCTTGCGCCTGGCCGCGCGGCGGTCCTCCCAGGCGACGACCACGCCGGCCGCGAGGAAGACCAGGACAACGAGCCCGAGGACGATCGCGAACTCCACGCCGCCTCCTTTGGCGTCGTGCTTGTGTGGCAGATCACAAACCGTACTCGTCCGGTGCGAGTTGCGCTACCCGCGCGGCGGTGAACCATCGGCGATCCGGGGTGCACCAGTCGCACAGCCCCAGGCCTGCCGCCGCGAGGTGGGCCCGCAGCTCGCGCTCGCTGAACCGCCGCGCGACGAACGGCTGCTCCCAGCTGCGGCCGCGCGCCCGGTAGCCGGCCACGGCGCGCAGCAGCGCTCCGTCCCGCTCGGCGCCGGTGAGACTCACCCGTACCTCACCGAGCTGCCCCTCGCGGTCGGTGACGGTGTCGAACCACGACGGCGGGTGCCATTCGAACAGCGCCACACCGTCGTCGGTGAGGTGCCGCGCGACCGCAGTGACCAGGCCAGCGCTGTCCGGCTGGTTGACGAGGTGGCCGGCCAGCAAGACGACCGGGAACCGCCTGCCCAGGTGCAGTTTCTCGATCCGGGCGCGGACGGTGTCGGCGCCGCGCACGTGGGCGAGCATCTCCGCCGAGTCGTACGGCGGTGACGGGGTGGCCCAGCTCGATCAGCCGGTGGGCGATGCGCCCGGTGCCGCAGCCCAGGTCCAGCACGGGCGCGCCGGGCGGGGCGGCGCGGTGCACGATCTCCGCCTCGCCGTCGGGCGGCAGGAGGCGGTAGACCTCGACGGGGCAGCCATCGGCGGTGGTCATGTGGGGAGTGTCCGCGTTCACCCACGCACACGCCAGGGCGAAACGATCACCCGAGCACAGGTGCCTCGGACCGCGCCGGGCGGCTCAGTGGTCCGTGCGTGGCGGCAGCACGCAGAACTCGTTGTCCTCCGGGTCGGCCAGTACGACCCACGGCAGGTCGGGCTCGTCGGAGAGCACGCGGGCTCCCAGCTCCGTCAGCCGCGCGACCTCGGCGGCCTGGGTGCCGCCCTCGGGAACCAGGTCCAGGTGCAGCCGGTTCTTCACGACCTTGTTCTCGCCGACCGGCTGGAAGACCATCATCCATTCGTCACCGGTGCCGATGTCGACGTATTCGAGCCCCTTCGCGTCGCGCCAGCGCTTGACCACCTCGTACCCGAGGGCCCGCGACCAGAAGCGGGCGAGCTTCTCGGCGTCGTGGCTGTCCACCGCGACGGCTAGGATCCGGCTTCGCATGTCTTCCTCCCGGCCCACCAGAGAACAGCTCGCCGCCGCGGCGGGCGTCACGATCCCGGACGTGCTCGCGCCCGGTCTCGACGTGCTGTTCTGCGGGATCAACCCCGGTCTCTACTCCGGTGCGACCGGGTACCACTTCGCCCGGCCGGGAAACCGCTTCTGGCCCGCGCTGCACGCCGGCGGCTTCACGCCCCGCCGCCTCGACCCCGGCGAGCAGAGCGAACTGCTCGCGCTCGGCCTCGGCATCACCAACGTCGTGGCTCGGGCGACCGCACGAGCCGACGAGCTGACTTCCGCCGAGCTGCGCGCGGGCGGGGCGGCGCTCGCGGAGAAGGTCGCCCGCTACCGGCCGCGCTGGCTCGCCGTCGTCGGCATCACCGCGTTCCGCACCGCGTTCGGCGACCCCAAGGCCACGGTCGGCCCGCAGCCCCATCCGATCGGCGGCGCGCACGTGTGGGTGCTGCCCAACCCGAGCGGACTCAACGCGCACTGGACCCCCACGACGCTCGGGGAAGCGTTCGCCCATCTGCGTGAGCGGGTTTACTCAGAGTAGCGCGCAACACAAGCGGGTGAACCCGCGTCACGCGCGCCGGGCCTGTCAGTCACACAATTGACGGGTGTCAGTCATGGCCGGTCCCAGCAGGGAGGATCGGGCCGCGACGCCGATGAGAGCCCGGGTGGTCGTCGAGGGGGGCGCGCCACCCGGGCTGGGCGTGCTCCCATGGCTGACCTTGCCGAGACGGAGTACGTGATGACGCGCAGTAACGACCCTAACCGGGTGCCGCAGGGGCCGCCCTCCGGCCGCAGCGTGGGAGTCGCGGCTGTCGACCCGGTGCCGATCTACCGGGAGGGCCTGTGCGGCCTCGTGCAGCGCACACAGGGGATGCACTGGGCGGGACAGGCCATCAACCCGCACGGGGCGTTGCAGCTCGCCGAGCAGATCCATCCCGACGTGATCCTCGTCGACTCCGGTCTCGACCCGCACGGTCACCTGAGCAAGCTGCTGATCGCGGGGGATCCGGCGCTCATCGTGATCGCGCTGGTCCGCGAGGCCAACCGCACGCCGGCGTTCCTGCACGACGCGATCGGTGCGGGCGTGCACGCCGCGATCCCGCGCTCGGCCGAGCCACGCAGGCTCGTCGAGGGCATTCGCCGCGCTTACCTGGACCGCCGCTACGTCGACCCCTCGCTGTCGACGCTGGTCTCCGCCGCCCGTGCGACGGCGAGCCCGGCCGCGGTCCGCCGCGCGCAGATGCCGCTGTCCCGGCGCGAGTACCAGGTGCTGCAGCTCGTCGCAGAGGGCCTGGAGAACGCGGGGATCGCGAAGGTCCTCTACCTGTCGGTGGAGACCGTCCGCACGCACGTGAAGAGCATCCTGCGCAAGTTGTCCGCGAGGGACCGCACGCACGCGGTCACCATCGCGTTCCGCGCAGGCATCCTCGTCACCCAACCCGACGACAGCACCGAGCGGCTCACGCCCGGTTCGTCCGCTCCCGGGATCGCGGAGTACCGGTCGCGCTGATCGGAACGGGGATTCGTGCATCACAACCGGGCACATCCGCTTGCCGTGGTTACCGACAGGTAATATCCTGAAGTTACCGGCCAGTAGGGGACCAGCATGCGCCCAGCCGGAAACCCGATCGACAACGGAGCGACGACATGGGCCACTACAAGTCCAACGTGCGAGACCTCGAGTTCAACCTCTTCGAGGTCCTGGGCGTCCAGGAGCGCCTCGGCAAGGGAGTCCTGGCGGATTCGGACGAGGAGACCGCGCGCGGTGCGCTGCAGGAACTGAACAACCTGGCGTCCGGCCCGCTGGCCGAGTCCTTCGCCGACGCCGACCGCAACCCGCCGGTCTACGACCCGAAGACGTTCTCGGCCACGCTGCCCGAGTCGTTCAAGAAGAGCTACCAGCAGCTCTGGGACGGCGAGTGGTGGCGCCTGGGCCTCACCAACGACCTCGGCGGCCTCGGCCTGCCCCCGACCGTGCAGTGGGCCGCCGCCGAGCTCATCCTCGGCGCCAACCCAGCCCTGTTCATGTACATGGCGGGCCCGAACTTCGCGATGATCCTCGACCGCAACGGCACCGAGGAGCAGAAGCGGTGGGCGCGGATCATGATCGACCGCGCGTGGGGCGCCACCATGGTGCTGACCGAGCCGGACGCGGGTTCCGACGTGGGCGCGGGCCGCACCAAGGCCGTACTTCAGGAGGACGGCTCCTGGCACCTGGACGGCGTGAAGCGGTTCATCACCTCCGCCGACCAGGACATGACCGAGAACATCATGCACCTGGTGCTGGCGCGTCCCGAAGGACCGGGCATCGAGGCCAAGCCGGGCACCAAGGGCCTGTCGCTGTTCCTCGTGCCGAAGTACCACTTCGACACCAACACCGGTGAGCTCGGCGAGCGCAACGGCGTGTACGTCACCAACGTCGAGCACAAGATGGGCCTCAAGGTCTCGACCACCTGCGAGCTGACCTTCGGCCAGCACGGCACCCCGGCCAAGGGCTGGCTGCTCGGCGAGGTGCACGACGGCATCGCGCAGATGTTCCAGGTCATCGAGTACGCCCGGATGATGGTCGGCACCAAGGCGATCGCCACGCTGTCCACCGGGTACCTGAACGCGCTCGAGTACGCCAAGGAGCGCGTGCAGGGTGCGGACCTGACCCAGATGACCGACAAGACCGCGCCGCGCGTGACCATCACGCACCACCCGGACGTGCGCCGGTCGCTGATGCTGCAGAAGGCCTACGCCGAGGGCCTGCGCGCCGTGTACCTCTACACCGCGTCTTTCCAGGACCAGGCGTGGATCGGTGAGGCCGGCGGTGTCGATGCCGAGTCGCTGAAGCTGGCCGAGCGGGTCAACGACCTGCTGCTGCCGATCGTCAAGGGCGTCGGCTCCGAGCGCGCCACCGAGCAGCTCGTGCAGTCGCTGCAGACCCTGGGCGGCTCCGGCTTCCTGCAGGACTACCCGATCGAGCAGTACATCCGCGACGCGAAGATCGACTCGCTGTACGAGGGCACCACCGCCATCCAGTCGCAGGACTTCTTCTTCCGCAAGATCGTCCGCGACAAGGGGCAGGCGCTGGCCTACATCGCGAACGAGATCACCACGTTCATCGATTCCGAGGCGGGCAACGGCCGGCTGAAGAACGAGCGCGAGCTGCTCAAGCGCGCCCTCGAGGACGTCCAGGGCATGCTCGGCGCGATGATCGGCTACCTGACCTCGGCCCAGGAGGACGTCAACAACCTCTACAAGGTCGGTCAGCACACCGTCCGGTTCCTGATGTCGGCCGGTGACCTGCTGGTGGGCTGGCAGCTGCTGCGCCAGGCGGAGATCGCGCTGGCCAAGCTGGACGGCGCGTCGGCCAAGGACCAGGCGTTCTACCAGGGCAAGATCGCGGTGGCTTCGTTCTTCGCCAAGACCGTGCTGCCCGAGCTGACCGCGCGCCGCGCGATCGTCGAGGCCGCTGACAACGACCTCATGGAGGTGCCGGAAGCGGCGTTCTGACCCCTTCCCGGTCCCCGAGCGACAGGCCCCCTCATTCCGGTGAGGGGGCCTGTTCGCATGGCGGGTCAACCGATGGTGGCGGACGATGGAACCGGGTTTGAAATCCGGTTCAGCAGGTACTCACCGGGCACGTCGAGCTGAAGGAGTTGCGATGGCTATCGGTGGAATCATCAGCGCGATCGTGGTCGGGTTGATCATCGGCGCGCTAGGGCGTCTCATTGTGCCCGGCAAGCAGGGGATTCCGATCTGGCTCACGATCATCATCGGCATCGTGGCGGCCTTCATCGGTACCGCGATCGCCCGGGGCATCGGTTACGCGGACACCAAGGGTTTCGACTGGCTCGAACTCATCACGCAGGTGGTCATCGCGGCGATCGGGGTGTCGCTCGCAGCAGGGATGTGGGGCAGGCGAAAGGTGACGAGGTAGCCCGCAGCGGTCCTCGTGGGTGCCCGGGAAGGTTCGGCCTTCCCGGGCACTCGCGCGTTCAGGACCGGAACGCGGCGCAGCTGACGGCGACGAACGACTGCTGGGGCGAGCGCCAGAGCACCTCGGCCCAGCGGTTGTCGGTGACCTCCTTGCCGTCGGAACCGACGCAGGTGTAGACGCCGCCGACCACGATCTGCCCGCACGGCTGGTCACCCTCGGGGGCGTGCGCGCAGGTCGTGTAGTTCGTGCAGGTCAGGGTGTGCAGCAGCGTCGACCCGACGTCGGCACCCGCCCGGACGTTGAGCTTGCACTCGTTGGGTACCGAGGCGTGCACGAGGGCGGGCTCCGCCGTGACTTCGGCGGCGCTTGCGGCGGCAGGCTGCACAACCGTGAACGCGCAGGCGACCAATGCGGCACCTGCCAGCGACTTCTTCAAATCCACATCCCTCCGAGATGTTACCTGTGAGCGGTCACGGAGGGTATCGGATCATGTGCTCCGCGGTGACGGCGGTAGGTTCGGCCGGTGGAGCTGGACCACCAGGGGCTGACTCGATTGCCCCCGCTGCCCGCCGACCTCGAGTACCTGAGCGCCTACGACAACGACCTGGCCGAACTGCCCGACGAACTGTGGCGCCTCGACCGGCTGGCCGTGCTCAACCTCGCCGCGAACCGGCTGACCTCGGTCCCGCCGGAGATCGGCCGCCTGACCGCCCTGCGCACGCTCGACCTGGGGCACAACCAGCTCACCTCGCTGCCCGCCGAGCTGGGCGGTCTGCCGAACCTGACCGAGTACCTCTACCTCTCGGACAACCAGCTGACCACGCTGCCGGATTCGCTGGCCCACCTGTCCGGTCTGCGCTACCTGAGCGCGACCGACAACGCCCTCACCGCGCTGCCTGCCGACCTCTCCGGCCTGCGCGAGTTGCGTGAGCTGCGGCTCTACCGCAACGACCTGCGGGAACTCCCGGACAGCCTCGGCGCGGTGCGCGCGCTGCGGGAGCTGCACCTGCGCGGCAACCGGTTGACCACGCTGCCGGATTCGATCGGCGAGCTGCGCGACCTGCGGTACCTGGACCTACGGGACAACGATCTGCGCACGCTGCCCGCCGCGCTCGCGACCCTGCCGCTGATCAAGCTGGACCTGCGCTGGAACCGGCGGCTGGCGGCGCCGGCCTGGCTGGCCGACCTCGACGACTGCCTCGTGCTGCGTTGACCCCGCCGCGCTACCGGGTCGCCGTTTCCGGGGGTTGCCCGAAGCCGCACACCACCGTGGGTCGTGGCGCGTAGGTGGCGGTGCGGGTGTCGCGACGGACCTCGGCTCCGGTGGAAAGGTCGTAGAGCACCCGGGTGTCGCTCGCGGTGAAGCCGGGGCGCCCCGGCGACGGGCGGCAGTCCGGGCCGGACCCCCGCTCCACCGGCGCCGGCCGGAGGTCCGTCCTCGGCCCGGTCGAGCTTTCCACCCGGTACTGCCTGGTGCCCCAGATCTTCACCGTCACGCTGCCCCCCGACACCGAGGCCTCGATCGCGACCCCGCTGCGCAGGGTGTTGGTGAACTTGAGATCCACCGCCGCGCCGCGGTCGGTCACCGCGATCGCGTCACGGGCGACCGGGTAGTGGTCCAGGTGGTGGCCGTGCTCGGTGTGCGCCACGTCCGTCAGCCCGGCCAGGTAGGCCGCGTTGTAGAGCGTGGTCGCGAGCTGCGACGAACCGCCGCCGACCACCACCGGGCCGTAGCCGTCCTCGTTCACCGGCGCCGGCACGTACCCCTGCCCCTGGCTGCGCGCGCCCGCGTGCGCGTTCAGGCTGAACGTCTCGCCCGGGCGCAGGACCACCCCGTGCACCTTCTCCGCCATGGCCCGCGCGTTGGTCGCCGCCGGGCCCGCCAGGCCGCTCGTGGTGAACTCGCCGACGACCTCCTGCACGCCCAGCGCCCGCACCGCTTCGGTGGTGGTCGCCGGCGGCTCGGTGCGGTACCGCACCCGCAGGTCACGGCCATCGGGCTTGACCAGCACGTCCATCAGCGGCTGGAAGGTGCGGTTCCAGTCGATCCTGCGCACGTCCTCCGACGGCTCGATCGACGGTCCGTTCGCGGCCAGCACGATCCGCGCGTCCCTGCCGTTCTTCTCGGTGCCCGCGAGCGATGCGCGCACCGCCTGACGCAACTTCGCCGGATCCGCCTCGACCTTGAGCGCGCCGCCCTCGGCCGGGCTGAACTTCAACGCGTCGGCGATCGTCCTCGGTTCGAGCACCGCTTCGGCACCGTCGCCGCGCACCGTGACCGGTTTGGCCACCGCGGGCGCCACCACCCGGTCCAGCGCCGAGTGCACACCGTCCGAGGTGACCTTGACCGGCGTGAGCGCGACCGGCAGCCGCACCCCGCCCTCGTCCAGCCAGTTCGCGCGCACGATGTCGGCCGCGGTCTTGGTGTCGGCGACGTGCTGGCCTGCGCGCGGTTCGATCGGGTAGGGGGCCACCCCGCCGTCACTTCCGGCCACCGCGACGAAACCGATGCTGCCCTCGGTGGGCGGGTGGTTCAGCCGCTCGGCGGCGAGCCGCTCGACGGCCTGCCGCAGCTCGTCCGGGTCGGTCACTGTCACCACACCGACCTCACGCTCGCGGAAGAACGACCGGATCCGCTCCACCGGGTCGAGCGGCTGCCGCCCGGCCTGCGCGATGGTCGACGGCCAGTCCAGACCGAGCCCTGACCGTTCCGGGTCGAGCGTGGCGCGCACGTCGCCCGCCTCGACCGGCACCGGTTCGGTGAGTCGCGGCTCCAGCTCGCGGCGCAGCTTCGCCTCGGCCGCCTCCCGGCTCAGGCCGCCGACCTCGACGCCGGCCACGGTGACCCCGCGTGGCACGTCTCCCGCGCTGAGGATCAGATCCGCGGTGTAGAGCAGGACGCCGACACCGAGCACGCAACCGGCGATCATGAACGCGCGGGCCAGCAGCCGTTTCCCCGGTGAGGGCGGGGCGGCGGGACCGTCACCCGCTTCGAGGAGTTCGCCCGCGAGGGCGTCCTCGGTGGCGTCGAGCGGTGCGTCCAGGAGGGGGTCGGCGGGCGGTTGCGGGCCCACCGCTGACACCTCGCGGTCGAAGCGGTGGTCCTCGTCCCGCTCCGGCCAGTCCTGATCCTCCCGCACGCGCTGCCTCCCGGACGCGTTACAAGTACAGGCCTGTCCCGTGCTCCGTGCGCTCGGTGGCCACCGCGTGGATGTCGCGCTCGCGCATCACCAGGTATGCCTCACCCTGGACCTCGACCTCGAACTGCTCCTCGGAGTTGAACAGCACGCGATCACCGACCTTCACGTTGCGTACGTTACTGCCTACCCCGAGTACGTCGCCCCACGCGAGTCGGCGGGCCACCTGGGCCGTCGCCGGGATGACGATGCCACCGCTGCTGCGGCGCTCGCCCTCCTCTCCGGAGAGCTTGACGAGGACCCGGTCGTGCAGCATCTGGATTTCCAGCTTTGCCGCGTCGTCCGGCAGTTTCTTCACTTCCGACACGCGGGTAATGCTACGTGTCGTCAGTGCGCCGCGGAGACCAGCGGCTGCCGCCCGCGCAGGGTGAAGTCACGTCGCACGCACCGGCCCTCCCGGACGAGGACGCGGCTGGCCACGGCATCGAAACCCGGCGCGGACACGACGAGGTCGACGAACTGTTCGGGCAGGCCCGCGATGGCGTAGCGGCCCTCGTCGTCGGCCACCGTCTTGACGAGCTGCCGCCCGCGACCGTCCACCACGGTGACCGCGGCGCGGGGGACCGCCGCGCCCTCCTCGGCCTGCACCGCGCCGACCAATGCCGGCGCCTGCTCGCCGAAATGCCGCTCGTGCACCGGCAGTGCCGTCGGCCGCGGCATCTCGATCGCCGGGTCCTCGACGGCCGGCTCCTCGACCGGGGGCTCCTCGACCAGTCCCGCGGCCCGCTCCCGCCGCCGCAGCCACAGGCTGTGCCCCACGATCAGCGCGACGCCGAGGACGATCCACGCGCACAGCACCAGGATCGGGCGCAGCACGCCGACGCCGTCGAAGTAGAAGATGCCGCGCAACGCCTCGATGAGGTTGCCCATCGGGAAGATCGGGTGCAGGGCGCGGAAGAAGCCGGGCACCATCTGGATCGGCACGGCACCACCGCTGGAGGGCATCGACAGCAGCACGAACAGGCCCATCGCCACACCCGGGAACCATTGCTTGACGAACGGCACCAGCCCGAACGAGGTGAGCGAGACGGCCTGGGTGAGCAGGAACGCGACCGGGATGGCCACCGGGTCGTTCGGGATCACGTCCATCGCCACGCCGCCCGCGTAGCCGATGAGGGTCAGAAACGCACCGAACCCGACCAGCGTCGCGACCTTCGCGCGGCGGCTCAGCGTCACCGCGCGCAGCATCATCATCACGACGATGTAGCTGGGGATGTTCCAGATCAGCACCAGGTAGAACATGCCGGTGCCCATCGTGTCGCCCGCTTCGGTCGGCGCCAGGTCGGTGACCGCGAGCGCGTGGCCCGTCTGACCCGCAATGGGCGTGAACGCGCTGGTGAGAACCGATTCGAGCATGTACCCGTCGGCCTTGGCGACGAAGAGCGTCGGCGCCGCCGGATCGGCCGAGTAGGCCGCCGTGGCGGTGCGGTCGCGGACCGCCTGCGCCGCGTCGTCCGCGGTGGCGACCGGCTGGACGTCGAAGGCACCCGGCCTCGCCTGGTCCATCGCCGCCTCGATGCGCGCCGCCGCGGCGGGATCGGCCACCGCGATCTCGATGTGGTGCGGGGACGGCGAGTGGAACGCGAGCAGGTAGCAGCAGACGAAACCGACGGCGAAGAAGACGGGGAACCACAGACTCTCGGCGAGGGTGCGAAGCTTGCCCGGTTCCTCCGGTGTATCCCTTTCCAGCTGCTCCGTCATTGAGTGAGTTTACCACTTTTTGCAGGCGCTGAAAAAATGCACTACTGTAAGAACGGTGACTCCGCCCACCGGTCTGCGTGAGCGCAAGAAGCACGCCACGCGAGAAGCGCTGCGCCGCGCGGCGATCGAGCTGTACCGCCGGCACGGCCCCGACACGGTGACCGTCGAGGACATCTGCGCCGCCGCGGGGGTGTCGGCGCGCACCTTCTTCAACTACTTCGCCACCAAGGACGAGGCGGTGCTGTCGCTGGACATGGCTGTCGGCACCCTCGCGCAGCGCATCGTGGACCGGCCCGCGGACGAGGCGCCGCTGACCGCGTTGCGCGAGGTGTTCGCGCACCGGTTCGCCGAGCTGGCGACGATGGACATCTGGAGTGAGCGGACCCTGCTGCTGCGCGAGCACCCGGAGCTGCTGCCCCGGGTGTCGCCAGCCAACCGCGCTCTGGAGGCCGCCGTGGCCGGGGCGCTGGCCACGCGCACCGCCCTGCCCGTGGGCGACCTCTACGTGCGCACCACCGCGGCGGCCGCACTCGGTGCGAACCGCTCGGCGATCGCAAGCTGGCAGCCCGGCTCGGGGCCCGACCTGGTCACCCTGTTCCACCGGGCCATGGACGTGCTCGAGCGCGCGTTCACGCCCCCGCGAGGATCAGCTGGAGGTGGTCCGGGCCGTCCGGCGTGATCCGGATCGGCACACCCCAGTCCTGGCGCGTCACCCGGCAGACGGGGTGCTCGGCGTCCGCATCACAGCTCGCCGCCTGCGCCACCACCTGCAGCACTCCCTCGGTGTGCCCCTCGGCGAGCTTGAGGGTTCGGGTCAGGTCGGTACCGGTGCCCTCGCCGTCGGCCAGCAGTTCCGGCGGCGCGGCCGTGACCTGCAGCCGGGTGGACGGGCCGAACCGGTCGTCCAGCTTCTCGCCGGGCGGCGGGGTGAAGACCACGGAGAACTCGACGGTGCCCGGCGCCAGCTCGGTGGGCGGGCGTCGCACGGCGTGCGCACCGGCGTCCACCTGCTGCCCGTCGGCCGTCAGCGGCAACGGGGTCAGGCGATGGGCCGCCGACTCGACCACCAGCAGCGCCTCGTCGGTCACCAGCAGGCCGGACGGCTCGGCGAGACCGTCGGCGAGCGTGCTGACCTCGCCGCTGTCCGGGTCGTAGCGGCGCACCGCGCCGTTGTACGTGTCGGCGATCGCGACGGCCCCGTCGGCGAGCACCGCGACCCCCAGCGGGTGCTGCAGCAGGGCGTCCGCGGCGTCACCGTCGCGGTGGCCGAAGGAGAACAGGTCGGTGCCCACCGCGGTGTGCACGAGGTCGTCGGAGATCCAGCGCAGCGCGGAGGTCTCGGCGTCGGCGAGCCAGAGCCGCTCGCCCTGCACCGCGAGGCCGGAGGTCTGGGCGAAGAAGGCCTCGGCGAGCTTGCCGTCGCGCAGGCCCTCGACGGTGGTGCCTGCGAAGCGGGACATCCGGCCGGTGACCGGGTCGAACAGACCGAGCGTGTGGTTGCCCGCCATCGCGACCACCGCGCCCTCCGCCTGCTCCCACCAGGTGACGTCCCACGGACTGGTGAGGTCGATCGACAGCGCGTCGCCGTCGGTGTCGCCGTCGCGCCACTGCGCACCGGTCCCCGCGACCGTGGTGACCTCACCGGTGACCAGGTCGATGCCGCGCAGCAGGTGGTTGGCGGTGTCGGCGACCAGCAGGTGGTAGCCGGCCCGGTCGGCGACCTCGGCGGGGAGCAGCGCGAGACCGGACGGTTCCGCGAAGCTCGCCACGTCGAATGCGCCGTCGGCGCGGCCGCGCGTGCCGCTGCCGAAGCGGCGGATCAGGGTTTCGCCGTCCGAGGCGAACTCGGCGATCGAGTGGTTTCCGGTGTCTGCCACCAGGATGCGGCCCTCGGCGGTGGCGACGGCCTTGCTGGGAAAACGCAGGTCCGCGGGCTGGTCCTCGACCGGGACGTACGGGCTGCCGCCACGCCGCAGCGTGCCCTTCGCGTCGTGTTCGGTGACCAGCTCGGCGACGACGCGGCGCAGCGCCTCGGCGTGCCCCTCGCCCGCCGCGGTGTGCACGACGTAGCCTTCCGGGTCGACGATCACGAGCGTCGGCCACGCCTTGACGGCGTACTGCGACCAGGTGGTCATGTCCGGGTCGTTGAGCACCGGGTGGTGCACCTCGTAACGACGCACCGCGGCCTCGATCGCCGCAGCCTCGCCCTCGTGCAGGAACTTCGGCGAGTGCACGCCGATCGTGATCAGCACGTCGGCGAACTCCTCCTCCAGCGGGCGCAGCTCGTCGAGGACGTGCAGGCAGTTGATGCACCCCGACGTCCAGAAGTCGAGGAGCACGATCTTGCCGCGCAGCTGCGCGAGTGTGACCTGCTCACCGCCGGTGTTCAGCCACACGTCGCCTGCGAGTTCGGGCGCGCGCACGCGCGCCTGACGTTGCTCTGGTGCCACGACACCGTCAACGACCTGCGCTGATCCGCTTGTTCCCCGGAACCACGATGTGGAATCTCACAGCCGTTCGAGCACGTCGGCGACGGTGACCGGATCGGTCAGTGGTGCGAGGTGGTGGCTGTCCAGCCGCTCGACCGGCCACCCGCGCTCGGCTGCCTGCGCGGCTTCTTCGTCGTAGGCATCGCTGAGCCGCAGGTAGGCCGCGTGTTGCGGTCCTGCGTGCGACGCGGCGCCCGGGGCCGGTTCGGTGAAGTAGGCCAGCGGAAGCCGCGGCAGCTCGGCGATGAACGCCGCGCGCGTGCTCCGGTCGGGGAGCAGGTCCTCGACGGTGCCCGGTGGGAACCACTCGTGCCACGGCGGGAGCACGCCGTCGGTGGCCAGGTCGCGCAGGCGGGCGACCAGTTCGGCCGGCGCGGTGTCGAACCAGCTGCGGCCGGGGTGCGGGAGCAGCGCGTCGACAAAGACGGCGCGCTGCTCCCGCACCCCGGTGGCGGGCACGAGCGCGCCGGCGCCGCTGTGCACCACGATCGTTCCCGGTCCGCGGATCGCGTCGCGCAGCTTCGGGTAGTAGGGACCGTCGCCGTCGAACACGCCGGCCAGGGACGGGGTGTCGACCCGGTGTCCGCGCGACCGCAACTCCGCCGCCACCGCGTGCCAGGTGGACGGCCCCACGAGCGGGCTGTGCACGAGAACGAAATCGCCCATCATTTCCCCAATCGGACATCTTTTGTTGTGGTGCAAACGGAATTGCGGCAGCCGGAGGCGGGACTCCGGCGTGATCGATCATTACCATGGCGGCCACGGGGACGGGAGGAGCCGGATGGACGAGGCACTGCGTGCCGTGGAGGGCAGTCTGGACCGCCCTTCCGCCGCGCGCGTCTACGACTACTTCCTCGGCGGCTCCACCAACTACGCGATCGACCGGGAGTTCGCGCAGAAGCTGCGCCGAAGGTTGCCGCTGATCGGCGAGTACATGAAGACCAGCCGCCAGTTTCTCGGCCGCGCCGTGCGGGAGTGCGCGCGGCTGGGTGTGCGGCAGTTCGTCGACATCGGGTCGGGGCTGCCGACCGCGCCGAACGTGCACGAGGTGGCGGACCGGACCCGCCCGCAGCGGGACAGCCGGGTCGTCTACGTGGACAACGAGCCGGTCGCGCTCGCGCACTCGCAGCTGCTGCTGGCCGATTCCGCCGACCCGGCGCGGCACGTCGCGATCGCCGCGGACCTCATGCAGCCCGAGAACCTGTGGGAACGGGTGCTCGACACCGGCATGGTCGACGCGCGGCAACCGGTGACGCTGGTGGTCAACGCGGTGCTGCACTTCATCAAGGACGCCGACGACCCGGACGGCAAGCTGGCCCACTTCCGGCGCCGTCTCGCGCCGGGATCGTTGCTGGTGCTGTCGCAGATGACGGACGAGAACCCGCGCAGCGCGGAGGAGCGCCGGGCGCTGGACGACCTGCTCGAGTACTACGAGCGCACGACCAACCCGGCCAGCTGCGCACGAGCGCCGAGTTCCGCCGCTTCTTCGGCGACTGGGAGCTGCTCGAACCGGGCCTGGTGTACGCGCCGGCGTGGCGCCCGGACAAGGACACCGTGTTCCGGAAATCGCCGTCGGAGTCGCGCGTGATCGGCGGCGTGGCGCGCAAGCCCTGAACGGGGTGCGGCTCTGGATCGAACCCGTCGCCATTCGGTGCGGCCTGAGGCTCCCGGGGTGACCCACACCTCCGGGCGGGAGAAATCGGGCCCTCCCGCGCGTTGAACCGGGTATGGCTGTCGTGTTGCTGCTCTACATCGTCGCCGAGGTGGCCGCCGTCTGGGCGGTCAGCTCGATGATCGGGTTCCTCGGCACCCTGGGGTTGCTGGTGGTCGGCGCATTCCTCGGGTCCTGGCTGGCCCGCCGCGAGGGCGCCCGGGCCGCCCAGGCGTTCCTGGCCACCGCGCGCTCCGGGCGGTCGCCGCACGCCGAGATCACCGACGGCATGCTCGTCGCCTTCGGCGGGCTGCTGATCATGGTCCCCGGGTTCCTGTCGGACATCGCAGGCCTCGCCCTGCTGCTGCCGCCGACCCGCGGCGTCGTGCGCCGCGCGTGGCTCAAGCGCGCCGAGCGCCGCATGCCCAACCGGCTGATCGTGGTCGACAGCGAAGTGGTCGACGAGCAGACCCCGAACCGGCCGATCATCGAGGGCTGAGCTAGCCGGCCCGCGGGATGTCGAAGTAGCCCGACAGCCGCACCGCGGGCGCGTACTCGCCCTTGACCTTCACCTTCCCCGTCACGAACATCGCCGCCACCGCCGCGTTGCCGGTGGCCACGCGGAAGAAGTCCTCCACCGCGATGGTGATCGTGGTGTGCGGATCCCGTGCGATGTCGGTGCCGGACACGCAGCAGCCGTCCTCGATCACGGTCTGGAACCGGTCGTAGCCGCCCACCCCGCTGCCGCCGGGGAACCGCCAGCACACGACGACGGTCGAGTACCGCGCCTTGTCCGCCAGGAAGTGGTCGGACATCCGGCGGAACACCTCGTGCAGGAACACCATGCGCAGCTCGCGGTGATCGGCGATGGCCCTGAGCTGTTCCTTCGACGCGCGGCGCACGACGTCGGCGAGCGTTGCGGTGGACAACTCCGACAGGTGCACACCGGACCCCGCGGTGCCGAGCATGTGCAGGGTTTCGAGCAACCGGATGAACTGCTCGGCGGACAGCCTGCGCAGATCGATCTGGCGCGCGAACGCGTCGATCACGGTGCCGGACACAGGCGGAAATTCTACCGGCGGAGGGGCGGGGGGTAGCGTTTCGGCCAGGAAGGAGGTCCGGGTGACGGAGGAAGTGAAGGCACCGCGTTCGCGCCGGTTGCCGAGGTCCGTGCGGGAGCGGCAAATCCTCGACGCCGCGGTGGAGGTGTTCTCGCGACACGGCTACCACTCCGCGTCCATGGACGAGATCTCCGACGTCGCCGGGGTCTCCAAGCCGATGATCTACTCCTACCTCGGCGCCAAG
>Ga0164243_10005620_pt1 | contig 19127 bp, 14 predicted proteins | sample OricompcompostOP_FD_108781 | JGI IMG/M metagenome (GOLD analysis project Ga0164243, IMG submission 108781) | Organic Plus compost microbial communities from Emeryville, California, USA - Original compost - Organic plus compost (OP) | ecosystem: Engineered > Solid waste > Mixed feedstock >... | reverse complement strand
CGGATGCGCCGCCTCGGCCTCGACTGACGCGGCCCGCGCTCAGTGCGCCGGGGCCGGCAGCGTCGGCGGTAGGCGCCACTCGTCCGCGACCTGCTCGCCGGTGAGCGCCTCGAGGAACGCGACGAGATCCGAGATCTCGCTGCTGCTGAGGTTCAGCGGCACGAGCAGGCCGCTCTTCGTCCCCGGGAACCCGGTGGTCCCGCCACCGTCGTTGTAGAATCGAACGACGTCCTCGAGCGTCGCGAGGCTGCCGTCGTGCATGTACGGCGCGGTCGCGGTCAGGTGACGCAGCGACTTGGTCCGGAACTGACCGCGCACCTCGTCGCTCTGGACCACCCCCTCGAGCTTCGCGGCGCCGGCGACCGGATCGTCGCTGTACATGCTCGCGCCGTTGAACGTGTTGTTCACGGCCTTCGGGATGTCGTCGTAGCGGCCCTGATCGAACGGGTCGCGCGACTGCATGACGCCCGTGTTGTGGAACTTCTGGTCCGTGAACGTCGAGCCGGTGTGGCACGCGTCGCAGGCCGCCTTGCCGATGAACAGCTTGAGCCCGCGCTTGGCCGAGGCGGTGAGCGCCGAGAAGTCCCCCTGCGCGTACCGATCGAACGGGCTGTTCTTGCTGACCAGCTTGCGCTCGTACGCCTCGAACGACTTGCCCACGTTCGCCATGATCGTGTTGATGATGATCTGGTCGGCCGGATCCATCATCTCCCACGGCCCGTCGGGGGCGTCGGCGGACGACTTCGGCTTGCCCTCGGGCGGGAAACGGGATGCGTCGGGGTGCGCGGGATCGAGCGCCGGGTCGAGATCGGGGTCGAACAGCTCGTTGTACTCGTCGCGGTAGTGGTCCCACAGCATGTGGGCGAAGCCGAGGCGGTTGCCGGCGGCGTTGTCCTTCGTCTCCGGGGTGTTCGCGCCCTGCTTCCAGAACGTGTCGTGCGCGCCGGCCCAGTTCCCCCACTCGTAGTACGTCACGTTGACGAGCGACGGCGCGTTGCGCCCCGTGCGCGCCGCGCCCATCGAGGTCTGGTTGTCGGGGCGCGAGTCGGAGAAGTAGGACTCGGGGTTGTGGCAGGTGATGCAACCGACCTTGCCCGTCTCCCCGACCTGGCCGAGCTCGCTCTCGACGGTCAGCGGTCCCGAATAGCGCTTCTCGAAGAACAGCTTCTTCCCGAACGCCGCGACCTGCTCGTTGTCGGCGTACCGGTTCGTCGGGTTCGGCGGGGGTCCGTCGGAGAGGACGAACGACTGCACCTGGTCCCACTCGGCCTCCGTGAACAGCCCGTCGATCAGCTGGGTCTCACCATCGTCGCCACAACCGGCGAGCACGAGTACCGCCAGCGCGCAAAAAGCCGAACCGCGCATGACGGACACGCTACCTCGATTCAATCTTGTAGCGCAAACGCACATTTCCGTTTCACTCGAAGCGCGAGGGACACCTTGACACGTCATCTGTGACGCACGCTGCAACGCAGGTGATGCGTCGCGGCGCGACGGGGCGAAGGACTTCGCTTTCAGCCTCGTTGGAAATTGCGCCGGGCCGGCGGATCGCGGTTATGATGAGTGGGAAGAGGGTGGCGCTCGTGCTGTATGCGAGCGCCCGACATACATGCAAAAAGCACCGTACTTCCATCTGACCTTCCGTCCCAACATCAAGCTGGTCTCGACGGTCCGGCGCTTCATCGGCGACTTCTACCGGCGCGTGCTCGTCGACCAGGAGATGTCACAGCGGCTCGCGCTGGCGACCCACGAGCTCCTCGAGAACGCGGTGGCGTACGCCGCGGACGACGAGACGGAGGTCCGGATCGAAGTCGAGAACGACATCCTCTCCGTCCGCACCTGGAATCGCACGACGCCGGAGCGCATCGACGCGCTCAAGGCGACGATCGACGAGATGAACGCTGCGCCCGATCCGGACACGTTCTATCAAACGATGCTGATCCGCACCGCGAAGCGCACCGATGGCTCCGGCCTCGGGCTCGCGCGCGTCCGTGCCGAGGCAGAGATGAACCTCGGCTACGAGATCGATCAGAACCGCGTGTGCATCCTCGCCACCGCCACCGTCGTCGGGGGTTTGCAATCATGAGCGTCGAGCTACCCAAGTCCACGTCCGCGGTCCTGTCCGTGGACGCATCGTTCGCGGACGGGACCCTGTCGTCCCGCTTCATCGGCACCGCCGACGTCGAGGCGAAGCCGTACCTCGACGACGTGGTCAAGAAGCTCCACGAGGAGGCGCTGCGGCTCGGCGCGAACAAGGTCGTGATCGACTTCCGCGAGCTCGAGTTCATGAACTCCTCCTCGTTCAAGGTGTTCGTGAGCTGGCTCGCGCTGGTGCAGGAGCTGCCGGCGGACAAGCAGTATCGGATCCACCTGCTCTCCAACCCGAGCATGCACTGGCAGCGTCGTAGCCTCGCGGCGCTGAGCTGCTTCGCCGTCGATCTGGTCGCCATCGAGACCTGAGTCGATGACGCCCGACCTGCCGGAAGGGATCATCACGAGATTCCGGACGCTCTCGCTCGAGCGTCTCGGACGGGTCGAGGCCACGTGGAATTCGTTGATCGGGGGCGTCCAGGATCACAACGCGCTCCGAGAAGTCGCCCGCGATCTGCACACGCTGAAGGGCGACTCGCGCATGGTGGGCTTCGACGACGTCCACGTGCTGTCGCAGAAGCTCGAGGAGCTGTTCGCGGTCGCCGGACAGCTCGACTATCGGGTGTCCGACGACCTCGAGCTGGTGATCACGATGGCGATCCAGTTCCTCGGGGTGCTGCTGCGCAAGAAGTCGGGGAACGCCGTGAGCGGCATCGACCTGCCCGGCTTCGTGCGCCAGGTCGACGAGGTCCTGCGCGAGACCCGCGCGGTCCCGACGATCGCGATGCCGAGGACCGCGACGATCGGCAAGGTCCGCGTCCCCAACGTCAAGGTGTCGATGGACCGGCTGTCCGAGCCGACCCGGCACCGGCTCGCGGTCGCGGCGACGAACGCGTACCTCGAGTACCTCAGCGCGCGCGGCACCACGTCGCGCACGCGCCTGCGCGGGGTGTGGGCGACGCTGCGCGACGAGCTCTCCGGCATGCAGTCGGTCCCGCTCGAGCCGGTGATCGATCGGCACGCGACCACGGCCCAGTCCCTCGCGCGCGAGCTCGGCAAGCAGGTCGCGGTCGAGCTCGAGCTCGGCGCGATGCGCGTCGAGTCGCGGGTCGCCGAGGCGCTCGATCTCGCGATCGTGCACCTGATCCGCAACGCGCTCGATCACGGGATCGAGCCGCCGCCTGCGCGCGTCGCGGCAGGCAAGCCCGCGTACGGGATGATCCGGATCCGCGCCGGCGAGCAGCTCGGCATGACCGTGCTCGAGATCGAGGACGACGGCGCGGGCATCGATCTCGACGCGGTGCGCGAGCGCGCGATCGAGCGCGGCCTGCTCCGGCCCGAGCGCGCGGCGACCGCGTCCGACGCCGAGCTCCTCGACTACATCTTCCACCCCGGCTTCACGACGCGCAGCATGATCACCGAGGTGTCCGGGCGCGGTGTCGGCATGGACGCGGTGAAGGCGGCCCTGGTCCGCGTCGGTGGCAACGTCAGCATCTCGACGACGAAGGGCCACGGCTCGAAGGTCACGCTCGAGACCCCCGCCCCGATCCGCCAGATCCGCGCGTACCAGTTCCTGTCGCCGGGCGGCGGCGTGTCCCTCGCGGTGTCCGCGCGGTGGACGCCCGTCGTCGAGGACGGCCCGGCGCGCGACGCGCTCGATCCCGCCACGGCGATCCAGCTCGCCGGCTCGAGCCGGCAGACGGTGCTCGATCTCGCCCGCCCGGTCCGCGACCTCGTCCTGCGGCTGCGCTGGGGCTTCCTCGAGATCGCGCTGCGCGCCGCGACCGAGCCCGTGCTCGTCACCGCGGATCGGATCTGCCCGACGCCGGACGACTACCCGCTCGAGGTGGTCGCGATCGATCAGCAGGAGACGATCCTGCTCCGCCCCGAGCACCTCACGAGCCTGGTCGAGCGCACGGCGTAGCGCGGGCGGTTCACGCCGCCGCTTGCCGCACGATCAGCACGCTGATGTCGTCCTCGTGGACGACCTGCCACGCGGTCACCGCGGCGACGATCTTGTCGCGCAGCACCTCCACTGGCTCGGTGCGCGCCTCCTCGATCAGGCGGCACAGGCGATCGATCCCGAACTGCTCGCCGTCCTTGGCGCGCGCCTCGGTCACGCCGTCGCTGTACAGCACCATGAGGTCGCCGACGGCGAGCTCGATCGTGGTGTCCTCGGTGACCCGGCTGATGTCGCGGATCGCGCCGAGCCAGGTGCCCGGAGTCGGGATCCGCTCGCACGCACCACCCTGGGCGCGACACACGATGATCTCCTCGTGCGCGCCGGCGAACGTGACCTTGCCGTCGGCGCAGCGCATCAGCGTCAGCGTGATGTGCTCGTCCTGGTGCAGGCGGTTGCGGATGTTGTCGTACACCACGGAGTTGAGCACGCTGAGGTGCGATTTCGGCGCCGCGTCCGGGTTCTCGCGGACGAGCGCCGCGATCACGCTCTGCACCATCAGCATCTCGAGGCCGGCGGTGAGGCCGTGCCCGGCGACGTCACCGACGCCGATCCAGCACCCGCCGTGCACCGGCAGCACGTCGTAGTAGTCGCCGCCGACCTCGCTCGCCGGGATCATCCGCGCCGCGATCTCCATCCCGCGCACGTCGAACGTGGTCGGTAGCATCGAGGTCTGGATCCGCATCGCGATCTCCATCTCCTTCTGGAGCCGCTCGTTCTCGGCGAGCGCGGCGCGCGACTTGTCGAGATCCTCGACCATCTGGTTCATCGCGGTCGCGAGCGCACGGACCTCGGTCACGCCCGACGGGGTCGCGCGCGCGGTGAGCTCGCCCCGCGACACGCGCCGGGTGAACCGGACGAGGTCGTCGACGGGGCGCGACAGGAGGCGCGACAGACCGAACGCGAGCACGAGCGCGCCCGCGAGCGCGATGCCGGCGATGCCGAAGATCGACCACATGAGCCGGCGCCCCGGTGCGAGCGCCTCGTCGAGCGAGCGCAGGAGCACGAACGCGAGCTCGCGCTTGCCCTCGTAGCGCGGGAACGCGCCACCGGTCGCCGCGTAGCGCACGCCGGCGATGTCGACCTCCGCGTCGCGACCCTGGACGGCGGCGACCGCGGCCGCGAGCTCGGACTCCGGCTCGGGCTCGGGGGAGCTGCCCGCCGCGCGCTTGCCGTCGATGGTGAGGACGAGCGTGCTGCCGGTCTGGCGGTGGATGCCCTGCGCCGCCGCGTCGTCGAACACGCGACCGACGACGATCACGCCGACGCTCTGCGCACCGAAATCGATGCGACACGCCTGGACCTGGTACGCGCGGTTCTCCGAGATCCACACCGCCGCGCCCTCCCCGTCCTCGCGGGCCGCCGCGATCGCCGGGTTCGTCGACATGTCGAAGCCGGACGCCTCGGGCTCCAGCGCGTCCGCGACGAGCGTGCCGTCAGCGTCGGTGAGCAGGAACAGGTCGCTGCCGAGCGAGGTCCGCAGCTCGGTCACGACACCGACGACGGTCTCCCGCGAGATGTCCCGGGTGGCCACCGTCGCGCGCAGGCGCGGCTCGTTCGCGACGACGCGGCAGTCCGATCGGAGCACCGAGTGGCGGTAGCCGATCAGATCGTCGAACACCTGCCGGCTGCGCGCGAGATCCTCGCCGAGCTTGGTGCGCTCGGAGCGCTCGACGACGACGGACACCGCGACCACGGTCGCGCTGATGATCGCGATCACCAGGAGGGTGATCCCGAGGAGCATGCCGGTGCGTAACTTCATGGTTTCTCGAGCTCGATCGTCTGCGGGAGAGCAGCCTGGAGATCGAGCTTCGCCCGCAGCAGCAGAAGCTCCTCCACGTCCGTGATGCCCACCGCCCTGGCGATCTCGGCATCGAGCGCCCGCCACACGACCTCGAGCTCGAGCGCGCCGCCCTCGGGGTGCGCGAGCTCGAGGCTGACCTTGCGCGAGCCCTTCGCGGGGATCCGGTCATCGCTCGCGACCTTCGTCGCCTTGTAGAACGGCGCCGGCCGGCCCTGCGCGTCGACGAGCATCCTGCCGAATGGGTGCTCTGCCGACGCGACCGTCGCGCCGCCAGCGTCCTTCGCGACCGCGCGCACGATCAGCCGCTTCTCGGGGAGCCCCGTCGGCACGGCGTGGCCGGCGAGGACGTTCTTGATCTCCGCCTCGACGCGGAGCTTCCCACCGTCGGCTCTCACCGTCGCCTTGCCACGCAGCGCACGCTGCCGCAGCTCGCCGGTCACGCCGAGGAGCCCGTGGTTCGACACGCCATCACGCTCACCAGCGCCCTCGGCGACCTCGTCGCGGGTCCCCGGCATGTGGCAGGTCTGGCAAGCGCGCCCCTTCGACGGCCCCTCGCGCCACTCGTCGTACTCCGTGAGCACCGGCAGCTCGCCCCCACCGGGGAGCGGGCGGTAGTACAGGTGGCACGCCGCGCACATCTTGCTCTGCTGGTGCAGCGGCGAGCAGCCCATCTTGTGGAAGTAGTGGTCCTCGGCGTCGCACAGCGGGCCGTACTTGACGTTCTCGCCGAGCAGGAGCTCGAACTGGCCGCCGTCGCGGCGGACCTCGACGTCCTTGATGTTGTGGCAGACCTCGCAGGTCACGCCCTCGGCGGCGACGCGATCACCGGCGGGCAGATGCGGTGCGAGCGGGGCATGGCAGCCGTCGCAGCCGGGATCCTTGGCGTGCGCGCGCATCTTCTGGTAGCTCGGGCGCGTGCTCGCCTGGGCGTGCGCCGAGGTCTTCCACTCGTCGAACATCTTGTTGTGGCACTCGCTGCACCGGATCGCCGCGTAGGCGAGCGGCGCGGACGCGAGCGGCCGTCCGGACGCACCGGAGCCGCTGGCGGCATCTCCCTCCGGGGTGGCAGCCGCCGCCGCATCGGCGGGTACCACGTTCACGACGTCCTTCTTGGCCGCCGGTGGCGGCGTGCTCTCGCGACCGCACGCGGCGGCCGCGACGAGCAGCATCACTCGTAGCGACCGTATGGGGTGCCGTCCTTTCGGCGGTGCTGGGCGGGCTTCTCCTTCTCCTCCACCGCCAGCTGCACCTTCGCCGCCTTGCCCGGTTCGATCGTGACCTCACCGATCGTCTCGCCACCGTGCGCGTGCCACGCGACGATCGGGTACGTCCCCGCGGGCACGCCCTGGATCCGGAACGCGCCCTTGCCGTCGGTCACGGTGAAGTGGTGGTTCGGCACCACCAGCACGCGCGACGACATCTCGGGGTGGATGTTGCAGAACACGTCGACGACGCCCTCGCGCCGGAACTCGACCGACTTGCTGCCGCCGCTCCGGTACAGCCCGAGGTCGAAGCGCGCCGGCCGCGACGCGGAGAACACGTTGTGGAACACCTTGTCGTCGTTCGGGAACTCGACCGTCGTGCCCTTCACGACCGCGCTGACCCGGGGCGAGAACTGGAGATCGCGCTGGCGGATGACGTGCTTGGCCTTCTCGTCGCGCGTCGTCTTCGGGACGTCCTTGAGATACACGACGATGTTGGCCTGGGTGCCGGCCGGCTTTCCGTTCCGGGTGAGCTGGATCGTGCCTTCCACCGTGCCTTCGAGCGCCGCACCGTCGGTCGTGCCCGGCTGCACGAGGCAGAGCAGTGCCAGCGCGCAGCCGGCGAGCAGGCGATGGGTTCTGGACTTCATCACGAGGCGGACCTCCGGACTCAGTATTTCACCACGAACGCGCTGGTGAAGACGTCATTGGGGAACTGGGGAATGCGCCCCAGCTCTCGATTGACGGTGTACTCCGCCTTGAAAATCAAATTCTCGTTGAGGTCGAGCCGGATGCCCGGCGTCGCGCGGATCAGCTCGGAGATGTAGATGAAGCTCGTCCCGGCCTCGTGCAGCGCATCGCGCCAGTCGATGCGGAGATACGGCATCACGACGTTGGTGAGCCGGATCCCGAGGAGGCCGTACATCCCGCGGAAGTCCAGGCACGGCACGTCCGCGCACTTCGCCTCGACGGCCGGATCGTCGCGTCCCTCGGCCCGCCCCTGCACGTACTCCGCGCGGAACACGAAGTTGTCACGGTGGTAGTGGAGGTCGAACGCGAACAGCCACTGGTAGATGTCCTCGTGCGCCTGGTTGTCCTGCGCGCCGAACATGCCGGACGCGCCGACCTCGAGTCCACGGAGGATCTGATACGAGAGCCGACCAGCGGCGGTCTTGAGGTGGTTCGTGTCGGTCTCGTTGTAGAGCGGGAACCCCTCGGAGAAGTGAGAGCCGTTGGTGACCGAGACGTTGAGGATCAGATCGTCGTCGAACCAGCGCGCGCGCGCCTTGAGGCCGATCGGGTAGCCGCACGTGTACCGGCAGATCAGCGACGGAGTGACCTCGATCCGCGACGGCGCCTCCTGCGACCGGTACTCGAAGCCGATCACCGAGTCGAACTTGCCCGCGTACAGGTCGAGCTTCATCCACGGTCGCTCGATGCGGTGCTCCATGTACGCGAGCCGAACATCGACGTAATCGCCGAGAAACAACCCATCCACCACGGAGACGTCGCGCCCGCGCGGCAGGAAGTCGACCTTCGCGGTGAACAGCGTGTTCTTGCCGACCTCGGCGAACAGGCCGACGTTGAGCGTATTGATCAGGAACGACGACTTGCGGCCCTTGATCGCGTCGAGCGTGACCGCGCGCGAGTCTCCCGTGGTTGCAGGCTCGCCGCGCGCGTTGACCGCCGTCGACAGCGGATCCCCCATGAACACCCAGTGATCGTCGAGGTCGGGGACGTCCGCGAGCTCGGGGAAGTGGGCGTGCCCGAAGTCGGGCCGGATCCCCGTTCCATCACCTCCGACCGAGAAGAACCCCACGTCGAGAAAGCCGGTCACCTTCGCGGCGATGGGCGCGAGCTTCTCGACCTTCTGCTCTAGGTACGTGTAGTCCTCCTTGAGCAGCTCGAGCTCCTCGCGGAGCTCCTCGTTCTGGGCCTTCAGCTCCTCGAAGCGCTCGTCGGCGACGGCGGAAGGCGACGGAACGGCCGGCGCGGACGCCGTCGGCTCGGCGGTCGTGGTGGCTCCGCCCTCGGAAGGGGCACCGGAGGGGGCATCGGAAGGTGCATCCGCGGGAGCCCCCTGCGCCCAGGCACCCGACGCGAGCGAGGAGGTGACCGTGAGGGTCAGGAGTGAAAGACGACGAGCCCCACGCATGTACAACAGGCGGCACGATACGCGGGTTGCGTGTGTGGTTTCCAGGTTCTCCCGGCCTCGATCACCAGCCCGCGATCCACTTCATCTTCGTTGCACGACGCTTCGTTTGTGACTCATACGTAGTATCCCGATACTGTTGCGCGATCCTCGACGTGGTGCCGCGTGTCACGCATTCGTGAGGCACTCCTCGTGCAGTGAGCCGAGTAGTTCTCGACACTTGGTGACGGCACGAAACCTGCTCAGGTAGGCGACGCCCAAGCCAAAGGAGGTCGTGCCCGTGGATCATCTTCGCAGCTGGCCAGCGTTTGCCGTCTCGACACTTCTGTTCGTGTCCGCATGTGCGGAGATCGAGCCAGAGGTGAGTGAACAGGAGCACGAAGTCCTCGTCGAGGAGCTCCTCGACTCGATGCCCAACAACGTCCCGATCCCCAACAGCGGGGGCTTCGCGGCGTCGGCGAGCACCGAAGGCTACGTCGCGCTCGACAACAACTTCTTCACCGCGCAGGGCACCAACGGCCGCCACTGTGGAAGCTGTCACGCGCCCGAGGACGGCTGGGGCCTCAACGGCCCGACGGTGACCGCGATGTTCCTGCTCACGGGCGGGACGCACCCGGTGTTCAGCATCCAGGACGCGGACACCCCGACCTCCGACCTCTCGACCGTCGCGGCGCGCTGGAACTCGTTCTCGATGCTGCGCAAGGGCATGTTCACGCGCAGCATCAACGTGCCCTCGCTGGAGGCGAACCCGAACCGCGAGTTCAACGTCATCGCGGTCGACGACCCGTTCGGCGTCAGCACGACCTCGCGGCTGTGGTTCTTCCGCCGGCCGATGCCGACGGCGAACTTCAAGAGCCACACCGTGTCGTGGGACGGGTCGAACACGCAGGGCACCGACCTCCACGCCGGCCTCGCGCGCCAGGCGCGCGGCAACATCACGGGTGCCCAGCAGGGTGCGGCGCCGACCGACGAGACGGTGAACAGCATCGTCGAGTACGAGATGGCGATGGGCCACGCGCAGCTGTGGGTCCCTGGCGCCGGTCGCCTCGACGCCGACGGCGCGAAGGGCGGCCCGCTGTACGCCGCCCAGCAGCCGCTGGTCGCCGGCCGCTTCGACCTCTACGACGCCTGGAAGAACAGCAAGAACGCGACGCGTCGCCAGATCTATCGCGGTCAGGAGGTGTTCAACAACGTGAACCAGAAGAGCGGCCTCCGCTGCAGCGGCTGCCATAATGCGGCCAACAACGGCCAGAACGTCGCGGGCCTGCTGTTCGATGTGGGTGCATCGGATGTCGAGTGGGCGCGCGCTGACGCCGCCGTGTTCACGCTGCAGCGCATCAGCGACGGGACCACCATCCAGACCACCGACCCCGGTCGCGCCGTCCGCTCCTGGCGCTGGGACGACATGAACAAGTTCAAGACGCCGAACATCCGTGGTCTCGCGGCGCGCGCGCCGTACTTCCACAACGGCATCGCGAAGGACCTCCCCTCGCTGGTGAAGTTCTACGAGCAGTCGCTCGGGTTCGACTTCACGCCCCAGGAGGAGAAAGACCTCGTCGCGTTCTTGAACGCGCTCTGATTCTGGCATTCAATGGCCAGACAGCCGCCGTCGGTGCTCGGCGCCGACGGCGTTCTGCGTTTCTGGCGGTTGTTCACACATGACAGCGGGTAGCAGCAACCAGGGTGGCTGGTCCGGGGACCGAGCGCCCGCCTATCGCCCGCCGTTCGACGCGATCGCGATCCTGTCGACGGATCCGACCGTGCGCGAGATCATCGCGGACGCCGCCGGGGGGCGATGTCACCTCGCCCGGGACGTCGCCGACCTCGTGACCGGGATCGCGTCGATCCGCGCCCGCATGGTCGTGATCGACGAGGGGCCGAGCGCCCGCGAGGCGCTGCGTCAGGTCGGCAAGCTGCCGTCGCGCTCGCACCTGCTCGTGCTGCTGATCCGGCGCGACCCCGCGCTCGATCCGCTGCGCGGCGCTGACGTCGTGGTCGATCGCGAGAGCCTCGAGCAGGCGGTGCTCCTCGCGAGCTCGGTCGCGCGCCTCCACGAGCGGCCGCTGGTGCTCGACCGGCTGATGTCGGTGTCGCTGCTCGAAGGGCCGATCGATCGCGCGCTCGACACGGTCGCCGATCGGCTCGCCGCCGGCTTCGGCGTCGATCGCTGCCTGCTGTCGGTCCGCGGCGACTCCAGCGGTGGCGGCGCCGCCGCGACCCGGACGTGGAGCTCGCTGACCTGGGATCGCACCGCCGAGCGCTGTCGCGTGGCCGTCGCCTCCGGTGCGACGCTGATCGCGCCGATGGTCGAGGATCCGTCGACGTGCGAGAGCTACCTCGCGGTCCCGCTCCAGAGCGCCGCGGGGCACGGCTTCCTCGGCCTCGTCGTGTCACGCCCGCGGCTGTTCAGCCACGAGCTGCGCGCCGCGCTCCAGGCGATCGCCGCGCGCCTCGCCACCGAGCTCGCGTGGCGCGCCGTGCACGATCGGACCGCGGATGACCTCGATCGGATCACCAACGGCCCCGGCCTCGATCCGTTGCTCGGGATCTGGAACCGCGCCGCGCTCGCGCAGATCGCCACGATGCAGGTCTCCGCGTCGCGCCGCAACCACCTCGCCGTGGCGGCCGCGGTGCTCGACGTCGTCGATCTCCAGGCGATCAACAACCGGCTCGGTCTCGAGACCGGCGACCGCGTGCTCCGGCGCGTCGCCGACGCCGTGCGCACCACGGTGCGCGAGGAGGACGTGGTCGGCCGGCTCGCCGGCGACAAGATCGCCGTCATCCTGCACGGGGTCGCCGCCGAGAGCGCCAACCGCGTGCTCGAGCGGCTGCACACCGCGATCTCCGCGCGACCTCTCGAGCTGCCGCACGGCGAGGCCGTGCCGATCCCGGTGAAGGCGGGCGTCGCGGTCCTGCAGGCCACCGAGACCGCCGCGCAGCTCCTGGCCCGCGCCGCGCAGCTCGCGAAGCGGGCGGAGCCCGGCGGCACCGCGAGCTCGGGCGAGGTCCGCAGCTCGGTGCCCGACCTCTCCGCGACGGGCCGGATCTCGCAGCAGCTCGACGCCGTCGTCGAGGAGATGGCGACCACGATCGGCGGCACCTACCGGCTGATCCACGAGATCAGCCGCGGCGGCATGGGCGTCGTCTACCGCGCACAGGACCGCGCGCTCGAGCGCCCGGTCGCGATCAAGATGCTGCGCCCGGACCTCGCCGAGGATCGCGAGCTCGTCGAGCGCTTCCGGATCGAGGCCGCGATGCTCGCGCACCTGCAGCACCCGAACCTCGTCCAGATCTACAGCTTCGGACACCACGGCGGCGACTCGTACTTCGTGATGGAGCTCGTCGAGGGCGAATCGCTCGAGCAGGCGATCGAGCGCCATCGCCTCGAGGACACCGCGATCTCGCTCATGGACGTCCCGCTCGTGATCGAGCAGATCGCGTCGGCGCTCGACGCGCTGCACGACCGCGGGATCGTGCACCGCGACGTCAAGCCGGCCAACGTGATCCGGGATCCGTTCCGCAACCGCAGCGTCCTCGTCGACGTCGGGATCGCGCGCCGCTATGGCCAGGACACGCCGTCGGCGGGGACGCCCGGGTTCATCGCGCCCGAGGTGTTCGCCGAGCAAGAGGCGACCCCGCGCGCGGACGTCTACGGGCTCGCCGCGACCGCGTACGCCGCGCTGACGCTCCGCCGGCCGTGGGGCGACGGCGAGTTCGTCACGATCCTGGCGCGCCAGCTCAACGAGCCCCTCACGCCGCCGTCGGCGTATCGCCCCGAGCTCGCGCCGATCGACGACGTGCTCGCCGCCGCGCTCAGCCCCGATCCCGAGCAGCGCCCGGCGTCGGCCGGTGCGTTCGCGCGCGCGTTCGCCGCGGCGGTGGCCGCGATCGTCCCGCACGTCCCGATCGAGCAGCCGCGCGAGGGCACCGCGCCCGTCCACATCCCCGAGCCCGAGCGCGCGCAGGAGGTGGCCGTCGACGCGAAGACGCGCGGCGTCGTGTTCCGCTCCGTCGCGCGCGCGGTCGGCGTGCGCGAGGCAGAGAAGCTGCGCGACGCCCTCGGCGGGGAGCACCCCGATCTCGCCGGTGCGCTGTACGAGACCGCGCCGCTGTCCTGGCTCGACGCGAAGCTGTTCGTTCGCCTGCTGGAGATCGCGCCACCTCTCGTCGGCCGCGATCGCGCGACGCTGGCGCGCGACGTCGCGCGGGCGACCGTGCGGGCGTCGTTCCGGAGGTTCTTCCCGGCGAGCGCGGCGACCCTCGCCCCCGAGCGCACGCTCTCGGCGATCCGCAACGTATGGGGCCGTTACCAGAGCTGGGGCCTGATCTCGAGCATGCCGGTCCAGGCGACCGAGGTCGTCGTCCGGCTGGCGCACACGCTCCGCGAGCCCTCCCTGTGCGACTGGACGATCGGCCTCCTGGAGCAGCTCGTCGTGCTCTCCGGCGGCGCCGGCGCGAGCGTGCGCCACGACGCGTGCACGTGTCACGGCGCGGACGCGTGCCTGTTCCGCGTGACCTGGACGACGCGCAGCGACTGACGTCGAGCGCGCAGTCGGAGCGCCCGACGTGCCGAGCGGGCGCCCATCGCGGTGCGCGCGTCAGAGCGCGGACAGGAACGCGATCAGGTCCTGGCGCTCCGTGCCCTTGAAGCGGATCCCGAAGTGGTCCTCGTAGTGGCGCACGATGTCCGCGATCGTCTCGGCGCGACCGTCGTGGAAGTACGGCGCTCGCGACGCGAGGCCGCGCAGCTGGGGCGCCTTGAACCCGCCGATGTCAGCCCACAGGCCGGTGACCACGGCGCGACCCAGATCGGTGACCCGGCGGACCTCGTTCGTCGTCTTGTTCCGGATCGTCAGCACCGGGAGGTACTTGCGCGTCTTGTTCGTGACCTCGACGGTGCCGACGTTCATCATGCGGAACGTCGACGACGAGCCGACGTTCGGCGCGTTGTGGCAGGTGCTGCAGGTGATCATGTTGCCGTTCGCGCCGCGGAACTCCTTGAAGTTGAACACCGCCTGACCACGCGCGATCCGGCGGCGGAACGGGTTCCACGAGCTCTCCCAGGCGTCGAAGATGTCGAACACCTTGCGGTTGAAGGCGGCGCCGCTGTTGATGCCGGGCCAGAACTCCTGCTGAGCGAGGTGCACCGGGCCGCCGCGGGCACCATCGTCGTCGAGCCGACCGGCGAGCCAGTCGATCTCCTGCGCGTTGTAGACGTTGAACATGAAGTCCGCGGCCTCTTCACGCACGTCGTCCGGGATCACGATCGTGCCCTGACCGTGGAACGACGTGGCGTTCTGGAACAGCGTCGCGAGGTTCCCGAAGATGTCGGGTTGCGGCCCGCCGGTCCACGTGAGCGAGCCGACCTGCGACTCCGACGACGTGGTGGTCGGGCGACGGAAGCGCGTGAAGGCCTCCGGCGTGCCGTAGCCGTACGGATCGTCGACCGCGATCACCTCGAACTCGGCGGTGGCCGGAACCGTCGTCGCGAACCGCACGAGGCCGTGCTCGGTCATCGGCGCGTACGCCTTCTTGCGCTGGTTTCGCGTCGCCAGCGGGGCGTCGGGGCGCGTGCCGACGTCGTGGATGCGGAACAGCGGGTCGAGGCCGTCGCTCTGGGCGAACAGCAGCTTGGCGACGTCGGTGCTGATCGTCCACCCCGCGCGTGGATCGTGGCACGGCACGCAGCTGCGCCCGTTGGTCCCCATCGCCACGAAGAACGGGTTCGATTCGTCGATCGGGCCGAGGTTCGAGTACGACGACGCGATACCGTGGTGGTTGGGGAACGGCATCTCACCTCGGAACAGGTCGAGCTCGGACTCCGCGATCCCGTACTCCTCGGGCTCCTCCGTGGCACACGCCGCGAGCGACAGCGCGACCAGCGAGCAGAACAGCGACAGATGCTTCATGCGGTGGCCTCCTCCTTGGCTCGGCGACCTGTGCAAGGAGAAGGCCGTCGCTAACCGGCGGGAATCTCGGCGCGTGTCGCCGCGCGTCGCATCCACCGTGAGGTGGTCTAACGCACGCTCCGCGGCGCAAGTGCGTGCATTCCGTCGCGAAAACAGCGCGCGGCGCGACCTTCGCTTCTGAAGTGCGAGCTTCAGAATCGATTCGACTCGACACACCACTTCTGAAACATTCACGCGTCGGTTTCGGAGCAGCCGGCGCGTGATTCAGAGATGAATCACGAGGATTCAAAATCGAAGCGCAACCCCAATGATTTCCTTATCTTGCATTCGCATAAAAGCTTCCTCATGATGGCCTGGAGTTCTGGAGGGATTTGATAGTGCGTTGCCTGATCTCGAGGAGCATCGTGTTGTGCGCTGGCGTCGTCGCGGCGGCGGCTTGCGGAGACGACGGCGGACTGATCGACGGCTTCACCGAGCCCGAGTGGGAGACGATCGAGACGCTGTCCCCGCTACCCGATCCTCCACCCGATCCGACGAACCGCTACGCGGACGATCCGGCGGCGGCCGCGCTCGGACAGGCGCTGTTCTTCGACCCGCGCTCGACCGGGCCGATCACGTTCGAGGCGACGCCTGAGGAAGGCGCGCTCGGCGCCGTCGGCGAGGAGGCCAAGGCCGCGTGCACCGCGTGCCACGACGTGACGCGCGGGTTCATCGACACGCGGTCGAACCCACCGGCGACCTCGCTGGGCACCGGCGGCTGGCTCGGGCGCAACACGCTGACGCTGGTCAACTCGGTCTACTACAAGTGGAGCGGCTGGCAGGGCTTCATCGACACCTACTGGGGTCACTCGCTCCTCGGGATCGAGTCGGCCGTCGCGGCGAACGGTGATCGGCTGCGGGCCGCGCACGTGATCTACGACCACTATCGCGAGGCGTACAACGAGGTCTTCGATCCCGATCTCGACCCGGCGCTCGATCCGTCGCATCCCGAGGCCAGCCGCTTCCCGCCGGTGGGCAAGCCGAAAGCGGCCGACGCACCGGACGGGCCGTGGGAGATGATGACGCCCGAGGATCAGGCGCACGTGACGCAGATCCTCGTCAACGCCGGCAAGGCCATGAACGCGTACCTCCGCCGGCTGGTCCGGCGCAACGCTCCGTTCGACCGCTATGTCGCGGGTGACACCAGCGCGATCTCCACCTCGGCGAAGCGCGGCCTCAAGCTGTTCATCGGCAAGGCTGCGTGCGTCGAGTGCCACCAGGGCCCGATGTTCACGGACGACAAGTTCCACAACCTCGGCGTGCCGCAGGAGGGCCTGCACGTGCCGGCGATGGACAGGGGCCGCACCGACGGGATCGCGCGCATCACGGGTGCGCTCAAGGAGTGGAGCACGGCGGGTCCGCACAGCGACAGCACCGAGCCGTCGCCCGTCGAGGGGCTCACCGCGACGGACGCCGATCTCGGCGCGTTCCGCACGCAGGGCCTGCGCAACGTCGCCGACACGGCGCCGTACATGCACACCGGCCAGTTCGAGACGCTGCGCGAGGTGGTCGAGTTCTACAACGAGGGCGGCAAGACCGAGGGCTTCGTCGGCACCAAGGACGAGCTGATGAAGCCGCTCAACCTGACCGAGTCGGAGATCGACGATCTCGTCGCGTTCCTCGAGTCGCTCACCGGCGAGCCGCTGCCGGCGGAGCTGATCGAGGACACCTCGGCGCCCTGAGCGCCCCGCGCGCGCTGAGCGCACCGAGCGCCCTCCCGCACCGCGCGCGGGCTTCCTCGCCGAGCGCGCGTCCCGCGCAGCTCAGAACAGCGCGGTGTCGAACAGCAGCGCGAGCTCGTCGGCGAGCCGATCGAGCCCGTTGACCTTCGACAGGAAGCCGTCCGCCTCGCACTCGCGCGCGAGCGTCTCGAGCTCCTCGTTCGGCAGCGCCGAGAACAGCACGACCGGAACGTGCGCGGTCTCGTAGCTCGACTTCAGGCGGCGGCACAGCTCCACGCCCGTGATCCCGGGCATCGAGACGTCGGTCAGGATCACGTCCGGACGCCACGTCCCCAGTGCTGCTCCGAACTCGTGGACGTCCGTCGACGTGCGGACGTCGTACCCGGCGCGCGTGAGCGCCGCGGCAGCGAAGTGAAGACTGATCTCGCTATCGTCGATCAGCAAGACCTTGCGCTTGAGCGCGACCACCGCGGCCACGCTACCACACTCGCGCGCGATCCGTCCGGAGGAGTGCGCGAGCGCTCGACGCTGACGCGCGAGCGGCGCCCCCGTGCGGGCGTCAGGCGCGGCGGCGGCGGCGGGCGACGCAGAGCAGCAGCCCGAGGGCGGCCAGCCCACCCGGCGCCCGGGACGTGCTGCAGCCGCCGGCGTCGGCCGGATCGCTCGCGTCACCGCCGTCGGGCGCGCCCGGGTTCTCCGGCGCGTCGCCGGGTCCGTCACCCGGCTCGTCTCCGGGCTCGTCTCCGGGCTCGTCTCCGGGCTCCTCGCCTCCGGGCGGCTCGGCGCCGACGCACGGCCCCTCGCAGCGCTCGTACGCGCCGAGATCGATGCCGGCGCCCTGTGGGCGTAGCGTGCCGTCGATCGCCCTGGACGGCGCGTCCTCGGCGAGCCCGCGATCGATCGCGGGGGATCCCGCGCGCAGGGTCAGATCGCCGGCCGCCGGGTTGGTGAACAGCTCGGCCTCGGTCGACAGGAACGAGGTCGCGTCGGTGCCGGTGCGCGACCGGAACGCGGCGAGGTCATACGAGGTGCCGTCGATCTCGAACCGACCGACGAACGCGTTGCGATCGGAGATCGTGCCGCTGATGCAGCTGCCGCAGATCTCGATCGCGCCCCGCCCTGCCGCGCGGCTGATCACGATGTTGTTGCGGAGGATGTTGCCGCGCGACCCGTCCTGGATGTTGATCGCCGCGCGCGAGTCGCCCGCCATGCGGATCGTGTTGTTGATGACCCGGTTGCCGGTCGAGGGCGCGCCGCCGTCGATCCGGTAGAGCGAGATGCCCGACGCGTGGTTGTTGTCGAGCACGTTGTTGCGGATCAGCGCGCCGGTGATGCCGTCGCCGTTGATCGCCGAGCCGCCACGCGTGCCGTTGTCGGTGATGATGTTGTCCTCGACGATCGCGCCGGAGATCACGCCGTCACCGCCGAAGTTGATGTCGCCGTTCATGTGCACGCCGCACGCGCCGTTGCCCCAGATCCGGTTGCGCCGGATCACCGGCCGATCGGCGCTGTTCGACGCGTAGACGCCGTGCTCCGAGGACGAGCGCGAGACGTCGTTGTCCTCGACGACGAGATCGTCGCAGAACGCCGAGAACACGCCCCACCGGCCGTTGGAGTCGACCTTGTTGCCGCGGACCGTGATGTGGTGGCAGTCGAGAGCGGCGATACCGGCGCGCGTCGCGCCCGAGACGGAGAGGCCCTCGACCCGCACCCACGCCGCGCCCTCGAGGAGCACGGCGTCGCGGTTGCTGGTCATCGAGCCCAGGATCCGGACGTCGCCCTGCCCGACGAAGGCGATCGGTGCGGCCTCGGTGCCCTGCGCCGTCACCCGGAAGCCGGCGTAGGTGCCGGGCGCGATCAGCACGGTGTCGCCCGGCGCGACCGCCGAGGCCGCGCGCTGGATCGTGCGCCACGGCGCCGCCGCGGTCCCGGCCGCGGCATCGTTGCCGGTCGGCGCGACGTGGTACGTGCCGGCCTCGGCCACGTGCGAGAACAACAGCGAGGCAGCCCCGCACAGAAGAGTCATTCGCATGGCCGCGGACGCTAGCGAAGCGAGTGTGGCTCGTCCCTGTGGTTGTTCTCGCACAGGGTCGCATCGAGAAAACTAGGAGCGGTCCGCGACGGCGCGGAGCCACTTCCACCGACGGACCCGTTGGCGGTGTTACGATGTCGCGCGATGCCCGTCGGGGATGACGACACGCTCGCGAGCTCGCAGCCCACGCTGTCGGGCGTCTCTTCGGAAATCTCGGAGATCGTCGCCGGGCGGTACCAGATCATCCGCTGGCTCG
>Ga0164243_10005618_pt1 | contig 19128 bp, 13 predicted proteins | sample OricompcompostOP_FD_108781 | JGI IMG/M metagenome (GOLD analysis project Ga0164243, IMG submission 108781) | Organic Plus compost microbial communities from Emeryville, California, USA - Original compost - Organic plus compost (OP) | ecosystem: Engineered > Solid waste > Mixed feedstock >... | reverse complement strand
GCGGGCTCAAGCGCCCGCGCCCGCGGGCGGCGCGCCTCTGGGCGGCGGCTCCAGCAGCAGCTCCAGCAGTTCGTCGACGAACCGCTCCAGCCGCTGCGGCTCCTTACGGTGGGCATCACCTGCCACAGCGTGACCCGCCCGTGCACCCCCGACCACAGCGTGAACGGTGCCTCCGCGCGCGTCCCGCGCACCCGCCAGCCCGCCCGCTCGCACCGCTCCAACGCCCGTACCCAGCTGTGGATCAGCACTCCGGCGGGGTGCTCGGCGAGCCGTTCCGGGGAGACCGGCGTCTGCCATGTCGCGTACAGCAGGCGGTACTTGGCGGGGTGGGCGACGGCGTAGCGGCAGTAGGCGCGCAGTTGGGCCCGCAGGCGCTCGACCGGTACGGCCGCGCGGCCGGCCGCGTCCGCATCGGCTGCGGCCATCGCGTTCGCGAGCCGGTCGTAGTACGTCGCGAGGACCGCCCACACCAGCTCCGTCTTGTCCGCGAAGTGCATGTAGATACTCGGCGCGGAGATGCCGACCTCGCGGGCCACCGCGCGCAGCGACAGCGCGTCCTCGCTGCCGGTGCGCTCCAGCAACCGCTCGGTCGCGCGCAGCAGTTCGCCGCGCAGCCGCTCGCCCTGGCCGCGCGGACTGCGGGCACGGCGGGCGCGTACCGGCGCGGGAGGGGACGTGGAGCACGGCGGCGGGGGCGCACCACCGGAGTGCGCTCCCGCTCGCGGCGCCCCCGCGAACCCGGCGGGCCCGCCACCGCCCGCACGCGCGGGCGCCACACGCCCCGCATACCCTGAAAGTTCCGGATGTTCGGGATGTTCCGTCCGCGCGTTGTGCTCCGTCACCGCCGGCCTCCGTTCCGCCCGATGTGCCCGGGTTTCCTCTCCGGTGACGGAGCCTAGGCGGCGCCGGTGACAACGGGCCGCCGCCGGACGGCCGGTGGGCCCGTACGCGGCGGCGGGGCTACCGGGCGAGGCCGGACAGGAAACCGGAGACCGCCTCCACGACGCCGCCGGGATCGTCGTCGTGGATCCAGTGGCCCGCGCGCGGGAACTCCACGAGCCGTGTGTGCGGCCTGAGTTCGGCCATCCGCCGGGCCAGCTCGGCGGGCAGCATCGTGCTGGCGCCGCCGCGCAGCACCAGCGCGGGACAGCGCGAGCCCAGCCAGTCGGCCCACCAGTCGCCGACGCCGCTGTGCTGTACGGCCATCATGTCGTCCCAGTCGAACAGCAGCCGCCACCGCCGGGCGCTCCCCTCGCCCAACTCGCCTTCCCTCGCGCCGTACGGACCGGAGTACCGGCCGGCGTCCCGGTCACCGTACGGGCCGTCGTCTGGAACCGGCACCGCGCTCTGCAGGAAGTAGCCGCTGTCCGGGGCGCCCGCCGCCTCGATGGCCGCGCCCAGTTCCGCGCGGGTGGGCGCGGACGAGGGCCAGCCCCGCACCGGCAGCACCGGATGCTCCACCTCCGGTCTGCGCATCACCGGGCCCACGTCCTCGATGATCAGCGAGGACACCGACTCCGGGTGCCGGGCGGCGAGTTGGTACGCGGTGATGCCGCCGCGCGAGTGGCCCAGCACCGGCAGCGGACCGTCCCCGACCGACTCCCCCAGCAGCCGCAGGAAAGCAGCCGCGTCCGCGACGAACGCGTCCGCGCCGTAGTCGTCCGCCCGGTCGCTGTAGCCGTGCCCGCGCTGGTCGAGCGCGATCAGCCGGAACCGCCCGTCCGCCGCCAGCCGCCGCCCCACCTCGGCGAAAGCAGCCCCGCGCCCGAAGGTGCCGTGCAGGGCCAGCAGCGGCTGCGCCGACCGCGCCGACCGCCGGCCCTCCGGGAAAAGCTCCCCGAAGTCCAGGTAGGACACGGTGAGTTCGCCGATACGGGCCTGGCGGGGCGCCGGAAGGATCCGGTCGCCGGGATCGGAGGACGCAAAGGACTCAGCGGGCTCAGGGGGCTCAGGGGACACGGCCGCGGACCGTAGCCCGTACCGCCCGCTCACGCACGCCGTTTCGGCACCGGCACCCGCACCAGATCCTCCGCAACCGTCAACTCGCCCTGGAAGCCGGCCTTCCGCGCCTGCCGGCCGAACTCCGCCGGATCGCGGTAGCGCTGCGAGAAGTGCGTCAGCACCAGGCTGCGTACGCCCGACTCCGCCGCCACCCGCGCCGCCTGCCCGGCGGTGAGGTGGCCGTACTCCTCGGCCAGCGCCGCGTCCTCGTCCAGGAACGTGGCCTCGACGACCAACAGGTCGCAGCCGTCGGCGAGTTCGTACACGCCGTCGCACAGCCGGGTGTCCATCGCGAACGCGAACCGCTGCCCCGGCCGCGGCTCGCTGACCTCCTCCAGCCGCACACCGCGCAGCTCGCCCGCACGCTGGAGGCGCGCGATGTCGGCGCCCTCGATGCCGCGCTCGGCCAGCAGCCGCGGCAGCATCCGGCGCCCGTCCGGCTCGGCGAGGCGGTAGCCGTACGTCTCGATGCGGTGGTCCAGGCGGTGCGCGTACAGCGTGAACGGCGGATCGCCCGGCTCGCCGCCCGGCGCCGCCAACTCGCCCGCGCCGGCGACGGGTTGCTCGTGCAACGCCACTGTCTCGCGGTACGCCGAGGCGTAGCGCAGCCGCTCGAAGAAGTGCCGTCCGCTCGCCGGATAGTGCGCCGTGACCGGATGCGGCACCGCGTCGAGGTTGAGGCGCTGGATGACGCCCGCCAGCCCCAGCGAATGGTCGCCGTGGAAGTGCGTGACACACAGCCGGTGCAGATCGTGCGCGGCGACCCCGGCGCGCAGCATCTGGCGCTGGGTGCCCTCGCCCGGGTCGAAGAGCACCCCGTGGCCGTCCCAGAGCAGCACGTAGCCGTTGTGGTTGCGCCGCCGCGTCGGAGCCTGGCTGGCGGTGCCCAGCACGACCAGTTCACGTACGGACATGGGTCAGGGGTCCGCTCAACCCGCTCAGCCGGGCGGCCAGTCGAGACCGCGGCCGCCCAACACGTGGGCGTGCGCGTGGAATACGGTCTGGCCCGCGCCCGGCCCGGTGTTCAGCACCACGCGGTATCCCGTGCCGGGACCGTCCTGCGAGACGGCGATCTTCTCCTGGTCGGCGACCTCGCCCGCCTCCCGCAGCACGTCCGCGGCCACCTGCGGCTCTGCCGCGGCCAGCGAAGCGGCGTCCGGATAGTGCACCTTGGGGATCACCAGCACGTGAGTGGGCGCCTGCGGATTGATGTCCCGGAACGCGACGGTCGTCTCCGACTCCCGCACGACGGTCGCCGGCACCTCACCCGCCACGATCTTGCAGAACAGGCAGTCGGCCTGCGGTTCTCCAGCCATGCGGGGATGTTACCGGCCCGCCGCCGGGACGCGACCAGTGCGGGCCGCACCAACTCACCTACACCCCCAACCCGCCCACACGAGGCCGCAGTTGGGGCCGCCGGCCCGGAGCCCGCGGCACCGCTCCACGCGCTCATCCGTCGCCTCCCTCCGGCCCGCCGGCCGCCGCCGACTCCTCCAGCAGCACCCGCGTCAGCTCCTTCGCCGGAAGGGGACGGGCCAGCCGGTGCCCCTGCCCCGCCCACAGATGCAGACCCTGCGCGTCACCTGCCGCGGCCGCCGCTCTGCGCAGCGGAGCCGTCAGATGGTGCACCTCGGGATAGGCCGCCGGAGCGTACGGACCGTGCTCGCGTACGAAGCGGTTGACCAGGCCGCGCGCGAGTCTGCCGGAGAACGCCCGGGTCAGCGCCGTGCCGGGGAAGACCGGATCGGTCAGGGCCCGCTTATGGATCTCCGGAGCCCCCGACTCCGGGCAGGCCAGATAGGCGGTGCCCAACTGGACCGCGTCCGCGCCGGCCGTCAGCACCGCCGCGATCTCGCTGCCGCGCATCAGCCCGCCCGCCGCGACGAGCGGCACCGACAGCGCCGCTCTGGCCTGCGTGACCAACGTCAGCTGGCCCAGCCCGCCGCCTTCGTCGTCGGCGCTCGGCACGTCGCGGAACGTGGCCCGGTGACCGCCGGCCTCGACGCCCTGCAGGCACACCGCAGCGGCCCCGGACTGCTCCGCCGTCCACGCCTCGGCGACCGTCGTGGCGCTGACCACCGTGCACGTGCCGCGCTGCGCGAACCGCTCCAGCACCTTGGGCGACGGGCAGCCGAACGTGAACGAGACCACCGGCACCGGGTCGTCGAGCAGGACGGCCAGCTTGCCCTCGTAGCCGTCCTCGGAGCCGAGGCCGGTGTCGCCCAGCGGCGTCTCGAACCACGCGGCCTCGTCCGCGAGTTGATGGCGGTAGACGTCCAGCGCCGACGGGTCGCCCGCCGCGGGCTGCGGCAGGAAGACGTTCACCCCGAACGGGCGGCGGGTCAGCGCACGGAGCTGCTTGACCTCCTCGTACATCGCCTCCGGCGTCTTGTAGCCCGCGGCGAGGAAGCCCAGCCCGCCCGACTCGCACACCGCCGCGGCCAGCTCCGGACGGGAGACGCCGCCGGCCATCGGCGCCTGCATCAGCGGATGTTCGGACAGCTCGGACAGGGCGGGAACGGTGGAGGACGACATGACCACATGCTGTCACGCGGCACTGACAGAGCGGCCGGGCGGCAGCGCACCGGCCGGCGCCGACCCGGCGAGGAGCGGCACCGACCCGGGAGCGTACGGCAGCGGGCCCGCCGGGAACGTACCGGCGGGCCCGCCGAAACAGCACGCCGCGCTGCACAACTGCGCGCGGAAGCCGGGAAGTCGAGCGCGGGAAGCGGCAACCGGGCCCGGATCAGCGGCCGTTGAAGGCGTCCTTCAGCCGCGAGAACAGGCCCTGCTGGCCCGGCTGGAACTGGCCCTGCGGCCGCTCCTCGCCGCGCAACTCCGCGAGTCTGCGCAGCAGTTCCTCCTGCTCCGGCTCCAGCTTGGTCGGCGTCGTCACCTCGACGTGCACGATCAACTGGCCGCGGCCGCCGCCGCGCAGATGCGTCACCCCGCGATCGTGCAGCGGAATCGACTGGCCGGACTGGGTGCCGGGCCGGATGTCGATCTCCTCCGTGCCGTCCAGCGTCTCCAGCGGCACCTTGGTGCCCAGCGCCGCGGCCGTCATCGGGATGGTCACCGTGCAGTGCAGATCGTCGCCGCGCCGCTGGAACACCGAGTGCGAGCTCTCGTGGATCTCCACGTACAGATCGCCGGCCGGGCCGCCGCCGGGGCCGACCTCGCCCTCGCCCGCGAGCTGAATCCGGGTGCCGTTGTCCACCCCCGCCGGGATCTTGACGGTCAGACTGCGCCGCGAACGGACCCGGCCGTCGCCGGCGCACTCCGGGCACGGCGTGGGCACGACCGTGCCGAACCCCTGACACTGCGGGCACGGACGGGACGTCATGACCTGGCCCAGGAACGAGCGCGTCACCTGGGAGACCTCGCCGCGGCCGCGGCACATGTCGCAGGTCTGCGCCGAGGTGCCCGGCGCCGCGCCCTCGCCGTTGCAGGTGTTGCAGACGATGGCGGTGTCGACCTGGATCTCCTTCGTGGTGCCGAAGGCGGCCTCCTCCAGATCGATGTCCAGCTTGATCATGGCGTCCTGGCCGCGCCGGGTGCGCGAGCGGGGCCCGCGCTGCGAGGCCGTGCCGAAGAAGGCGTCCATGATGTCGGAGAAGTTGCCGAACCCCGGGCCGCCGAAGCCGCCGGCGCCACCGCCGCCCGCGCTGCCGGCCGCCGGGTCACCGCCGAGGTCGTAGATCTGCTTCTTCTGCGGATCGGAGAGGATCTCGTAGGCGGTGTTGACCTCCTTGAAACGCTCGTGCGTCTCCGGATCCGGGTTGACGTCCGGGTGCAACTCCCGCGCCTTCCTGCGGAAGGCCTTCTTGATGTCGTCCTGCGAGGCGTCGCGCTGTACGCCGAGGACCGCGTAGTAGTCCGTCGCCACTTACGACTCCGCGAGAATCTGTCCGACGTACCGTGCCACTGCGCGTACAGCTCCCATCGTTCCGGGGTAGTCCATGCGGGTCGGGCCGACCACGCCGAGCTTGGCGACCGCTTCGTCGCCCGAACCGTAGCCGACGGACACAACCGATGTGGAACTCAGCCCCTCGTGGGCATTCTCATGCCCGATTCGTACGGTCATTTCGGGATCCTTGGCCTCGCCCAGCAGCTTGAGCAGCACCACCTGCTCCTCCAGCGCCTCCAGCACCGGCCGGATCGTGAGCGGGAAGTCGCTGCCGAACCGGGTGAGGTTGGCGGTGCCGCCGATGATCAGCCGCTCCTCGGTCTCCTCGACCAGCGTCTCCAGCAGCGTGGCCAGCACCGCGGTGATCGACCCGTGGTCGTCCGCGTCGAACGCGTCCGGCAAGTCCTGCACCAGGGACGGGACTTCGGTGAAGCGCTGGCCCACGACCCGGCTGTTGAGCCGGGCCCGCAGATCCGCCAGCGTGGCCTCGCCGATCGGCGCGGGAGTGTCGATGAGCCGCTGCTCGACCCGGCCCGTATCGGTGATCAGCACCAGCATCAGCCGGGCCTGGGCGAGCGACAGCAGCTCGACGTGGCGCACCGTCGAGCGGGTCAGCGACGGGTACTGGACGACGGCGACCTGCCGGGTCAGCTGCGCCAGCAGCCGGACCGTGCGGCCCACCACGTCGTCGAGATCCACGGCGCCGCCCAGGAAGTTCTGGATCGCGCGGCGCTCGGGCGGCGACATCGGCTTGACGTCCGCCAGCTTGTCCACGAAGAGGCGGTACCCCTTGTCGGTCGGGACGCGCCCCGCGCTCGTGTGCGGCTGGGCGATGTAGCCCTCCTCCTCCAGCGCCGCCATGTCGTTGCGCACGGTCGCCGGCGAGACCTTGAGATCGTGCCGCTCGGTGAGCGCCTTGGAACCGACCGGCTCCTCCGTGCCGACGTAGTCCTGGACGATGGCGCGCAGCACTTCCAGTCTTCGCTCGCTGAGCAATGCCACACCTCCCGTCTGCGTCCAGGGGCGTCGACGATTCGGTGCGCCCCCGCTGACCGCCCCCGCTGCCTGCTCTCTCCGACTGGCGCTCTCTGGCACTCTCCACAGCTGAGTGCCAGGATCACCTGCCAAGTGTACGGCGGGAAGCCGCGGCCGGGGCAAGGCCGTCGGCACCGACGTTATCGCGGGCCCCGGCGTCCTCGGGGCCCATCAGGCGTACTGCGGACGGCGGTTGGCCTCCGGCGCCCGTTCCGCGGGTGCCGATAGCGTCGGCGCATGACGGCAGAGCGAGGGGACCGGGCGGCGGGCTCGCCCGTAGAGCGGGAAGGCGCCGGCGAGCGCGCACCGGAGCAGCCGCCGGAACGCTGGGAACGGCTCGCTCCGGGCGTCGTACGCCGCCGCCTGCCGCGCTGGGACGCGACGACCGGAGCGGTGCGCGGAACGGACGGCGTGCTGGTGGTGGACACCGGCGCCGACCTGCGCGAGGGCGCGGCCATCCGCAGCGACGTCACCGCGCTGTACGGGCTGCCCGTGACCCATGTCGCCCTGACCCACGGGCACTTCGACCACGTGCTGGGCACGGCGGCGTTCGCGGGCGCGGCGACGTACGCGGCGGTGGGCGCGGACGAACTCCTCGCGCACAGCGGGGAATCGCTCTGCCGGGACGCCGTCCGGCACGGGCTCGCGGCCCGCGCCGCGGAGGAGGCCGTGGACGCGCTGGTGCTGCCGCGGCACACCGTCTCCGGCGAGTTCACGCTCTCCCTGGGCGACCGGGGCGTCCTGCTCGCCAACATCGGGCCCGGCCACACCGGGCACGACCTCGCCGTCCTGGTGCCCGGCGTCGACGGCGGCCCGGAGGTCGTCTTCTGCGGCGACCTGGTCGAGGAGTCGGGGGAACCGCAGGCCGGTCCGGACGCCCAGCCGGCCCGCTGGCCCGCCGCGCTGGACCGGCTGCTGTCGCTCGGCGGCGAGGACGCGGTGTACGTACCGGGGCACGGCGCCGCCGTCGACGCCGGCTTCGTGCGCGCCCAACGGGACGCTCTGGCACGGCGGTTCGGCTGCGTCTGACGGTGCGGCCGCCGTGCGGCGCGGCGGCCCGCTCGGCGAGAATGCCCCTCATGCGCAGCAGCCGTCGCTACGACCCCGATCTGACGCCGCCGTGGAAGAGGCCCCGGCGGCCGGTGCCGGAGGTACCGGCCGAGCCGGACCTCGTCGTCGAGGAGCCGGTGACCGGCTTCTGCGGCGCGGTGGTCCGTACGGAGAAGACGCCGGAGGGGCCGACGGTGACGCTGGAGGACCGGTTCGGGAAGCACCGCGTCTTCCCGATGACGCCGGGCGGCTTTCTACTGGAGGGCGAGGTCGTCACGCTGGTGCGGGCACCGGCGGCCTCCGGGGAGGCGGGCGGCGGCCGGTCCGCCGGGTCCGCGGGCGCGGGCGGCGCTCCGGCGCGTACCGCCTCCGGCTCGGTGGCCGTACCGGGGGCGCGGGCGCGGGTGGCGCGCGCGGGCCGCATCTACGTGGAGGGGCGGCACGACGCGGAGCTGGTCGAGAAGGTGTGGGGCGACGACCTGCGGATCGAGGGCGTCGTCGTGGAGTACCTGGACGGCGTGGACGATCTGCCGTCCGTGGTGCGGGAGTTCGGACCGGCTCCGGACGCGCGGCTCGGGGTGCTGGTCGACCACCTGGTGCCCGGTTCCAAGGAGTCCCGGATCGCGGAAGAGGCCATGGCCTCGTGCGCGGACGTGCTCGTGGTCGGCCACCCCTTCGTCGACATCTGGCAGGCGGTGAAGCCGTCGTCCGCGGGCATCGACGCCTGGCCCCGGGTGCCGCGCGGCCAGGACTGGAAGACCGGCGTGTGCCGCGCGCTGGGCTGGCCCGAGCACACGGGAGCGGCCTGGCGGCAACTGCTGTCCCGGGTGCACAGCTACCGGGATCTGGAGCCGGAGCTGCTGGGCCGGGTGGAACAGCTCATCGACCACGTGACGGTCGGCTTCTCCTGAGCCGGCGGTACGGGAGCCCCGCCCGCGACCGTGGCCGGATCACGGGCTCGGCCGATCACGGACAATGGACGCATGCCCTCCGTACTGCCCGACGGCGAGCCCGTGCCCGAGAGCGGGGCGCTGCCCGACGGCGCCCTCGACGGCCGCGGCGAGCGCCCGCTCGGCTTCTATCTGCACGTGCCGTACTGCGCGACGCGCTGCGGCTACTGCGACTTCAACACCTACACGGCGTCCGAACTGCGCGGCTCCGGCGGCACCCTGGCCTCCCAGGAGAACTACGCGGCGACGCTGGCCGACGAGATCCGGCTGGCCCGCAAGGTGCTCGGCGACGATCCGCGCCCGGCCGCCACGGTGTTCGTCGGCGGCGGCACCCCGACCCTGCTGCCGGCCGCGGATCTCGCGCGGATACTCGGCGCCGTACGCGACGAGTTCGGGCTGGCGCCGGACGCCGAGGTGACCACCGAGGCCAACCCCGAGTCCACGGACCGGAGTTACCTGGAGGCGCTGCGGGCCGCCGGCTTCAACCGCGTCTCGTTCGGGATGCAGAGCGCGCGCCCGCACGTGCTGCGCACCCTGGACCGCCGGCACACGCCGGGCCGCCCCGAGGCGTGTGTGGCCGAGGCCCGCGCGGCGGGCTTCGAGCACGTGAACCTCGACCTCATCTACGGCACCCCGGGCGAGTCCGACGACGACTGGCGGGCCTCGCTGGACGCCGCCCTCGGCGCCGGCCCGGACCACATCTCGGCGTACTCGCTCATCGTCGAGGACGGCACCCGGCTGGCCGCCGACATCCGCCGCGGCCTGCTGCCGATGACGGACGACGACGTGCACGCCGACCGCTATCTGATCGCCGAGGAGGCCCTGACGGCGGCCGGCATGAGCTGGTACGAAGTGTCCAACTGGGCGGTCTCCGGGGACGGTTCGGCCCGCTGCCGGCACAACGAGCTGTACTGGACGGGCGCCGACTGGTGGGGCGCGGGCCCGGGGGCGCACAGCCACGTGGGCGGGGTGCGCTGGTGGAACGTGAAGCATCCGGGCGCGTACGCGCAGGCGCTCGCCGAGGGACGCTCCCCCGGTGCCGGGCGCGAGCTGCTGACCGGCGAGGACCGCAGGGTCGAGCGCGTTCTGCTCGAACTGCGCCTGTCCCGCGGCTGCCCGCTCTCGCTGCTCGCCGCCGACGGGCGCGCCGCCGCCCGCCGTGCCCGCGACGACGGGCTGCTGGAGCCCGGTCCGTACGAGGAGGGGCGTGCGGTGCTGACGCTGCGCGGGCGGCTGCTGGCCGACGCGGTCGTACGCGACCTGGTCGACTGACCGCCGGCGGCGGGCAGTTGGGCCCCGCGGGCAGCCCTTGCGGCCGGCCCTCGGGTCGATCCTGCGGCCGGACGCCCAGCGCGCCACGACGGCGCCAGCGGTCTGCCGGCGCGGCGGCTACTTCTCGCGGGCGCCCTCGTACATCTCCTCGATCAGATGCCCGAACTCCTGCTCCACGACGGGCCGTTTGAGCTTCAGGCTGGGCGTCAGCTCACCGTGCTCGATGTCGAGGTCGCGCGGCAGGATGCGGAACTTCTTGATCGTCTGCCAGCGCTGCAGCTGCCCGTTCAGCTCCTCGACGTAGCCGTCGATCAGCGTACGGACCTCCTCGCTGGTGACGATCTCCTCGTACGGCTTGCCCTTCAGCCGCTCCTGCTCCTCGGCCCAGCCCAGCAGCGACGGCTCGTCGAGGGCGATGAGGGCGGTGCAGTAGTTCCGGTCGGCGCCGTGCACGAGGATGTTGGAGACGTACGGGCACAACGCCTTGAACTGGCCCTCCACTTCGGCCGGCGCGATGTACTTGCCGCCCGAGGTCTTGATCAGGTCCTTCTTGCGGTCGGTGATGCGCAGATAGCCGTCGTCGGACAGCTCGCCGATGTCGCCGGTGTGGAACCAGCCGTCCTCCTCCAGGACTTCGGCGGTCTTGTCCGGCTGCCCGTGATAGCCCTGCATGATCCCCGGCCCGCGCAGCAGCACTTCGCCGTCGTCGGCGATGCGCACCTCGGTCCCGGGCAGCGGCTTGCCGACGGTGCCGGTGCGGTACGCCTCGCCGGGGTTGACGAAGCTCGCCGCGGAGGACTCGGTCAGCCCGTACCCCTCCAGGATGTGGATGCCGGCGCCGGAGAAGAAGTAGCCGATGTCCGGAGCGAGCGCGGCCGATCCCGAGACACATGCGCGCAGCCGGCCGCCGAACGCCTCGCGGATCTTGGCGTACACGAGCCGGTCGGCGATCGCGTGCTTGGCCTTCAGCCCGGCCGAGGCGCTGGCGACGCCGGTGCGCCGGAAGTTCTCCTGGGTGACCCGGCCGTATTCGCGGGCGACGCCGGCCGCCCACTGGAAAATCTTGTACTTGGCCGCTCCGCCCGCCTTCGCCTTCGCGGCCACGCCGTTGTAGACCTTCTCGAAGATCCGCGGCACCGCGGCCATGTACGTGGGCCGCACCACCGGAAGATTCTCGGTGATCTTGTCGATGCGGCCGTCCACGGCGGTCACATGGCCGACCTCGATCTGCCCGGCCGTGAGCACCTTGCCGAAGACGTGCGCCAGCGGCAGCCACAGGTACTGCACGTCGTCACCGGTCACCAGGCCCGTCTGCCCGATCGCCTTGGCCATGTACGACCAGCTGTCGTGCGCCAGCCGCACGCCCTTGGGTCGGCCGGTGGTGCCGGAGGTGTAGATGAGCGTGGCGAGCTGGTCGGCGCGCAGGGCGCCCACCGCGTCCCGTACGCAGTCCGGCTGCTTCTCCAGTCGTGCGGCGCCGCGCCGCGACAGCTCGCCGAGGGACAGCACCCAGCCCTCGGGGTCGCCGTGCTCGGAGCCGGCCACGGACGGCGTACCGTCCTCGCTCTCGTCGCCGCCGTCGATGAGCACGACGTGCTTCAACTCCGGCAGTTCGGCGCGGTGTTCGCGCACCTTCGCCAACTGCTCGGCGTCCTCGGCGATCAGCACCCGGCTGCCGGAGTCGGCGAGGATGAACGCCGTCTCCTCGGTGTTGGTGCTGGGGTAGACGGTGGTGGTGGCGGCGCCCGCGCACAGGATGCCGAGGTCGGCGAGGATCCACTCGACGCGAGTGCCGGAGGCGATCGCGACGCGCTCCTCGGGCCGTACGCCCAGCTCCATGAGCCCCGCCGCGACCCGGTCCACGTAGTCGGCGGCCTCGCGCCAGGTGTAGCTCCGCCACTCGTCGGGGCCCTCGCCCTCGGCGCACGGCACGGGATAGCGGTACGCCTCCCCGTCCGGAGTCGACTCGACCCGCTCCAGGAAGAGCGTCGCCACGGAGGGCGGCCGGTTCTCGATCAGGGACTCTGCGTCGTCGCTCACGACATCCTCCGCTGGCCCGCGCCGTTGCATAGATGACCTGCTCACTAACTCACGAGTAACCGTGAGCAGCGGTCAGCCTAGATGCCGTCACGCGCCTACGTAAGGGGGTCGCGGACAGTCATGCCACGATCACCGCGCGACCGTCACACACTCACCGCTCACTCACCGCTTACGGGCGCCAACACCCGCGCCGCGGGCGCTACTTCTTCGCCTTCGCCGAGTCGCCGTCGTCCGTGGAGAGAGCGGCGATGAACGCCTCCTGCGGCACCTCGACCCGGCCGACGACCTTCATCCGCTTCTTCCCCTCCTTCTGCTTCTCCAGCAGCTTCCGCTTACGCGAGATGTCGCCGCCGTAGCACTTCGACAGCACGTCCTTGCGGATCGCGCGGACCGTCTCGCGGGCGATGACCCGGGAACCGATCGCCGCCTGGATCGGCACCTCGAACTGCTGGCGCGGAATCAACTCCCGCAGTTTGTTGGCCATTCGGGTGCCGTAGGCGTACGCCTTGTCCTTGTGCACGATCGCGGAGAAGGCGTCCACCTTGTCGCCCTGGAGCAGGATGTCGACCTTGACCAGATCGGCCTGCTGCTCGCCGGACGGCTCGTAGTCGAGCGAGGCGTAGCCGCGGGTCTTCGACTTCAGCGCGTCGAAGAAGTCGAAGACGATCTCGGCGAGCGGCAGCGTGTAGCGCAACTCCACGCGGTCCTCGGAGAGATAGTCCATGCCCTGCATGGCGCCGCGCCGCGCCTGGCACAACTCCATGATCGCGCCGATGAATTCACTGGGAGCGATCAGCGTCGCCTTCACCATCGGCTCCGACACCGTGTCCACCTTCCCGTCCGCCGGGAACTCGGTGGGGCTGGTGACGATGTGCTCGGAACCGTCCTCCATCCGCACGCGGTAGACGACGTTCGGCGCCGTGGCGATCAGATCGAGCCCGAACTCCCGCTCCAGCCGGGCCCGGATGACCTCCAGGTGCAGCAGACCGAGGAAGCCGGCACGGAAGCCGAAGCCGAGCGCCGCGGACGTCTCCGGCTCGTACGTCAGCGCCGCGTCGTTGAGTTGGAGCTTGTCGAGCGCGTCGCGCAGCTCGGGATAGTCGGACCCGTCGAGCGGATAGATGCCGGAGAAGACCATCGGCTTGGGGTCCTTGTAGCCCGGCAGCGGCTGCTCCGCGCCCTTGGCGAGCCGGGTGACGGTGTCGCCGACCTTGGACTGCCGGACGTCCTTCACGCCCGTGATCAGATAGCCGACCTCGCCGACGCCGAGCCCATCCGCGGGCGACATCTCCGGGGTGTGCGCGCCGATCTCCAGCAGCTCGTGCGTGGCACCGGTGGACATCATCCTGATGCGCTCGCGCCTGCCCAACTGCCCGTCCACGACCTTGACGTAGGTGACCACGCCGCGGTACGCGTCGTAGACCGAGTCGAAGATCATCGCGCGGGCGGGCGCCTCCGCGTCGCCCACCGGAGCGGGGACCTGGACGACGACCTGGTCGAGCAGCTCCGCGACGCCCTCGCCGGTCTTCGCGGAGACCCGCAGCACGTCCCCCGGTTCGCAGCCGATGAGATGGGCCAGCTCCGCCGCGAACTTCTCCGGCTGCGCCGCCGGGAGGTCGATCTTGTTGAGCACCGGGATGATCGTGAGGTCGTGCTCCATCGCCAGGTAGAGATTGGCGAGCGTCTGCGCCTCGATGCCCTGCGCCGCGTCGACCAGCAGGATGCAGCCCTCACAGGCGGCGAGCGAACGGGACACCTCGTACGTGAAGTCGACGTGGCCCGGGGTGTCGATCATGTTCAGCACGTAGGTGCTGTCCTCGTCCACGCCGGGCGCCCAAGGCATGCGTACGGCCTGGGACTTGATGGTGATGCCGCGCTCCCGCTCGATGTCCATGCGGTCGAGGTACTGAGCGCGCATCTGCCGTTCCTCGACGATGCCCGTCAGCTGGAGCATCCGGTCGGCGAGCGTCGACTTGCCGTGGTCGATGTGCGCGATGATGCAGAAGTTACGGATCAGCGCCGGGTCGGTGCGGCTCGGTTCCGGCACGTTCGAAGGGGTCGCGGGCACGCAGGATCCTGTCGGGTCTTCGTCGGGTCGTCGGCTGAAGTACGGCTGGGGCTACGGACTTCCGGGCTCCGAGCGGCCGGACTCCCAGGCCGGCTTCCGGCCTCGGAACCGCGGTAGCCGGGAACCCGGACTCTCGGATCAGCCGCTCGGAACGGTACGTCGCCCTCCATGGTCCCATGAGCGGGCGGTGCGGGAGGGATTGGGAGGCTGCAGAGGGCTGCTGGTAGCCTGGCTCACCGTGCCGTGTGCCAACGTGCGGGTACGGGCCGGGAATCCTCCGGCGGACCCGCTCGGCACGGTCCCGTCCCCGCTCCGCAGCGGCGTCGCAGCCGCCGGGCGGGTGCGACCGGGAACGGCCCGCTGTAGCGCCGGAATCCGTACCCGAACTCCGTTCGGCGAACGGCGCGGACGCACAGCGGCACGGCACGAACGGTAACCGACGACTCCGTAAAGGCTCATTCGTGGCGAACATCAAGTCCCAGATCAAGCGGATCAGGACCAACGAGAAGAACCGGCTCCGCAACAAGGCGGTCAAGTCCGAGCTGAAGACGGCGATCCGGCGCACCCGCGAGGCCGTGGCCGCGGGCGACGCGGACAAGGCCGTCGAGGCGCAGCGGATCGCGGCCCGCAAGCTCGACAAGGCGGTCAGCAAGGGCGTGCTGCACAAGAACAACGCGGCGAACAAGAAGTCGCGCCTCGCCAAGCACGTCTCCACGATCCAGGGCTGACGCGCTCGGCCCACTGCCGATCAGCGCCCTCGCGGCGGGGACGGGCCCTCTCACTCCGTCCCGGCATCGGCTGCACACCATGACCCTTCGCGCCGCACGCGGCCTGCGTTCGCCACGCGGGTGCGGCGCGCCGGACGATCGTTCCGCGGTCGCCTGACGGCATCGGGCCCCGCAGCGTTTCCCCACGCTGCGGGGTCTTCGTCTGCTCCGGCCTCGCCGCGGTCTGCTGCCGGGCGCCGATGGCACGCGTCACGTGGGGTTACCGGAGGCGCCGTGCGCACAGGGCCGGGAGACGCCGGACGCACGACTCGGCCGCGCGTCTGCCGCGGCTGCGGGAGGGCGCGGAACGGAGCAAGTGATCCGGCTCAGCGCGAACGTGCCGCCCGCGACACCGTGATCACCGCCTGCTCCAGCGCGTACTCGGGATCGTCGCCGCCGCCCTTGACCGCGCCGTCGGCCTCCGCGATCGCGCGCAGTGCCGTGGCCACACCCTCCGCCGACCAGCCGCGCATCTGCTGGCGCACTCTGTCGACCTTCCACGGCGGCATGCCCAACTCCCGCGCCAGATCGCCCGGTCGCATACCGCGCGGCGCCGAGGCGAGCCTGCCTATGCTGCGCACCCCCTGAGCCAGGGCGCTGGTGACGAGGACGGGCGCGACTCCCGTGGCCAGCGCCCAGCGCAGCGTCTCCAGCGCTTCGGCGGCGCGGCCTTCCACGGCGCGATCGGCCACGGCGAAACTGGAGGCTTCCGCACGCCCGGTGTAGTACCGCCCCACCACGGCCTCGTCGATCGTGCCCTCGACGTCGGCCGTCAACTGCGCGCAGGCGGAGGCCAGTTCCCGCAGATCGCTGCCGAGGGCGTCGACCAGCGCCTGACACGCCTCCGGCGTCGCGGAACGTCCCAGACCGCGGAACTCGCCGCGTACGAACGCGAGTCGATCCGCCGGCCTGGTCATCTTCGGGCACTCGACCTCGCGGGCGCCGGCCTTGCGGGCGGCGTCCAGCAGCCCTTTGCCCTTGTTGCCCCCGGCGTGCAGCAGAACGAGCGTGATCTCCTCGGCGGTCGCCCCGAGATACGCCTTCACGTCCTTGACGCTGTCGGACGCGAGATCCTGCGCACCGCGCACCACGACCACCTTGCGCTCGGCGAACAGCGACGGGCTGGTCAACTCGGCCAACGTGCCCGGAAGCAGATCGGCGGCGGTCAACTCCCGTACGTCCGTATCGGCGTCGGCCTCCCGCGCGGCGGCCACCACCTGCTGCACCGCTCGCTCCAGCAGCAACTCCTCCTGTCCCACGGCGAGCGTGACGGGCGCGAGCGGATCGTCCGTCGCCGTCTTCATTCTGCGGGGCGTCTCACGTGTACCGGCCATCGCGTCCAGCATCCCACGCGCCGCCGACAGACCGAGGCCCGAACTCCCCTGCTCGCACGGCCCTGTTCGCCCCCGGCGCCGGCTCCGGGCACGGGTACGTCCGAGCCCGTTGGAGCGCGGTGGATCGCGAGAGCAGCGTCCCCGGCCCCGGGAGCCGAGGCCACGAAGAGGGCGTGGACAAGGACACGGAGAATGACGGACGTGGCTGACGAAGAACGACTCATCCTGGTGCTGCCCGAACGCGACGCAGCGGAGGAGCTGGCCGAGGAACTGACCGGCCGCCTCGGCGACTCGGCCGCACCACCGCAGGTGGTCCGCGAAGCTCTGGCCGGCGAGGACGACGCGGAGGACGCGCAGTGGCTGGTGGTGATCGAGGCGTACGGGGAGCTTGCGCGGTCCCGCTGCACGCCCGCCACCCTCGACGCCCTCGCGGCCGGCTACGAAGGGTGGCTGGAGCGCGACTGAGGTCCGGGCGCGGAACGGCGTCGCGCCGGCCGTCCCGGATGCGGCGGACGGAGTGAGAGCGTCCGCGGAACCTGGCGGCGGCGTACGCACTCGTCGGGGTGCGGCCGGCGTCCGCGGTGCGGGTTGTGTGCCGTCGACCGAAGACCGGGGTGGCGGTGGCGGTTCGAGTGGGCGCGCCGGCCCCGGTGGCGCCGGTGCCGCCGGTGCGTGTGGCGGCAACCGGGCCTGCCCCAGGGGGAGTTCCGCGTTCCCGGACCAGCGACGGCCGAGCCGCGGAGGACCGGGCGTCCTTCCGCGCGTCCTTCTCATCGCCGGGAGCGCCACCTGTCACCGCGAGCGCACCGTTCCGGTCCGTGCGGCCGACCGCCGCTCCCTCCTCCCGCACGGCCGCGAGCGTACGCGGCGACGGGTGCCCGTACGGATTGTCGGCACCGGCGCTGATCAGGGCGATGCGTGGATGCAACCGGTGCAGCAGCTCCGGGGACTGGTACGCCGAACCGTGGTGAGCGACCTTCAGCACGTCTACGCGCGGAAGCCCCGGCATATCGGTCAACAGCTGCTGCTGGGCCTCCGGCTCGAGATCGCCCGGCAGCAGCAGGCTGAGCCCGGCGGTGTGCACGAGCAGGGTGATGCTGGCGTCGTTGGGGTTCTCGGGCTGCTCGGACACACCGGGCACCGGAGCCGGCGGCCACAGCACCCGCCAGGACAGCTCACCGGTGTGCCTCCGCTCCCCCGGCACGGCGCCGATGGTGCGAACCCCGGCCTCCTTTGCCGTACGCCGCACGAACTCGGCCTGGCCGGGCGGCTGTTGGAGAGCCGTGGTCTGCACCGCGCCCACGGTGCGGCCCCTCAGCGCCCCGGGGAGCCCCCTGACGTGGTCCGCGTGGAAGTGGGTCAGCACCAGCAGCGGGATGGAGGTGACGCCCAGCGTGCGCAGACAGCGGTCGACGGCCCGCGGCTCGGGGCCGGTGTCCACGACGACAGCCGTATGCGCCCGCCCCGTGGCCAGGACCAGCGCATCGCCCTGCCCGATGTCGCACGCCACCATGCGCCAGTGCGGCGGAGGCCAGCCGGTGAACGGCCGTACCAGCGGCGCCGGTCGCAGCACGGCCACCAGCAGCAGAAGTACGCACGCGGCACACAGCCAGGGCCGGTGCCACAGCCGCAGCCGGGCGGCGGCGAGCAGCAGCGCCGCCGTGCACAGCGCCAGCAGCAGACTGCCCAGGCCGCTTCCCGGCCAGCCGATCTCGGCTCCCGGCAGCGCGGCTCCGGTGCGGGCGATGGCCGCGATACAGCGCGTGGGCCAGGCGGCGAGCCAGGCGAGCGTCTCCGCGAGGGGCGTCGCGACAGGGGCCGCTGCGAGGGCGCCGAACCCCAGCACCGTGGCGGGAGCGACCGCGAACTCGGCCAGCAGATTGCACGGAACGGCGACCAGGCTCACATGCGCGGCCAGCACTACCACCACGGGCGCACACACCACCTGCGCCGCGGCTGCCGCCGCCAGTGCCTCCGCGAGCCGCGCGGGCACCCGGCGCCGGCGCAGCGCCGCGCTCCAGCGGGGAGCCACCGTGAGCAGCGCACCGGTGGCGAGCACCGACAGCAGAAACCCGAAGTCGAGGGCGAGCCACGGGTCGTAGAGCACGAGCGCCAGTACGGCGGCCGCCAGCGCGGGCAGCAGAGAGCGACGCCGACCGGTCGCGAGGGCGAGGACCGCGATCAGTCCGCAGGCCGCCGCTCGCAGCACGCTGGGATCGGGACGGCAGACGACGACGAACCCGAGCGTCGTCAGCGCCCCGAGCACGGCTGTCCCGCGCAGTGAGACGCCCAGTCTTCCGGCGAGACCCCGCCGGCCGACGCCCTGGGCAAGGCTCGCCGGTCCGATGAGCACCGTCAGCAGGATGGTGAGGTTGGCTCCGCTGACGGCGAGCAGATGCGTCATGTCGGTGCTGCGGAACGAGGCGTCCAGGTCGGCCGGCAGCCGGGAGGTGTCCCCGACGACCAGCCCGGGCAACAGGCCGCGGGCGTCGGCTCCGAGACCGTCGGTGGCCCGGCGCAGTCCGGCACGCAGACTTCCGGCGGCACGCTGCAGTGCCGAGGGAGGGCGGACGGTCTGCGGCCGCCCGCCGACGCGTGCGTGCAGGACGGCCGCGACATCCCGCGCGGGCCCGGAACGGGTGGACGGTCCGAGGCGGCCATGGAGCCGCAGCCCGGTGGACGGCAGCAGCCGCAGCCAGTCCGC
>Ga0164243_10005616_pt1 | contig 19131 bp, 16 predicted proteins | sample OricompcompostOP_FD_108781 | JGI IMG/M metagenome (GOLD analysis project Ga0164243, IMG submission 108781) | Organic Plus compost microbial communities from Emeryville, California, USA - Original compost - Organic plus compost (OP) | ecosystem: Engineered > Solid waste > Mixed feedstock >... | reverse complement strand
CGCATAGACCGGCTTGAGCACGAGGGTCGGGATGATGGTGGTCAGATTGGCGTTGCCGCAGCGTTCGCCGATGCCGTTCAGCGTGCCCTGTACCTGCCGCACGCCCGCCTCGACGGCGGCAAGCGAGTTGGCGACCGCCTGCCCGGTATCGTTGTGGGCATGGATGCCCAGCCTGTCGCCGGGGATTCCAGCTGCGATCACCTTGCCGACGATCTCGCGGATCTCCGCCGGCTGCGTGCCCCCATTGGTGTCGCACAGCACGATCCAGCGCGCGCCAGCATCATGGGCAGCCCTCGCGCAAGCCAGCGTATAGTCGGGGTTGGCCTTGAAGCCGTCGAAGAAATGCTCGCAATCGACAAGGGCTTCCTTGCCCGCGGCACGGGCAGCCTCGACCGAAGCAGAGATGGATTCCAGATTTTCCTCGTTGGTGCAGCCAAGCGCGACACGGACCTGATATTCCGAGCTTTTCGCGACAAAGCAGATCGCGTCGGAACTGGCCTGGATGAGCGTGGCCAGCCCCGGATCGTTCGAGGTCGATCGGCCCGGCCGCCGTGTCATGCCGAAGGCGGTGAAGGTCGTTTTCAAATGCCGGTCTTGCGCGAATAATTCGGTATCGGCCGGATTGGCGCCGGGATAGCCGCCCTCGACATAATCAATGCCGAGATCAGCCAGCATCTTCGCCAGCACCAGCTTGTCGTTGAGGGTGAAGTCGACGCCGTTGGTCTGCGCGCCATCGCGCAACGTGGTATCGAACAGATAGAGCCGTTCTCTGGCCATGCGTCACCAGAGATAATAATTGGCAGCAAGCGCCACCGCCACGAGAATGGCGATGGTTCCGACGATGATGTGATGACGCTGCAGGTTCATTGGAGGGGTTGCCTTTCGCCGAGCGGCTTTTCCATCGTCGTTGAGGCGAGCCATTCGTCGCCCCGGGTGATCGTGTTGCGGCTTTGCGGCGCGTAGCCGCGCTTCTTGAAAAATTCTTCAGCCGTGTCGCTGGCATCGACGCGGATCTTCTGGGCGCCGCGTGCTTGCGCGAGGCGCTCCAGCGCATCGACCAGCATCGAGGCCGCGCCCTGCCGCACCGCCGCCGGATGCACATACAGCATGTCGAGATGCTCATTGCCTTTCATCGACGCGAAGCCGACCGGCGCACCTTCGATCATCGCGATCAGTGTCAGTTGACCGCCGAGCATCTTGGCGAATTTGTCTTCGTCCTCGGCGGTTGCCACCCACGCTTCGATCTGCGCGTCGGAATAATCCTCGGTGCAAAGCTCCTCGATGCTGGCGCGAAAAATCTCAGCCAGCAGCGGCGCGTCTTCTGGCAGCATCGGCCGCATCGACAGAGCAGGATTATGCGGCATCGTCATCGCGCGACCTCCCAGGTGGTGCCATCCTTGGAATCTTTCAGCACGATGCCGAGGCCAGCGAGTTCATCGCGGATGCGATCGGATTCGGCCCAGTTCTTGGCGGCGCGCGCGGCGTTGCGGTCGGCGATCCTCGCTTCGATTTCATCTTCGGCGAGCGCGGGCGCCACGGCGTTGGACTGCTGCCATGCGCGCAATTCGTCTTCGCGGAAACCGAAAAAGGCCAGCGTCCCGGCCAGCATTTTGCGGCCGGCCGCATTTTTCAGCGCATGCATTTCGGCGATGGCTTTGGGCGTATTCAGATCGTCGGTCAGCGCTTCCAGCACGGCCGGCGCCGGGCGCGGCTCGGCTTCCGCAGAAGCTGCATCGAAGAAACCTGACAGGGCCTTTTCGGCTTCCTGCAAGCCCTTCACGGTCCAGTTGATCGGCTGGCGATAATGCGTCGACAGCATCGCAAGGCGCACCACGTCACCCGGCCAGTCGTTCAGCACCTCGCGGATGGTGATGAAGTTGCCGAGGCTTTTCGACATCTTCTCGCCTTCGACCTGCAGGAAGCCGTTATGCATCCAGACATTGGCCATCACCTGCGTATGGAAGGCGCAGCGCGACTGGGCGATTTCATTCTCGTGGTGGGGAAAGACAAGATCGATGCCGCCGCCATGAATGTCGAAGGTTTCGCCGAGATGTTTCCAGGACATTGCCGAGCATTCGATATGCCAGCCGGGACGGCCCTGCACGGCGATGCCTGCAGGCGACGGCCAGCCGGGTTCGCCGGCCTTGCTCGGCTTCCACAACACGAAATCCTGATCGTGCCGCTTGTAGGGTGCGACATCGACCCGCGCGCCGGCGATCATCTCATCGAGCGGGCGTTTTGACAGCTTGCCGTAATCGGGCATCGACGGCACCGAGAACAGCACATGATCTTCCGCCACATAGGCATGGCCGCCGGCGACCAGACGCTCAATCAGCATCTTCATCTCGGCGATATGTTCGGTGGCGCGCGGCTCGACATCCGGCGGCAGGCAGCCGAGCGCCGCGACATCGGCCTTGAAATTGGCGTAGGTGGTCTCGGTGAGTTCGCGGATGGAGATGCCCTGCTCGGCCGCCCGCGCGTTGATCTTGTCATCGACGTCGGTGATGTTGCGCACATAGGTGACGTGGTCGGCGCCATAGAGATGCCGCAGCAGCCGGTACAGCACGTCGAACACGATCACCGGCCGCGCATTGCCGATATGGGCGAAGTCATAGACCGTCGGCCCGCAGACATACATGCGCACGCGCGCAGGATCGATCGGCGCAAAGACGCGCTTTTCGCGTGTCAGGGTATCGTAGAGGCGAAGGTCCATCGAAAGGGCTTTCCCGGCCTCGCTGGCCCGGGCGTTCTCTTTATCGCGATGGACAAAAGACAGCCGCAGCCAGCGTCAGGCGCTAGCGAATAATCTCCGGGCAAATGCCGAAAATTGCGTTGCGGTCGATCATCGCGGCAAAATGTGAAAATTCGCGATAGCCGTCAAGTCCGGCGTACCGGCGGGTTCCAAATTCATACATTTTTAGCCCTTTGCGCGTAATCTGCGCCGGTCTTTCTCTCCTGCCTCACACCCCTGCCCGCGAGCGATCCGATGCGATCCTTGTCTGCTGCGTTGCTGGCTGCATGCTGTCTGGTCGCCGGAAGTGGCCTCGCCCAGGCGGAGAAGCGCATTTTCATCGTCGCCAACAGCCTCGCCGATTATGGCCTGCAAGCGTGCCCGGCCGACGGCACGCTTTGCCCCGCCGCCGCCGCTTATTGCCAGACCAAGCAATTTGCAAAGACCAGCGGCCACCGCCGGATCGAGCGCGACGAGATCACCGGTGCGGTTCCCGTGAGCGCCAGTTGCGGGCCGAACGGATGTGACGATTTTGTTGCGATCGAGTGCTCGCGCTGAGCGATTAAGGCGCAGTTCCATCAGCCTTTTCGGCGACGGCCAAGCTTGCGCATCCACAACCGGCGTCGGTAGGATGGAGCGAATCGCGCTTCCCTTCTTTTCTCTCCGTCGATGCCGCAATCATCCAAGCCGACCCATGCCGCGCGGGACAATCTCGCCACTCAACAGGATCTGAGATCGGCTGTCCGGCCGATCCGGCTGTTGGTGGCCGGCTCAATCCTGCTGCCGCTCCTGATTTTCTGCCTGGCGTCGTGGGTATCGTATCGGCAGCATCTCGATGACGCGCAGGATCGCGTCCAGCGCAATCTCAACACGATCTACGAACATGCGCTGAAAGTGTTCGAGACCTTCGAACTCAGCGCGCGCTATATCGACGAAATCATCAGCGAACAGTCAGACGCCGACATCCGCAAGAATGAGGCTGCGTATAACCACCGCCTGCGATCGATAACCGAGAAACTGCCGCAGCTGCGCGATCTGTGGGTGCTGGACGCCAAGGGCCAGCCGCTCGTCGCCGCCATGGTCCATCCGGTCGGGACGATGGATCTCTCGGACCGCAACTATTTCAGCGTTCACCGCGACAATCCCAAGTCCGAGATCTATGTCAGCCAAATCCTCAAGGGCCGGACGTCAGATCGGCCCTTTTTCACGTTAAGCCGGCGGCGGGTGGGACCGAACGGCGCTTTTGCCGGCGTGACATCGGTCTCGATCGCGCCGGAATATTTCGTCAATTTCTACGCCAAGCTGCCGCCACCCGGCGTCTTTGCTCTCATCCGCGACGATGGCGCGATCCTGGCGCGCTATCCGGACATCTCTGCACAACTCAGCAAGCTGTCGCCCGACAGCACGGTGATGAGCGCGATTGCGCACGGCCCGGCCGAGGGCCTGACGAGCGGCACATCCAGCTTCGACGGCGTGTCCCGGATCTTCGCTTATCGCAAGATGCCGAATTACAACATCTATGTCGTTTCCGGCATTCGTCGCGATCTGGTCATCAACGATTGGCTGAGGACGATGGCGAGCCACCTGATTTTCGGCCTGCCGGCGACCCTTGCCATGGTCGGTCTCGGGCTGATGGCCTTGCGGCGCACCCGGCGCGAGGCCCTTGCCTATAGCCGATTGCGTCAGGAAGTGGCGCGCCGCGAGCGCACCGAACTGGCCTTGCAGCAGGCCCAGAAGATGGAAGCGGTCGGACGCCTGACCGGCGGGATCGCCCATGACTTCAATAATCTCCTCACCGCCATCCTCGGCAATGTTGATCTGGCGTTGCGCCGGCTGGGCGATGGCGACGAGCGGCTGAAGCGGTCGCTCAATTCCGCCCGCCAGGCGTCGGAGCGCGCTGCGAGCCTCGTGCAACGGCTGCTCGCCTTTTCGCGTCAGCATCCGCTGGAAGTGCGCGCCGTCGACGTCAACCGGCTGGTTCAGGGCATGTCGGAACTGATGCGGCGGGCGATCGGCGAGACCATCACCGTCGAGTCCGTTCTCGCCGGCGGATTGTGGAAGACTGCCGTCGATCCCAACCAGCTGGAAAACGCGCTGCTTAATCTCGCGGTCAATGCGCGCGACGCCATGCCGGGCGGCGGACGTCTGACCATCGAGACCGCCAATACCTATCTCGACGAGGCCTATATCGCCGCCAATGCCGAGGACATGGCGCCGGGACAGTATGTGCTGATTGCCGTCAGCGATACCGGCAGCGGCATGAGCAAGGACGTGATCGAACATGTGTTCGAGCCGTTCTTCACCACCAAGCCGACCGGCTCAGGCACCGGCCTTGGCCTCAGCATGGTCTATGGCTTCGTCAAGCAATCGGGCGGCCATATCAAGATCTATAGCGAGGTCGGCGAAGGCACGACGGTGAAGATCTATCTGCCGCGGCTGATGGACGACAGCGAGATCGAGCCCTGGGAACCCGCCGAGATCGTCCCGGAGCGGAAGAACGGCGCTGAAGATCGCCCCGATCAGATTCTGCTGGTAGAAGACGACGAAGAAGTGAACCGCTTCTCCAGCGAAGTGCTGCGCGAGGAAGGCTATCAGGTCATCTCGACCCATGAAGCCGCTTCCGGCCTGCGGCTGCTCGATGCCAATCCGGAGATCAAGCTCCTCTTCACCGACGTGGTGTTGCCAGGCGGCATGAATGGCCGACAATTGGCCGACGAGGCGCTGCGGCGCCGGCCCAACCTCAAAGTTCTGTTCACCACCGGCTATACCCGCAACGCCATCATTCATCATGGCCGGCTGGATGCCGATGTGGATCTCCTGACCAAGCCCTTCACGTCCGACGCTTTGGCCAAAAAGGTCCGGCAAATTCTGGACGTCGATTCCGAGGACCCGTTTACCCGCGCGAACGCCATCATCGGCAACATCACGGGCAAGACCACTGACAAGCCGTCCGGCGACCGATAGCCCTCACCCCGCCGCCGGCTCGGCCTTTGCGACAGCGATCGCCTCCTTCAGCACATCCAGATTGCCGATATGATTGGCGAGCAGCAGCACCAGCTTGGCATCGAGCGCGGCCGCCTGCTCCTGCGACAGTCCGCGGCGGGCCGCGATCAGGGTGACAAAAGCAGCGTCAGGATTGTCGAACTGGGACGCTGTGATCAGCGGCATGGGGACCTCCTCGCATGGAACCTGCGCGCTCGCGGCGGTGCAGAATGGAATTTTAACGATGCCGGAACCAACCGCCGCCGGGACGGTTGCAACCGTGCTCGATTGCCATTGCCAAGCCCATAAAAAGGAATGCTGGAATGTCCGCCGCCGTCGTCAGAGACATGTTGCGCTCGCATCCAGACAATCCGAGCCATGCCGAGGTCATCAGCCGCTGTATCGATGCCTGCTACGCCTGCGTGGAAACCTGCACCGCCTGCGCCGATGCCTGCCTCGCCGAGAAAAATGTCGACCGGCTGATTTCCTGCATTCGTCTCAACCACGATTGCGCCGCGGTCTGCGCCGCCACCGGCAGCATCATGTCGCGCGCCAACAAGGTCGGCCATCGGCAATTGCTTGAAGCTCAGTTGACGACCTGCATCGCCTTCTGCCGCGCTTGTGCGATTGAATGCGAACGTCATGCAGAGATGCACAAGCATTGCGAAGTCTGCGCCAAAGTCTGCAGCGACTGCGCCAAATTATGCAGCGAGATGCTAGCCTCGATGCGGATGCCGGCCTGATCGCGCATCGCTATTGCGCCAGCGCCCGTGCTTTCGCAGCGGCTATCTTCTCGTAAGTCGGATGGCGCCAGCGCGCGCAGATATGCTGGTCGGGCCGCAACAGATAGGCCGAACCCGGCTCGGCATCATAGCGTGTCGTGAACTGGCCCGAGGCATCTGTGAGATCACGGCCGATCACCGTCAGCTTGATATTGTCCGGCACACGCGGCTCACCGCCATTGGCGACGTAGACAAGTTCAAAGCCATCGGACAGCCGCTCGACCAGATGGCAGCGCTCGCCTCCTTCCATCTGCATCACCGCATCCGGCGCCGGCGCGCCGAGCACAGCGGTGCCGCCAAACGCATCCTCATCGCGGGTTGAGAGTTCGCTCTGATAGACCGTTGCTACCGACAGCCGGCCTGAATTGACCATCCGCCGCGCGAACTCACACGTCGGCGCAAGATCCAGCACCGCATTGCGCAGCACCCGTTCGGCATCCGAATGCGGCGCGATGAAATCGGTCGAACGCGTCGAATGGCCGATATTCTCATCGGCGGCGTGCACGCGCTCTGCGTTATAGCTTTCAATCAGCCGCTCATCGGCCTCCCCGCGCAACACTGCCGCGAGCTTCCAGGCAAGATTTTCAGCATCCTGCACACCGGAATTGGCGCCCCGCGCGCCGAAGGGCGACACCTGATGCGCCGCATCGCCGATGAACACCACATGGCCATGCACGAAGCGATCGAGCCTGCGGCAATTGAAGCGATAGATCGACACCCATTCGAGTTCGAAAGGCTGCTCGCCGAGCATATGCTTGAGCCGCGCAATCACGCGCTCGGGCTGTTGCTCGGCTTCGACATCGGCATCGGGACCAAGCTGCAGATCGATGCGCCAGACATTGTCCGGCTGGCGATGCATCAACGCCGATTGCCCTGAATGGAAGGGCGGATCGAACCAGAACCGCCGCTCGGTCGGGAAATCCGCCGTCATCCGGATATCGGCGATCAGGAATTTGTCTTCGAAGGTGACGCCAACGAAGCCAAGTCCCAGCAAATCGCGCACGGCCGAGCGCGCGCCATCAGCGGCGATCAGCCAGCCAGCATCGAGCTTGTAAGGACCATCGGGCGTATCGATGGTGACGGTGACGCCATCATTGCGCGGCGCAACGCCGGTGACGCGATTGCGCCAGCGCAGATCGATATTGGGCAATTCAAGCGCGCGGTCGACCAGCGCTTTCTCCAGATAATATTGCTGCAGATTGATGAAGGCCGGCATCTTGTGCCCATCTTCCGGCAACAAATCGAAGGAATAGACGAGTTCGTCGCGCAGATAGACCTTGCCGAGCTTCCAGGTGACGCCCTGCGCCACCAGTTTCTCGCCGACACCGAGACGATCCAGAATCTCCAGCGTGCGCTTGGCGTAACAGATGCCGCGCGAGCCCTCACCAATGCGATCGGAATCGTCGAGCAGTACGACCTTGACGCCCCGTTGCGCGAGATCGATCGCGGCCGCGAGTCCGACCGGACCCGCCCCGACAATCACCACATCATGCCGCACCGGCTTTGGCTGATCCTGATCCGGCGACCGCGTGTACTGGTAGTGGTAGATCACCTTGCGTTCGGTGGACATCGTCCCGGCCTCCGCTTGATGCTGGTCTTTATGCTAGTCTTGCAACGCCGCCCACATTTCGCGGTCACGTTCGGCGGTCCAGATCACCGGATGGTCAATGCCCTTGGCTTCGTCATAGGCACGCGCGACATTGAACGGCATGCAATGCTCATAGATCGCGTAGCTGGAGAATTTCGGGTCCATCGCCTTTTTGGCAGCCTTGAAGGCTTCCTTCAATGACAAGCCCTTGGCGACGCTGTCCTGCGCCGAGCCATAGAGCGTCGAGAGAAAATCGCGTGTGCCATCGATGCCGTCGCGGACCTTGTCGGGCGTCGTCAGAGCGGCGCCACGGCCGGGCACCAGCGCATTGGCGTTGAAGGCGCCGAGCCGCTTCAGCGTCTCCGGCCAGTCCTTCAGATGCGCATCGCCGCAATAACAGGCTGAGTGATATTCGACGAGATCGCCGGAGAATACCACGTTGGCATCCGGCACATAGGCGATGACATCGCCCGCCGTATGGCCGCGGCCGATCTGCATGATGCGCACTTCGCGTTTACCGAGCCAGACCGACATCTGGTTGGTGAAGGTCACGTTCGGCCAGGTCAGTCCGGGAATGGATTCCACCGCACGGAACAGACGCGGGAAGCGGCCGATTTCAGAATCCTTGTCCTGCTGGCCGCGCTCAACGATGAGATCGCGGGTCGTGTCCGAGGCCAGCACCACCGCATCGTTATAAGCCGATGCGCCAAGGACGCGCACGGCATGATAATGGCTGAGCAGAACATACTTGATCGGCTTGTCAGTAACCTTGCGCACGCGCTCGATCACCTCCAGCGCCATCACCGGTGTGGCTTGCGCATCCACCACCATGACACCGTCATCGCCGATGATGATGCCGGAATTCGGATCGCCCTCCGCCGTGAAGGCATAGAGGTCGCGGCCGATCTCATCGAAGGAAATGGTCTTGTCGGCGGTGTCGCCGGTCGAAGCAAAGCCAGCACCTTTGGCCATGAGCCACCTTTTCGTTTCCACACCAGAAAATGGCCTGCGCATGTCGCAGGCTCGCGTCTTTTATTTTATCGCGGCGGATTGTAGCGCGCGACTTCCTGATCGATCGCACCAAAGATCGACTGGCCGTTCGCATCATTCATCTCGATGCGGACGCGATCGCCAAATTTCAGGAATGATGTCGACGGCTTGCCGTGCAAGATCGTTTCCACCGTCCGCAATTCGGCGAGGCAGGAATAGCCGAGCCCGCCATCGGTGATCGGCTTGCCGGGACCGCCATCGGCATCGCGGTTCGATACCGTGCCGGCGCCAAGGATGGTGCCGGCGCTGAGCGCACGGGTCTTGGTCGCATGCATGATCAGCGTCGGGAAATCGAACGTCATGTCGTCGGCGCAATTGGGTTTGCCGAACGGCTCGCCGTTGATGAAGCTGAGCAGCGGCAGATTGATCTTGGCGCCGTCCCAGGCCTTGCCGAGTTCATCGGGCGTCACAGCGACCGGCGTGAAGGCCGACGACGGCTTGGATTGCAGGAAGCCGAAATTCTTGGCGAGTTCGGCCGGGATGAGATTGCGCAGCGACACGTCGTTGACCAGCATGATCAGCTTGATCGCAGCTGCCGCCTGTTCGCGGGTCGCTCCCATCGGCACGTCGCCGAGCACCACCACCACTTCGGCCTCAAGGTCGATGCCATAGGCTTCGTCGGCAAGAACGATCGGATCACGTGGCCCAAGCGTCACGTCGGAAATGCCCTGATACATCAGGGGATCGGTCCAGAAGGTTTCCGGCACTTCGGCGCCGCGGGCCTGACGCACCAAGGCAACGTGATTCACATAGGCCGAACCGTCGAGCCATTGATAGGCGCGCGGCAGAGGCGAAGAACATTTCGCCGCATCGAACGGCTGATGGGCGATCGTCCCCGCCTCCAGCGAATCCGAAATTTCGGTCAGGCCGGGCAAGGCGGCGTCCCAATTGTCCAGGGCGGCCTGCATGGTCGGAGCGACGGCAGCGGCATCGGCAAAACGGGACAGATCACGCGATACAACAATCAGCCGTCCATCACGGCCGTTCTTCAAGGAAGCAAGTTTCATCGTCAGCTGGGCTCGCGGCGGTTCGGATTGAAGTGCTTCTTTAGCCCCTTCCAGCAATCAATGTAATCGTCTTGTCGCGCCTGACTGTCAGCGGCGTATTTCGTCACGCGCTGGCGGAAACGGGTCTCGAACATGAAAGCCAGCGTGTTTTCCATCTTGACCGGCTTCAGTTCGGCATTGCTGGCCTGTTCGAAAGCTTCGACGTCCGGCCCATGCGGCAGCATGGTGTTGTGGAGCGAGAAGCCACCCGGCACGAAGCCCTCGGGCTTCGCATCATAGATGCCCTCAACAAGGCCCATGAATTCCGACATGATGTTGCGATGATACCAGGGCGGCCGGAACGTGTTTTCAGCGACGCCCCAGCGCTCGGGGAAAATCACGAAATCAATGTTGGCCGTACCCGGCGTTTCCGAGGGCGAGGTCAGCACCGTGAAGATCGACGGATCGGGATGATCGAACAGCACCGCCCCGACGGGCGAGAAGTGCTTGAGGTTATATTTGTAAGGCGCGTAATTGCCGTGCCAGCCGACGACATCGAGCGGCGAATGCGGCAGGTCGGTCCTGAACAGCTCGCCACCCCACTTCACATAAAGAGCGCAAGGCTCCTCGACGTCTTCATAGGCGGCGACCGGCGTCAGGAAATCGCGCGGATTGGCCAGACAATTGGCGCCGATCGGGCCTCGATCCGGCAAGGTGAAACCACCGCCGTAATTCTCGCAGACATAGGCGCGCGCCGGACCATTGATCAGTTCGACGCGGAAGATCACGCCGCGCGGAATGACGCAGATTTCACCCGGTCCAATATCGATGACGCCGAACTCGGTGCGGAAGCGCAGGCCGCCCTGCTGGGCGACGATCAGCAGTTCTCCATCGGCATTGAAGAAATGCTCGTTCACCATCGAGCGGGTGATCAGCGCGACATGCGCGGCCATGCCGCTCATCGATTCGCAGTCGCCGGCCACGGTGATGGTGTGAAGGCCAGAGACGAACGTCGTGTCGCCCTCAAGCGGCAACGGATTCCAGCGCATCTGGCCGAGCGAGAGATCGGTCTCTTCGCGCTCCGGTGCCGTGCGGATGAAGCCGCGATCGATCTTTCGGAAACGGGCGGTATGCCGCACGGTCGGACGGATGCGATAAAGCCAGGAGCGCTGGTTGCTGGCCTGCGGCGCGGTGAAGGGCGAGCCGCTGAGCTGCTCGGCATAAAGCCCGTAATTGATTTTCTGCGGCGAGTTGCGGCCAATCGGCAGCGTGCCTGGCAAGGCCTCGGTCTCGAAGCTGTTGCCGAAGCCGGACATATATTCGGCGTCCTGAACGATCGGCTGGGTCCGGATCTTGTCGGTGACAGCGGCCGGCGAGGCCTGGCGCTTCACCCGCGGTACGGTGGTGATGTCATCCATAACGATCCTCCTTGATGTGCTCAGGCTCTCACGGCCATTGCCCGAAAAGATAGTTACATCTGCAACCATTGTCAATTTACATGCCTTGTTCCGCCGAAGAAGCATTCGACCTTGAATCGAACACATAAACAGGCCATATGGAGCCCACACGAGACGGCGTTTTTGCCTCTCGCGGGCCGCGTGAACGAAAATCGCCTGTTCAAGCGCTGATTTTCGGCCCGCTTTTCTCCCCAGCTAGTCGGCCTCCCTGAACACGCGGGATGTCTTTGAACCCCGCGCGTCGCGTTCGTGCTCCATCCCGGAGCCGGGCGGCCGTACTGCATGAAAGATACGATTTTGACTTCATTCCTTGACCTCGGATTGGCCGAGCCGATCACCCGTGCCCTCACCGAGGAGCGCTATGAGACGCCGACGCCGATCCAGGCGCAGACCATTCCGCATGTCCTCACCGGCCGTGACGTGGTCGGCATCGCCCAGACCGGCACCGGCAAGACCGCCGCTTTTGCCCTCCCGATTCTCAATCATCTCGCCAACAATCGCCGCCGGCCGGAGCGCAAGAGCTTCCGCGTGCTGGTGCTGAGCCCAACCCGCGAATTGTCGGGTCAGATCGTTGACAGCTTCAAGACCTATGGCCGCCACCTGCGTGTCAGCGTCGGCCTCGCCATCGGCGGCGTGCCGATCGGCCGCCAGATCCGCGCCACCGCCAATGGCCTCGACATTCTGGTCGCGACGCCGGGCCGCCTGCTCGACCTGATGAAGGCGCGGGCGATCACCCTCGACCAGGTCGAGGTGTTCGTGCTCGACGAAGCCGACCGCATGCTCGACATGGGCTTCATCCACGACATCCGCCGTGTTGTCGCGGCTTTGCCGAAAGAGCGGCAGACGCTGTTCTTCTCCGCCACCATGCCGCCGCCGATCGAAGAACTCGGCCGGCTGATGCTGCGCGATCCGGCCCGCGTCGCGGTGACGCCGCAGGCTTCGACCGCCGAACGCGTGACGCAGAGCGTGGTGATGGTGGAAAAAGCTGCCAAGCCAGGCCTCTTGGCCGAGATCCTGCGCAACGAACCGATCGATCGCGCGATCGTCTTCACCCGTACCAAGCATGGCGCCGACAAGGTCGTCCGCGTGCTGGGACAGAAGGGTCTGCAAGCCGAAGCCATCCACGGCAACAAGTCGCAGAGCCAGCGCGAACGCGCCCTCGCCGCCTTCCGCGCCGGTCGCATCAAGACCCTGATCGCCACCGACATCGCCGCCCGCGGCATCGACGTCGACGGCATCACCCATGTCATCAATTACGACCTGCCGAACGTGCCGGACTCCTATGTCCATCGTATCGGCCGCACCGCCCGCGCCGGCGCTGACGGCGTCGCCATCTCCTTCTGTGACAATGAAGAGCGCGCCTATCTGCGGGACATCGAAAAGCTGATCCGCATGAAGCTGCCCGCGACCGACAAGCGAGCCAATGCCGGCACTCAGGGTGCACGGGTGCAAGGTGCAAACGCTCAGGGCCAAGTCTCGCAGGGCGAACCGGTACAAGGTGAAGGCGCTGGCGTCGCCGCCGCCGAAACCCGCAGCGGCTTCCGTCCTGATGGCAAGCCGCGCAACCGTGCCGGCCAGCGCCGTCGTCGCCGGGAACGCGAAGGTCAGGCGTCACAGGATGGTGCCCGTAACCACGGTCAATCATTCACAGGCAAGCCGCAACGCAATGGCGGAACCGGCGACCGTGATATATCGTCCGCCGGACTCATGCGGGGCCGCCAATCCGATCGCCGTGGGCAACGGCAGAACGCGCCTGCTCCGCGCTGAAACAAAATTCATAGAGGGATTTTGAATGTCGAAAGAAGAGATGCTCGAATTCGATGGCACCGTGACGGAGGTGCTGCCGGATGGAAATTTTCGGGTGAAGCTCGATAACGAGCATGAGATTCTGGCCTACACCGCCGGCAAGATGCGGAAATTCCGCATCCGTACCGGCGTGGGCGATCGGGTGATTGTCGAAATGTCGCCCTACGATCTGTCGCGCGGTCGCATCAGCTTCCGCCATCGCGGCAATGCCATGGCGGCTCCCCCCACCCGCCGCCAGACCTTCGTCCGCAAACGCTGACATCAAAACGGCCGCGCAATATTGCGCGGCCTTTTTTGTGACGCGCCGCCTTATGCGCGTGTCCCCCGCCTTTGCGGGCCGGCCCGCTCGCTCCGATCCATAGCGCCTGAAGGTTCTTGCGACTGACGCTCGAACAGCCGGCGATAATGTCCGGACGGCACGCGCAGCAGCGCGGCATGGGTCCCCTGCTCGACGATGCGGCCCTCCTGAAACACCAGGATCCGGTCCAGCGCCTTCACGGTCGACAGTCGATGCGCGATGACGATGGCCGTGCGGCCGACCATCAGTCGCTCCATCGCCTCCTGGATCGCCGCTTCCGATTCCGAATCCAGGCTCGACGTTGCCTCATCCAGGATCAGGATCGGAGCATTCGCCAGGAAGGCGCGCGCCAGCGCCACGCGCTGACGCTCACCGCCCGAAAGCTTGACGCCGCGCTCACCAACAAGGGTCGCATAGCCCTTCGGCAGACGCGCAATAAAGCCATCGGCATTGGCGAGCCGCGCCGCCTCCTGGATTTCGGCCATGGATGCATCGGGACGCGCATAGGCGATGTTCTCCGCCAGCGAGCGGTGAAACAGCACCGGCTCCTGCTGGACGATCGCGATCTGCGCCCGCAACGAAGCTTGCGTCGCATGAGACACATCCTGCCCGTCGATCAGTATCCGGCCTTCATTCACATCATAGAGACGCTGGATCAGCTTCACGAACGTGGTTTTGCCGGACCCCGAATGGCCGACGAGGCCCACCCGTTCGCCCGCGGCGATCGTCATCGACAGATCGCGATAGAGCGGCGTGGCATGTCCCTGATAGTGGAAGGTGACGTTTTCGAAACGTACTTCTCCAGCCGTGATCTTGAGCGGGGTCGCGTCCGGCTTGTCGGCAACACCAAACGGCTCGGCATGAAGCGCGACCAGTTCCTCCATCTCGTTCACGGACCGCTGGAGCTGATTGATATGCATGCCGATGTCGCGCAGATAGCCGTGCACGACGAAATAGGTCGTCATGACATAAGCGACGTCACCCGGCGTCGCGCGACCTTGCCACCAGAGCCATAGACCGACGCCGGTCACGCCGGTGCGGATGACGAGCAGAATGACAAGCTGTCCGCTGCCGCTCCAGGTATGGCGCATCCATGTCCGCCGCGTGCGGCTGCGCCAACCATCGATGACGCGTTCAAGCCGCGCATCCTCGCGGCTCTCCGCGCCAAACGCCTTGACCACTGCGTTGCAGCCCAGCGCATCTGCGAGCGTCCCGCCGACGCGCGTGTCCCACGCATTCGAACGCTGCGCGGCCGGCGCAATATAGGTGATCGACAGCACAACGGTGATCACAACATAGATCACCACACCCGCCGCGACGAACAGGCCGAGCACCGGCCAGTGCAGGCCGAGCATGATCATCGTGCCGAGCAGCACGACGAAGGACGGCCACAGTGCCAGCAGCAAAGTGTCGTTGAGATTGTCCAGCGCCCAGATGCCACGGGTGAGCTTGCGCACAACCGAGCCTGCGAAGCTGTTGGCGTGCCAATCCGATGAGAAACGCTGGACGCGCCTGAAACCGTCCTGCGCGATGTCAGACATCATGCCGAGCGTCAGCGGCACCACCGCCCACCACGCGAGATGCCGCAGCACCACCATCACGGCACCGAGCCCGGCCATCGCCGCAAAGGCGGTCAAAGCAGCCTGCAATGCCGCGTCGCGATCTGCGGCCGCACCGGTCAGCGCATCGACAAGCCGTCCTGCAAATAGCGGCAGCACGACATCGGCCAAGGTCGCTGCCGTGATGGCGGCGAGGATGGCGAGAACGAGATGAAATCTCCGCCACCAATGGCGGAACGAAAAAGCAAGGACCGCACGGAACGCGTCCGCGCGCCTGTCATGGCGTTGTGTTGTCATCGATATATGCGGCGCGTCTAGCGCGCCTCGTCCAAGGCGAACGCAAACCACGCCCGGTCTGCCGGGCCTGAGCGATCGGTATTGTTTGAATAAGGGCTAAGCTGACCGCGACCGTCAGGTCACGCGGACAGGCTCCGGATCGGCCGACCTAACGGGCGATCCGACGGAGGATGAAGTGCGGCACTATCATGCGATCTCCCCGTCGTTTGAGCTGAACTTTTGCCCACGTAACAAGCAACGATGCCCGCTGCAACAAAAAAACTTCGCCACTGGACGAAAGTGTGATGCCAGCTGGCGGCCCCGAAAACGCTATGCGACCACCGCCGGAAGCGAAATGAAGCCGCGGAAACGCGCCCGCGGCGAGCGCAGCGGCGCGCCGTCCAAGCGATAATGTGGAAAGCGCTTCAGGAAGCGCTCCAGCGCAATCCGGCCTTCAAGCCGCGCCACATTCATCCCCGCGCAAACGTGAATACCGCTGGCGAAAGCCAGATGCCGGTTGGGACTGCGGCCAACATCGAAGCGATCTGGATCGGGGAAATATTTAGGATCGCGATTGGCCGCACCAATGGCGATAGTGATGAGATCGCCCGGCTTCATCGGGACGCCGCCCAGTGTCGTATCAGCGACCACACGCCTGTTGCCAAGCTGGTTGGAGCTTTCAAACCGCAGCACCTCTTCCACCGCGGTTCGCATCAGGCTCGCGTCATCGAGCAGCCGCTGTTTCTGATCCGGCCATTGCTGTAACAGATGCAGCGCATTGCCGATTAAGTTGGTCGTGGTCTCATGGCCGGCATTCAGAATGAAAATGCAGTTCTGCAACAGCTCGGTTTCGGTGAGCTTGCGGCCGCCCTGTTCGCCATTGATCAGGCGCGTCAGCACGTCCTTCTCCGGATCGCCCGGATGGCGGCGGCGATCCTCAACGAGGATCTTCAGATAAGCGAGAAAGTCACGCACCGCGTCATTGCCGGCTTTCGTCTGTTCGTCGGTTAGAACCGGTTCGAGCGCGCCAAGAATGGCAAGCGACCAGTCGCGCAACGGCTCACGCTCGTCATGCGGCACGCCAAGAAGATTGCCGATGATCTCGACCGGAATCGCCGAGGCAAAATCCTCGATGAGATCGACACTGCCTTTCTGTTCGAGCCGCGCCAGCAGCCGGTCGACCAGTTCAATCAATCCCGTTTCCATCTCGGCGATCGCGCGCGGCGACAGCGCGCCGGCGATGGCTTTGCGCACTTGCGTGTGCAGCGGCGGATCGTTGAAGACGAGGCTGGTGGTGTGATGCTCGAACAAGAGCGAGTCGCCGAATTTCGGCTTGAATTCGATCTTCTTGTCCGAGGAATAGGTCCTGGCGTCCTTGTACAGCGTCTCGCAATCGTCATAGCGGGTGATGAAATAGCTGCCGTCCGGCATGCGGTGGACCGGATCATGCTCCCGCAGCGCGTGGTACCAGGGATAGGGATCGTCGATAAAATCCGCCGGCAGGCATTTCAGATCGAACGATCGCGCCGCCTGTGCGGCTTCCGCGTCGCTGGCAAATCTCGGCATCTTCGCTCCCGTGCATTTTAGGCGCAGTCACAGCCGGAGCGCCGCCGATTGTCAATCCTTGCAGACCTTGCCGGGCAGGCCTTGCCGGCGAGCTTTAGGGTGGCGCGGCGTTGCGCGCGCCGGCAAGTTACGCCATGGTCCGGCGGTTTCGAGGACATTAAACCCAGCGCGATGATACCCACGCAGAATAAAGAACGGCCAGCCGCCGACACCCGCGGACCGGAACGGTCAAGTTCCGAGGCGCCGCTGCGGCTTGAGGAATTTCTGCCCTATCAGCTCAATGTCGCCGCCAGTCTGGTGTCGCAGGCCTTGTCGCGCCTCTATGTTGAACGCTACGGCATCGGCGTTCCGGAATGGCGGGTGCTCGTCACGCTTGGCCAGTTCGAGACCATGACCGGCAAGGCCGTCGGCGAGCACACCCATATGCACAAGACCAAGGTGTCGCGAGCGGTGGCGCTGCTGGAAAAGAACAAGCTGGTGACGCGGCGGGCCAACCAGTCGGACCTGCGGGAATCGCTGCTTTCCCTCACCCCTCAAGGGCGCGCCGTCTATGACGAACTGGCGCCGGGCGCCGTCGCCTTTGCGCGGGATCTGATCGAGGCGATCGATCCGGCCGACCGCGACGCCTTCGCCCGTGCGCTGCAGCAACTGGTCCGCCGCTCCAAACCGCTTGCCGCCGAGACCGAAATCGGCGACGGCTAATCGTCACCTGCGGATGCATCGCTGCATCCCTCTCAAGGCGCTGGACAACCGGCGCGCAAAGCGTTTGGTTCGCCGCAATCAACAAGCATTCGATCGCTATCGCTTCTGGAGGATACGTGAAACTTTACGGCTATTTCCGCTCGTCGGCCGCCTATCGCGTGCGCATCGCGCTGAACCTGAAGAACCTGCCCTATGAGCAGGTCTCCATTCATCTCACCAAGGACGGTGGCCAGCACAAGAAGCCTGACTATCGCGAGATCAATCCCCAGATGCGCGTGCCGACACTGGAGCTGAAGAATGGCGAGCGCATCATCCAGTCGATGGCGATCATCGAATATCTGGACGAGGTGTTTCCCGAACCGTCGCTGCTGCCGAGCGAAGCGGTCGATCGCGCGCATGTCCGCGCCGTGTCGCAGATCATCGCCAATGACATTCACCCGCTGAACAACCTCGTGACGCTGAACACGCTGAAAAAGCTCGGTCATGATCAGGCTGTCGTCGATGACTGGTACCGGTCCTGGGTGCTGGCCGGCTTCGAGGCGATCGAACAATTGCTGCGGCCCGGCCCCTATGCCTTCGGCGATAAAGTAACACAGGCCGATGTCTGCCTCGTGCCGCAGGTCTTCAATGCGCGCAGGTTCAAGACGCCGCTGGACGCCTTCCCGAAGATCCTCGCGGTCGAAGAAGCCTGCGCCAAGCTCCCCGCTTTCGACAAGGCGCGGCCTGAAAATCAGCCCGACGCAGAATAAAGAAACTTACAACGCCAAAAGCGTTTTCGAGCGAAACGCATATCGGTTCGCTCGAAGAAAACGCGATAACAGAAAGCTGGCGTAAGGCTTGGCCGCGATGCAGCCCGTGCAGACACAAAACATTCCGCGCGTCGTCATGTGGATGACGGGAACGCTGCTGTCGTTTTCGGCAATGGCGGTGTCTGTCCGTCTGCTGAGCAACAAGCTTACGGTCTTTGAGATACTGACCACCCGCAGCATCGGATCATTGGCGATCCTGCTGACCATTCTGGCGCTGCGTCCCTCGCTGCTTCCTCAGCTCAAGACCAAGCGTTTGCCGATGCATTTCTTTCGCTCGGCAACGCATTTTGCCGGCCAATATTGCTGGGCGCTCAGTCTGACGCTCCTGCCCTTCGCGACGGTCTTTGCGATTGAATTCACGTTGCCGGTCTGGACGCTGATTCTGGCGATCGTCATTCTTGGCGAGAAGCTCACCCGCGGCCGGATTCTGGTGATCGTGATGGGCGTGATCGGCTGTCTGGTGATTCTGCGGCCTGGCCTGCAGGCCTTCCAGCCGGCGGCTTTGCTGGTGCTTGGATGCTCGTTCTTCTATGCGGTGT
>Ga0164243_10005615_pt1 | contig 19133 bp, 17 predicted proteins | sample OricompcompostOP_FD_108781 | JGI IMG/M metagenome (GOLD analysis project Ga0164243, IMG submission 108781) | Organic Plus compost microbial communities from Emeryville, California, USA - Original compost - Organic plus compost (OP) | ecosystem: Engineered > Solid waste > Mixed feedstock >... | reverse complement strand
GTCGTCTACCTCGGCACCTTCTCCAAGACCCTCGCCCCGGGCCTCCGGGTCGGCTGGGCGCTCGCCCCGCACGCGATCCGCGAGAAGCTCGTGCTCGCGAACGAGGCGGCCGTGCTCTCCCCGAGCTCGTTCTCGCAGATCGTGATCTCCGAGTACCTGGCCACGGCCGACTGGCGCGGCCAGATCGACGTGTTCCGCGGCGTCTACCGCGAGCGGCGCGACGCGATGCTCGCGGCGCTGCGCGAGCATCTGCCGACCCTGGACTGGACGACGCCGAACGGCGGCTTCTACGTCTGGCTGCGGCTGCCCGAGCACCTCGACTCGAAGGCCATGCTGCCGCGCGCGGTCAAGGAGCTCGTCGCCTACACGCCCGGCACGGCGTTCTACGCGGACGGCGGCGGCCGCAACGCGATGCGACTCTCGTTCTGCTATCCGCAGCCGGACTTCATCCGGGAGGGGATCCGCCGCCTCGCGACCGTGATCAACGGCGAGCAGGCGCTGCTCACCGAGTTCGCGCAGACCAGCCCGCTGCCCGTCGTCACCCCCGAGCGGGAGAGCGTGCTCCCGCCCAACGTCGGCTAGGAGCCCGATGCCCGCAACGCCCCATGTCGTCGTGCTCGCCGGGGGGATCTCCCACGAGCGGGACGTCTCCCTCCGCTCGGGTCGTCGCGTCGCCGACAGCCTGCAGGCGCACGGCCTCTCGGTCGAGCTGCGCGATCCGGACGCGACCCTGCTCCCCTATCTGCGCGAGACGCGACCCGACGTCGTCTGGCCGGCGCTGCACGGCGCGAGCGGGGAGGACGGCGCGCTGCGCGGACTGCTCGAGTTCCTCGGGATCCCCTTCGTCGGAGCCCGGGCGGATGCCGCCCGGCTCGCCTGGGACAAGCCGACCGCGAAGTCGATCGTCTCCCGCGCGGGTGTCGCGACGCCGCGGTCGATCACCCTCCCCCGGGACGCGTTCCGCGAGCTCGGCGCCGACGCGGTGTTCTCCGTCATCACCGAGGAGCTGCCCGCCCCCCTCGTCGTCAAGCCCGCGCGCGGCGGGTCGGCGCAGGGCGTGACGATCGTCGACGAGGCCGCCGGCCTGCCGCGCGCGATGGTCGACGCGTACACCTACCACGAGGTCGCCCTCGTGGAGCAGCGGATCGTGGGCACCGAGATCGCGATCGGGGTGTTCGACACCGGCGACGGCCCGGTGGCCCTCCCCGCGGTCGAGATCGAGCCGCTCAGCGGGGTGTACAGCTTCGAGGCGCGCTACAACGCCGGCGAGACGCGGTTCTACACGCCGGCCCGGATCGCCCCCGAGGTCGCGGAGCGCGCGGCCCGCGACGCGCTCGCCGCCCACGCGGCCCTCGGGCTGCGGCACATCTCGCGCGTCGATCTCATCGTGGACGGCGCGGGCACCCCGTGGTTCCTGGAGGCGAACGTGCTGCCCGGGCTCACCGAGACCTCGCTCTTCCCGCAGGCCCTCGAGGCCGCCGGGCACGACCTCGGCTGGGTGTACGCGGAGCTCGCCGCCTCCGCGATCGTCGACTGAGCCCGCCCCTTTTCCCCTTCCCGCGCCTCTCCCCGAAAGGGCGGACTCGCGACATCTTCTGCGGCGCGGCTCGCCCTCCGTGTCGCGATCCCGCCCTCTCGCGGGGGCCACGCTGGACCGAGAGGGTCGGATCCGGCACCCGCGCGCCCCGATCCGCCGCGCTTCCCGCCGGATGCGACCCTCTCGCGAACGGCCCGCCGCACGGCCCGGGGCACGGGAGCACGCCCGCGAGAGGGCGGGATCGCGACAGGAAACCCGCCCTGACCAGGGGAAAGTGTCGCGAATCCGCCCTTTCGCGGCAAGCAGGAGAGAGGAGAGGAGCGAGGAGCAGCGGGGGCGGCGGACTAGCGGCCGTAGCCCGGCTGCCCGAGCTCCCCGAGGATGCGGTTGAGGTCGGCCACGGTCGCGAAGTCGATCGTGATGGTGCCGCGGCTTGCGCCGAGCGCGATCCGCACCCGGGTGTCGAGCCGGTCGCCGAGCGCCTCGGCGATCTCGTCGAGCTGGCCCTGGCGCTTGCCGGCGAGCGGCTTGGGCTTGCGCGCGGTCGGGGCGGCGTTCGCCGCGGCCTCCGCCTGGCGCACCGAGAGGCCCTCGTTGACGATCTTGTCGGCGAGCCGCTCCATCGCCTCCGGCTCCCCCGCCGAGAGGATCGCGCGGGCGTGTCCGGCGCTCAGCACGCCCGCCGCGACACGACGCTGCACGGGCGCCGGCAGCCGCAGCAGACGGAGGGTGTTCGTGATCTGCGGGCGCGACCGGCCGATGCGCTCCGCGAGCTGCTCCTGGGTGATCCCGAAGTCCTGCAGCAGCTGCTGGTAGGCGGAGGCCTCGTCGATCGGGTTGAGCTGCGCGCGGTGGATGTTCTCCAGGAGCGCGTCGCGCAGCATGTCCTCGTCGGCCGTGGAGCGCACGACCGCGGGGATCGCGTCGCGTCCGGCGAGCTTCGTCGCGCGCAGCCGGCGCTCGCCCATGATGAGCTCGTACTGCGGCTCCCCCGGCGCGGCGCCCGCACGCGGGCGGACCACGATGGGCTGCAGCACGCCGAACTCGCGGATCGAGACGACGAGCTCCTCGAGCTCCTCCTGATCGAACTCGGTGCGCGGCTGCTGCGGGTTGGGCACGATGTCGTCGGGCGACAGGCTTGCGAGCCGGGCGCCGGGCACGGCGACGAGCTGATCGGCCTCTCCGGCGGCGTCCGGCGAGAAGAACACGTCGACGGGGCGCTCGGCGGTGTCCTCCCCCGTCGGGATGAGGGCCCCGATCCCGCGTCCGAGTCCGGTGCGCTTGGGCGCGGCCATCAGTCCTCCCCTCGTCGGGCGATCTCGGCGGCGGCCTCCCGGTAGGAGAGCGCCCCGCTCGAGTTCGCGTCATAGCTGATGACGCTCTGCCCGTAGCTCGGCGCCTCGGAGATCCGGACGGAGCGCGGAATGAGCGTCGCGAGCGTCTCGGCCGGGAAGTGATCCCGCACCTCCTGCACGACCTGGTTCGCGAGGTTCGTGCGCCCGTCGTACATCGTGAGCAGGATCGTCGTGAGCGCGAGCTCGGGGTTGAGGTGGCGCTGGATGAGCTGGATGTTGTTGAGCAGCTGGCTGAGCCCCTCGAGCGCGTAGTACTCGCACTGGATCGGGATGAGCACCTCGCGCGCGGCAACGAAGGCGTTGATCGTGAGAAGCCCGAGCGACGGCGGGCAGTCGATGAAGACGTAGTGGAAGGGCTCCTCGGCCGCCGCCAGGAACCCGTCGAGGGCGGTGCGCAGCCGCTGCTCGCGCGCGACGAGCGAGACGAGCTCGATCTCGGCGCCCGCGAGGTGGATCGTGGCCGGCACCCCGTACAGGTTCGGCTCGTCCGCGCTCGGCTGCACGACGTCGGCGATCGCGACCTCGCCCACGATGACGTCGTAGACGCTCGGCGTCTCGGCGCGGTGCTCGATGCCGAGGGCCGTCGAGGCGTTGCCCTGCGGGTCGAGGTCGATCACGAGCACCCGGGCGCCGGACTGCGCGAGTGCCGCCGCGAGGTTGACCGTCGTCGTCGTCTTGCCGACGCCGCCCTTCTGGTTCGCGATCGTGAAGACGCGGGTGTGCGAGGGAAGCGGGAGCACGGTCTCGGCGAGGGCGCTCCGGCGGCGCGTGAGCTCCGCGACCTCGCGCATGAGCGGCGTGTCCGCGTCGGGGGTGTCGATGCTCACCGAGCCGGAGGTCCTTTCGTGTTTCACGTGAAACATCGCCGGGTCGACCGGCATCAGTCCACTGTAGCCCGGAACACCCGGGTCTCCTCGGGGAGGATCCCCTCGCCGAGCACGAGCACCTCGTGCTCGCGCACGTGGGCCTTCCGCAGCGCCTTCGCGGCGTCCGCGACCTCGTCGGCGACCCGCGCTCCCTTCATGAACACCATCTCGCCGCCGGAGCGGAGCAACGGGGCCGTGATCGGCACGAGCTTCGCGAGCGCGGAGACCGCGCGCGCTGTGACCTGGTCGAGCGGCCGGTCCAGCCGGGCCTCCTCCGCCCGCGCGCGCAGCACCTCGACGTTCTCCAGGCCGAGTCGCTCGACCTCGGAGCGGAGCCAGTCCACCCGGCGCTCCATGGGCTCGATGAGCACGAAACGGGCGTCGGGCCGGGCGATCGCGAGCACGAGCCCCGGGAGCCCGGCGCCGCTGCCCACATCCCCCACGAGGCCCGGACGGACGAGCGGGCCGAGGAGGGCGCAGTTGAGCACGTGCCGCGTCCAGAGCCGAGGCAACTCGAGCGGGCCGATCAGGCCGAGCTCCTCCCCGCGTGCGGCGAGCTGCCGCGTGTAGGAGCGGGCGAGGTCCAGCCGATCGCCGAACAGCTGCGCGGCGACGGCGGGCTCAGGCTCGAGCTCGGTCATGACGGGGACTCCGGGGTGTTTCACGTGAAACAGACGACGCGATGTTCCACGTGAAACATCGCGGGCGGGCTCAGGCGCCGCGGGTGATGACCGTGTGGCGGTCGCGCCCCTCGCCCTCGGACTCCGAGTGGAATCCGCGCTCGGCGACGAGGTCGTGCACGAGCTTGCGCTCGTAGCTCGACATGGGCGGGAGGGACGCCGACGCAGCGCCCGCCTCGATGCGCTCGATCGCGTGCGCCACGAGGCGCTCGAGCTCGTCGGCGCGGGCGTCCCGCGAGCCGCCGATGTCCAGGATGAGCCGGGAGAACCGCCCGGTCTTCGCCTGCACCGCGAGCCGTGTGAGCTCCTGCAGTGCCGAGACGGTGTCGGGCGAGGAGAGCAGCCGCAGGTTGCCCTCCCCCTCCGCCGAGACCGAGAGGTAGGCGCGCGCCGCGCGTACGTCGATGTCGATGTCACCGTCGATGTCGGCGATATCGAGCAGCTCCTCGATGTAGTCGGCGGCGATGTCGCCCTCGGCCACGAGGTCGTCCTCGCCGGGCGCGGCGGCCTCGGTCGTGTCGGTCATGTCGGTCATCACTTGCTCCCCTGCTTCTTCGCGCGCGCTCGGCCGACCGGCTGCTGGCGCTGGGTGGTCTGCGGCTTGGCCGGCAGCTCGGGCGTCTCCTCCGAGAGCGTCTCGGCGTCCTCCGCCATCCGGGCTCGATTGCGCTTGGCGAGCCGGGCCTCGCGCGCGAGGGCGGCCTCGGACCCGGGCGTCGGCATGTTGCGGATCACGAGCCACTGCTGCGCGACCGTCCAGATGTTCGAGGTGAGCCAGTAGAACATCACGCCGATCGGGAAGGCGAAGCCCGAGAAGGCGAACACGAGCGGGAGGATGTAGAGCAGGATGCGCTGCTGACGGTACATCGGGCTCGCCTTGGTCTCCGGCGACATGTTCTTGGAGACGAGCTGGAGCTGCGTGAAGAACTGCGAGCCGGTCATGATGATGACCATCACCGCGGCGATCACGACGACGACCCAGTTCACCGGGTCCGCCTGCAGGGCGCTCTGGATGCTCAGGTTGAGCGGCGCGATGCCGAACAGCGAGGCATGGCCGAACTGGTCGGAGAGCTCCTGGGTGAGCAGGCCGACGCCCGCCTGGTCGCCGCGCGCCTCGTTGAGCACCGAGAACAGGCTGAAGAAGATCGGCATCTGGATGAGCAGCGGCAGGCACGAGCTCAGCGGATTGGTGCCGGTGCGCTGGTAGAGCGCCATCGTCTCGCGCTGCATGGCCTCGCGCGAGAACTGGTCCTTCTTGCCGCGGTACTTGTCCTGGATCTTCTTGAGCTGCGGCGCGACCTCCATCATCTTGCGCTGGCTCTTGATCTGCCGCACGAAGATCGGGATGAGCGCCGCGCGCACGATGAGCACGAGCCCGACGATCGAGAGCACCCAGGTGAGGCCCGCGGCGGGATCCATCCCGATCGCGGTGAGGCCGGCGTGGAAGCCGACCAGGATCGCCTCGATGAGCCACTTGATCGGCCAGAGGATCGTGTTGAGGATATCCACGAGCTATCCCTTTCCCTGGCCCGCGGGGTGAGCGGAGCCGGTGTCGACGAGCGGGGTCACGAAGCCGAACCGCGTGACGTGATGATGGTGGTGCGGGGCAGGGACGTCGTCGATCCCGCCGCGCGCCCACGGGTGGCAGCGCAGGATGCGCCAGGTGCCGAGCGCGACGCCCTTCACGACCCCGTGCTGCTGGATCGCCTCGAGGGCGTAGCCGGAGCAGCTCGGGTAGTAGCGGCAGACATCACCGTAGAGCGGGGAGATCACGGCGCGGTAGACCCGCAGGATCGCGACGCATGCGTTGCGGGGCAGGTACCAGATCGTGAGCAGGGCTGCTCTCATCGCACGCCCCCGATCACGTCGGCGAACTCCGCGCGCAGCGAGTCCCAGTCGCGCTCCGCGCAGCCGGGCAGCGCGCGGACCACGACGTCCGCCCCGCGCAGTCCCGAGTCGACGGCCTGTCGGCCGAGGGCGCGCCAGCGACGGCGCAGCCGATTGCGCGCGACGGCCGGGCCGACCGCGCGCGAGATGATGAAGCCGAAGCGCAGGGGGGCCTCGGCGTCCCGCGCGTACCGGTGGTACACGGCGGTGGGGGTCGACGTCCGGCGTCCGCGGCGCACGACGGTGCGGAAGTCGTCGGGCACGATGACCCGGTTCCCGCGGGCGAGCACCGGCTGACTACGCGGAGAGCTCGGTGCGCCCCTTGCGACGACGGGCCGCGAGGATCGCGCGACCCGCGCGGGTGCGCATCCGCAGACGGAAGCCGTGCACCTTGGCGCGGCGCCGGTTGTTCGGCTGGAAGGTTCGCTTGCTCATGCTGGTATCTCCGTAACCCGGGCGCACCGGGAAGAAAGGGGCGGCGGGCGGAACCGCCGGGCCGACGTCAACTGATTAAAAATAGGGCCTCGGCCGCCGACGGTCAAACCGTAGGCGCGCAAACCGCCATGATCCCACAGTTGCGGGCCGCTCTCCCGCAGCGACGCGCCGAGTCGCGGAGCCCTCCCGCGCCCTCCGGCCCCTCGATCCCGTGGAGAGGCCTGTGTATAACTATGTAGACAAAGAGAGGACCAGATGGCCGACGAACTCGACGCGACGGACGCGCTCTGGATGGCCACGTTGGCCTCGCTGGGGGACGACTCCCGAGTCACGCAGCAGATGCAGGGCTTCCTCAACCTCGTCGAGCCGAAGGGCGTGCTGAGCGGGACCCTCTACCTCGAGGTGCCCAACGAGCTCACGCGCGGGATGCTCGAGCAGCGCATCCGGGGCGCGATCGTCGAGGCGCTCGGCGCCTCCTCGAACGGCGAGGTCACGGGCTTCGCGATCGTCATCAACCCGGAGCTGCGCGTCGCCCCCCGGGACGCCCCGTCCGAGGCCATCCCCGAGCCCGAGCCCGTCCCCGCATCCCCCGCCCCGGTCGTCGACATCACGCGCCGCTCCGAGTCGCGGCTCAACCCGAAGTACAACTTCGACAACTTCGTCATCGGCCAGTCCAACCGCTTCGCGCACGCCGCGGCCGTCGCCGTGGCCGAGGCGCCGGCCAAGGCCTACAACCCGCTCTTCATCTACGGCGACTCCGGACTCGGCAAGACGCATCTGCTGCACGCGATCGGCGCCTACGCCGAGAACCTCTACCCCGGCATCCGGGTGCGCTACGTGAGCTCGGAGGAGTTCACGAACGACTTCATCAACTCGATCGCGAACAACCGCGCCTCGGCGTTCCAGACCCGCTATCGCGAAATCGACATCCTGCTCATCGACGACATCCAGTTCCTGCAGCGCGCGGTGGAGACGCAGGAGGCCTTCTTCCACACCTTCAACACGCTGCACGACCACAGCAAGCAGGTCGTCATCACGAGCGACGTCGCGCCCAAGCTGCTCACGGGCTTCGAGGATCGCATGCGGTCGCGCTTCGAGTGGGGCCTCATCACCGATGTGCAGGCGCCGGATCTCGAGACGCGCATCGCGATCCTGCGCAAGAAGGCGCAGAGCGAGCGGCTGCAGGTGCCCGACGACATCCTCGAGTTCATGGCGACGAAGGTGTCGAGCAACATCCGCGAGCTCGAGGGGACGCTCATCCGCGTCACGGCCTTCGCGAGCCTCAACAAGACGCCCGTCGACCTGCAGCTCGTGCAGACCGTGCTCAAGGACATCATCACCCTCGACGAGGACAACGTCATCGCGCCGGTCGACATCATCAATCACACCGCGGACTACTTCAAGCTCTCCGTCGACGACCTCTACGGATCGAGCCGGTCGCAGGCGGTCGCGACCGCGCGGCAGATCGCGATGTACCTGTGCCGGGAGATGACGAGCCTGTCCCTCCCGAAGATCGGCCAGCTGTTCGGCAACCGCGACCACACGACCGTGATGTACGCGAACAAGAAGATCAGCGAACTCATGAAGGAGCGCCGCTCGATCTACAACCAGGTGACCGAGCTCACCGCGCGCATCAAGCAGAACCAGCGCTTCAACAAGATCTGACGCGTCCGGGCGCGCGTTATCACGATTGCACAGTTGTGCATAACTTGTGGAGAATGCGGGCGAACTCCGGGCTCCACTGTTGATGACTGCGGACGCACGTGTGAATGACGCGACTCTCCCGAATCCGTCTCCCCGACCTCGCCGGGTCGGTCGTCCACGCGCCACGCACATCTCACACGGATGTAGTTCCCCGCGGTCGAGCGGGCTCCGGCCGGTTATCCACATTCTCCACAGCCGTTAAGAAGATGACAGTTCTCTTCTCCGCTCTCACTCGTCCGCAACTCTCCCCAGGTCGGGTCGCCACGAACCCCGCCGCGGACGGCGCGCTCTTCCTGTGCCAGGATCGAGGTGCGAGTATTGACGCCCCGGCGCGGCGAGAGCGCCGGCCCGAGTCCCAGAAGGAGTTGCGCCCGTGAAGTTCCACGTCAACCGGGACGTCTTCGCCGAGGCTGTGTCGTTCGCCGTCAAGCTCCTGCCGCAGCGCACGACCCAGCCCATCCTCTCCGGCGTCCTGCTCGAGGCGGTGGACGGCGCGCTCGTGCTCTCCTCCTTCGACTACGAGGTGTCGAGCCGCACCGAGATCCCGGCCGAGGTCGACGAGGAGGGGGTCGCGCTCGTCTCGGGCCGACTGCTCTCCGAGATCGCGAGCCGGTTGCCGAACGCTCCGGTGCAGTTCTCCACCGAAGAGGGCCGCATCTCGGTGACCTGCGGATCGGCGCGGTTCGCGCTGCTCTCGATGCCCGTCGAGGAGTACCCCACCCTCCCCCAGGTCGAGGAGCGCACCGGCGTCATCCCCGCCGAGGACTTCGCGGCCGCGGTCGCTCAGGTCGCCGTCGCCGCGTCGCGCGACGACGTCACGCCGGTCATCACGGGCGTGCAGCTCGAGGTCGGCGACAACAGCCTCTCCCTCATCGCGACCGACCGGTACCGCGTCGCGGTCCGCGAGATCGACTGGGACTCCGGGTCGACCTCCGCGGAGGGGACGAGCGCGCTCATCCCGGCTCGCACTCTCTCCGAGATCGGCAAGACCTTCGGCCACTCCGGCACGGTCGCCGTCTCGATCGTGCGCGGCGACGACCGCGAGCTCATCGCGTTCAGCGCGGAGAAGCGCACCGTGACCTCGCTGCTCATCAAGGGCAACTTCCCGCCCGTGAAGCGGCTGTTCCCCGAGACCGTGGAGAATTACGCGGTCCTCAACACGGCCGAGCTCGTCGAGGCCACCCGGCGCGTGTCGCTCGTGCTCGAGCGCGAGGCGGCGCTGCGCTTCTCCTTCACGATCGACGGCCTGACCCTCGAGGCGGCCGGCTCCGAGCAGGCGCAGGCCTCGGAGACGATCGACGTCCACCTGCACGGCGAGGACACCGTGGTCTCGCTCAAGCCGTCCTTCCTGCTCGATGGGCTGGGCGCGGTGCATTCGGAGTTCGTGCGGATCTCCTTCACGAAGACCGACAACCCCAACAAGCCGGGGCCGGTCCTCATCACGAGCCAGTCGTCGAAGGATCAGCCGGGCGCGGACAACTACAGGTATCTCCTTCAGCCCAACCTCCTGTTGCGCTGATCCACGGCAAAGGAAGCATTCATGCACATCGGACTCGTCGGCCTCGGCAAGATGGGCAACAACATGCGGGAGCGGATCCGCCGCGCCGGCATCGAGGTCACCGGGTACGACCCGAACCCCGCGGTCACCGACGTCGAGAGCCTCGCCGCGCTCGCCGAGGCGCTGCCCGCTCCGCGGCTCGTGTGGGTCATGGTGCCCTCGGGGAAGATCACGGACGACGTGATCTCCGAGCTCGCGGACGTCCTCTCTGAGGGCGACCTCGTGATCGACGGCGGCAACTCGAAGTTCACGGACGACTTCCGTCACGACGAGGTGCTGCGCGCGAAGGGCATCCGGTACGCCGAGTGCGGTGTCTCGGGGGGCATCTGGGGTCTCGAGAACGGCTACGGCCTGATGGCCGGCGGCGACAAGGCCGACATCGAGTTCGCGCTTCCGGTCTTCGACGCGCTGCGCCCGGAGGGCCCGCGCGAGGAGGGCTTCGTCCACGCGGGCAAGGTCGGCGCGGGTCACTACGCGAAGATGGTGCACAACGGCATCGAGTACGCGCTCATGCAGGCCTGGGCCGAGGGCTTTGAGCTGCTCTCCGCGAAGGACGAGATCATCCATGACGTCACGGGCGTCTTCAAGGCGTGGAAGCGCGGCACGGTCGTGCGCTCCTGGCTGCTCGACCTGCTCGTGAACGCGCTCGAGGATGACCCGGAGCTCGCCGACATCGAGGGCTACGTCGAGGACTCCGGCGAGGGGCGCTGGACGGTCGAGGAGGCCATCAACAACGCCGTCCCCGTTCCGACCATCGCCGCGTCGATCTTCGCGCGCTTCGTGTCGCGGCAGGAGGACTCGCCCTCCATGAAGGCGGTCGCGGCGCTCCGCAAGCAGTTCGGCGGGCACGCGGTCCGCAAGGCGTGACCGCGGCGTGATCGTCACGCAGCTGCAGCTCCGCGACTGGCGCAACTACGCCGAGGCGGAGGTGGAGCTGGCCCCCGGCCCGAACCTGCTCGTCGGGAGCAACGGCCAGGGCAAGACGAACCTCGTCGAGTCGATCGTGTACCTCTCCTCGCTCGGCTCGCACCGCGTGTCGGGGGATGCCGCGCTCATCCGGCACGGCGCGGAGTCGGCGATCGTGCGGGCGCGCCTCGCACACGACGACCGCTCGGTGCTGCTCGAGCTGCAGCTCAACCGGTCGGCGCCGAATCGGGCGCAGCTCAACCGCGGTGCGATCCGGCCGCGCGAGCTGCCGCGGCACGTCGCGAGCGTGATCTTCGCCCCGGAGGACCTCGCGCTCGTGCGCGGCGATCCCGCGGGTCGCCGGCGCTTCCTCGATCAGCTGCTCGTGCAGGACTCGCCCCGGATCGCGGGCGTGCTCGCGGACTACGAGCGCGTGCTGCGGCAGCGCACGAGCCTGCTCAAGACGGCGCGCGCCGCGCGCAGAACGGAGCTGCCGACCCTCGACATCTGGGACGGCAAGCTCGTCGAGCTCGGCACGGAGATCGTGGTCGCGCGTGGCGGGCTCGTCGAGCGGCTGCGCCCGCACGTCGCGACGGCCTATCGCGAGATCGCGGGCGCCGAGCAGGAGGCGGAGCTCGCGCTGCGGCTCTCGATCCTCGGCGCGCGCCCGGACGATGAGGATCGCGACGACGAGGTCGCCGCCCCGGCTGCGCCGCTCGACGCGGAGTCGGTGGCCCGGGAGTTCCGCTCCGCGCTCGCCGAGCGTCGCCGCGCCGAGCTCGAGCGCGGCCTCTCCCTCGTCGGTCCGCACCGGGACGACCTGCTCCTCACTCTGAACGGGCTGCCCGCGCGCGGCTACGCGAGCCACGGCGAGTCGTGGTCCTTCGCGCTCGCGCTGCGGCTCGCCTCGGCCGCGGTGCTGCGCGAGGACGCGCCGCTCGGGGATCCCGTGCTCATCCTCGACGACGTCTTCGCCGAGCTCGACCAGGCGCGGCGCGGCCGGCTCGCCGCGGCGGTCGCCGACTACGAGCAGGTGCTCGTGACGGCAGCCGTGCTCGAGGACGTGCCGGAAGGGCTCGCGCGCAGCATCGTGCGCATCCATGCGGGCCGGATCATCACAGTCGGGAACGAGGCGGCGGACGACGACGCGGCGGGGGAGGCGGAATGAGCGAGCGCATCCCGGAGCATGTCGCCGTCTACCTGCGGCTGCGCGCGCTGCTCGGCGATCCTGCCGTGCGCAGTCGCGACGCCAAGCGTCGGCGCCGCGCGGCCTCGGACGAGTCGAGCGTCCCCTACGGGAAGGGACGCGAGCCGCACGGGGTCGGCGATGTGCTCGGCGACCTCACCTCGAGCCTCGGCTGGGACTCCCCGCTCGCGCAGGCGGAGCTCGTCGCGCGCTGGGCCGAGATCGTCGGACCGGAGACCGCGGCGCACGCCCGGCCGGAGGCCGTGCAGGAGGCGACCCTCGTGGTGCGCTGCGACTCGACGGCGTGGGCGCAGCAGCTCCGGTCCATGCGCGCGATGGTCGTCACGCGGATCGGGGCGGACTATCCGTCCGCGGGGATCGAGGCGGTGCGCTTCATCGGACCGGACACCCCCTCCTGGAAACACGGCCCCAGGGCGATTCCAGGGCGCGGTCCACGCGATACCTACGGCTGAGAAGGCAAAAGAGGTCGACCGCGCCCCGAAATCTCCCCAGAAGGCCGTTCGCACCGGTCCCTGAGCCTCCTCCGGGGTACAATGAGACGGTCCGCGCGGCCCTCCGGCGCCGGACTCGATTCCGGCAGGAGCAACTCACTTCATGGCGAATCCCGCTTCCTCGACGACGCCCTCCGGCGACTACGGAGCCGATGCGATCCAGGTCCTCGAGGGCCTGGAGGCGGTCCGCAAGCGGCCGGGCATGTACATCGGCTCGACCGGACCGCGCGGCCTGCACCACCTGGTCTACGAGATCGTCGATAACTCGGTCGACGAGGCCCTCGCCGGCTTCGCGACCCACATCGAGGTGACGATCCTCCCGGACGGCGGCGTGCGCGTCGTGGACGACGGCCGCGGCATCCCGGTCGACGAGCATCCGACCGAGAAGAAGTCGACCCTCGAGGTCGTCATGACGATCCTGCACGCGGGCGGAAAGTTCGGCGGCGGCGGCTACGCGGTCTCCGGCGGCCTGCACGGCGTCGGCAGCTCGGTCGTCAACGCGCTCTCGCACCGGCTCGACGTCGAGGTGCGTCGCCAGGGCTACGTCTGGACGCAGTCCTACCGCGACGGCGTGCCCGAGGCGCCCGTCGCGCGCGGCGCGAAGTCCGACGAGACGGGCACCACGACGACCTTCTGGCCGAACGGCGACATCTTCGAGACGACCGACTTCGACTACGAGACGCTGCGCACCCGGTTCCAGCAGATGGCGTTCCTCAACAAGGGGCTGCGCATCTCGCTCGTCGACGAGCGCGAGTCGGAGGCGACCGAGGACGGCCCGCGCTCGGACGTGTTCCTCTACGAGAACGGCCTCTCCGACTACGTCGAGTACCTCAACTCGGCCAAGAGCACCGAGGTCGTGCACCCCGAGATCATCAGCTTCGAGTCGGAGGACGTCGAGCGCCGGATCGCCCTCGAGGTCGCCATGCAGTGGACGACCGCGTACTCCGAGAGCGTGCACACCTACGCGAACACGATCAACACGCACGAGGGCGGCACGCACGAGGAGGGCTTCCGCGCCGCGCTCACGACCCTCGTGAACAAGTACGCGCGCGAGAAGGGTCTGCTCAAGGAGAAGGACGAGAACCTCTCCGGCGACGACGTGCGCGAGGGGCTCACCGCGGTCGTCTCCGTCAAGCTCGGAGAGCCGCAGTTCGAGGGCCAGACCAAGACGAAGCTCGGCAACACCGAGGCGAAGTCCTTCGTGCAGCGCGTGGTGGGCGACCAGCTGGCCGACTGGTTCGATCGCAACCCGGTGCAGGCGCGCGACGTGATCCGCAAGTCCATCCAGGCCTCCGCGGCGCGCATCGCCGCCCGCAAGGCGCGCGAGTCGACCCGCCGCAAGGGACTGCTCGAGGGCGGCGGCATGCCGGGCAAGCTCTCGGACTGCTCGAGCAAGGATCCGACGATTTCCGAGATCTTCCTCGTCGAGGGCGACTCGGCGGGCGGCTCCGCGAAGACCGGGCGCAACCCCGAGACGCAGGCGATCCTCCCGTTGCGCGGGAAGATCCTCAACGTCGAGAAGGCGCGCCTGGACCGCGCGCTCGGCAACCTCGAGATCCAGGCGATGATCACCGCCTTCGGCACGGGCATCGGCGAGGACTTCGACGGCGAGAAGGCCCGCTATCACAAGATCGTGCTCATGGCGGATGCCGACGTCGACGGCCAGCACATCACGACCCTGCTGCTCACCCTGCTGTTCCGGTACATGCGCCCGCTCATCGAGATGGGCTACGTGTACCTCGCGCAGCCGCCGCTCTACCGCATCAAGTGGTCGAACGCCGAGCACGACTACGTGTACTCCGACGCGGAGCGCGACGCGCTGCTCGCCGAGGGTCAGCGTGCCGGCAAGCGCCTGCCGAAGGACTCTCCGATCCAGCGCTACAAGGGTCTCGGAGAGATGAATCACCAGGAGCTGTGGGACACCACGATGAACCCCGAGACGCGCACCCTCCGACAAGTGACGCTCGACGACGCGGCGGTCGCGGACAGCGTGTTCGCCACGCTCATGGGCGACGACGTCGAGCTGCGTCGGCAGTTCATCCAGCAGAACGCGAAGGACGTGCGCTTCCTCGACATCTAGTCGAGCGGCGCGGAGAGACACATGGCTGACGACACCACCACCGAGGGCGCGGCCCCCGCCGACCGGATCGAGCCGGTCGACCTGCAGCTGGAGATGCAGCGCAGCTACCTCGACTACGCGATGAGCGTGATCGTCGGGCGCGCGCTGCCCGACGTGCGAGACGGGCTCAAGCCCGTGCACCGCCGCGTGATCTACACGATGTACGACGGCGGCTATCGCCCCGACCGCGCGTTCTCGAAGTGCACGCGCGTCATCGGCGACGTGATGGGCCAGTTCCACCCGCACGGCGACAGCTCGGTGTACGACGCGCTCGTCCGGCTCGTTCAGCCGTGGTCGCTGCGTTATCCGCTCGCCCTGGGCCAGGGCAACTTCGGATCTCCGGGCAACGACGGCGCGGCCGCCCACCGGTACACCGAGACCAAGATGGCTCCGCTCGCGATGGAGATGGTCCGCGACATCGACGAGGACACCGTCGATATGCAGGACAACTACGACGGACGCACCCAGGAGCCGACCGTGCTGCCCGCGCGGTTCCCGAACCTGCTCGTCAACGGCTCGGTCGGCATCGCGGTCGGCATGGCGACAAACATCCCGCCGCACAACCTGCGCGAGGTCGCGGACGCCGCGCTCTGGGCGCTCGAGCACCCGGACGCCCCGCGCGAGGAGCTGCTCGAGGCGATCATGCAGCGCATCAAGGGGCCGGACTTCCCGACCGGCGCGCAGATCCTCGGCGTCAAGGGAATCCAGGACGCCTATCGCACCGGTCGTGGCTCGATCACGATGCGCGCGGTCGTCGACGTCGAGGAGATCCACGGTCGCACCTCGCTCGTCGTGACCGAGCTGCCTTATCAGGTCAACCCCGACAACCTCGCGATCAAGATCGCCGAGCTCGTCAAGGAGGGCCGGCTGCAGGGCATCGCCGACATCCGCGACGAGAGCTCGGGTCGCACGGGCCAGCGGCTCGTCATCGTGCTCAAGCGCGACGCGGTCGCGAAGGTCGTGCTCAACAACCTGTACAAGCACACCCAGCTGCAGGAGAACTTCGGCGCGAACATGCTCGCGATCGTGGACGGGGTGCCGCGCACCCTGCCGATCGACGGGTTCATCACGTACTGGATCACGCACCAGATCGACGTGATCGTGCGGCGCACGCGGTTCCGGCTCGCGAAGGCCGAGGCCGACGCGCACATCCAGCGCGGCTACGTGCTCGCCCTCGACGCCCTCGACGAGGTCATCGCGCTCATCCGCCGCTCCCCCGACGTGGACGAGGCCCGGCAGGGGCTCATCACGCTGCTCGGCGTGGACGAGGCGCAGGCGGACGCGATCCTCGCCCTGCAGCTGCGTCGGCTCGCGGCGCTCGAGCGGCAGAAGATCCAGGACCGCCTCGCCGAGCTCGAGCGGGAGATCGCGGAGTACCAGGCGATCCTCGCGAGCGAGGCGCGGCAGCGCGCGATCGTCACCCAGGAGCTCACCGAGATCGTCTCGAAGTTCGGCGACGAGCGGCGTACCGAGATCCTGTACGGGGCCGGCGGCGACATGAACATGGAGGACCTCATCCCCGAGGAGGAGATGGTGGTCACGATCACGCGCGGCGGGTACATCAAGCGCACCCGCAGCGACAACTACCGCTCCCAGCATCGCGGCGGCCGCGGGGTCAAGGGAGCGCAGCTGCGCGCGGACGACGTGGTCGAGCACTTCTTCGTCACGACGACGCACCACTGGCTGCTGTTCTTCACAACGACCGGGCGCGTCTACCGTGCCAAGGCCTACGAGATCGCCGAGGCCGGCCGGGACGCGAAGGGCGTGCACGTCGCGAACCTGCTCGCCCTCCAGCCCGAGGAGCAGATCGCCCAGGTGCTCGACATCCGCGACTACGGGGTGGCCCCCTACCTCGTGCTCGCGACGCGTGGCGGGCTCGTCAAGAAGACCGCGCTCAAGGAGTACGACACCAACCGGACGGGCGGCATCATCGCGATCAACCTGCGCGAGGGCGACGAGCTCGTCTCGGCGATGCTCGCGGAGGAGGGCAGCGAGCTGCTGCTCGTCTCGCGGCACGGCATGAGCGTGCGCTTCGCGGCGACCGAGGAGAGCCTGCGCGCGATGGGTCGGGCGACCTCCGGCGTGATCGGCATGAAGTTCCGCGACGGCGACGCGCTGCTCTCCGCCTCGGTCGTCTCCGACACCGGCTACGTGTTCGTCGTGACCGAGGGCGGCTTCGCCAAGCGCACCGCGGTCGACCAGTACCGCGTGCAGGGCCGCGGCGGACTCGGCATCAAGGTCGCCAAGCTCGAGGAGCGGCGCGGCGACCTCGCGGGCGCGCTCATCGTCGACGACGGCGACGAGGTGCTCGTCGTGCTGGAGAGCGGCAAGGTCGTGCGCTCGTCGGTCGACGAGGTGCCGCCGAAGGGGCGCGACACCATGGGCGTCGTGTTCGCGCGGTTCGCGGAGGAGGATCGCATCATCCAGGTGGCGCGGAACTCCGAGCGGAACCTGGAGGCCGACGAGGCCGACGGAGCGGACTCAGAGGATTCGGAGGACGCGGCACCCGATAATGTCGTGACCGAACCCGACGGGAAGGACGAGACCGAGTGACCAGTGTTGCCGAACGGCTGCAGCGCAAGAGCGAGCGCCAGTCGAGTGCCAAGCAGGTGCGGCTCAAGCTCGTCTACATCGACTTCTGGTCGGCCCTCAAGCTCTCCTTCCTCGTGTGGCTCGCGCTGGGCATCGTGCTCATCGTCGCGGTCGTGCTCGTGTGGGTCGTCCTCTACTCGACTGACATCTTCGCCAAGGTGGACGGCCTGCTCGCCGACATCATCGGCGACTCGTTCAGTCTCACGCGCGATCTCGGCCTCGGCCGGGTGACGCTGTTCGCGGTCGTCGTGGCCGCGCTCGACACCGTCGTCGGCACGGTGCTCGGTGCGCTCGCGGCGTTGCTCTACAACCTCACGGTGCGCGTGACGGGCGGCCTGCTCGTCGGCTTCCAGAACAGCTGACCCGGATTCGCCGCGCGGGCCGCGGTGGGGTAATGTATCCAAGGCCGTTCCGCGGATTTCGGCCCCGCGGGGGTATAGCTCAGGCGGTTAGAGCGCTTCGCTGATAACGAAGAGGTCCCAGGTTCAAGTCCTGGTACCCCCACCATCCTTCCGGTCGGACGATCCCGGCCGTCGCGCCGGATCCGCTGGCTAAGCTGGACCCGACGGGGCCTTAGCTCAATTGGTAGAGCGCCTGCTTTGCAAGCAGGAGGTCAGGGGTTCGATTCCCCTAGGCTCCACCATGATGCTCTTACTCGAACCCTCGACAAGAGCAATGAACTGATCGGACAGTACGTCCAGGGAGAGCCCGCCGGTTTCGGCGGGCTCTCTTGTTTGCCTCGTGCTGTCGGGGATGGTGGTTGACTGCGTGCGTCGTGCGTCGTGGACGAGTGCTCGAGTGTCTGGGCTGTAGATGACGTCGAATGGCGCCCGGGAGGTTGCGTCGACGCGGTGCTGGCCGTTGTCGTCGGTAGTGACGAGGAGCTTGTCGAAGAGAAGCTGGTTGAACATGCGGCGGATGTGCTCGGGGGCTTGCCGGTAGGTGTTTCCGGCGTGCTGGGCAATGTCGAGCGCGATGCTGATGAGCTCGTCGGCTTCGGCGAGGTCGGCGGTGAGGTTGCTGAGGCTGCGGGTGGTGGCTGCCAGTTCCGTGTCGAGTCGCTTCTGTTCGGCGCGGAGCATCTCGATCGGGATCGCGTCGTTGTAGTGGGCTTCGAGGAGTTTGCGTTGGCGACGTTCGATGGTCTGCTTCGTGTTCTCGAGCTGCTCCCTTTCGGCGTCCGTGTCGGCGCGAAGCTGCTTCAGTCCGTGCCGGAGGAGTGCTTCGAGGTCGCGGCGGAAGTCGGGTGTGAGGCTGATGCGGTCGTAGAGGTCCTGGATGAGGTCTTCGGCGTGCTCGATCTGGATGGAGCGGAGGGTGCAGTCGGTGCGCTTGGAGTGTCTGCCGAGGCAGGAGTAGTACGGGTAGGTCTCACCGTGCCTGTTCTTCACCACCTGGACGACCATGCGGAAGCCGCAGTGCCCGCAGTACATCGTGGATTTGAGGTAGTGGTCGTGCTTGATTGACCGTTCCCCGTTGATCTTCTCTTTCAGGATCGTCTGGACTTTCTCGAAGGTTTCGCGGTCGATGAGTGGGGTGTGGTTGCCGGGGTACTCGACGCCTTTGAACGTGGTGATGCCGGTGTAGTAGATGTTGGTGAGCATCGAGTGGACGTGACGGATCTCGACCGGCTTCTCCACCAGCCGCGCGGTGGGCACCGTTGTCAGCCCTCGCCGGACGAGTTCCTTGGTGAGGGTGCGTACGGAGTGCTCACCGGTGGCGTAGGCGTTGAACGCCCAGGTAACCAGTGGCGCGCGCCTGTCGTCGACGGTGACGGTGCGGCTCTCGCGGCCGTT
>Ga0164243_10005614_pt1 | contig 19135 bp, 13 predicted proteins | sample OricompcompostOP_FD_108781 | JGI IMG/M metagenome (GOLD analysis project Ga0164243, IMG submission 108781) | Organic Plus compost microbial communities from Emeryville, California, USA - Original compost - Organic plus compost (OP) | ecosystem: Engineered > Solid waste > Mixed feedstock >... | reverse complement strand
CTGGTCGGCCTCGACATGGTTGGTGTAGCAGACATCGACGCCCATCGGCAGCCCCATGAGCTTGCCGCAGAAGTGATCCTCGAGCCCGGCGCGGGTGATCTGCTTGCCGTCATAGAGATATTCGGGCCCGATGAAGCCCACCACCGTATTGACCAGCAGGGGATCGAAGGCGCGGGCCACGGCATAGGCGCGCGCCTCCAGCGTCTGCTGATCGACGCCGTGATGCGCGTCCGAGGACAGGGCCGAGCCTTGCCCGGTTTCAAAATACATGCAGTTGCGCCCGACCGTTCCGCGGCCGGCGGCCAGGCCCGCCTCATGCGCCTCGGCCAGGATGGCCAGCGAGACGCCGAAACCCTCGTTCGCGGCCTGGGTTCCGGCGACGGATTGAAAGATCAGATCGACCGGCGCCCCGCGGTCCAGCAGCGCCAGCGAATTGGTCACATGGGTCAGCACGCAGCTTTGCGTCGGAATGGCGAAAGCCTGCCGCATTTCATCCAGCGCGACCAGAAGCGCCTGGCAATTGGCAATGTTGTCCGAGGCCGGATTGATGCCGATGACCGCATCCCCCGCCCCCTGCAACAGGCCGTCCAGCACCGAAACGGCGATCCCCCTTGGGTCGTCGGCGGGGTGATTGGGTTGCAGGCGCGTGGCCAGCGTGCCGCGCCGGCCGATGGTATTGCGAAAGGCGGTCACCACCTCGGCCTTGCGGGCGGTGCGGATCAGGTCCTGGTTGCGCATCAGCTTGCTGACAGCCGCGACCATCTCGGGGGTCAGCCCCGGCGCCAGGGCCGCCAGCGCCGCGCCGTCGGCCGCGGGCGAAAGCAGCCAGTCGCGAAATTCCCCCACCGTCATCGAGACGACCGGCGCAAAGGCCCGCCGGTCGTGGCCGTCGATGATCAGCCGCGTCACCTCGTCGGTTTCATAGGGCACCAGCGCCTCGGTCAGGAACGCGGCCAGGGGCAGGTCCATCAGCACCCGCCGCGCGGCGACGCGCTGCAATGCGCTGTCCGCCGCGATCCCCGCAAGCTGGTCCCCCGACCGCTCGGACGAGGCCGCGGCCATCACCGCCGCCAGATCGGCGAAGCGAAAGCTTTCGCCGCGTGCGATCGCGCGATAGGCCATCACAACGCCCTCAACTGCGCGGGCCAATCGGGATGGCCGGTGATCTGGCGAAAGCGCATCAGCTTCCACATGCCGTATTTGTGAAAGTCGAAATCCAGCCGCGACACGCGCAATTGCACCATCGACCACAAGGCCCATTTCACATCCGCCAGCGCCTTGTGGACGGTGACGCGGGCGACGATGTCGCGCGGGGCGTTGCCGAAATACTCCTCGATCAATTCGATTTCCTGCGCCGGGGTAAAGAACATCTCGCCGAACCAGATGCCCAGGTCGTAGCAGCGGTCGTTCATCGAGCTGTATTCATAGTCGATCAGCATGATCGAGCCATCCGGCCCGATCATGAAATTGCCCGGCATCGGATCGTTGAAACAGGGCACCAGGTCCATGCCGGCGGCCGTCAGGGCCTCGCGCGCCATGGCCTGGTTCAGCATCACCCAGTCATGATGGCGGAAACGCGGCGCGCCCAGGGTCTCGCATTGCGCGGCATGTTCGTCGATCATGTCGAAAACGGTCTTGGTCAGTTCCAGGGCCGGCAGGGAATGCATCCGCCGGTAAGCGGCGACCGCCGCCACGCGCTTGTCGCGCGAGGCGAAATCGCTGTGGGTCGAGGGGCGATGCCGGGGCAGGAAATCGTTGATCTCGACCCCGCGATGGGCCAGGTCGTCGTGGACGCGCGGCCCCAGGCCCGCCGCGGCCGCCTTTTGCGAGGCGTCCAGTGCCGCGCGGCGGTCAATGAACATCTCGGTCCCCTGCCCCGGCACCTTGACGAACCAGTCTCCCGAGCCGTCCGCGGCCTGCACCCGCCAGTTCTCGTTGGAGATGCCGCCGGCGACCGGGCCATAGACCATGCCCCTGCCGCCGCGAAACAGGGGGGCGTCGCGGATCACCTGCTCGATGGTTTCTTCCAGGGGATGCGTCGCGGAACCGATCGGTTTCATCGCCGTCACCATGCTGCGATCCTTTCGCGGCCCAGGCGGACGGTCTGCTCGAAATCCGGGTGGTTCAGCGCCAGCCGCAGGCGCATCAGCCGCCATTCTCCGTATTTCAGCCATTCGATGCCGCGCCGGACCGAAACCAGGGCCAATCGCCGCGACCAGAGCGCATGCAGCATGTCGTCGATCACCGACCAAAGCCGGGCGCGGGCAAAGGCCGCCTGGTCGAAACACCCCCAATAGGCGGCAAAGGCGCCGTGCATGTCCTGCGGGAAATCCGTCGCCTCGGCCAGCAGGCAACCCAGGTCGTAAAGCGGATCGTTCATCCCGGCGCGGTCGAAATCGACCAGCATGACCCGGTCCCGCGGCCCCAGCATGAGATTCGATGCCGAACCGTCGTTGCGGCAGGGCGCAAGCGGCGCATCGTCCAGCATGAATTCGAGCGCGCCGATCAGCCGCCGCAGCCAGGCGGCATCCTCGGGCAGCGCGTCCAGGGGGCCGAGCGCCGCGATCTGCGCGTCGATCTGTGCAAAGGGATCGAAGCGATGCGCCAGCGGCGCCGTGCCATGCAGCGCCTTCAGCGCGGCCATGGCGGCGGGCAGGGCGTCCTGCAAACTGTATTGGGTCGCGCTGCGCCAACCCGCCGCCAACCCGTCCATGGCGATGGCGCCAAGCCCGGCATCGGCCCAGACGACGCGCGGGCCGATGCCGGCCTCGCCCGCCTGGATGGCCAGCTGCATGGCGGCGGGCAGATCGAAACCGGCCCGCATCTCGGGATGGATCCGCTTGACAAAGACGGGACCGCCCGGCGCATCGACCAATACCGATGCGCTTTCCAGCGCCCTGTAGCTTGGCGAGGCCAGCGGCGCCGGCCCGGCGACCAGGGGCAGCCCGGCAAGCCCGGCCATCGCCAGCACCTCGGCCATCGCGCCGTCATCGACCAGCGCCGTCATGGCACGAGGTCCAGGTTTCCGCCGGCCGCGTCGATGCGGCGGATCATTTCCACCAGCACGTCGCCGCCCGCCGCCAGATCCTCGGGGCTGGTATATTCGTCGTTGCGGTGGATCACGCCGCCGACCGAGGGCACGGCGACGACGATGGCCGGCATCACCGCGTTCACCGCCACCGCATCATGCCCGCCGATCGTATCCAGCCGCATCCGCGCATAGCCGAAATCGTCGGCGACCTTCTCGGCCAGCGCCACCAGGCGGGGATCGAACCGGCCCGCCTCGCGCCGGTCCACCGCGACGATCTCGGCCGCCACCCGGGCCTTGGCCGCCAGGCCGGGCAGCGCCTGCCGGAGCTGCCTTTCCGACCATTCCAGCATTGCCGGCTCGGGCGCGCGCAGCTCGGCGAACAGCACCGCCTTGCCCGGCACGATATTGGGCGAGTTGGGCGAGACATCGACCCGCGCGACCGAGGTGAACAGCGTATCGGCAGCGGTATCGGCCAGCTCGCGCACGAAGGCGATGACATATGCCGCGCCAAGAACGGCATCCTTGCGGTCCTCCATCGGCGTGGGGCCGGTGTGGTTCTGTTCGCCGGTGATCTCGATGCGGACCTTCAGCGCCCCCCAATGGCGCAGGAAGGGGGCGATGCGGGCACCGGCGCGCTCCATCTTGGCGTCGCCTTCGATATGGATTTCCAGATACAGGTCGGGGCGCGGCGCCGGGTCCCGACCCTTGTAGCCCGTGCGGTGCAGTTCCTCGGCCACCGACCTGCCGTCGCGGTCGCGACGCTCCAGCGCCCAATCCAGCCCCAGCGCGCCGGCGAAAACCGACGAGCCGAGCAGGCTGGGCTGAAAGCGCGCGCCCTCCTCGTTCATCCAGTCGGCGATGACATAGTTGCAGCGCGGCGCGATCCCCCTCCCGGCCGCCTCGCGGCGAAAGGTCTCGACGGCGGCAAGCGCCGCCACGACGCCATAGGCACCGTCGAAGCGCCCGCCCCTGGGTTGGCTGTCCAGATGCGAGCCGATCATGACCAGCGGCGCCTCTGGCCCGGCCAGGTCGATGCGGCCGAACAGGTTGCCGATCCCATCGACGAGCACCCGATAGCCCCGCGCGCGCATCTGCGCCGAAAACCAGTCGCGCGCGGCCTTGTGCGCATCGGTCAGCACCGGGCGGTCGACGCCCCCGTCGCCGGTCGAGCCGAATTCGGAGACCTTATCCATCAGCCCGGCCAGCAGGCCGGCGTCGATGCGAGTCGGGGAAAGGGTGTCAGACATGCGCGGCCTCTTTGGATTCGTTCAGGAAACACGCCGCCAGGGCCTGATCCCCGCGCGACAGCAGGGCGGGGTTGTCGCGGCGGCAGCGATCCATGACATGCGGGCAGCGGCTGGCAAAAGCACAGCCCGGCGGCAGGTCGATGGGGCTGGGGGGCTCGCCCTCCAGCAGGCAATCCTCGGGGCGATAGCGGCGCGGCTCCAGCGTCGGGGCCGCGGACAGCAGCGCACGGGTATAGGGATGGCCGGGGTCGAAGAACAGCCGGCCGTTCGGCGCCACCTCGACCGCCTCGCCCAGATACATCACCGCGATGCGCGAACATACCTGCCGCACCATGGTCAGGTCGTGGCTTATGAAGATATAGGTAAAGCCGTGCTGGGCCTGCAGGCGCTCGAACAGATCCAGCAGCTTGCCCTGTTCGGTCTGGTCCAAGGCCGACAGCGTCTCGTCCATGATCAGCAGGTCCGGCTCCAGGATCATGGCGCGGGCGACGTTCAGGCGCTGGCGCTGGCCGGCCGACAGCCCGGTGGGCAGGCTTTCGTAAAGGCCGGGATGCAGGCCGACCTCGGACATCGCGGCGCGGGCCCGGTCCCGCCGCTCGGCCCGGCTGCCGATGCGGTGGATCTTCAGCGGTTCCTCGAGGATCGCGCCGATCGAGGATTGCGGCGGCAGCGAGCCATAGGGATCCTGCAACACCAGCTGGAATTCGCGCCGAAGTTCGCGCAGCCGTCCGGGGCTGGCGGCGCCCACATCCTCGCCCTTGAACAGGATCTGGCCGCCATCGGGACGTTCCAGCCCGGTCAGCAGCCGCATCAGCGACGATTTCCCGCAGCCGGACTCGCCCACGATGCCGAAATTGTCGCCCGAAAAGACGTCGAAATCGACATTCCGCACCGCCTGGACCAGCGCCCTGCCGGACTTGCCCCGCGTCTCATAGGCCTTTGACACGCCGCGAACCGACATGACCGGGCGTTCGGCGGCGGGCGCGCGCCGGCGGTCCGGCCCGCCCTGCCACAGGGTCGGCAATTCGGCGATCAGCGCATGGGTATAGGCATGCTGCGGCAATGCGGTCAGCGCCGCCGGCGCCTGGCGTTCGACGACGCGGCCCTTGTGCAGCACCATCACCTCGTCGGCGGCGTCGCAGGCCACCGGCAGGGACGAGCAGATGAACAGGATCGCGGTCGAGAATTCGGCGTTCAGCTCGCGCATCAGCTTCAGGATCTGGGCGGCGACGGTCACGTCCAGCGGCTGGGTGATATTGTCGGCAACCAGCAGCGCCGGGTCCGAGATCAGCGCATCGACGATCATCGCGCGCTGCATCATCCCGCCCGAATACTGAAACGGATATTCGTGAAATCGCTGTTCCGCCGCCGGGATCCTGACGGCCTTCAAAAGCTGGATCGCCTTGTCGCGGGCCTTGGCGGCCGGGATGTCGGGCCGCACCGCGCGCAGCTTTTCGACCAGCTGCGCCCCCACCGTCATCGTCGGGTCCAGCGCGCCGGCCGGATTGCCGCCGACATAGGCGATCTTCCGTCCCGCCAGGCTGCGGGCATGGGCCGGATCGGCCAGCAGGTCGCGGCCCTCGAACAGCACCTCGCCGCCCGCGACGCGCAGGGGCGGGGACAGCCAGCTTGCCAGCGTGCGCGCCAGGACGGTCTTGCCCGATCCGCTTTCGCCGATCACCGACAGGATCTGGCGCGGCTGCAAGTCGAAGCTGACGCCGTCGAGGATCGTCCGATCGCCCGCCGCCACCGAAAGGTTGCGGACCGACAGCAGCGTCCGGTTGCGGATACCGTCCAGCATCTCAGGCCCCTCCGTAGATTGCATTGCGGGCGCGTTCCAGGCTGGCCCCCATCAGGTTGATGCTGGTCAGCACCAGCACCATGAAGACCCCCGGCATGGTGGCGATCCACCAGGCGTTCATCAGGTATTTGCGCCCGTCGGCGATGATGTTGCCGAAGGTCGGCGTCGGCGGCTGCACGCCCAGGCCCAGAAAGCCCAGCACCGATTCGAAGATCATCATTCGCGCGATGTCCAGCACCGCGACAAAGGCCATCGGCGGCAAGACCAGCGGCAGGATCAGCGCGAACATGATCCGCCAATCCGTGGCCCCCAGCACCATCGCGCCGCGGACATATTCCTTTTTGCGCTCGGACATCGCGGTCGAGCGCATGACCCGGGCATAGACGGGCCAGCCCGCAAGCCCCAGGACCAGGATGATCGAGGGGATGGTCGGACGCGACACGCCCAGAATGGTGATCGCCAGGATGATCATGGGAATGGACAGCTGGGCATCGGTCAGGCGCATCAGCACCATGTCGGTCCTGCCGCCGAAATAGCCGGCGAACAGGCCGACCAGGGCGCCCACCAGCAGCATCAGCACGGTCGTCGAGACCCCGATCAGCAGCGAATAGCGCAGCCCCACCAGCGCGCGCACCAGCATGTCGCGGCCCAGCTGGTCGGTGCCCAGCGGATGGGACCAGGCCCAGCCCTCGCCCATGAACAGGGGCGGCGTCAGCTTGGCCTTGATGTTCATCTTGACCGGGTCGATGCCCGACAGCGACGGATAAAGGACCGCGGCGGCGATCAGCAGCACCAGGACGGCGAGGCCGATCCTGAACTCGATCGAGGCAAAGGCCAGCCGCCAGATCCGGGCCGAGACCTTGCGTTCGCGCAGCGGCTCTGCGGGGGCGGCGGTGATGTCGATGCTGCTCATCAGTATTCCAGCCTCGGGTCTATGGTCGTCGCAACCAGATCGACGACGATGTTGATGAGGACGAAGGCGGCGGCGGTGACGATGGCGATGCCCTGGATCAGCGGAAAGTCCCGCTGCATGACCGCGTTGATGGTCAGAAGGCCCAGGCCGGGATAGTCGAAGATGAATTCGATCACCAGCACGCCGCCCAGAAGCATCGAGAACTGGACCCCGATCAGGTTCAGCAGCGGGATCGACGAATTCTTGAGCGCATGGCGAAAGACGATCTGGTCGCGCGTCAAGCCGCGCACGCGGGCGATGTCGATGAAATTCTGGCCCATGACCCCGGCGACCGAAACGGTCAGGGTGCGGATCAGAAAGGGCGCGATCTCGATGGCCAGGACCAGGGCGGGCAGGATCGCATAGGCAAAGCCCTTGTAGCCGATGGCTGGCATCAGTTGCAGCTTGACCGACAGGACCAGCGCCAGCACGATGCCCAGCCAGAAATTCGGCAGGCTGACGAACAGCGACGACAGGTAAAGCGCCATCCGGTCGGGCCAGCCGCCGGGGCGCAGCCCGCCCCAGACCCCGATGGGCACGGCAATGACCAGCGCGAAGCCCATCGCCAGCAGCGCCAGTTGCAGCGTCATCGGCGCGGTATCGGCGATCAGGGTCAGCACCTCGGCCCGTTCGCTGCGGGTGGTGTCGTCGAAGCTGGCCCCGCCCACCGCCGCGCCATTCGCCGGCCGCACGAAGCTTTGGCCCAGGTCGCCCTGGACGACGCCGCCGATATAGCGGCCGAATTGCTGCCAGATCGGGTCGCGCAACCCCATATCGGTGGCGATCTGTTCGATCAGCGCCTCGGGCGCCATGCCGCCGGCCATGAGGCGCACCGGATCGCCCGGCACGACACGGAGCAGGGTGAAGATCAGCGCCGAGACCAGGAAGACGATGATCGCACCCTGGAACAGCCGGCGCGCCAGGAATCGAAGAATGAACATCTGCGGCTCCGCATTGCGTGGCATGTCGTCGGAAAGCTCCGGGACCGCCGCAAGGCGGGCGGCCCCGGCGGCCGCGTCAGGCAAGCGTCGCCGTGGCCGCGTCGCTTTGCCCGTCGGGATAGATGAACAGCCCCTCGACCTCGGCGCGCATGCCGTGGATCAGGACCGAGGTGAACAGGCTCAGCGCCGGGACCTTGTCGGCCAGCATCGGCATCAGGTTGCCTTGCAGCGACTGCTTGCGCGCCTCCATCGAGGGGGCATTGCGTTCCTCGTCCAGGGCGGCGTCCAGCTCGGGATCCTCGATCCCGCAGATGCGCTTGCTGGTCGAATGGAAATGGGTCCGCAGCACCAGGTCGGGTTCGGGCGATCCGGTGGACCAGCCGCAATCGACCATATGGCCCGGCCCGCCGCCCGGACGGTCATAGAGCCGCTCGTTCCAGGCGGCGACCTCCATCACGTTCAGCGTGACGGGAAAGCCCTGTTCCTGCAGCAGCGCGGTGATAAGCTCGCCATATTCCTTGGTCTTGGGATAGAAGCCGGTCGAGGTGATATATTCCAGTTCCGGCAATCCCTGGCCGCCCGGATAGCCCGCCTCGGCCAGCAGCCGCTGGCATTCCTCGGGGTCGTATTCGGGATAGTCGGGAATGTCGAAGTAACCGAACTTGATCGGCGAGATGAAATTGGCCGATGCCTCGCCGGCCGTGCCCATGATCTCCATGATCATGCTGCGGTCGATGGCATGGGCGGCCGCCTTGCGCAGCAGCGGATTGTCGAAGGGCGGTTTCGAGCAGCGGAACCACAGATACTTGTTCTCGACCGAGACCAGGCGGGACAGCTTGATGCCCTCTTCGGCCTGCAGTGTCTCGACCTGCTCAGGCTCCAGCCGTTCGATCACGTCGGCCTGGCCGTTCATCAGCGACAACATCCGGGTGGTCGCATCGCCCACGAAGCTGAAGGTGACGCCCGGCACTTTCGGCGCACCGCGGAAGTAATCCGGGAACGCCTCCATCACGGTGTCGTTGCCGCGCTGCTCGACGAATTTGAACGGGCCGGTGCCGTTCAGGCGCTGCGACAGCGGACCGTTCGGACCGGCTGCCACGTCGGTCGCCGACAGGATCGGCAGATAGGACGCCAGAAAGATGAACAGCGAGGCGCCATATCCGCCCTTCGACGTGTCCACGATCACGGTGTAATCGTCGGGGGTCGTCACCTCGAACGTGTCGGTCGGGCCGGGATAGACCTGCTTGGGCCGGTCCGGCAGGGCGCCGTATTCAAAGGTGGCCTTGACGTCCTCGGCCTTGAAGGGCTTGCCGTCGTGAAAGGTCACGCCCTCGCGCAGCTTGATCTGCAGCCGGTGGGCATCCAGTTCCGTGATCTCGGTCGCAAGCTCGTGGACCACCTCGTCCGGTGCGTCGGGCCGCATCGGCGCACGGGTCAGATAGCCCATCACGAAACCTTCGATATTGGTCTGCGACAGCGTGGTATGCGCGGTCGGGTCCCAATTGCCGGTGATGTTCTCGGCCGACAGAAACACCAGCGGCCGCGCGGCTTGCGCATGGGCCGAGCTGAAGAAAAAACCGGGATTGATGCGCGCTGTGCCGAACAACGCCCCGGCGGCCGCGCCGTAATGAAGAAACTTTCTTCGGTCCATCACATTCTCCTGTTGGAAGGGGTTGCGCGGCTTTTCACGCCGCTTGTTGTCACGCAGCTTGTCTTTCGCGAAGGTCGGCCAGCTTTCGCAGCATGGCATCGTGCAATTCCGGCGTGGCCGAGGCCAGCACGTCGCCAGCCGAGCCGACGCCCAGCTCGGCCCCGTGCCAGTCGGTAACCGTCCCGCCCGCACCGCGCACGATCTGCACCACCGGCAGGTAGTCATAGGGTTGCAGGCCCGTTTCCAGCACCAGGTCGCAATGACCCGAGGCCAAAAGCCCATAGCTGTAGCAATCCCCCCCGAAACGGACCAGCCGCACCGCCTGGCGCAGCGCCTGAAAGGCGGCGGCCCGTGGGCCGGTGAACAGCAGCGGATCGGTCGTATAGGCAAAGGCCCGCGACAGGTCCCGGCAATCGCTGGTCCGGCAGGGCGCGCCGTTCAGCAAGGTCGGGCTGCCCTGGACGCCGATCCAGCGTTCATCGGTCGCCGGCATGTCGATCTGACCCAGGCAAGGGGTGGGGCCGTCCATCAGCGCCAGCAGCTGGCCGAACAGCGGATGCCCGGTCACGAAACTTTTGGTGCCGTCGATAGGGTCCACGATCCAGACATGGCGGCTGTCCATGTTCACCGGCGATTCCTCTTCGCCAAAGATGCCGTGGCCGGGCCATTCCGCAGCGATCCGGGCGCGGATGAAGGTTTCGATCTCGCGGTCGGCGATGGTGACGGGGCTGTTGTCGCTTTTATGCTCGACCCCCAGGGGCCGGCGAAAATACCGCATCGCGATCTTGCGCGCCGCATCCGCCGTCTGGCCGGCAAAGCGCGAGGCCTGTTGCAGATCGACCATTTTGACGCCTCGTGCATTTATGTGGAACTTGACCCCAGGCTAGGGCCGATCCGCCGCAACCCGCCACAGCAATGGCCGGGTATGCTGTGCGAATAATTGCAATGAGGTGTTTTTATGCGCTATTGCCTAGGATTTGGCGCCTTTCGTGCCAAGTTTTCGGCAATGAATGCAATGATATCCACATTTCTGCTGTGCTATTGTGGATTTGGCCGGGCGGCATGCTAGTGATCCCGGCAAAGATGGGAGAGCAAGATGTGGTCGCACGAGCGTCAGGGCAAGATTCTGGAACTGCTGGCCTGTGATGGCAAGGTCGTGACGAATCAGCTGGCCGAGCTGTTCGGCGTCTCGCGCGAGACGGTGCGGCGCGATCTTCTGGAAATGGAGAAAACGGCCAGCCTGATGCGCGTGCATGGCGGCGCCATTCCCTCGGGGGCCGAGATCGCGCCGGAGCCGGCCTTCGACATCCGCCGCACCGCGGATGCCACGGCAAAGGAGGCGATAGCCGAGATCGCCTGCGCCCTGATCCAGCCGGGCATGACGCTGATGATCGACACCGGCACCACGACGCTGGCCTTTGCCCGTTCCCTGGTCCGCCGCGGCGCAATGCGCATCATCACCAACTCCATCGAGATCGCCCAGCTGGCCGCAGGCAGCGATTGCGAGACGCTGCTGCTGGGCGGCCGTCCGCATCGCGACGTGCCCGGCACCTTCGGCGAGATGACGCTTTCCGAGGTGGACCGCTTCCTGGCGGATGTGGCTGTGATCTCGCCCGTGGGCCTGCATCCGCATCGTGGTGCGACGGATTACGAATTGCACGAGGCAGAGCTGGCGCGCGCCATGATGCGGCGGGCCAAGTTGCGGATGATCCTGTGCCATTCCGGCAAGATCGGCGTCGAAAGCCGCGTCGCCATCTGCGGGCTGGACGAAATCGACCATGTGGTGACCGATGCCCGCCCCGGCGAAGTCTTCGCCCTGCCGCGCGGAGAAATGCATTTCGCCGGGGAGCACCTGCCCGAAGCCGGGTAACGGGCAGGCTCGGCGGTCACGTCGCCGGCGCCGCGCCGGCCGCGTGACCCGGACCGCGGGCTTCGCCGCATCGGCCACGGTCGGCGGCGCATGCAGCATGCCCATGCCGATCGCGATGCGCCGGGCGGCAGATCCGGCCTTTTTCCCTGCATTCCCGACATGCAACCGCCCTGCCGGGGGCATCTGAAAGGTGCCGGCGACCCGCCGCATCAAAAACCGCGGGCAGGCGGCTTTCCGGCGGGGCAAGGGATGATTAGTTTGCCCTCAGACCCGGCCAACATGGATCCTGGAAATGAGCAAGCTCTTTACTCCCGTCACCGCAGGCAGCCTGTCGATGCCGAACCGCGTCGTCATCGCCCCGATGTGCCAATATTCGGCCGAGGATGGCCGGATGACCGACTGGCACATGATCCATCTGGGCCAGTTGGCGCTGTCGGGCGCGGGGCTTCTGACCATCGAGGCCACCGCGGTCAGCCCCGAGGGGCGCATCACCTATGGCGATGTCGGCCTGTGGGACGACGCGACCGAAGCGGCCATGGCCCGCGTCCTGACGGCGATCCGGCAATGGTCGGACATTCCGGTGGCGATCCAGCTTGCCCATGCCGGCCGCAAGGCCTCGACCGAAAAGCCCTGGCTGGACGAGACCCAGATCGCCCCGGACCAGCCGAACGGCTGGCAGACCGTCGCGCCCTCGGCCCTGCCCTTCACGCCCGGCACCCATGCGCCGGCGGCCCTGGATCAGGCCGGGCTCGATCGCATCCGCGACGCCTTTGTCCAGGCGGCGCGGCGCAGCCTGCGGCTGGGCATCGACGCGATCCAGCTTCATGCCGCGCATGGCTATCTGTTGCACCAATTCCTCTCGCCGCTGTCGAACCGCCGCGAGGACAGCCATGGCGGCAGCCTTGAAAACCGGATGCGCTTTCCGCTGGAGGTGTTCGAGGCGGTCAAGGCCGTGGTGCCGGCGGATTACCCGGTTTCGGTCCGGGTCTCGGGCACGGATTGGGTCGAGGGGGGCTGGGACATCGACCAGACCGTCGCCCTTGCCCGCGCGCTTGAGACACGGGGCTGCGCGGCCATCCATGTCTCCAGCGGCGGGCTGGACCCGCGGCAGCAGATCCCGGTGGCGCCGGGCTATCAGGTGCCGCTGGCCCGCGCGGTCAAGGCGGCGGTCGGCATGCCGGTTATCGCCGTGGGGCTGATCACCGATTTCGACCATGCCGAGGCGATCGTGGCGACGGGCGATGCCGACATGGTGGCGATCGCGCGGGCCGCCCTCTATGATCCGCGCTGGCCCTGGCATGCGGCGGCGCATCTGGGCGCGCAGGTCGATGCCGCGCCGCAATACCTGCGCTGCCAGCCGCGCATCGCGCGGAACCTGTTCCGTTCCCGGTGAACAAGGCGACGTTCCGGGCAGGTCATGGCGAAATGACCTGCCGCTTGGCCCTGTCCGGCCGCGGCCGGTTGCGATGGCTATGGGCGCCAAGCCTTGCCGGCAACCATTGCCCCCCGTGACGGCCTGAAGCCCTGGCGCGTGGGAGGAAGGGGTCATGACCTCGTCAGAAAGGCAGATCTTCCTGAAACGCCGCGCTCGGGCAAATTCTTGCAACGGCTTATCGCTGAACTTGCCGCTCCGTCACGAGCCCCCGCTTGCGGCTCCGCCCCCTGAGTGGAGATGGCGGGACGCCCCAGGCAGAGCATCCCGCAGGCACACCGCACCTGCCGCTTGGAACGACCAAAAGCCCTGCCTTCTGGAACGAAAGGCAAGACTTTTTGAAATTTGATAGCATCTGGCAGGGGTCAGGTAGTCCTGCCTTCAACGAGGGAAAGAAATGCGTGAAAACAGTGGGGCCTGACCCCGATGCGAAGGTGGGATTGCCTTTCCTGTCACAAAGGTCTGCCTCTGACAGGCTGTAGCCCAATCTCCAGCGCGTGTGCTGATCCAATCCGACATGTCGTGGCGCTCCTTCCTGCTCCGCCAGTGGCGGAGCCATCGCTGCTTTTCACTTTGGATGACCTCATGTCATCCGAAGGGCAAAGCAGGGTGGGCGCAGCCCGACCTGCGGCCGGACGGTGATCTGACACACGGGGCCGGAGCGGTGAAATTGGGAGGAACCCGCGCCTTTGCGTGGGAGGAACCGGATTTCTCCGTGGAGGCTGACGCGCAGCGGCACCAGAGCCCGTGTTCGGATCGCCGGCCGGATGGCAGGCGGAAAAACGAAATGAAAAATCGTCAGCCGTGCCAGAGCGAAGCGGAGGCGTGGCTGTCTCTTGGATCAGCGATCGCGGTGCCCGCGATCACCATGTAATAGAGCCGGCGCGGAGCTGGCTTCATCTCGGAAGTATCCTCAATTCTTGTCGGTGTTACTCAAAGCATCCTACAATGATTTTCGCGGGCGATTTCGGTCACGCGCCCCCATCACTTGACCCGTTGGTGCTCAGCTCATCTCCAAGAACACCTGATTCTACGAAGCGCTGTCGTAACCTTTGACCGAAACCACCAGTCTGGGAACATACATACGCGTTCACCAGGATGGCACGGACTTCTGCTTCTAGGCTTCGGCCGTTGCTTTTTGCTCGATCCCGAAGATAATCATGTACGCCCTCCGGAATGCCTCTAACGGTCATATTTCCCATTCGGTTTCCTTTCTTTTTTACATTACTGCGGAGCGTCGGAAGATCAGGTTGCAGTGTGCACCCAATTGGAGCGGGCGCACGCCACGTGCGACTTGCAGCACCGCCTCCGCGCCGGGCATCCGACCGGACTCTACAGCCAGATCTACAACCGTGACGTACTCTGCCGCAAATCTTTCGGCAGAACGGCAGCTAACGTACCGGCGAATGCGGGCTGTCTGCCTCTCCTTGACCATACGAGGTTCGAGAAGGCCGTGATCAAGTAGGCCGCGCACAGCGCGCACGCTGACCCACATACGTTTCGCGGCCGCAGTCGGTTTGAACGCACCATCCTGCTCAGAGGCCATAGCCGGCTCTCTCAGATCGCGGGTTTAATCAACGTCGTTGCGTCGAAATATCATCGTACTCTGTAATCCCAAGGGAAGTGGCAATGCGCCGTTGGAGATCCGATGGTTGAACTCGTCGTCAGCGGATCGGCCCGACCGTTCGATCAGTTCGTTCAGGGAGATATGTGCTGCCTGAAAGTCCTCAAACGATTTTCTGCAGCTGTACTTACCGCTCCTGATGCCGGCGCTCTTGCGCTTCGTAGGTGGCGTAAGAAAGCCAGCCTGCCGCAGGCGATAAACTGTTGGTCTGCTGATCTTTAGAAGCCGCGCAACGCTCCATGAAGATACAACGGGTTCTTGGGGTCGGCGGTAGATACCGTTCAAGGAGCTTGGATGAACCCGGAATGCTCGGAAGTCTTCGGCGGAAAACCCCTCAAAATATAGAGGAATGCGGTGCGCAAGGATGAGCTTTGTGAGTGCCGCGATGGTCACACCACGCCGGCGTGCTGCTGTCGAGATGTCAATGAGGTCTTTGATCGCTCCGGCGGGCTTCGCCAGGCCCCGCAACTGTTCCAGGAACGCTTCCAAATCTTCGGGCCGGTAGATTGTCGACCTTTTCCCATATTCGGATTGCTTTGGGATGAGGCCATGGTGTGCGAGCCGCGCAAGCACCACCGTTTCAACGCCAATCACCTTCGCAGCTTCTTTCGCGCTGATGCGCGCCCCAAGCTCCGCGATGATATCGATCAGCAGAACAGTTGGGATATAGCGCGTCAGCGTGTAGAATCTGTCGCTCGCATGCGGTTTTGCCATTCCCAAGGTGACCAGCTTCTGACCGAGCCTATGGTGAGGGATGCCGAAAACCTGCTTTGCCGTTGAGAAAGAATGCACCAATTGTTCCGGACAGGGCTTGCCGAGAACAATCGATCCAACCGTAACCGGAAAATTTTCAAAAATGAACTCCCGGACAACGTCACGCACAACGTCAAAATCTGGGTCATCATCGCGAGAGCGCAACCAATCGAAGAAGACGCCGTAATGTGACCGGTAGAGTTTTTCACCGACTGGATGAGAATCTTGAATGTCCTTGAGCTTTTGACGCAACGCATCCGGACCTCCACGAAGGATGCTCAAACCAGCGGTGCCGGCCGCTGCCCACTGCGCGTCCGTAGGTTCTGTTCGCTTTACCCTCGGACCCAAGGTCAGCAGGGCGCCAAACATCTCGCAGGTTTGTGCGGCAATATGTAATGGTAGACGGTCCAGCCAAGTTTGTCCGGGTCCGTTCTGGATCCGCTCGGTCAAATACCGCTCCAGTTCCATATTCTGAGACACAGCCAAATCACCACCTGTCGGTTTAAAGCTGTCGAGCATGGGGACGTGATCAAAGCAATCATTGCCGTTCTTTGGCTTGGGAGCCGCAACGAGATGGCACCCATGTTTCGCACAGGTGCGGATCGCTGCGAGTTGCCAAGCCCCATGATGGACGATTCCCGTCCTGCCTGGCGCTTCATGAACGCACCTCGGGCAGACCCGAAGTGTTGTCCGTATGAACCCCGTGAATTTGATGCGTTCCTTCCCAAGCCGAAACCACCCCGGCTCAATCAAAGAAGGTGTTGCCGCTTGCAGTGGGACAGGATCGATCCCACCCAGAACTGCCAGCCGCTGGATTTCGACTGGATCGCCGTTCACAAGCGCGAAGTAGTCGATCCCCACATCCGAGCAGAAAGTGATCATCCGGGGCACGCCGTTCCGTCGAGCCAGGCGAGAGGCGAAGGATGTCGCAGATTCACCTACAACCGTGGGGACCGTCAAGGGTAGCGGGTTTGTTGCCGTGAACATCAGCGTTTCTCCCGTGAAAAGACCTGCCGCGCATCGACCCGGTAAAAGTCGGGTATAATGAATGGATTGAACGAGTCGTCGCAGGCGGTCCGCAGGTGATAGGCGCGGACAAAATCCTGGGTTGCCAGCTGGCGAGCCCCGTTGAGGAAAGCCTGTTCGATGGCCGCCAGCGTCAATTCGATGACCAGACCGAACTGATTGGCCGCCGCATGGATCAGCCGTTCGCCATGTGGCAGCTCGACAATACCGGGGGCGGGAGGCAGTCCGGCGCGCTTGCAGTAGTTTTCCACGAGATCGAGCACGTCATTGCCATGCGCAACCGGCGACAGGCTGTTGAAATGCACGGTCTGCATCCGCCGTGCCAGTTGTGGGTCATGGTTCAGGATGTCCTCCAGTTCCGGCGTCCCAGATAGGATGATCCCGACCGGCCATCCGGGATCGGTCATCAGGGTTTTCAGCATCGAAGCCACGGCATTCAACTCGTGCTTCGTGCCGCGCGAGGCGAGATCCTGCGCCTCGTCCAGATGAACGAACAGCACCTGCCGCTCTTTCAGGTGGTGCCGGACCAAATCCCAGATGTACCAGGCCTGCCGCTCCGAGCTGATCTGATAGCCCAGGGCGCGCAGCAAGGTATAACCGAGGAATTTCAGGGTGGCTGGTGATGGCACGCGAAGGCTGATGATCGGGGCATCCAAATGGCGGGTCGTGGACAGCAGCTGACCAACGCCGGCAAGCAGGTGATTCATCGCGGCGCTTTTCCCGGTGCCAGACGGGCCGGACAGGGTGAGCCCGTGCGCTTCGCTTGATCGGCCTGCATCAAGATCGGACAGGCGCTTTGCGACCAGCATGGCGAAGCGCGCCTCCAGCGGCTCGAACCGTTCGTGGTGGATAAAGTGGTCCCGCAGCGCGGCAACTTTCTCGGCGGCTCTACGAATGATATCATTGCTCATCGTCGAATCTCCAGCGGTTCCGGCGTTCACGCGCGGGCGGTTTTTGGTCATGGTGGTCAGTGGGGTTCTCGGATGGCCCACCTGCACGCGGCACGATCTGGATGCCGTCGGAGAGAGGGTCGGAAGACGGTCGGGCATGCCCGAGGCGCTCGGCACCGGAGCGCAATGGGAAGTGCAGTGCGGATTGATTGCGCTCAACGTCCAGATCGGTGACATGGAATGGTGTCAACTCACGCAGCGCGAAAGCACGGCGGTTGGTTTCCGAAATCCGCTCGATCGCCCGGCGGACGGTCGGCGCATCCAGCTCGGCATCCCGCCGGTGCTTGACGCGGAGCGCCCGGGTGGCTTCCTGAAGCTCGTCATAGCTGACATCGTCGAAGCCACTCTGATTGGCCATGGCGGGATGCCATGTCGCGCCCACCTTGACGGCGATCCAGCCTATATCCCTCAGATCGGCGCGGATTTCGACGCTGCGCACCGGTGCATGCAGGAAAGCTTCGCGCAATGCCCTGCAGTTATAGGTCAGGCCCGCAAACAGAACACCGTCGCCGCGCAACTCGCGCTCCAATGGCCTGCCGAAAGCCTTGCGCAAGGCGAGGCCATCGGGAAGCGGAGGCGTGCCGTGCTCAGCCACCAGGCGGGACCAAGCCTGGTTGGGGCTTTCTCCACCAAGCGACCCATGACCTTGGTTATGATAGATATCGACGACATAGGTCAGAAGGATCCTGATCAGGTCGTCGTCACAGAGGCACGCCAGTTGCTCTGATGGGTAATCGCCGCGCTCGACGGTATCGAAGAAGGTCCGGCCAACCAGCAGTGGCATGAGCTGGTGCCCATAGGTTCGGAAGAAGCTTTCAATGTGACCACGGAGCCAAGGCAGCCCCGCAGGCGGAAGGTGCGCTGTGATCCCGAGGGACAGCACAGTGCCTTGAAACTCATCGGACACAAAGGCAGGCCCCTGGTCCGTCACCAATGTCCCGATCCCGCCATACTGGTGCCAGGTGCCCTCGCATCCTGCCGCCTGTGCGATCGGCGTCTTGTCGACGAAAATATCCCGCAGCGCCTTGACCGCATCACCAGAGTTTGGGGTCTCCGCCAGACGCATGGAGAGAATACAACGGGTGGCACAATCGATGGCGACGTATAGCCATCGGCGCCCGGCCTCGAACCGCTCCTGTCTGTCGGGCGGAAGATGATCCCAGATGCCGGTCAAGGTCAGTAGCGAGATCACGTCGAGCCGGTTTTCATCCATCTCGACACGTTCCAGCGGCTGCTGGACATCAGGGCCATTCTCGTAAAGCGTGAATCTGGCATTTGCCGCCGCCGTGCCATATCGCTTGGCATGCACATAATACGGGTCGGCCAGCGCAAGCCGGCGGCCGACGCTTTGCCGTGATGGCACGACCAGAGCGGGCAGGCCCGCATCGACCCTGCGTCGATTTTCCTGGCGGAAGAGTTCCAGTGTTTCAGCAACCGCTTGGATTTTGCTGGGGCGTTGCGTGTCGGCGTAGATTTCGATGACCTGGTTCATCAGCGCCTCAGCACGATGACACCAGCGCGGCTTTCGGTTGCCGCAGCGATGGGTTTCCGGAATCAACGCCACCGCAGAATACCCCGCCCGTTCATAGCACCGCAGCCATTCGAAACCGGTTCGGCTGCCGGGAAGCTGGCGGGTGATGATGTCGCCGCCCGGTCGGACGACCCTGCCGCTGGCCTGCCCCTCGCCAACGCGCCGCTGGATTTCGGCCGCCAGCCTCTCGAGCCCTTTCAGATAACCCTCATGCGTCCGGTTGATGAAGCCGAGCGATTCCAGGTCCAGGAACGCGTCGCAGAAGGCCTTGCGCCAGATCACCAACCGACGCACCACATCTTGCAATTCGTTGATAACGTCGACCG
>Ga0164243_10005613_pt1 | contig 19138 bp, 16 predicted proteins | sample OricompcompostOP_FD_108781 | JGI IMG/M metagenome (GOLD analysis project Ga0164243, IMG submission 108781) | Organic Plus compost microbial communities from Emeryville, California, USA - Original compost - Organic plus compost (OP) | ecosystem: Engineered > Solid waste > Mixed feedstock >... | reverse complement strand
GTTGGTGAGCGTGGGCATGGAGATCCCCTCTCCCATCCGTGCCTCCTTTCCGAACGCATCGCCGGCGGTCCATCGGGCCGATAACCTACAACCAATTGGTTGTAGGTTATCGGGACATGTCTCTGCTGTCAACCGTCCTCATCAGGTGACGCAGAGACACCTTGACACCGCCACGAGCCACCCCTACGCTGATTCCGTTCGCATACAAGGACGGCGGTCACATATATGAACGCAAATACAGCAACCGCCCCCACAATCGGGCCAATCGTCAAATCCGCCGACCGGGTGATCGACCTCCTGGAGCTTTTCGCGCGCGTGCCCGATGGCATGACGCTGGCCGAGATCTGCTCCGAGCTCGGCTGGCCGAAAAGCAGCACGCTCAGCCTCCTGCGCACGATGACGGCGCGGGGCTACGTGATCACCTCGGACGGCACAGGCAGCCACTATCAGCTTGGGCCGAATGTGGCGATACTCGGCAGGGCGTATCTGGACCGCGCCGACCTCGGCAAAGCGGGGCAGGAAGTCGTCCGCAGCGTCTCCCGCGCGCTGGATGAGACGGTCCATCTCGCGGTGCTCCGGGGCACGAACGTGCTCTACATCGCCAAGGAGGAAGGGGGTGGCCAGATGCGGATGGTCTCCGCCGTGGGTCGCATGGTCCCGGCCCACGGCACCGGCGTCGGCAAGATGCTGCTCGCCAGCCTGCCGCCCGAGGAGTTCGATCGCCTCTGGCCGCCTGGTCAACCACTGCCGCGTCTTACAGACGCCACGATCACCGATCATGCCGCCTTCGCCAGCCAGCTGGCACGCATTCGGGCGCAGGACTTCGCGACCGACGACGGCGAATCGACCGTCGGCCTGCGCTGCATCGCCGCCCCGGTGCGGGACGCCAGCGGCAAGGTGGTCGGCGCGATGAGCGTCTCCGTCCCGTCGCCCCGCTTCACGCCGGACCGCGTGCCGATACTGCACCGGACACTGCTGGAGGGTGCGCAGGCGCTCTCCGTGCGGCTCGGCTATCCGGCCACGATGCTGAAACCCGTTCCAGAGTGGTCTTCCGCAGAGGAATCCCTGCCATGAGCGCACCCGCCTCGACCACATCGTCGTCCGCATCCGGCCTCCAGGCGGGATACATCCAGCCCCGCCGCCGCGGCATGACCATGCGCCGACGGGAGATGATCGATTGCTACATCTTCATCCTGCCGGCGGTGCTGGGCCTCCTGATCTTCTACCTCGGCCCGATGATCGCCTCGCTCTACTTCAGCATGACCGACTACGACATGCTGAGCCCGGCGACATGGGTGGGCCTGGAGAACTACCGGACGTTGATGCACGATGCGATCTTCTGGAAATCGCTGCGTGTCACCGTCACCTACTCCGTGTTCAGCGTGCCATTGGTGCTTGGGCTCGCCCTCTTTCTCGCGCTGCTCCTGAACCAGAAGTTCCGGGGCGTCACCGCCTACCGCACGATCTTCTATCTGCCAACCGTGATGTCCGGCGTGGCGGTGGCCACGCTCTGGAAATGGATCTTCAACCCCGATTTCGGCATCCTCAATCTCCTGCTGGAGAAGATCGGCATCCACGGACCGGCCTGGCTGGCGGACGAGACATGGGCGCTCCCGGCACTGATCCTGACCAGCCTGTGGACAGCGGGCGGGAGCATGCTGATCTTCCTCGCCGGGCTGCAGAGCATCCCGAACGACCTCTATGAGGCGGCAGAGCTCGACGGCGCCGGCATCTGGAACCGTTTCCGCAACATCACGCTGCCGCTGCTCTCCCATGTCACGTTCTTCAACCTCGTGCTGGGGATCATCGGCGCGTTGCAGGTCTTCACCGAGGCGTTCGTGCTCACCCGTGGCGGCCCGAACAACTCGACCATGCTGCTCTCCGTCTACTTGTACCAGAACGCCTTCCAGTACCTGAAGATGGGCTATGCCTCCGCCATTGCCTGGGCCATGTTCCTGATCGTGATGGTGTTAACCCTGGCGGTCTTCCGCTCGGCGCCGATGTGGGTGCACTACCAGGAGACGCAGGGGAACGCGAAATGAGCGCACCAATCCGCCCCACCGTCCGCCGGGCGTCGCGCCGGCAGACGCAATCGCTGGCGAAGATCGTCTCGATCGCCATCCTCACCATCGGCGCGATCATCATCATGGTGCCGTTCTTCTGGATGATCTCCACCGCGCTGAAGCAGCAGCGCAACGTCTATCTCTACCCCCCGCAGTGGATCCCGAATCCCATCGCCTGGGAGAACTTCCGCCGCGTGTGGGAGGTCGTGCCGTTCCTGCAGTTCACGAAGAACACCGCCTTCATCGTGATCCTGGTCATGATCGGCACGCTCTTCTCCTGCTCGTTCAGCGCCTACGGCTTCGCCCGCCTGCGCGCGCCGGGACGGGACATCATCTTCCTCGCCATCCTCGCCACGATGATGCTGCCCGGCGCCGTCACGCTGGTGCCGACCTACATCGGTTTCAGCAAGCTCGGCTGGACGAACAGCTTCCTGCCGCTGATCGTGCCGGCATGGTTCGGCTCGCCCTTCTACATCTTCATGCTGCGGCAGTTCTATCTCTCGATTCCCGCCGAGCTGGAGGAATCGGGCCGGGTGGACGGCGCCAGCAATTTCCGCATCTGGTGGGATCTGATGCTGCCATTGACCAAGCCCGCGCTGGCGACCGTGGCGGTCTTCACCTTCTTCGCCACCTACAACGACTTCTTCGGCCCGCTGATCTACCTGAACGACCGTTCGAAGCAGACGATCGCGGTGGGGCTCTCCTACTTCACCGGTTCCAATACCGTGGGACCACAGATGCACCTCCTGATGGCCATGACCCTGATGGCGACGATCCCATCCCTGATCGTCTTCATCTTCGCGCAACGCTACTTCGTGCAAAGCATCGTCACGACGGGCCTCAAGGGATAATCGCTCGCCGTAGCGTCTTGAAGGAGGCAGGTTCGGGCCGGGATTGACCCCACGAGCGCCCGGTATTCGCCGTAACGGGTTCGAATTCACACCGCCAAGGAGCATTCCATGTCACGCATCAATCGCCGCCGTCTGCTCGCCACCACCGGTGCCGCCGGAATCGTCGCCGCCGGCCTTCGCCCGGCCGCTGCCTCCCCCAGCTTCTCCGCGCCCGCCGTGGTGCGTGGGCAGGATGCCGTCAAGGTCCGGGCGCTCGTCTGGTCGAACGGCCCGGTGATCGACGGTCACTTCGAAGACCGCCTCAAGAAGTTCAATGAGGCGCATCAGGGGCAGGTGGAGGTCAACCTCGAGTTCCTGCCCTACGACCAGTACTGGCAGAAGCTCCAGCTCGCCTACGCCTCGGGCGACATCTACGACGTCTACTTCTGGGATGTCCAGGCCTACGGCCACTACAAGAAGGGCCTGCTGCTGGACGTGCAGCCGCTGATCGACAAGGCGGGGCTCTTCAAGGAAGACGAGTACCCGACCGCGATGTTCGATCCCTGGCGCTTCGACGGCAAGAACCTCTACGGCGTACCGGAGAATTTCCAGACCACGGCGCTCTACTACAACAAGGACCTCTTCGACGCCGCCGGCATCTCCTACCCGGACAACACGTGGAGCTACGATCAGATCGTGGATGCCGCCACGAAGATGACGATCCGCAGCGGCGACCGCGTATCCCAGTGGGGCATGAGCGCCGGCGTGCTCGGCATCTGGTGGGGCTTGCAGACACTCTCGTGGGCGAAGGGCGACGCCTTCTTCGACAAGGTCCTTGAGCCGACGAAGTTCCAGTTCGAGAACCCGGCGAACGTCGAGGCGCTCGATTTCGTCCGCGCCCTGGTGAACGACAAGAAGGTCGCCCCCAGCCCGGCGCTCGCCCTGCAGAGCTCGGACACGACCGGCTTCCAGTCCGGCCTGGTCGGCCTGGTGCCGGATGGCAGTTGGGCGATCTCCGGCTTCGCGGAGCTGCCGTTCAACTGGGGCGTCACCGCCATTCCGACCTGGGGCGGCAAGCGCGTCGTGCCCTACTTCCTGGGCGGCTGGGTGATCGCGAAGGATTCCAAGGTCGCAGATGGGGCCTTCGAGTGGGCGCGCTGGTCGGCCAGCGATTTCCAGCAGGACATGGCGGCGCAGCAGGACTGGATTCCGGTCCAGAACGCGGCGCGTGAATCCTCCGCCGCGACCGACGGCTTGCCGGATGGCTACCGCGATGTGATCGACGCGCTGGAGAGCGCGAAGATCGGCGATGTCTACTCGCTGAACACGCAGCAGATCTGGACGGAAGTCTTCGACCCGAACATGCAGAAGCTGCTCAACGATAACCAGCCGGCCGCCGACATCGCGAAGGCGATGGACGAGGGGGCAAACAAGATCCTCGCCGGATAGCGCGATCCGGGCGGCGTGTCTCCTCGGGGATGCGCCGCCCGAACGAGGGTGCGTACGCCAACCCGGCATTCAGCCTGTTTCCGGGGAATGCGGCATTGAGAAGCGCGTCCCGTTTGCAGGGGCCGTCTTTCTGACGGCCCGCGTGTCGCCCATGCATCTCGGGCCGACATGAAGTCGGCCCCTACACACGGCCACTGGTCGCCTGGCGATCATCCCGAACGCGGCTTACGCGACTAGACTCAACCCTCCTCCCCCCAAACTCCATGAAGGACCACGCCGTGCCCGAACCCGCCGATCAGGTCTCCACCACGTTTGACGCGACCGGGATGCCTGTCACCACGATGCGTAATCCCTCCGGCAGCGTGTTCATCACCCAGTCCGCCGATGGGTCACGACGGTCCATCGGCACGAGCCGCGCCCGCGTCGATCTCGCCACGACCGCCGAGACCGGACTCCACATCGCGGCCATCGCCTCCGGCATCCGCGAATGGACGCTCGTCCCGACGCCGATCGTCGCCCTCACCTCGGGGGATGCCGACGCCTTCGCTGGACTGCGTGTCTCGGGCGGGTCGGCGAGCATCGAGGATGATGTGGCCCGGCTGGCGATCATGCTGGCGACGGAAGACGGATCGACCGTGGAGGTGCGGCTGGAAGCGCGGGACGGACAGGCCATCGTCTCCACGCAGGCGGAGATCACCCCGGCCAGCGAAACGGCCCTCACCGGCATCGCCCCGCTCCGGATCGGTGTACCGCTCGATACGCTCTCCACGCTCAGCGCCGTCTCCGGCGTGCAGCGGCAGGGCGGCTGGCAACCGGAGGAGGGGGGGTACCGATCCTTCCGGCTGGAAGAGCGCCCGCTCGCGGAGCCGCAACGCATCTACTCCGGCGAACGCTCGACCTGGAGCGAGATGCCGTGGGCGGCGCTCACCGGGGAGGGCGATGGGGGCATGATGCTCGCCTTCGAGTACGGCGCGCAATGGGAACTCGTCACCGAGCCATCCGGAGATGCTGTCACCCTTGGCTACCGCCCGATCGGGCTGGAACCGGTCGTCGCGGCGGGCGAGACGTGGAGCGCGCCACCGGCCTGGATCGGCGCCTTCGATGGCGATCTCGACGGCGCGGCGGCGATCACGACCGACTTCCTGCGTGCCGCCGTCGTGCCGCAGGGTGACGCCGATTTCCCCTGGGTCCAATACAACACCTGGTTCTCCTTCGCCTGCGAACTGGATGCTGCCACCCTCCTGCGCGAGGCCGAGTTGGCCGCCGCGCTGGGCGTGGAGGTCTTCTACGTCGACGCCGGCTGGTGGACCGGCAACCCGACGCGCTGGGACCAGTTCTCCTCCGGCCTTGGCAACTGGGTGGAGAACCGCGACAAGTTTCCGGACGGCCTCGCCGCCTTCGCGGAGGGTATCCGCCAGCGCGGGATGCACTTCGGGATCTGGTTCGAGCCGGAGCGGATCGACCTCCGCCACGCCACGATCGGCGGCTGGCACCCGGACTGGATCGCCCGCAACGGCGACCGTTGGGTGCGCTGCGACTGGCCAGCGGACACCGATACGGCCTGGCTCTGCTTCGGCCTCCAGGCGACGCAGGATTGGGCCTTCGACAAGATCGCCGCCGTGATCGCATCCACCGGCGCACGCTGGCTGAAGTGGGACAGCAACTACTGGGGCATCTGCGACAGCCCGAACCACGACCACGGCACCGGCGACGGCGAGGCGGCGCAGGTCGCGGGTGTCTACGCGGTGATGGACCGCCTTCGCGAGCGATTCCCGGACCTCGTCATCGAGAATTGCGCGGGCGGCGGCACGCGCATGGACTACGCGATCGCCCGCCACACGCACACGGCCTGGCTGAACGACGCCAGCGCTCCCGCCCAACGTTCCCGCTTCCACAATGCCGGCGCGGGCTACGTCTACCCGCCGGAGATGCTGAACGCCTGGGTGATGGAGTGGCCGTTCGAGGCGCTGAATGGGCAGGACCAGGCAGAGGACTTCCTGCGGACGGTTGTACGCAGCCGGATGCTCGGTGCGCTCGGCCTCTCCTGCCGCCTCCAGACGTGGACCGAGGCCAGCAAGCGGATCGTGAGCGAGGAGATCACCCGCTACAAGGAGCACGTCCGCCCGCTCGTCCGCCACGGCCACATGCTGCACCTGCTCGACCGTCCGCAGCCGGAACTGACCAGTCCGCGCACCCCGACGCCGGATACGTGGGAGGCGTATGGTCTCGCATTGCCGAACGGATCGCGCGCGGTCGCGATCGCCTTCCGCAATGCCTCGCCCGCCAACGAGCTGACCTTCCAGATGAAGGCTCTCCAGCCGGACGCGGCCTATCGCGTGACGGTCGAGGACGGGAAGCCGACCGAGCAGGACGGCCGCTCGCTGATGGCTGACGGCATCACGGTCGCCTGCGCACCGACCGCCTCGGTCTTCGTCCGCATCGAGCGGCTTGGCGGAGACGCGGCATGACGCGACCAGGCAGCCGGTTCGCCGGGAAGGTCGCGCTCATCACAGGGGCCGGTCGTGGCATCGGGGAGGCGACGGCGCACCGGTTCGCCGCCGAAGGCGCGGATGTCGTGCTCCTGGGGCGCACCTCCGAGACGCTTGCCGCCGTCTCCCGCGAGGTCGAGGCGGGATGTCCTGGCCAAGTCGCGTTGCCGGTGGCCGCGGACGTCGCCGATCCGGCGCAGGTCGATGCCGCTGTCGACAGGGCAATCGCGCGCTTCGGGAAGATCGATGTGCTGGTGAACAACGCCGCGATCGCCGCCCCGCTCGACACGCTGACCGCCGACCTGGCTGCCTGGAGCCACGTCATGCAGGTGAACCTGCTCGGGGCCGTGCATCTGGCGCGAGCCGTCGCGCCGCACCTTCCGGACAACACCGGGAGCGCCATCGTCAACGTCTCGTCGATCCACGGCTATCGCGTGGAGCCAGGATCGTCGCCCTACGACGTGGCGAAGGGCGGGCTCGACCAGATGACGCGCGTGCTGGCGCTGGAGCTCGCCCCGCGCGGGATTCGCACCAACGGGGTCGCACCGGGCTTCGTCGACACGCCGCTTGCAATCCTCCCGGACGGCACGAGTGAGCTGGAATCCAGCTGGTTCCGTGAATACTACGTCGAGCGGCGCAAGATCCCGCTGGCACGGCCGGCGGCGGCAGGCGAGATCGCGGCGGCGATCGTCTTCCTCGCCTCCGCCGATGCCTCCTACGTGAACGGCACGACGCTCGTGGTCGATGGCGGCCTCTCGATCACGTTCTGAAGGGACGTGCGGCGCATGCCCTCGGAACGGAGCTAATCGAGGGCGCTGACCTCCGTCTCCCGCCGCAAGGCGAGGATGGTCGACGGCGAGTCGGTGGTCACCCCGTCCACTCCCCAGCCAGTCAGCAGATCGAACTCCTCCTGGCTGTTGCATGGCCACCCGACCACGGCAAGCCCGGCTTCCTGCGCCTTCCGCACCATCTCGCCACGTACTGCGACATGGTGCATATCCGCCTGGACGCACCCGAGCCGCAATGCCGTCTCCAGGAATGCATCGCTGTCCCAGGCGCCGATGTAGCCGCGCCGCTGGGCGGGTGCCATCTGAACCACGAACTCCAGCGCGACGGGATCGAAGGAGGTGATCGTCGCGCGGCCTGTCAGGTTTCGCGCCTGCAGGCGGGACAACACCCCACGCACGATCTCAGCTTCCCGCTCCGGGGCGTCCTTCTTGATCTCGATCATCAGGTGCAGCGGGCTTGGAGCAAGCACGTCGAGCACCTGGTCGAAGGTCGGCACCCCGCACGGGAGCGGAACCGCATCAAACCCGGCGCGCGCATCCAGCGCCGCCAGGTCCGCCGCGGTGAACGATGAGACGTCGCCGGTGCCGTTGGTCGTCCGATCCACTGTCGCGTCGTGGATCACCACCAGCTCGCCATCCCGGCTGAGGCGGATATCGAACTCCACGGCATCCACACCCAGCGCGACGGCGTACGAGAACCCGGCCAGCGTGTTCTCCGGCGCCTCGAACCGCGCCCCGCGATGCCCGATCACCGTCAATCCCATGTCAGTTCTCCTCGTCTTCCGGCTCACGCAGGGCAGGACGCAGCAACTCGTCAATCCGCGCCAGCACCCGCGACGGCCGGATGTCCGATGCCGCCAGCAACTCCGGCGTCGTCTCCCCGGTAAGCACCAACGCCGAAGGCATCCCGGCATCGACCGCCATCCGAATATCCGTGGAAAGCCGGTCACCCACCATCACGCACCTGCTGGCGGGAAGATTCAGACGCTGCAACGCCGCCTCCAGCATGTAGGGGTCTGGCTTGCCCACCACCTGCTGACAGCGAACGCCGGTGCAGCCCTCGACCGCCCCGATGATGGCCGCCGCATCCGGCTCCCCGCGACCACCGGGAAAGGGGCAGAAGCGATCGGGGTTGGTGGCGATCAGGAAGGCCCGTTTGTGAACCGCGATCGCGTCGAACGCGATCTGCAGCTTCCGGTACACAAAGCCCCGATCGTAGCTGGCGATGACGATATCGATCTGTTCCGGATCGTCGGAGATCCGGATTCCGGCCTCCGCGAGCGCCCGGTGCACGGGCTCCTCCGCGATCGGGAAAACCGTGGCCTCGGGGTGATGCTGGCGGACCCACCGGACGATCGTCTCCACCGTGGTGAGGATCTCGGCGGGGGTCACGTCCAGCCCGAGCCCGTTCAGCTTCCGGACATAGGCGCCGATCTCCCGCGTCGGGTTGTTCGACAGGAAGAGCACCCGCCGCCCCTGCGCGCGCAGGGTGCGCACCGTATGGAGCGCACCGGGCAGCAGGTCGTTTCCCAGGTAGATGGTGCCATCGAGGTCGAAGATGTAGCCCTCGGCGAGGGTATGAAGGTCGTCCGGCGGCGTATGCTTCGTCCCGGCTTGTCCGTGCGTGATCGTCATCGTGTCTGGCTTTCCGATCCTCCCAGGTCGCTGCTCTCCACCGTCTTTTTCACCGGTGGCGTCGCACCAGTGAACCATGAATGCCAGCGCCGGACGTGCGCAGTACCATGCACATGCGTGCGCTATCCCCAGGCTCGCGCTCAACGCAGAGAGACGCCATTTCATCGAACTCCATAGCTCCCCATCCGCTGGACAGATGTGCAGAAGGCCAGTCCTGCGTTGACGCTCCTGCCGGGCCTGTCTACTGTAGCGGCATGGCGTGAGCACCGTCGTTCATGCACGGATGTGCATCAGAGATCGCTACGACGACCCACCTTGTCCTTCCGGGAGACGGACCTTGCCCCCTTCCACTCCAACTCCAGCACCAACCGCCATCACCCGCGCCATGATCGACCAGTTGCTCGCCTCCGCCGACACCACCCGGCATGTGGTGGCCGAGCACGGCGTCCTTGCCCGCAGCGGGACGATCATCGCCGAGGCCTTCCCCGGCCGCCGCCCGGTCATCGTCGCCGACGACACGACCTGGGCCATCGCCGGGGAGACCGTGGCCGCCTCGTTGCGGGGCACCGGACTGGAGCCGGGCAATCCGATCCGGTTTCCCGCCCATCCCACCCTGCGCGCCACCTACGATCACGTCGTCACCCTCGTCGGGCAGCTCCGCGCGGCCGCGCTCGCCTCGCCGGACGAACCGCTCCTGCCGTTGGCCGTCGGCTCTGGCACGATCAACGACCTCACCAAGCGCGCAGCCCACGAGCTGGACCTGCCCTATGCCGTCGTGGGGACCGCTGCCTCCATGGACGGCTACACGGCCGCCGGCGCCGCGCTCGTCGTGGATGGGGTGAAGCAGACCGTTCCGTGCAATGCCCCGGTGCTGGTGATCGCCGATCCGGCCATGCTCGCGGCCGCCCCCGCCCGCATGACCGCCGCCGGATATGGCGACCTGATCGGCAAGGTTACCGCCGGCGCCGACTGGTTGCTGGCCGACGCCGTCGGCGTGGAGCCGATCATCCCCACCGTCTGGGACGTGGTGCAAGGACCGCTGCCGGGACTGATCGGCTCACCCGATGCAGTGGCCGCCGGAGATGCCGCCGCGATCGACCAGCTCTTTCTCGGTCTCGTCACCACCGGCCTCGCCATCCAGGTCGCGGGGAACACCCGTCCGGCTTCGGGGAGCGAGCATCAGTTCAGCCATCTCTGGGAGATGCGCGGCCTCGAGTTCAACGGAGAGGCAGTCTCTCACGGCTTCAAGGTCGGGCTGGGCACCGTCATCAGCGCCTCGCTCTACGCCGAGCTGCTTGCAGCGCTCGACCGCGACGGAATCGACATTGAGCGCGCCCTTGCCCGCTACCCCGATCCGGAGGCGATGGACCGCCGCATCCTCGCCATGCACGATCACCCCGCCCTGATCGCCAAGGCGCGGGAGGAGTGCGCCGCCAAGCAACTCTCGCCGGACGCCCTGCGCGCGCGCCTGGAACACCTCCAGCGGACATGGCCGACGCTCTCCCAGCAGCTGCGACGGCAGCTTCCCGGTCCGGATGTCATCGCCGGCCTGCTGCGCCGTGCCGGGGCGCCCACCACGCCGGAGGAGATCGGCCTCACTCGTGAGCAACTGAAATCCAGCTTCGCCGCCGCCCAGCAAATCCGCCGCCGCTACACCGTCTACGACCTCGCCCTGGAGCTTGGCCTGCTCGATGCGTTGGTCGAGCGCCTCTTCACCCCCGGCACGGGCTACTGGGCGCACTGATTCCCCGGCCGCCGACCCGGACATCCCGTCGCAAAAGGAGTTTTCCCATGGCATCCACTCCCCGCGTGCTCGCCATCGGCGCCGACAATGCCGGTGTCGACCTGAAGAACCTGCTCGCTGAGACCCTGCGGAACGCCGGCCTGGTCGATATCCTCGACCTCGGTGTGGCCGATGCCAACGACCAGACCGCCTATCCGGATGTCGGCGTCGCGGTGGCCCAGGCCGTGGCGGAAGGCAGTGCCTGGCGCGGGCTCCTGGTCTGCGGCACGGGCATCGGTATGGCGATCTCCGCCAACAAGGTGCCGGGAATTCGCGCCACCGTCGCCCACGATTCCTACTCGGTCGAGCGGTCGATCCTCTCCAACAACTGCCAGGTCCTCACCCTCGGTGCGCGCGTGATCGGCCCGGAGCTCGCCATCCGCCTGGTGAAGGAATGGCTCTCCTACGAGTTCGACGAATCCTCCCCATCGGCGGCCAAGGTCTCCCGCCTGACGGAGCTGGAGCAAGCCCACGCCCAGCCCGCCGGAGGCTGAGCGGCCCCGACATCCCGCACCCACCCGCCACAGCCCGGATGCTGAGCGCATCCGGGCTGTGGCTGTGCGTCATGCAGATCGGATTCAGGTCCGGCGCTCGCCTGCCAGGCGGGAAAGGGCATGCAGGTCATCCCGCACATGGGTGTAGAGCGAACGGTAGACCGCGTAGGTCTCGTCGTAGGTCGCGCGGTCGCGCAAATCCGGCTCCACGGTGCGGGCGATGCGCACCCAGGTGCCCTCCATCGCCTCGGGCGGCGGCGCGACACCGATCGCCTGCCCGGCGAGGAATGCATCACCATAGGAGGCGCCAATCGTCCGCTCAGGGATCTCCTGCGTCATGCCCGTGATGTCGCTGAGCATCTGGACCCAGGCGAGGTTCTGCACCCCGCCCCCAGCGGCGAGCACGCGCCGGGGCGCGGCGCCGATCTCCGCATGGACTTCCAGGTTGTGCCGAAATCCGTAGCCGACGCTCTCCAGCAGCGCCCGGTAGAGATGTCCCTGCGTGTGGGCCAGCGTCAGCCCGGCGAAGACGCCCCGGGCCTCCGGGTCGTGGAGGGGATTACGCTCGCCCGCGAAGTACGGCAGGCAGACCAGGCCATCACAGCCCGCCGGGACCGCCTGCGCCCGGGCGGCCAGCGTGGCGTAGTCGGCGACCTCACCGGCGGCATCGCCGCGGACCAGGTCGCGGAACCAGGAGGTGAGCAGACCGGAGGTGGCGAGCCCACCGGTGATCGCCACCCGACCCGGCAGGCAATAGGCCGTATTCCAGATGCGCGGGTCGATGTGCGGCGTCTCCGCCAGGTTCACCAGGAAAAGTGTGCTGCCATACATCACCAGCATCTCGCCCGGCCGGGTGACCCCGGCGCTCAGGGCCTCCGCGACGGCATCCATGGTCCCCATCGCCACGGGCGTGCCGACGCACAATCCAGTCTCGGCGCTGGCGGCGGCCGTCACCGTGCCCACCACGTCGGTCGATTCCACGATCGGCGGCAGGCGATCGAGCCCGATCACCTCATCGGCGAACCGGCCCGACCATTGCATGGTCTCCAGGTCGAACAACGGCGTGTAGTACGAGGCAGTGTGCCGGTCCACCCGATGCTCGCCCGTCAGCCGGAACACCACGTAGCCTTGCGAAGACTGGATCATCGCCGTCTGCGCGAAGACCTCGGTCTCGTGGTCACGAAGCCAGCGGATCTTCGGCCCGACGGCCTGCGTCGTCAGGAAGGCGCCGCCCAACGCCAGAATGGCATCCCTGCCGCACCGTTCGTGCAGCAGGTCGATCTCCGCCGTCGCGCGGCGGTCGATGCCGTAGAGAATGCCCGGCCGGAGCGGCCTGCCCGCGGCGTCCACCGGCAGCATGCATGGGCCGATCGCGCTCACCGCCACCGCGCCGACATCCGCCGGGCCATACCGGCCGGAAAGCAGGACGCGGCAAAGCTGGACGAACTCTCCCCACCAGATCGTGTCGGCGTCGTGCTCGGCCCACCCGGGCCGGGGAAAACTCGTCTCATGGGCAATCGTGGCGCTGGCCAGCACGGCGCCCTCCGGCGTGCAGAGCACCCCCTTGGAACTGGCCGTGCCGATATCGATCCCGAGCAGCAACGATCCGGAGCGGGTCACGCCGTCCTCTCCCCCACGGGCTGGCCGATCACCCCGGCGTCGCGCAGCACCGGCAGGACGGCCTGCGGCGCATCGGAGGTGGCGCCATCGATCCCCCAGGCGAGGGCGTCGGTCACATGCTCCGGCGTGTTGCATTGCCAGCCGATCACGCGGAGGCCGTGCGCATGCGCCTCGGCCACCACCTCTTGCCGGCCCCGCTGCAACGAGACATCGATCTGATTGCAGCCCAGCCGGAGCGCCGTCTCCAGATCCTCTGGCGCATGGAACTCCCCGACGTAGGCGCGGGGCCACTCCGGATGGCGATCCCGCAGCCAGCTGACGGCATCGCCATCGAAGGATGCGAACTGCACCCGCCCGGCCATGCCTCGGGCGGCCACCTGACGCACCGCCTCATCAATCGTGGCCGTCATCCGTTCGAGCGGTTCGGACTTGATCTCGATCTGCATGACGAGGGGATACGCTTCTGCCCAGTCCAGCAACTCGGCCAGCGTCGGGATGGGGGTGCGCTCCGGCCAATCGGCATGGACCGAGCGGGCATCCAGCGCGCGCAACTCGGCGAGGGTGAGATCGGCCACCGCACCGGAGCCATTGGTGGTGCGGTCCACGGTCGCGTCGTGGATCACGACGACGTGCCCGTCTCCAGTCTGGCGAAGGTCGAGCTCGATCGCGCCGAGGCCGAGCGCCCAGGCATACGTGAACCCGGCGATCGTGTTTTCCGGGGCCTCGAGACGTGCGCCACGATGGCCGATCAGCCGAAATCCCATCCTCGGTCCTCTTCCCGTTCAGTTCCGCCCCGCAGCTGGCCCGGTCGCGCCACGGCAAATTCCTGCCAGCCCCGGTATTTTCACGGCGATTTAACCACGTCCTCTCACGCATATCGCACGATTGTCCTTGCACAGATGTGCAGGATGGCGCATCGCGATTGACGCTGCCCGAGCACCTTCGTAGCGTTAGGGGCACAACGTCGTCCGCAACACGCCGAGATCGTCCGCGCGGAGTGCCGGACCCGGCGAGGGAGTCCCACTACTGTGGCCGAGTCGAACCACGCCATGCTCACATCCGTTGCCCGGATGTACTATCTCGATGGATTGGGCCAGAGCGAGATCGCCAGCATCTTCGGCGTCTCGCGCTCCACGGTCTCCCGGCTGCTCACCGCCGCCCGGGATCGGGGCGTCGTGCGCATTTCGGTCGACGATTACGACCCGCGGGACACCATGCTCGAACGGGCGCTAATCGACCGCTTCGGGTTGCGGCGCGCCATCGTGGTGCGCAGCCTGGAGGGGCAGCCGGGGAACGCCCGGCGCACCGTGGGGTACTTCGCGGCGAACATCGTCGCGGAATGGCTGGCCGACGCTCACTCCATCGGCGTGGCCGGGGGCCGTACGATCGGCCAGATGATTCATTTCATCGCCCCCCGCCCCGAGCAGGCGGGATCGGCTCCGGAAATCGTCCAACTCATGGGCACCGTCGGCTCCACCCCCAACAGCGTGGATGCCTCCGAGCTCGCCCGCACGCTTGCCCGCCGCCTGCACGGCTCGTTCCACACCATCAACGCCCCCGCCTTCATGGACGACGCCCGCAGCCGTGACCTGCTGCTGTCACACAGCCAGATCCGGACGGTCTGGAGCAAGCTCCCCACCCTCGATATCTCCATCGTCGGCATCGGCACGCTGGTGGATTCGGTCTTCGCCGACCGCAGCGTGCTCTCCGTTGCCGATCTCGAAACCCTGCGCGCCGCCGGCGCCGTGGGCGAGATTTGCGGCCATTTCTTCGACGCCCGTGGCCGCGAATGTCGCTCCCCGCTGCAGGAACGGGTCATTGGCGTCGAACTCGAAACCCTGCGCCGCAGCCCGGAAGTGATTGCCGTCACGGCCGGAAGCGCCCGCCACGAGGCGGTGCGCGCGGCGCTTGTCGGCCAGCTCGTCCACACCCTCGTCATCGACGATGCCGGGGCAACAGCCGTGCTGGATGGCCCGGAAGCCGTGGCCAGACGGACCGAGGCAGGGTACGCCCGGCCCTGATATCCCGGCGGGAGCGTTCCCGCCATCACCCTGAGCTCGCCACGGTTCGTGGGAGCAGACGCAACGGAGGACGGGCAGGGCAGCCCGGTCCAGGAGGACATACCGCATGGTCAAGCAGACTCGTCGCTCGTTCGTGGGTTCGGCCGCGGGTGCCGTCGCTGGCGCCGCCGCCGCCACGACCCTCGGCTCCGCCGTTGCCGGCGCGGCCCCCGCCGCCGGCGCCTCGGCGGCAATCTCGGCGCAGGACAATCGGCAGAAGATCACCTTCTATCACATCTACGGGACGCCTCCGGGCGGCACGCCGGCCGCAAGCCCGGCCCCGATGATCCAGGTGATCGACGCCTTCAATGCCCAGAGCACGACAACCTTCATCGACAGCCAGACGCCCAGCACCGCCTACGCCGAGGTGCTGCAGAAGGCCCAGGCCGATATCGCGGCCGGGAATGGCCCGGACCTCGTCATCACCCCGTGGTCGAACCTGAACTACGCGGATGAAGGGCTCGGCGTGGTCGACCTCAACACGGTCGGGGGCGACGATGTCGCCGCCGTGCTCGACAACATCCGGCCGGAAGCCAAGGACATCGTCACCCGGGACGATCGCATCCTGGGTCTGCCGTGGGGGCTCTCCACGCCGATCTTCTACTACAACGCCGATGTCTTCAAGCAGGCTGGGGTCGACCCTACCACCGCCCTGAAGACGTGGGACGACTTCAAGGCCGCCGCGCCCAAGCTGAAGGATGCGCTGGGCGGCAATCCGGTGATCGCCTTCACCTACAACAAGGACTGGCCAGCCCAGACGCTGGTGCAGTGCAACGGCGGCCGCATCGTGAACGACGATGGCTCCTTCGGCTTCACCTCCGACGAGGCGAAGGCGGCCATGCAGATGGTGGCCGACCTCGACAAGGATGGCCTCTACGACCGGTCGACCAGCCAGGAGATGCGCCCGAACTTCGTGGCGGGCTCCACCGCGGTGATGATCTCCAGCGTTGCCTCGCTGAAGGGGCTCCGTGACGACTGCAAGTTCACGCTCGCCACGGCGCCGTGGCCGACCTTCGGGGACAAGCCGCGCATCGCCTCCACCGGCGGCTCGTTCATCGGGGTCTACGCCCGCGACGAATCACACTATCCCGGAATCTGGGAGTTCTTCACCTTCTGCACCTCGGAAGAGGGGTACAAGATCTGGAACCAGACCGGCTACATCAACATCTCCGTCCACGATTTCCCGAAGCTCGATGGGCAGGAGCCGGCCTACACCCAGTTCGAGGCGGGCCTGATCCCCGAGACGAACTGGCCGGGTGCTCGCGGCCTGGAAATGCAGACCACCTGGGCGACCTTCGTCGAGCGGATGTGGGCGAACGACATCTCGGTCGATGAGGGGGTTACCGAAGCCGAAAGCGAGCTGTCTGCCCTCATGGGCTAACCGATTCCGTCAGGCAGGTGAGCGGCCGGGTGTTTGCGCCCGGCTGTTCGCCCCGTTTCACCCGTTGCTCAAGGAATGGACTCGTATGGCGCTCGCGCGCAACAAGATGGATGCACCACCCTCAAGCGATGCGTCTGCTCCGACAGTCCTGCAAAGTCGGCGCTCCTGGTCGTGGTATCGCTTCAGCGAGGGCATCACCCCATACCTGCTGATCGCCCCGCTTCTGATCCTGATTGCGATCTTCATCTACTGGCCGCTGATCTATTCCTTCTACCTCTCCTTCTTCGACTGGAACTTCGTGCGACCGGACAAGACCTTCGTCGGATGGGACAACTTCACCCGCCTTCCGAACGACCCCCGCTTCATGCGCGCCCTGCACGGGACGTGGATCTACTTCGTGGCGCTGGTGCCGATCCAGGTCTTCCTGCCGCTGGGGCTCGCCATCCTGCTCTGGCCGATCCGCGCCTCCCGCGCACAATCGGCCTACCGCATCATGCTCTTCTCGCCCACGGTCATCGCCTACTCGGTGGCAGCCGTGATGTGGCTCTGGATCTTCAACCCGTTGCAGGGAATCCTGAACAAGCTGCTGACCGGATTCGGAGTCGAGCGCATCAACTGGCTTTCCGACCGCGATACCGCCATCTGGGCCATCATCATCGTCGCGACATGGAAGACGCTGGGATTCCACCTGCTGCTCTACATGGCGGCGCTGGAGGCGGTTCCCAACGACTACGTCGAGGCGGCCAGCCTGGACGGGGCGAGCAACTGGCAGATCATGCGCAGCATCCGCTTCCCGCTGATCACGCCGACCTTCTTCTTCGTGCTCGTCACCACGGTGATTTCCGTCAACGACGATGTCTTCGGCGCCATCAACGTGCTGACGAACGGCGGCCCCTTCGAATCGACGACGAACATCATCTACTACCTCTATCAGCAGGGGTTCCAGTACTTCCAGATCGGCGCCGCCAGTGCCGTGGCCGTCATCGTCTTCCTCGCGACTGCGCTGCTCACCTGGCTGCAGTTCCGCTTCGTCGAAAGGCATGTCCACTATGGCTAGCAGAAGCGAGACGACGCCAACTGGCATGGATTTCGGTCGCGCCGGGTCTGTCTCCGAACAGGAATCCAGCGGGGCGGCAATGCGGTCCGGACTGGGGAAGGTGGTCATCCATCTGGTCGTGATCGTGCTCTGCTTCCTCACGATCTTCCCGTTCTTCTGGATGGTGAGCACCTCGTTCAAGCAGGCGGATGAAGTCTTCACCAAGAGCATCCACCTGTTCCCGTCGTCACCGACCCTGAAGAACTTCCCGAATGCCTTCACGTATTTCCCGGTGGCGAACTGGATGTGGAACAGCTTCGGCATTGCCGTGCTGACGACATTGGGCAAGGTGCTGATCAGCGTGCCGGCCGCCTTCGCCTTCTCACGCCTGAAGTTCCGCGGCGACAAGCTGCTCTTCGCGATGGTCCTCGCCACGATGATCGTGCCGGGCATCGTGACCGTGGTCCCGAACTACATCCTGGTTTCCCGGCTCGGGTGGCTGGATTCGTGGGTGGCTGTCATCATCCCGTCGCTGCCGGCAACCGCTTTCTACGTCTTCCTGCTACGCCAGAGTATCCTGACCCTGCCACAGGATCTGCTGGACGCCGGCCGCATCGACGGCGCCTCCACGATCAAGCTCCTCTGGCAGATCGTGATGCCGAACGTCCGGCCCGCGATCGCCGTGGTCGTCATCCTCTCCTTCCTCGGGGCGTGGAACCAGTACCTGTGGCCGCTGCTGGTGCTGAACGACTTCAAGGCGAAGACGCTGGCCACCGGCATGCAGTTCTTTACGGCAAACACCGAAGCGGCGCAGATGTGGGGCCCGATGATGGCCACCGCCACCATCGCCGCGTTGCCGCCGCTCCTGCTCTATGCGCTGGCGCAGAAGCAGATCATCTCGACCTTCGTCACCTCGGGCATCAAGGGGTAGGGCCGGGTCTTCGGCGTCGCCGAACGATGGTTTGACCCGCGCAGAAAACGAGCCGCTCCCCGTACCCGCTCTGGTACGGGGAGCGGCTCGTTCGGGACACCGATCGGTCAGGCGAGGGGATCGGCGGGAGCGAAGCGGAAGTCGAGGTGCGTCACACCGCCGAGCTGCTGCCCGCCGATGAAGACCAGGTCGCGTGGGCTCTCTCCCACCCGGTCGAAGAGGCGCACGCCGCCCCCCAGGAAGACCGGCACGAGATGGATCCGCATCTCGTCCACAAGCCCGGCCCGCAGGAATTGCTGGCAGGTGTTTCCGCCATTGACCGCGATCCGCTTGCCTCCGGCGACAGCCTGGGCTTGCGCGAGGGCGGATTCCGGACCGTCGTTGACGTAGACGAATCGGGTCTTGCCCTTCGTTTCCGGCGGGCGGACCTCGTGGGTGAGGACGAAGACCGGCCACGGGAACTGGTAGCCATTCGGCGCCACCCAGCCATCCGGGCCGTCGATGATCTCGAACATCCGCTTGCCCATGATGACGGCGCCGGTTGCATCGGTCTCGCTGCCGATCATCTCATCGTAGGCG
>Ga0164243_10005612_pt1 | contig 19139 bp, 12 predicted proteins | sample OricompcompostOP_FD_108781 | JGI IMG/M metagenome (GOLD analysis project Ga0164243, IMG submission 108781) | Organic Plus compost microbial communities from Emeryville, California, USA - Original compost - Organic plus compost (OP) | ecosystem: Engineered > Solid waste > Mixed feedstock >... | reverse complement strand
TAGGGCGCGGAAGCCGCCCGCTTGCGGGAACGACGGCGGCTCAGCCCGGCGCGAGGTGCCACTGCACCCCGTCCGGCGTGTCGCGCACTTCGATGCCCGCCGCGGTCAGGCTGTCGCGGATCTCGTCGGAGGTCGCGAAGTCCTTGGCCCGTCTGGCCTTGGCGCGCAACGCCAGCAGGGCCTCGACGAACGGGGCGACGGCCTGCCGGGGGTCGCGGGCGCCGACGGTGGCCAGCTCGCCGAGCCGGACCACCATGGTCCGCTGCACCCCACGGGCGTAGTCGTGGTCGTCGTTCAGGTCGGTGTCGGAGGACCAGTCGAGCCGGGTCTGGTCCAGGGCCAGGATCGCCTCGACGCACTGGTCGACGTCGCGGGCCGCGAGGGCGGCGTCGAACTGCGCCAGCAACGCGTCCGTGGCCAGCCGCAGGGAGGTGGCCGCCGGAAGGTCCACTGTGGACTCGTGGGTGCCGGTCTCCTCGACGACGACCGGGTCGACGGCTGCGGCGGGTGTCGCCGAGACCAGGTCGTCGAAGGAGACCACGCTGCCCGAGGGGTGCACCACGCTCACCCCACGCCGACGGATCGTCAGCCGGCCGTTGCCGATGACCGACGCGTGTCGGGCCTGCGGGTCGAGCACGACCGCGGTGTGCTCGTCAACGCCCAGGATGAACGCCTCGTCAGGAAGCTCCTTCTCCAGCGACGAGAGCCGCTGCTCGCCCAGGTAACAGAACCGGGTGTCGTGGTTGCCGCCCTCGGCGTTGTCGTAGTGCGGGATCACCACGGCCGGCAGGCCGCAGATCCGTTCGATCAGGTCGAGCCCGTCGTCCCAGTAGGGGTCCAGACCCGCCTTGTAGATCTCGTACACCGGGACCGTCCGTGAACCGAGCGTGACCGCCGCGGCGCTGGCGAGCAGCAGCACCCCGCCACGCGTCACCACGTCGGCGAGCGCGGCCGGCATCGGCGTGTCCCGCCACTGGCGCAGGGCGTAGGTGGGCGAGCCGGGGCCGGCGAAAACCCAGCCGGCACTGGCGATGGCGGCGAGGGTGCGCTCGCGGGCGAGACCCGGCGGCGGCGCGGCGCGCCACGGGGCCAGCGTCACCGTGCGCCCGACACTGGCCGCGAAGTAGCTGATCGCGCGCGCCGAGATGTCCTCGGCGTTGGTCTGGAAGCCGTACGGCGTGTCCAGCATGACCGCCGGTCGATCGCCCACGTGTGCGAATATCGCTCTATGTGCTTTTATCATCGTCGGTGAGGTCTCGCCCGACCCCATGATGACCAGCAGTCCCGGCATCAGACCTCCCCTTGTCGTGCGCCGCGATCGGTACGAGCGTCGCCAGGTCGATGAGGTCGGCGGCGATCCGGTCGGGTTGTTGGGCGTGCAGATCGTGGTCGCCGCCGGGATATGCGCGCACCGTGGCGTGACCGAGCGCGGCGGCGGCTCGCGCCACGCTCTCTCGCTTGTCGTCCAGCTGCGCGGCGTCTCGCCCTGCCGGGAGCGCGGGAGTCAATGGCGCCGGGAGCGCGGGAGTCAACAGCGCCGGGAGCGCCGGAGTCAACAGCGCCGGCACCGGGATCGCGGCGAGATCAGGCCAGGGTGGGGAGTCCCACATGCTCCGCAGGATGCGCAGGTGGTTCGCGACAGCGAGGCGTCGCTGCACCGTGCCGTCGGCCCGCACGCGCAGGTTGGCCAGGGTCGCTTCGACGGCGTCGGGCGACCAGTCCGGGTGGGCGGCCGCGATGTCGCGCCGCAGGCGCTCGGCGGGCTGACCGTCCACATCGGGTGGTCGGAGCACCTCGACACACCGCTCCCAGGAGCCGAACGCGGCGGGCAGGTCGAGCCAGCCGCCGTCGATCAGGCCGATCGCCACGACGCCGTGCGGATGGCGTGCCGCGAACCTCGCCACCACGTTGCCGCCCCAGGACTGGCCGACCGCGATCACCGGGTCCAGCCCCAGCGCGCGACAGACCGCGGCGAGGTCGTCGGCCGCGGTTGTCGTGTCGTAGCCCTCGGGCGGCGCGTCCGACTCGCCGTGGGACCGCAGGTCGACCGCCACCGCCCGGTGCCCGGCCTCGGCGAGCCGCCGCGCGACGGCATCCCAGAGCCGGGCGTTGGAGGCCAGGCCGTGCACCAGCAGGAACGTCGGGTTCGCCGAACCTGCCCAGTCGCGCAGCGCGAGACGCACCGGAGGCTGGCCCGGCGCGGCCACGTCGACCTGGTGGATGCGCACGCGTCGAATCTAGCCACGCCCGCCGACAATTCTCGAAGCTTGCGAGAGAATCATGATCATCTGCTCGAAGCCTGCGGAGGGAACCTGCTCGACGCCGTGACGCTTGCGAGAGGTCGTCGCGGGTGGTGTCAGGTCGGCAGCTGTCCCCGGCAGAGCCGGTCGTGCAGGCGCTGGCCGCCGATGAGGCCGGCCACGGCGGCCAGTGCGAGCAGGGTTCGCCCGTGCACCGCGCGTCCCAGCACGCCGCGCAGCGTCGCCGCGGCGGCGGCCCGGTCGCCCGAGACGACCTGCCAGCAGGCGATCTCCGCCTGATGGTGCGCGGCGAGCCGGCCCCGACCCCGTAGCTCGCGATGGTGCTCGGCCATCCAGTGCAGCGTCTCCAGGACCTCATCTGGATCCACAGTGGACGGATGCCGCGGCACCCGGACCAGGGGCTCGTCGACGTGGATCACCGGGTGGTGGCGGGCCGCGCGCATCAGCAGGTCCCACTCGGCCACGCCGGCCGGGCTGTCCTCGTCGAGCAGGCCGATGCCGCCTCGGTCCGGTGGCCGTACGAGTGCGTCGTACCGGGCCACGATGCCGGACGCGGGCAGGCGGCGGCCGACCCCGCGACCGAGCGCGGCCAGGGTGATCGGCTTCTCGCCGCAGCGCAGGGGTGTGTGCTGTCCGTCGTCCTCGACCTCGGCGCAGCAGGTGGTGAGCGTGGCGTCGCGCTGGCGCAGCGCGGCGGCGAGCTGAGCCGTGAGCTTGCCGGGGGTCCAGGTGTCCGTGTCGTCGCAGAACGCCACCCACTCGCAGTCGCCCGCGGCGAGGATTCCGGTGTTGCGGGCGCCCGCGCGGCCGTGGCGGTGCCAGTTCTCCATGACGAGCACGGGGCGTTGCTCGCTGCGAGCCAGACTCCAGTCGGGTGGCGCGTCGTCGACGACCACGATCACCCGCATCGGTCCCGCGTAGTCCTGGGCCAGGACGGAGGCCAGCGCCCGGCGGACCAGGTTGGGCCGGTCGCGGGTGGTGATGACCGCGCCGACGCTCGGCCAGTGTGCCGGGTCAGGGACGGGGCGGGTGAGGGCCGACCTGAGGCTGGGCACGCGCGACAAGGACATCTCCCTACGGCTCGTTCTTTTTCGGACATAACGAACCGATGTCGAGCCGAGAGACGGGTGCGCGGGGTGAACCGCGCCTACTCGACCGGGGTCCTCCGCGCGGTGGTCCGCGGCCCGCGGTCGCGCAGGCGTCCCGTCGGCCGGAGGTTGACGGGTTCGAGCACCTTGGTCGGTCCGTCGAGGGCATCGGGTGGCGAGTCGATCCAGCCCTCGGTGTCGTAGTCGGCCGGCGACCCTTGGCCTCGCGCCGGTCCGGGTCCTCGACCGGCGGTGCGTCCGGTGCGGGGCACGTCCCGCGGCACGGGCAGGTCCTCGGTGTCCAGGCGTGCCACGACGACCGCGCCGAGCAACCGCGCGCCGACCCGGGCGAACTGGGTCGCCGCGTCGGCGACGTCGCTGTGCCGGGTGCCGGATTCGACCACGAGCAGGGCCACGTCGGCGGCGCTGGCCAGGCTCTGCGCGTCGGCCCCGGCGGCGGTCGACGGTGCCTCGACGAGCACGTACCGGGTCTTCGCCGCGAGCTGGCGCAGCACGGCGCGGGCGCCTTCCGACTGCAGCAGCCCGGTGGCGCTCGCCGTGCCGCCCGGCGTCACCACCCGCAGCCGCGGCGTGCGCGCGGCCCGTTGCAGCGCCCGGGACAGGCTGGTGCGGCCGGCGAGCACGTCGGTCAGGCCGGGAATGTCGGCGAGGTCGAACAGGCCGGCCAGGGTCACCGGGTGACCGGCCTCGCTCAACTCGGGCACGCTGGCCCCGACGAGCACGACGTCGGTCTCGGCCCGGGCGAAGGCGGCGGCCAGGTTCGCCGCGACGAGCACGGAGGCCGGGCCGGGCGCGGCGGCCGCGACGACGACGACGCGGTCGGTGGGGTCCATCGCGGCCACGACCTCGTTGCGCAGCCGGTTGAACGCCTGCTGGGCCGGCGCTCCATTCACGCCCGCGCCGACACCGGTGGTGAGGGCGAGGCCGTCGAGATCGGCCAGCAGGGGGATGTCCCGATGGCGGCGCAGGTCGTCGGCGCGCCGAATCCGGCGCCCCCCACGGCGGGCCAGCTGGTCGAGGGCGAGGCCCGCGAGCAGGCCGCTGGCACAGCCCACGCCCAGATAGAGCAGCCGGACCGGGCGCACCGGCGCGGTCGGCAGCGACGGCTCTCCGACCACCCGGCCCGCGTCGACGGGGGTGCCGCGCAGCTCGTTGAGCCGGGTCGAGAGGTCGGCCGACTGCTGCGCGAGCGACGCCGCCGTGGCCTGCAACGGCGCCAGCTGCGCCGACGTGCGCGGCAGGGCGGCGATCTGCTCGTTCACCTCGGTCAACCGCGCGCGCACCTCGTCGAGCCGACGCTGGGTGACGGTGACCTGCTCGTCGAGCGCGGCCTGCGCGGTCTGTGCCCGGCCGGTCAGGTAGGCCTGAGCGAACGCGGTCGCTCCCGCCAGGGCGGCCTGCGGCGTGCTCGCCTCGTAGCGGATCACCAGCACCGACGTACCGGCGACCAGATCGACCGCCACGAGGTGGCCGATCTCCTGCGCCGGCGCGAGGTCGGCGCGCAGCCGGATCAGCGCCTCGGTGGTGGTCTGCGTGGAACGGACCAACTCGGCCTCGGTGAGCATGTTGACCTCGGCGGTGCCCGCCGCCGCGCCCACGAGGACCGAGGCGCTGGCCTGGTAGACCGGTGGCGTCCGGACGAACAGCACGAGACCGACGGCGGCACCCGCCGCGACTGCGAGGCCGAGGCGTAACCACATCATCGAACGCATCGCTACCTCCGGTCGCTCGCCCTCCACGAATCGCCCTCAAGGCGCCCAACGTCGTGGTCGGCGGCGACGTAACGGTGTGTCGCCAGGTCCCTCGGCGGGAGCGTGGTGACACCGGAGGATCAGCGGCGGTCGAGCCAGCCCTCCGCGGTGAGGTGTTCCAGCACCCGCGCCACCGCCTCGTCGGAGGTCATGGTTGACGTGTCCACGGTCAGCTCGGCGTCGGTGGGCACCTCGTAGGGGTCGTCGAGGCCGGTCATGTTGCTGATCTGGCCGGCGCGGGCCTTGGCGTAGAGGCCCTTCGGGTCACGCTCCTCGCAGACCGCCAGGGGAGTCGACATATGGACAAGAATGAATCCTGCGCCCGCGGCGAGCGCGAGCCGGCGGGCGGCGGCACGGGCGTCGGCATAGGGGGCGATCGGGCAGCACAGCGCCAACCCGCCGTGTCGCGCCGCCTCCGCCGCCACGAACCCGATGCGACGCACGTTCTCGTCCCGGTCCTCCTTGCTGAAACCGAGGCCGGCGGTGAGGAACCGGCGGGCGACGTCGCCGTCGATCAGCGTGACGGTGCGCTCACCGGTCTCGTTGATCAGGTCGGCCACCCCGCGGGCGACGGTGGACTTGCCCGAGCCGGACAGTCCGGTGAAGAAGACGACCAGCCCGCGCTGCGACCGGCGTGGCCGGGCCTGGGCGAGCACCGCCGCGACCGCGGGCGGGGTGTGCCACTCCGGCAGTGTGATGCCCCGGTCGAGCAGGTCGTCGATCTGCTCCGGCAGCAGCGCCACCCGGCGGTGCCGGGGCGGGATGTCATCCGCGCCACGCCACTGCCCGTCGCGACCGTCGTAGGCGAGTTCGCGGGGCAGCAGCGCGTGCAGTCCACCGCCGGACAGGCCGGCACCGGAGGCGAGCAGATGGGTGGCGCCGTAGTTCTCCGCGATCTTGGCTCGCAGCAGCGCGTCGGTGATGTCGTCGCCGCGGCGGGCGAGCGGGACCGCCACGATCGTCGCGGGCGGCATCCGGTCGCGGGCCGCGAAGACCGTACGGATGAGCGCTTCCGGGGAAAGGCCGGCGATGCCGGAGCCGGGTTCGCCCGGGCCGGGGTCGCCCACCGGGATCAGCACGAGCACGTGGCCCTGGATGGTCCGTGCGGCGTAGGCGATCTGGGCCAGCTGCGGGCGGTGCAGCGGGCGGTCGACGAAGACCCCGAGCACCCGGCCCGGCGGCAACTCGGCCCGCACCTCGGCGGGGCTGCGGCGCAGCCGGCGGAACGACCCGTGGGTGCTCGTGCCGATGCGCCGGATCCGTCCCCCGACGCCCGACCACCCCTGCTTCAGCGGCCAGGCGTCGACCGTGTCCACCGCCGCGAGCGGGGTGCCCTCCGGATCGGTGAGCACGATGGCTCGCCGCAGCGGATTGGTCAGATCCAGGCGCTCCACCATCGCGGTCGGCACGCCCACCGTGATCCGCAACGGCCAGGGCGTGCCGTCGGCGAGATGGCCGGAGCGCGCGATCTCCCGCAGGTCCTCACTCGTCGGCAGCCCGGTCAGCGGCGCCAGCGCGCCGGAGAGCAGTAGTTCGAGGTCCGCGAGTTCGCGGGGGCGTGGTGCGTGCGCGGGGGCGTTGCGCAGCACCTCCTCGGGCAGCGCCCAACCAGTCATGCAACCCTGCCATTCGCGTCGCGGTGCGGTGACCGTCCTCGGCCAGGGTGACAGTCTGTCAGCCCACTGCGCGTGGGTCGAGAAGGCACAGCTGATCACCGACTGTGCCGATCGCGTGACAGTACGGTCTCCGGTGCTGGTCGCGGACGGTGCCGGCTCCCCGGGCCCCCGCCGGTCCCGGCCGGTCGGGCCCCGCCGGCATCGACCTGTCCGCCCTATCCTGGACCGAGCACGCCGTCATGGGAGGTCACGATGCCGCGCTACGAATACCGCTGCCGCGCCTGCGGCGACACCTTCGAAGTGAATCGGCCGATGGCCGCCTCCGCCGAGGCGACCACCTGCCCGCAGGGCCATGACGACACCGTCAAGCTGCTCTCCACCGTCGCGGTCATGGGTGGCCGCGCCGCGGGTCCGGTCTCGGCGCCGCGTGCCGGTGGTGGCGGCTGCTGCGGTGGCGCGTGCGGCTGCGGCTGAACGCCCCGCCGCACACAGCGCTCCCGTCGTACACAGCGCCCCCGCCGCACGCCCGACGCGCCGCCGGCCCGCTCATCCGGTGTTGCGCAGGCCGGCCGCGATGCCGTTGACGGTGACCAGCAATGCCCGTTCGAGCTTCTCGTCGGGCGAGCCGTTCGCCTCGCGATGCTGGGCGAGCAGTTCGATCTGCAGGTAGTGCAGCGGTTCCAGGTAGCTGTCGCGGATCTGCAGCGTGCGCGCGAGCGCCGGCTGCGACTCCAGCACCGCCGACTCGCCGGTCAGACGCAGCAGTTCGGTGACCGTGCGCTCGTGCTCGGCCCGGATGGTGTCGAAGACGTGCCACAGCGGCTCGGGGACCAGACGCCGCACGTAGCGCTCGGCGATGGCCAGGTCGGTCTTCGCCAGCGTCATCTCCACATTGGACACGAACGTCCGGAAGAAGTGCCAGCGCTCCAGCATCTCCGCGAGGACGTCCTCGTGGCCGGCGGCGCGCGCGGCGGCCAGGCCGCTGCCGACGCCGAACCAACCGGGCACGATCTGGCGCGTCTGGGTCCAGCCGAAGACCCACGGGATCGCCCGCAGGCCCGACAGCCCCGCGCCGGCGTCGGGGCGCCGGGACGGCCGGGAGCCGATGTTGAGCGCCCCGAGCAGCTCCGTCGGGGTGGCCGCCCAGAAGTACGGGGGCAGGTCGGGGTCGTCGACCAGGGCTCGGTACGCGCGGTGCGCGGCGGCGGAGACGTCGTCCATCACGGCGTCCCAGCGGGCCAGCTCCGCGGCGCTCTGCCGGGGCGCGGTGTGCAGCACGGTGCTGCGCAGCACGGCCGCCACCGTGAGTTCGAGGTTCTCCCGGGCCAGGGCCGGCAGCAGGTACTTGTCGGAGATCACCTCACCCTGTTCGGTGACCTTGATGGCGCCGTCGAGCGTGCCCCACGGCTGCGCCAGGATCGCCTCGTGGGTGGGTCCGCCGCCCCGGCCGATCGTGCCGCCCCGGCCGTGGAACAACCGCAGCCGTACGCCGTGTTTGGCCGCCACGTCCCGCAGCGCCCGCTGCGCGCGGTGGATGGACCACTGCGACGTGGTGATGCCGGCCTCCTTGTTGGAGTCGGAGTAGCCGAGCATGACCTCCTGCACGTCCCCGCGGGCGGCCACGAGTCGCCGGTACGGTTCCACACTGAGCAGCGCGTCGAGCAGCTCACCGCCGGCGGCCAGTTCGGCCACGGACTCCAGCAGCGGCGCGAAGCCGATCCGCGCGGTGGCCGGGGTGCCCCGGTTCGGCCCGTCGGCCACGCCGGTGGTCGGGGCGATCGCGGCGGGACCGTTGCCCACGTCAACGAGCCCGGCCTCCCGCGCGAGCACGACGGCGGCGAGCACGTCGTCGATGCCCTGGGTCATCGAGATGATGTAGGTGTCGATGACGTCGGTGCCGAACCGGTCCTGCATCGCGGCGATGGTGGTGAAGACGTCGAGGGTCTTCTGGTTCGGCGGGGTCAACTGCACGGCGGCGCCGCGCAACGGCCGGCGGTTGTTGAGTTCCCGGACGAGCAACTCGGCGCGCGCCTCCCGGGTCAGTTCGACGTAGTCGTCCTCGCCGACCCGGTTGTAGAGCTCAGCCAGCGCCGCGTGATGGGCGTCGGCGTGCTCGCGGATGTCCATCCGCGCCAGGCGCAGGCCGAACGCGGACAGCGTGCGGATCGCGTCGGTCAGTTTGCCGGCCGCGGGCAGCTCGCCGCCGTGGCGCACCAGCGACGCGCGCATGATCTCCAGCTCCCGGACGAGCTCGTCCACGCCGTGGTAGTCGTGGCCCGGCCGGTGCGGCGTGCCGGCGGCCAGCCGGGTGCGGGTGTTGGCGAGCTTGGCCTGGATGCAGCGCAGCTTGAGTCGGTAGAACTCCTCGGCGTTGACCTTGCGGAACCGGGCGGGCACCTCGTCCAGGGACAACGTGTCGAGATCGGTCACCACGCTGACGGCCAGGTCGGTGGAGACGGGGCGCAGCCGGCGGGAGGCGGACAGCTCCTGCACCAGCCCGCCCACGATCTGTTCGGCGGTGCGGATGCCGTGCTCGTGCTGGATCAGCAGCACGTCGCGGGTCACCTCGGGGGTGACGAAGGGGTTGCCGTCCCGGTCGCCGCCGATCCAGGTGCCGAACTGCAGCGGGGTGGCCGTGGGGGAGACGGGCACGCCCAGCTCGCCGAGCACGGTGGCCAGGTCGGCCAGCACCCGGGGCACGGCGCCGGTGGCGAGTTCGGTGAGGTAGTAGACGGCGTTGCGCGCCTCGTCCCGGGGATCGGGCCGGGTCAGCCGCAGCTCGTCGGTCTGCCAGAGCAGGTCCACCAGCTCCGCCAGGCGCTGGTCGGAGCGCTCGCGCTCGCGCGGGTCCGGGCCGTAGACGGCCTCCCGGCTCGCCTCGGCGTCCAGTTCGTCGGCGACCGCGTGCAGCTTCGACAGGATCGAGCGGCGCGCCGCCTCGGTGGGGTGGGCGGTGAAGACGGGCCGCACGCCCAGGTGGTCGACGGCGGCGGCGATCTCCGACACCGGCACCCCACGCTCGCGGATCAGCGCCGCCGCCCGGTCGAGCCAGCCGCCCTCGGCACCGCGCTCCCGGCGCAGTTCCCGGCCGCGGTGCGCCTGCTCGGTGATGTTCGCCAGATGGAAATAGGTGGAAAAGGCGCGGGCCACCGGCATCGCCTCGTCGAGGCTGACCTCGCTCAGCTTCCGCGCCGCCAGGGCGCCGTCGGTGCGGACGAGGCCGCGCACCTCCTCCACCAGGTCGAGCAGGCCCTTGCCCTCCTGCCGGGCGAGGGTCTGGCCGAGCAGATTGCCCAGTCGCCGGATGTCGGCCCGCAGTTGCACGTCGATGTCGGCCGCGCCGGTGGGCGCGGCGTCGTGCTCGTCCGTTGTCACGATCTGTCCTTTCCTGGAACCCCGGGGACAGCGTTGTCCGGACAGCGTGATCGTAACGGCACTTTCGGTCGCCAGGGGTCGCCTTCCCATCCCCCGGGGTTCCCGGCCGCGCCCCGCCGCCGTGCTCGCGCGCCCGGCGACCTGGCCGCGCTAGGCTGGCCGAGCACGACCAGCGCGTCGCCACGACGCGGCGACGACACACCCCCTGTCCGTCACGGCAGGGGGCATTCCGGCGTGGAGTGGAAATCGCCATGAGACTGCACGGCCTGCTCACCGCGGCCCTGGCCGACCCTGCCCTGGCGCGCGCCCGTGACCTGGCCGCCCCCGGGGCGGTCGACGCCGACCAGGTCGACATCACCGGGCCCGCCGCCAGCCGGCCGTTCGTCGCCGCCGTGCTCGCGGCACAGGCCACCGACGGCGGCGCGGGCCGGCCGGTGCTCGCCGTCACCGCGACCTCCCGCGAGGCCGAGGAGCTGGCCGCGGGCGTGGCCGAGCTGCTCCCGCCCGACGCCGTGGCCGTCTACCCGGCCTGGGAGACGCTTCCGCACGAGCGGCTCTCGCCCCGCAGCGACACCGTGGGCCGGCGGCTGGCCCTGCTGCGGCGCCTCGCGCACCCCGAGGGGCAGCCCGTACGGGTGGTGGTGGCCCCCGTACGGTCGGTGCTGCAGCCGCAGCTCAAGGGCCTGGGCGAGCTGGCGCCGGTCGAGTTGCGTACGGGTCAGAGTGTCGAGCTCGAGTCGGTGGTGCGGCGCCTGGCGGACCTCGCCTACGCGCGCACCGACCTGGTCACCAAGCGCGGCGAGTTCGCCGTGCGCGGCGGCATCCTGGACATCTTCCCGCCGACCGAGGACCACCCGCTGCGGGTGGAGTTCTGGGGCGACGAGATCGAGGAGATTCGCAGCTTCGCGGTCGCCGACCAGCGCACGATGTCCACAGTGGAGCGGGTGTGGGCGCCGCCGTGCCGGGAGCTGCTGCTGACCCCGCGGGTGCGCGAGCGGGCGGCGCAGCTGGCGCAGCAGCATCCGCAGCTGGCCGAGATGCTGGAGAAGCTGGCCGCCGGCATTCCGGTCGAGGGCATGGAGTCGCTGGCCCCGGCGCTGCTCGACGACGAGTCGGGCGGGTCGGCCAGCATGGAGCTGCTGCTGCACTGCCTGCCCGCGGGGGCGATGGTGCTGCTCTGCGACCCGGAGCGGATCCGCGCCCGGGCGCACGATCTGGTGCGCACCAGCGAGGAGTTCCTGCAGGCGAGTTGGGCCGCGGCGGCGTCGGGGGGCCAGGCACCGGTCGACCTGGGGGCGGCGGCGTTCCGCACGCTGGCCCAGGTCCGTGCCACCGCCGCGTCGCTGGGCCAGCCGTGGTGGTCGATCAGCCCGTTCGCCATGGCGCCGGCCGAGCGTAAGTCCACTGTGGACGAACCGTGGCTGGATCCGGTGCCCGAGGTCGAGGTCTCTCCCGATGCCGGCCGCGTGCTCACGCTGGCCGCGCAGCCGGTCCCGCTCTATCACGGCGAGACCGGGCGGGTGGCCGACGACCTGAAGCGGTGGACCGGCGACGGTTGGCGGGTGGTGCTCACCTTCGCCGGGCCCGGTCCGGCGCAGCGCGCCATCGAGGTGCTGCGCAACGCGGGGCTGGGCGTCCGCCGTCAGTCCACTGTGGAGGACGCGCCCGGGCCGGGCGAGATCGTCGTCACCACCGGTGCGTTCGAGCACGGCTACGCCGACGAGGCGGGCCGGTTCGCCCTGCTGACCGGCAACGACATCACCGGCGGGCGCGGCGCGACGGCGCGGGATCTGACCAAGATGCCCAGCCGGCGGCGCAACACCATCGACCCGCTGGAGTTGAAGGCCGGCGACTACGTGGTGCACGAGCAGCACGGCATCGGGCGCTACGTCGAGCTGATCCAGCGCAAGGTCAACGGCGCCGACCGGGAGTACCTGGTCATCGAGTACGCGCCCAGCAAACGGGGGCAGCCCGGCGACCGGCTCTTCGTGCCCACCGACGCGCTGGACCAGCTCTCCCGTTACGTCGGTGGCGAGACGCCCACGCTGCACAAGATGGGCGGCTCGGAGTGGAAGCAGGCCAAGGCCCGCGCCCGCAAGGCGGTCCGGGAGATCGCGGCCGAACTCATCAAGCTCTACGCCGTGCGGCAGAACTCCCAGGGCCACGCGTTCGGGCCGGACACGCCGTGGCAGCGCGAGCTGGAGGACGCCTTCCCCTACACCGAGACGCCCGACCAGCTCGCCGCGATCGAGGAGGTCAAGGCGGACATGGAGAAGCCGGTGCCGATGGACCGGCTGATCTCCGGCGACGTCGGCTACGGCAAGACCGAGATCGCGGTACGGGCGGCGTTCAAGGCGGTGCAGGACGGCAAGCAGGTGGCGGTGCTGGTGCCGACCACCCTGCTGGCGCAGCAGCACTTCAACACGTTCAGCGAGCGGATGGCGCAGTTCCCGGTGCAGATCCGGCAACTGTCGCGGTTCCAGACGCCGAAGGAGTCGGAGGAGACCCTTGCCAGGCTGGCCGACGGCACGGTCGACATCATCGTGGGCACCCACCGGCTGCTCTCGCCGCAGACCCGGTTCAAGGACCTGGGGCTCATCATCGTCGACGAGGAGCAGCGCTTCGGCGTCGAGCACAAGGAGGAGCTGAAGAAGCAGCGCGCCTATGTCGACGTGCTGTCGATGTCGGCGACGCCGATCCCCCGCACGCTGGAGATGGCGATCACCGGCATCCGGGAGATGTCGACGATCGCCACGCCGCCGGAGGAGCGCCATCCGGTGCTGACCTATGTCGGTGCCCAGGACGACAAGCAGGTCACCGCCGCGATCCATCGGGAGTTGCTGCGCGACGGTCAGGTCTTCTACCTGCACAACCGGGTGGAGTCGATCGAGCGCGCGGCGCGCAAGCTGCGCGAGCTGGTGCCGGAGGCCCGGGTCGCGGTGGCGCACGGCCAGATGGGCGAGGACGCGCTGGAGAAGGTGATGGTCGCGTTCTGGGAGAAGCAGTACGACGTGCTGGTCTCCACCACCATCATCGAGTCGGGAATCGACATTCCCAACGCGAACACGCTCATCGTCGAGCGCGCGGACCTGCTCGGGCTGGCGCAGCTGCACCAGATCCGGGGCCGGGTCGGTCGCGCGCGGGAGCGGGCGTACGCCTACTTCCTCTACCCGGCCGACAAGCCGCTGACCGAGCAGGCGCACGAGCGGCTGGCCACCATCGCCCAGCACAGCGAACTCGGCGCCGGCATGTACGTGGCGATGAAGGACCTGGAGATCCGCGGCGCCGGCAACCTGCTCGGCGGCGAGCAGTCCGGCCACATCGAGGGCGTGGGCTTCGATCTCTACGTGCGGATGGTCGGCGAGGCCGTACAGCAGTTCAAGGGCGAGGCGCCCACGGAGGCCGTCGACGTCAAGGTGGACCTGCCCGTCGACGCCCACCTGCCGCACGAGTACGTGGGCGTGGAGCGGCTGCGGCTGGAGATGTACCGCAAGATCGCCGAGGCGAAGACGCCCGAGCGTCTCACCGAGGTGGCCGACGAGATGCGCGACCGGTACGGTCCCCTGCCGCCGCAGGTCGACAACCTCTTCGCGGTCGCCCGGTTCCGCCTGCTCGCGCGGTCGCGGGGCCTGCTCGACGTGTCGTTGCAGGGCAAGCACATCCGCTTCTCGCCGATCCCGCTGCCCGACTCCAAGCAGATGCGGCTCAAGCGCTACTACCCCGACGCGGTCTACAAGGCGGCCGGCGACCAGATCTCCGTGCCGCGCCCGATGACCCGGCGGGTCGGTGGCGAGCCGGTCCGCGACGTCGAGCTGCTGCGCTGGTGCGAGGAGCTGCTCACCACCGTGCTCGGTTCGTAGCGCGCGCCAGAGTTCTCTCCCCCCGGTACGGGCTGGCCGGGGTTTTCCGCCCGTACGGGCTGGCCGGGGTCAGGCCGGCGCGGGCGACTGCCGCGCGCGCAGGGTGGGCAACAGCCGGACGGCGGCCCAGCCCAGGGCGAGCAGGACGGCGGCGGTCCCGGCCGAGCGGTAGGAGACCGGGGGTGCCACCAGCGCGGTGGCCTGGCCGTAGAGCGCCGCGTACCCCAGTGCGGTGGTGACGATCGCGCCCAGCACCGCCTCGGCGTACCAGGGCAGCCGGGCCCGGCAGACCAGATCGATGGCCAGGCCGATGCCGAGGACGAAGAACGGCACCGCCGAGCGCGGGAAGCCGGTCGCGGCGAAGAGCGGGTAGAGCACGCAGCGCCACGCCACGTAGGCGCCGGCGAGGGCGGTGGCGGTCCACGGCCGGCCGCTCACCCGGCGCGCCACCAGCAGCGCGAGCCCGACCGCCGCGACCGTCCACACGGGATAGACCCAGGCCGGCACCGGCAGGGCGAACTGCACGAGCGCCTCCCGGTCGACGCCGCGACCGATCTGCTGGGCGGCGAACTCCAGCAGCTCCTGCTCCGGGACCTGCCGGCCCGCGTCCCAGGCGCGGACCGTCACCTCGCCGTACTCCTGGTGCTGGGCCGGGAACCATACGTTCTCCACGAAGAAGAACCACAACCCGAAGAGCACCGGCTGGTAGTCGGGCCGGGCGCGGCCGTGGCGGGTCCAGCCCAGGATGACGCCGGCGATCATGATCGCCGTGCCCACGTAGAGCCCGAAGTGCGTCGGGCTCCAGGAGGTGATGTCCAGCCCGTTGATGCGGTGGTTGATGACGTCCAACGGCGCGGAGAGGACGAACAGCGCCGTGCCGCCGGTCATCACCCGCAACGACCACTTGTCCACCCCGAACCGGGTGTACCAGTGGAAGATCACCAGGGCGATGGCGATCCCGTCGCCGACCAGGTTGACGTCGTGCGGCGGCGCGAAGTCGTCGCGCAGCCACCGGAAGTGCCACGCCACGTCCCAGCCGGAGCCGAGCGCCTTGAGTAGCAGCGCCACGAGCCAGGCCCGGTAGACGAAACGCAGGGTCGCCTCGTGCTCGCCGTCGTCCAGGCCACCGTCGCGCACCCGTTCGAGCCAGTTGCGTGGGGAGCGGGGATCGAAGCCTGTGCCGGCCAGCCCCGGCCGCTCGGTCGTCGGTGCGCTCGTCATCGTGTCCTCCACCACTCCCCCGGTGGATGGCGCGCCCGGGGATGGCGGTCATCCTGCCGGTTGTGTCGTCGTTCGTACAGTGGCCGGACAGCCGGTATGCCTCGGGGCGACCGGGCGGGCAAGGCCCGGGTCGGCGGATCGTGCCCTCGGGCGGAATGAGAGGCTTGCCGGCATGAAGGCAATCCGGGTCGGGCTCGTGGTGGCGGCGCTGGTCGCGACGCTGACGCTCAGCGGCTGTGACCGCGACCCCGCACAGGCGCTGCGTGTTGGTGACTTCACTCTGAGCAACACTCAGGTGGACGAGACGGCGCAGGGGTTCGTCGACGCACTGATCGCCAGCGGCAGCGCGGTCGAGGACCCGGCCGCCAAGGTGCGCGAGTCGGTCGTCCAGCAGGCGATCTTGAAGGAGGTCGCCCGGCGCTACGCGGCGGAGAAGGGGATCAGCGTCCCGGCGCCGGACTACGAGGCGACGGCGGCCAACTACGGCCTGGACGTGAACGACCCGTACGTGCGGCTGACCGCGGAGACCTCCGCCTACGTGGAGGCCCTGCGCGCCAGCGTGCCGCCTCGGCAACCGACTGAGGACGAGATGCGGCAGGTCTACGCCGACTTCGTCAAGGTCTACCAGGAGCAGGCCGGACCGGGCGCCACCGTGCCCAGCTACGCCGACATCCGCAGCGAGCTGGTGGACTTCCCGGAGTACTCCCAGTCGCTGGCCGTGCGCGACGAGCTGCTGCAGGCGATGGACCGGTACGGCGTGATCGTCAACCCGCGCTACCAGCCCGTGGCCTACTCGCTGCTGGTGGCGGGGGGCGGCGCGCTGCCGATCGTCACGCTTCCCCTGGGCCAGCAGAGCACGGGCGCGGTCCGCGCCGCGTAGCGGACCGCCGATGGACAGCCCGGAGCCGCTCGGGTCAAGGCTGCTCGACGTCGTACGGGTCATCGACATCCTGGTCTCGCCCGGCGGCGACCCGTGGAAGCGCCAGCAGACGCACGCCAGCCTCGCCCGCTACCTGCTGGAGGAGGCGTACGAGGCGTACGACGCGATCGAGGCCGGTGACCTGGACGCGCTGCGCGAGGAACTCGGCGACGTGCTGCTGCAGGTGGTGCTGCACGCCCGGCTGGCGCAGGAGGCCCCGCACCCCTGGTCGATCGACGACGTGGCCCAGACGCTCGCGGACAAGATGGTGCGGCGCAACCCCCACGTGTTCGCGGCCGAGCGTGCCGAGGGCGGTGAGCCGCCGGACATCGACGAGATCACGGCCAACTGGGAGCGCATCAAGCGGGCCGAGAAGGACCGGCAGTCGGTGCTCGACGGCGTCCCGCTGGGTCAGCCCGCGCTCGCCCTGGCCGCCAAGGTGCTCGCCCGGGTGCGCTCGGCCGGGTTGAGCGTGCCCGGTCTGCCCACCGGCAGCGACACCGTCGCGGTGCCCGACGCCGCGGTGCCCGACTTCGACGCCGTCACCGGCGAGGACGCACTGGGTGAGTTGCTGTTCGACCTGGTCGCCCGCGCCACGGCCCGGGGTTGGGACCCGGAGGCCGCACTGCGCCGCGTCGTGCTCCGGCACGCCCAGACCGTACGGTCGGTGGAGCGCGGGTCGGCAGGCGACCGGGCCGCGTCGGACGAGCCCGACCGGCGGACGCCGCGAGGTCGGTGATCGTCGCGGCGCCCGATCGGATAGGTTGACGCGCATGTCCGCCACCGAGTTCGGAGCGCTGGCCGAGCGGGTCATCGACGAACTGTTCGCCGCCGATCCGGCACTGGCCAACACCGCCGGCGACCACCGCCACGACCGCGCGCTGCCCGACTTCTCCGCCGACGGGGTCGCCGCCCGCGTCCGGATGTTGCGGGACGCCTCGGGCGCACTGTCCGGTGTGGACACCGACGACCTGACGCTCGCCGACCGGGTGGACCACGAGCAGCTGCTGGCGCTCGTCGAACGCGGCCTGTTCCACCTCACCGAGGTGCGCGAACACGAGTGGAACCCGCTCGTGCACAACCCGGGACCGTTGCTCTACGCGCTGATCGCGCGGCCGTTCGCCCCGGCGGCGCAGCGGCTGGAGGCGCTGGCCGCGCGGTTGCGGGCCGTGCCGGACGCGCTGGACACCGCCAGGGCCGTGCTCGGCGACTGCCCGCGCATCCATCTGGAGACGGCCGCCGGCCAGTTCCGGGGCACGGCGTCGCTCATCAAGGACCAGGTCCCCGAGCTGGCCGTGGCGCAGCCGTCACTCTGGCCGACCGTGGAGCCCGCGGCCGTGGACGCGGTCGCCGCGCTGGAGTCCTTCGCCGACTGGCTGACCCAGCGGGCGGCCGCCGCCGAGCCGGGCCGGGACCCGAGACTGGGCCGGCCACTGTGGGAAGCCAAGCTCTGGCACACGCTGGACACCGAGCTCACCGCCGCCGACGTGGCGCGCCTGGCCCGGGAGAACCTGGAGCGGGTGACCACGCAGCTGCGGGAGGCCGCCGCCGCGCTCGTGGGTGGGCGGGCCGACGACGACACCGTCCGGCTGGCGTTGGGCCGCCTCGCCGAGGAGCACCCCACCGACGAGTCCATTGTGGAGCTTGCTCAGCTGACGCTGGACGAGAGTGTCGCGTTCGTCCGCGAGCACGACCTGGTGTCCCTTGTGGACGATCCCTGCGTCATCATGACCATGCCGGAGTTCGCGCGCGGCGTGGCGGTGGCCTACTGCGACTCGCCGGGGCCGCTGGAGTCGGGTGGGCTGCCGACCTTCTACTGCATCGCGCCGACGCCGGCGGGCTGGTCGCCGGAGCGGGTCGAGTCGTTCTACCGCGAGTACAACAACCACATGGTGCGCGACCTGACCGTGCACGAGGCGATGCCCGGCCACTTCCTCCAACTGGCCCACTCCCGCCGCTACCGGGGCAGCACCCGGGTGCGGGCGGTCGCCCGGTCGGGGTCGTTCATCGAGGGCTGGGCCGTCTACGCCGAGCAGGTGATGGCCGAGCACGGGTTCGGCGGACCGGGCGTGCGGCTGCAACAACTCAAGATGCAGCTGCGCATGACGATCAACGCGATCCTCGACCAGGCGGTGCACTGCGACGACATGACCGAGGGCGAGGCGATGGCCCTGATGACCGGGGCAGGCTTCCAGGAGGAGGGCGAGGCGGCCGGCAAGTGGCGCCGGGCGCTGCTCACCTCCACCCAGCTGTCCACCTACTTCGTCGGCTACCAGGAGGTCGCGGCGATCGCGGCGGACCGCCCGTCGACCGTCTCCGCGCGAGCCTGGCACGACCAGATGCTCGCCCACGGGTCCCCCTCCCCCCGCCACCTGCGCACCCTTCTGCAAGCAAGGGCACCTTATTAACGCCGAGCGTTGTACAAGGGCACCTTGCTAACACCGGGGGCGGCAGACGATAGGCTCAGGCCGTACTCCCGCAGCGCCGCGGATCGCGCGGGTGCAGTGACGTGCGTGGCCAGCCGGCCAGCCTGGCAGCGCCCGCCTCTAGGACGAAGGAGCGAGTTCACGTGGCAACCATCGAGGCGATCATCGCCCGGGAGATCCTCGACTCACGGGGCAACCCGACGGTCGAGGTGGAGATCGGTCTGGACGACGGCACGACGGCACGGGCGGCCGTCCCGTCCGGCGCCTCCACCGGCGCGTTCGAGGCGGTCGAGCTGCGCGACGGTGACCCCAAGCGTTACCTGGGCAAGGGTGTGGAGAAGGCGGTGGCGAACGTCGCCGACCGCATCGTCGAGGAGCTCGTCGGTTACGAGGCGACCGACCAGCGTGCGATCGACCAGAAGATGAAGGACATCGACGGCACGCCGGGCAAGTCGAGCCTCGGCGCCAACGCCATCCTCGGTGTCTCGCTCGCGGTGGCGAAGGCCGCCGCCGCCAGCGCCGACCTGAGCCTGTTCCGCTACCTGGGCGGCCCCAACGCGCACCTGCTGCCGGTGCCGATGATGAACATCCTCAACGGTGG
>Ga0164243_10005611_pt1 | contig 19139 bp, 24 predicted proteins | sample OricompcompostOP_FD_108781 | JGI IMG/M metagenome (GOLD analysis project Ga0164243, IMG submission 108781) | Organic Plus compost microbial communities from Emeryville, California, USA - Original compost - Organic plus compost (OP) | ecosystem: Engineered > Solid waste > Mixed feedstock >... | reverse complement strand
CCCTGCGCATTTTGGATGCGGGAGATCGGAGCAGATGATGGGCCTATCGAGCCCACGCATCTACAGTCGCACTATGACGTGCCGAGCACTCGCCATACATAGCCGTCAGGCGGATATAGGACCGGGCCAGGTCATCCCAACTATCGCTTGTCGTTTCTGGGATCTGTGGGCACGGCTGCGCCAGGTTCCCGGGCAGCGTTGGCCGCGCGCTCTGCGGCGTTGATGTGCTGCATCCTGCCATCGTCAATACGGCAGCCAGCAGGTAGAGGACTCTGTACTTCGACACGGGTGTACCTCTCGATGATCTTGGGATTGGCATCACGCAAGGCCACAGCGGCTTGCTCGAAGGTGGCGGATATCCCAGATAGTCGGTCGGCCTGCCGCTTGAACTCGGCCAGGTCAGCCTTGGCCTGGGATGCCTGTTCTTCTGCGATTTCCTGGCCCATGCGCCAGCCGTTTGTGACCCAGCCGCCGAGGTAGGCTCCGGCCACCAGGGCTACGACCGCCAGCGGCTTCCACCACCTCACAAGCCAGATAGGCATATCTTTCTCTCCGCCTCTCGGCGCCGCTCCAGGCCCTTCAGGCGCTTGCCCTTGGCGTATACCCAGCGCGGCAACTGGTTGCAGGCGCCCCGGATATCTCCAGCCCGCAGCAGCCGCAACAGAGTCGAATCCCGGTAGGCCCCGGCCCCTACGTTGTAGACAAAGCTGGTAAGCGCCACCCGCGCCCCATCAGGCAGCGGCCGGCTTACCGACTTGTCCACGACACCCAGGGCTTTGACGACTTCAATCCTGGTCAGAACATCGCAGGCTTCGGGAGTCGCCACATCTCCGAGACGAACGCCCAGCGTGTATCCCTCGCAGATGGTCGGGATTCCAACCGGGTCCAGATACGCCACCAAGGATCGGCCCTCGTAAGTGGCCACCAGTGAGACGGCAGCAGCGATCACCCCGCCCGCGATCTTGGCGCCGACTCTCATTTCCACATCCCCTTGATGGCCGACCAGGCAGCCAGCCCGGCAGCTACTGCCCCAGCGATGTAGCTGAAGTACTTAGCAAACTTTGCCAGGCCCTGCATCACCTTCAGACCACCCGTCACCGCCTGGAATGCCTCAACGATGTCGCTGGTGTTCTTCTCAACCCGCTCGATCGACTCGGCATTGCGTTTGGTCGATTCCATGCATTCGGCCAGGTCGCCTTTCATCTGGACAAACTGGCCGTGCAAGGATTTTATGAACGCCTCTGAGTAGTACTGATCGGGCGGCTGCTGTTCGTCTTGCATTTCGACCTCACGCCAGTCCGTACTTTCGCATCAGGCCGCCCTCGATGGTGGCGAGCTTGTAGGGGTCCGGCGTGACGTCCTCATTGCACAAGATCGCCGAGAAGACGATGCCGTTGAACGATGCCGAACTGACATCCGAGCCCAGCCAGGCGACCGCCGTTCCAGTCGAGGGCGCCAGTCCATTGGAAAAGGAGTTCGTGTACACCGTGACGCCGTTGACCCGGCAGACGGCACCTCGCGTGCGGCTCTGGGAAATCAGGATCAAGTACGGCTGGGTTCTGATGTTCGGCACCGCCCCGGCGATGAAGATCGTCGGCGTCTGCTGGTTTGCGTAGCGCCAGGCCCGGATGGTGCCATCGTCGGTCAGGTTCATCGACGGCAGGTTCTCACCCGTGCCGCCCGGCTGCCAGCCGAACAGGGACGTATTAGTGCCGGCGGACAGATCGCCCAACTGCAGCACCGCCGCGAGGGTCCAATCGGTGCTCCCCTGCCGATTGAAGTTGTAGTAATAGCGGGCGGTCTGCAGGGCGTGCCCGGTGCCGACCGGGATGATCTCGTGCGTAGGCGTGGCGGGGCCACCAGCGAGCGACCGCGTGTACTGGCCGACGTCCCGCGCTACAGCGGCGTTCCGCACCTGGGTCATGGTGCCATTGAACATGCGCTCTTCGCCCATGAACCACGCCTCGACGCTGTTCTTTCCCTCGGCATTGAGCAGGCTTGCAATCGCAATGTCGTCATCACTCGGCATGACGATCTGATCCGACACCACGTCGGAAGCATCGATGTTTTGTACGAAGAGCCGTTTCATCAGTTGACCTCTTTGTAGGCTTGGGCCGAGTAGGCGCCGAACGAGACAGGCACACCGATGGAATCGAGGCCGCCGATGGTTTCAAAATCAGTGGACGGGATGTCGTCCGGGAGCACCACAGTTCCGCCGAGCACGGCGGCCGTGTTTGCCAGCGCGATGCGCAGCCGGCCGTTCTGCGTGAACAGGAAGCCGCTATCCAACCCGCTCACCAGCCCCAGCGGCGCATAGGAATACCCACCGCGCCAGGTATAGGAATCGCCGGTGTCCATGACGTAATGCGGCAGCGCTTCGAACTTGATCGGGAAGTTGTAAAACTTGTAGGTCGCCGGCGACACCGGTCCGGTTTGCTTGGCGGCCATGTAATCGGCGTCCGTTACCCCGGCCGACCCGATACCGTAAGACCGGTCGAGCCACGCGGCGGCATAGCCCAGCGTGTCGCTCGTGAGCACACAGGCCCAGACGTCCGGAGCTTGGGCCTTCGTACCGCTATCCAGGACGCCGCTGTCGGCCGCCACGCTGCCCTGTTGGATACCGCCGTAGAAGTGGTACGACACGTCCCATCCGGTGCCAACCATCTGCGTGCCGCCCTCGCGCCAGATCATGATGGGTTCCAATGCGGTAACCTTGCACACGATTTCCGTCGTGCGTGCGCTGAATCGCGCCCGGACGTCCTGCTGTGTGGTGAAGCGTTGCTCATTCACCGTGTTGCCTGCATAGAGCAAGTTTTGCCAGGATGCCGTCACGTCCGTGGTGTAGCCCACCCAATCATCCGAAAGCTCCGCACCTCCAATGAACATGCGGCAGTACTGCATGACGGCAGTGATTTCGCCATTGGCGCCGGAATGGTTGCCGCCGGTCGTCGAAACGTTCGGCGACGTCGCCCCGGTCGTCGCATGATGCGTGATGGGCGGAATGTAATCGGTGACTACTTCCTGGATCAGGTTCCAGGACGCCGAAGCCGGGTTGCCCACCGTCGCCCACCAGATCGCGCGGAAGTTGAACAGGCTGTTGTGCCCATTCGGCTTCCACAGGACTCGGAACATCATCGACCGATCATGCACCCACGATACGTAGAGTTCCTTGCTGGCGTGGATGTACTGGACATAGATCGGCGCTCCCCAGCTGGGCGCCGGCGCGGGGGTGCCTCCGCCCGTTCCGAGAACGCGGCCATAGCGGTCTGTCATCAAGAATGCCTCGCCATCGTCGAAGCTAAGGTACGGGCTGGCCACGTTGGTGCCCATGGTGCGCAGGATGCGCAGCAGAGTGTCGGAGTCGAGCTTGTAGCCCGCTTGGTCGACAATTCCGAAGTCGATTCCGTCGTCGAAACTCGCGTAGGGGGAGAAGCGAAAATTGACCGCGGACTTGTTCCACCACGCCCGAAGCTCATTGATCGCAGAATTCAGTGCTTCTCCATCTGGATACACCCCCTGCAACGTCGCCGCCCCTCCGACGTTTCGGTAAAGCTCCAGATCCCCGCCGTCAGACTCAACGTAGAAGTACTGACCCTCTGCGGCGTGCCCCATGCCTTCTGTGGTGTCGGCGTAGGGGCCTAGGAGGGATTGCTCGGTCTTCGCGCGCAACTCGTCTACCGCTTCCAGGCTTGGTTGCGTGCCAACAAGTTCGGCCGATCCGGCGTCGTTCCTGTAGACATCAAAGAGGCCGCCCGGATAGATGGAAGGCGATACCGAAAAGAACTCGCCGTCAGTGGTGGCGGCTAGGCCATCTGCAATACTCTCGTAAGTCTGGCCGCCCACATTGACGACTGGCGCCGACAGGCTGACATCTGGCCAATCAATTGACGGCTGGATCGAAGTTATCCGGTACAGACCGGGGGCCGCGTAGAAGTAGGCGTATCCATTCTCGTCAGCGGTAACAGACCCGGTCGGGTAAGGGTCCAGACCTGCCCCATCCCTGTAGACCGTAACAATCGCCTGATCCGACATCCGGCGAATCGTCAGAACCGCACCTGGCTGGACATTCCCGCGCTGGTCAACGATGGTTTTCTGCCAACGAATCAGCATTGGTTCACCCAATAAAAAAGCCCGCCGGAGCGGGCTGGAGGCAAAAAGAAGCCCGCTCTAGGCGGGTTGATGTGGTTCGATGTTTCCTGCTGCTAGGATCGCGTCATACAGAAGGCGCCCGTACTCTTCTGGGTCCTCAGGTGACGCGGTGAATGGAACCCATCCATATTTCGAGTGATTGATTTCACAGTCGATGGATCCCATGGAGTTGAATTTGGGACTCCGATATTCCAGACTTACAGCACTCTCAGCCATGCGGCCCCCTCATTACCCAAATAGCCGAGACACATCCAAGTCCCTGCCAAGACAGTAACTGTGTCCTCTGCGCCAGCGATGTTGGTATAACGGAGAGCAGATCCCTCTCTCGTTGCTCCGGGAGAAGCTGCGCCGCCAGATACGGCCTTGGCAAACGCAATCATGCCAACGGCACCAAGGCCCATAGCCGCAATACGCCCCCCTACCCACTGGGCTTCAGCGGCGCCATTGAAAAGCTTGCTGCCGGTGACCGTAAAGTTGGCAATCTTGTCCGTTGTCACCGAGTCCGTAGCCAGCGCTGCGTTCTGAATCCTCGGAGCTCCAGCGTCACCATTGGCGATGGCTACCGGGTTATCCCGAAGTGCAAGCCCGTCAACAGATCGGATTGGCTTGCCGGGCTCAAGTACTGCATCTGGAATGTTTGTCCACGCCATATTTAAGTCCAGTTGTAGCCGGGGTCTCCCTCGACTTTTCCATCTACATCTGCCCACCACGCACCAAGCGCTTTGTCCTGGTCGCTCGCATTCACGTAGTCAGGGGCATCGTCGTCCATCCAGAGCCCGATACGGAAGCTGATCGAGTACTCATAAACCTCCAGCCGATATTCGACCGAGTGGCCAGGCACAGTTTCCTCGGCGCTCAGAATTTGGTAGCGAGTTTCAAGCGGCGCTCCCGTATCATCCACCACGCCCCGATGAAGCATGTCCACTACGTCCCCCGTCCACATGGCGCGGTCTTTCGCGTCTACGCTGATCGTGGCGTACCGGGGGTTGCTTCGGTACCGGCTAAGCAGGCGCGATGTAACGTTGATCGCCTGCGCATCGCTATGAAGCCAGCGGGAGTAGATCTTTCGAATCCGTTGCTCGTCGTACTGCTCAGAGCTTTCCGACTCCAGGTCGGCCCGTATCCGAACCCGCCGGTAGTTGGACTCCTTCTCTAGATCCTCTGTGGGATCCCGTTGCCCCCAGTACACCCATACCTGCGATACTCGGCCGCGCGGGTCTTGGGTGATCTGGGCGCTATCCGCAATGATGTTGGCGTAGTCATTGATCTTGGGGACGACTTGGAAGACGGGGGGCTTCAGTGCTTGAAGCTTGATCTTCTGCGCCCGCTCATCCCACCAGATAAAAAACAGGCACTGCTCGGTGATCTCCGAAAGCAAGTCGGTTACGCCAGTTGGCTCGGTAATCAGCCCGGTCAGGTCGAACTGTTGCAGCCAAAGCGAAGACTCTGCGGCCCAGGCCGCTTGATCAATCCACGCTGCCGGAACCTCTCCATATTGCGTCAGCCATTCGTAGGCCAGATTGTCTACGCGAACATTGGTATAGCGCAGGCAGATCTGCACCCTATCGCCAGCCTCGTGGCTGTCAGGGCTGCTTCCGTCCGTTGCCCGCGTGATCCCGGTCAGTTGGATCTCCGTATCACTGACCGTTACAACCCCCGTATAGGTCATCAACTCGTCGTTGATGCGCACGGTTCCGGGAGCCGGATACTCTGCGGCTAGCGCGCGGGTGACGCGGAGAGCCGAAATGGCCTCCTCTTCGCTGTAGTCCACCATCAACTCGCCGGCGCTGGGCTTCGGCGCCTGCGCGCGGTCATTGTCGGCCAGCTTCAGCACATCCTTCGCGGTGATCTGGACGCGCCCGCGAGAATCCGGCCCATCGATCTTGTCAATCAGGTAGGTCCGGGTAACCATGTCCTCCAGCACTTGACCGGTGTAGCCCTCTCTGACTCGGAGCACGCGGTTGTTGTAGTACGGATTCCGAGCCAGCCATTTTGACCAAAAGGTTCCGCGCTCCACCGGCTTGTAGGGCCGCTCAGCGACGTAAGGATCGACCAGGTTGTCGGAGTGGGGATGGTCGTTGAACGATACCCGGATCGATGCCCGCTTCCCTAGAGGGCCGCTGTTCTGGCTCCCGCCTCCGGGGTTGATTTCCGTAGGGGCAGTCGAAACCGACTGTACGCTGGGGATGCAATAGACATCCGGCAATCTCTCGCCAGGCTTGCAGAACCGTAGCACCAGTGGCTGCGGCGAGTAGTTCGCGGGGTCCTGGCAAGTAGCCCGAGTATTGAAGCATTTACGGTCCCCCGTGACGCCGACGGCAGCCGTACAGGGGGCCACTCCGTACCGATGCTGGCAGAAATCCTGCTCGATCTCTACGATCGTCTGAAGCTCTCGCCCGACAGTAGCCTCATTCATGCGATGGCCTCGACCGAAAATCCGACCGACATCAGATCTCGAACACCCTGGTTACGAGGGCGGATATCGTCGTTGCACCAGGCATACAGCACTTCTGATGGGAACTTGAGCGGATACCAAGCGATAAAGAACGGGTACTTCCTGGCCGACTCGACAAACGGGTCAAACCACTGCCGGTACCATGCTGCCGTCAGGTTGTCCCAGTCATAGGAAGTGGCATACCCCTCGCGGATAATCGACCTGCCGAGGAATTGCCCACCCTCGCTCCTGTTGGGCATGATGTCGGTCTGGCGAGACAGCGTTCCCGGGGAATGGCCGCCATACAGGCCACGCTGCATCTCAAGCACCCGGCCTAGGTAGACGACCCCAACAGTGGCCACCGCATCATAGACGCGGATGACCCAGTATCGCGCCGTCACCGGAGGGAAAAGCATCATGATTGCCCGGTCATCGGCCGGCTGCACCGTCTCAAGCGTCGTCCAGGTAGCATTGTCATCGCTGTATTCAATAGCGAAAGTCGCCCCAGACGATCCCAGGGTGTGGCTGGCGATACCGATATAGTCGATCTCCACAGGCGCGCCCGCATCCCAACCAGCCCACGCCGGAACCGATGCCGGGCGCCAGCGTTCGTAGGTCATCGGGTTGGCCAGCGCTGCCCCGGGGAAACCTGCTGTCTCGCTGCTCACCGTCAAAATTGCGTCGCGGGTAATGGTATGCCAACCAATGCGGGCATTACAGAGCGGGTATCCCCGGCCGTCCGCGTGATCCCCCTGTTCTACCAGGCTCGGGCTAACAACGATTACGCTCATGCCACCCTCAGACGGGCGCCATCGCCCACTTCTTCATTTATCCGGTCAATAAGCTCTCGGACGGTCTTCTGGTCGAACCGGTCGCCCTGGAGGTTGATTGTGACCACGCTTTGCGGAGGCGCCGCCGTTGCGGCCGGAGAGGACGGGGCAGACGAGTTGCCGCCAATCGAACCACTCGCTCCGCCCTGCAAGCTTCCGCTGCTCCCGCCGCCAAGAGCCCCCGCCGCCTGGACGAGACCGGTTGCCGCAATAAGCCCTACCTTCGCGGCACCCAAGCCTTCAATGGCGGCAGCCACCGGAGGCCCGGCAATCGGCCCCAGCTCAGCCAGGGCACGCATGGCGGCGGCCTGCGTCCAGATGATCGTTTCGGCGATGGCCAGGCCCTTGCTCAGAGCGATAGCAGCAATCGCCGCCGCTTTCGATTTGCCGGCGAACTGGTCCAGCAGTGCCACACCTTGGCGGACGACATCCCCGCGCATCTGAAGCTCAGTCTGCGCCCACTTCTGGATATTCCGGTTCCGCTCCTCTTCACCCTTGGCGACGATGGCGGTCAAATCCTCTTGATGTTTCTGCTCCAGCTCAAGCGCCAGGGCCTTGCGCTCCTCATCGGTCACGAGGCCTTCGTTGTAGAGCTCCTGCAAAATGTCTTGGCGATCCAGATAAGCCTTAACCTCAAGCTCAGTCTCCGAAGCTACGTGCTCGCGCAGTAGCTCCAGCTTGTCCTGCAATTGCCGGATGTAGTTCTCGCGCTCCTTCTCCGCCGCCTCGTTATCCTGGGCGGTTGGAAGGCCCCCGCCGCCGCTACTGCCGAACACGGTCAGCGGCGGCATATTGACCGGCCCGTTAAAGGCGTTCTGCCACGCCTCTTCAAACCGGTTGCCCTTGTAGTTCCACAAATCCGCCCACTTGGCGTTGGCTTCCTCAAGTGTCCGGTTTCTTTCGTTGAGGACTTTCTCCAGTTCCTTGCGGCGCTTTTCTGCTTCGTCCGGATTGATCCAATCCGAGATGCCCGACTTGTCCTCGGCGAAGCTCCCCAGCAACGACTGAATGTCGGCCGCCACCACCTTGAAGCTGCTGTGAACAGCCCCGATGGTTCGGCCAATCCCGACAAGCGCGTCAGCAAGCCGCGCTATGCCAATGCCAATGGTGTAGATCCAGTCCTGGAGTTCCGTGCTGGTTCCGAGATCAACCGCTGCGCCCGCGACATCATCAATGGCGCTCTCGCTCTTGCGTACTTCGACAACAAAATTCAGAAACCTACCGGCGATTTGCGTCAGCGCAGGCGCCAGAGACGCCGCCAACTGGTTCTTGAGCCCGTCAATGGTTCCCCCAATTGACGCCATGGCTTGGTCGAACTGGAGCAGATTCTCACGCTGAACATCGCTCAACACGACGCCAAGGGCTTCCGCTTGCTCCGCGAGCCTACGGAATTCCTCCCCTCCATTGGCCAGGAGCGGGATGAGCTTCGTTGAATCCGAAGCCATCTGCTCCATGTAGAACGTCAGGTCTTCCTGCGCGGCGCCAGCCTTGACCAGGGAGTCGTAATAAAGCTGTAGCGCCTGAGGGCCGGACAGGTTGCGGAATGCCTCGGCCGTGAGGTTCACCTTCGGGGCGATCTGCTCGAAAAAATCAGCCATCGGGCCGCCGCCCGTGGATCGGAAATCACCAATCCGGTCGTTCACGTCCTTAAGGATGTCGGAAAGCTTCTCCTGCTCAATCCCGACCGTCTTGGCAGCGAACGCCAGCCCCTGGAAGTCCTTGGCGGAAGTGTTGGCGACTTGAGCCAGCGACGTTATCTCGCGCGCGCTACGGGCCGCCGACGACACCATGGCGGTCATAGCCACGCCGGCCGCAGCTACCCCAGCGGCGACCGCCGCCATGGTAGTGACTGCGGCCCGAGCTACCGGCGCCAGCCCAGATAGCGATCCCTTCGCCCGAGCGATGCCTTGCTCTAGCCCGCTGGTGTCCGCGCCAATGCGGACGTACAACGAGCTAAGCTGGCTTCCTGTTGCCATTGTTCATCATCCGTTCTAGTCGCTCAACGTCGGCCTGTTTAAGGCTTCCCGCGTAATCCATATTCGGGTCCTTTGGCCGCTTCAGGTGATATATCCGCCACCACTCCTGCGGGGTCATCTGCCAGAAGTCCCCCAGCGATATGCCCCAGGACACCGCGAAGTCGAAGAAGAGGCCCCAGTCTAAGTTCGGCGCTTCCGTGCCGATTTCGGGGCCGGGTCGTTTCCCCCGGCCTGCACCTTCTGGGCGGGGAAGGCAGCCAGAACAATCGCAGAAGCGATTGCTTGGGTCTGTTCTTGACCCCCGTGCATGATCTCTTGATAGACCTCTTCTTCGGTCACCGCCACCCCTGCGTGCTGCAGGAACAGCGCCACAGCCGTAGCTAGGTGCGTAAGGCGCGGGTGGCCAGTGGCGAGGCTATGAGCGAGCGCCGACAGGGACACCCGCTGTTCCACCGTGTTCAGCAGGCGCATCGTCGGGGTGATCCGGTACTCACGGCCACCCCACCCCAGCACGACATCTTGAAAGATCGCGCTCATTAGATCGAAGCCTCCGGCGTGAACACCCAGGCGCCGGAGGACTGGACCGTCGCCGAGAAAGTCACAGCGTCTTGATACTCAGCGCCAACCTCGAAGTTGCCCAGGAAAAAGTCGCCTGTAATGGTCCCAAGGCCGGGGATCACGAGCGCGTACTGCTCCAGGAAATTGTTGGATGCCGGGTCAAACGCGATCAACGCCCAGTCGTCTTGGCGCATGATGCCTTCGACAGACATATCGATCGAGCGAGTGGCAGGAGTATTCAGCAGCGTGCGGAACGCGCCGTCGCAGTCCTGCGTAATGTCGATGGGTTCGCCAGCGATAGTAATGGTTTTGGTACGCGCGCAGATTCGAGGGCCAGAATCATCGGTCCCCACGTAAAAGGCGACGTCGCGACCAGCAATAGCATTCAAGTCAGCCATGGTGAAAAACTCCGTTAAGAGTAGGTGGTAAGGAGACGGAACCGGATAACGCCGTGGCGCGTTAGCCCGTCAGGGTCAAGTAATGTGTTCTGATACTCGGCGTCCAACAGGACGGTGTGCGCTCCCGCCACCACCAGGGGGTAGCGGTTCAGCGCGTCGTAGATTAGCTGCAGGATCTCCTTAGCTTCCTTCCGACCTTCGTAGCGGGACCACACATGCAGCGTCAGATCGGTGTCCGCTCCCAGGTTGACATCGTCGTCGTAGGCAGTGCTGTCATCCTCACCAATCGCGACATAAGGAAACTCAGTGTCCTGCGGCACGGCGTCATAGATGCGGCCGCCAACGCGCCCAGCCAACGGCGCGTAACCGCTCAGCCGGGCGAATATCGCCTCTTGGATACGCCATTGGTTCATTTCCGCATCCTCTTGCCCTTACGGCCTACCTTCACGCCAGCCTCTTTGGCAATTTCCTTCAGTCGCTTGAACCATACGAACCGGCGCCGCTTTAGGGCTGGAGCCAGAAACGGACGGGCTGGCATATTCTGCGTACCGAATTCCAGCCAGGGCGCGTAGAACAAGTCAGTCCCCACGTCCGCATAGAATCCGTTGTTGACCACCTTCAAGCTTTTCAGCAGATCGCCACTGTCTGTATTCGGGGCGTCCCCAGGTTTGGACACATAGCGGTCGCCAACCTTCTCACCGCGAGACTTGCGGTTGATCGAGCGCTGCGCCAACTCCAGCACCTCTCCTGCCGTTTTGTCTACCGCCCACTTGAGCTGGTCGTCCATGTCCTTGCCATACTGGTTCAGCGCGTCGAGGGTGGCTTGCATGCCAACAAGCCCCGCCTGGCGGGGGCCGCGTCTCGTTGCCATCAGGTAGCCACCCCTTCCTCGACCTGGATCTCCATCCTATCGTTCAGCTCGTTGACGTTGACAACCGCCCGGATCTGATAGGCGTTGCCCTTGTACAGAATCCGATGCTTGGGCGTGATGTCGTTCCGGTACCGGACTTCCAGCCGGTGGACCACCCCGGACTGCAATTGCATGGCCTGCAGACGCTCGTACATGCTCTGGTGCTTCCAGTGCGCCCAAACGGAAAAGACCGTCTGCCAGGTCTTGACGAATCCGCCGCCGCCGTCAGGCGTGGTGATTTCCTCCTGAATCGCAATTCTGGAGTTCATGGGGCCCGCTCGCATCACACACCCATCTTCACGCGGTGGGGCATCAGCAGGTATTCAGCGCCAACCGGCATTTTGGCGAACGACACGCCGGCCGCCACGTCCTCACGGTTGGCGTACAGATGGCCTACCGTCAGCAGGATGGCTGCCCGAATCAGGTCATTGACCACCATCGGATCGTCGCCTGCCGTACCGGCATTCACTGCGGCGTCGAGTTCGGCCTGATCCGCGTACACATTCCGGCCGAGGAAAGATTGCGCCGACAGCTCCGCGGCGTTGATCCATAGCGCAATGAGGCTGTCTTCCTCAGTCTCGTCCACGCGCAGATCCAACCGCGCCTGCTCCAATGTCACCAGCGCCATTACTGCCTCCGGAAGGCGTAGGAGCCTATGCCCTCGCGCCCAATCTCTGTTTCGACCGCGTTGCTTTCGGCGCACTCGAACCCCTGGGCTGCCATCCATCGGATGATGCCGTCATGGGTCCAGTACCAAATGTGTTCGTTCTTGCGGAAGTGCTTGCTCCGCAGGCAGTGATCCGCACCTTCAAATATCGGGAGGGACACGAAGACCCATTCCCGCGCCTGCTGCACCGCCGCGCCCGGGTCCTGGATGTGTTCCAGGCTGTCCCAGAAAGTCAGCGCTGCGCACGTGCCGGCATACAGATCCTGGTACCAGCCTCGCTCGCGCAACCACTCCACCCCGGCCGGGTTCACGTCATACCCGAACGTCTGACTCCGCGCCTCCACAAACTGCCCGCAGCCGATTCCGACATCGAGCAAGAAGCCCTCGTAGTGCCGGGATACCAGATCCACCCGGGCCTGAGTCAGCGCACGGCCTATCTCGGTGTCAGCGTTCTGGCGGTACTTGCCGAAGTATTCCGCGTCGTAGGGCATGTCCTCCGGCTTCACCGGGTAGTAGCCCATCCCGTACTCGGGTAGCCAAACCAGGCCGGTGCTTGCCTGTTCCGAAAAGGCCTTGTCCATCCAGCCAGGCGTGGAAACCTTCGTCAAATCCATGAATTTCCTTGTTGCAGCGGTGGAGCATGTTGGTGCACATGCACATCTTCTTTGGCTCCGCCCAGCCCACCTTCGATAGATCCATCCATGGCGCCGTTAGCTTGGATCGATGGTTGTGCCCACCTTGCCCACCGTGAATCACATAGAGGGGCGTTCCCGCCGCGATACATGCCGGCACGATCCAACCAACTCCCCCGACCACCACGTCCGCCGCTTGAATGGCACCCAGCAGCTGAGTCACATCCCACTGCCCTCGGTGCAGCACCAGATCCGCCTTCGGCTCCGGCCCTACTAGCCATTCCTTCCCCGGCTCCAGGTCAGCGACCGACACGACGTAGTACCCGCGCCGCTTCAACTCATCGACTGCCGCGTGCACATACTGCGGGTCTGGATTCCTGGCCGAGTTGTGCCACTCGGCCCGCTCTGTTACCGGCCTGACGATTGCCGTGGCTTTTCCTGGCCGCAGCGGCGATCCGAACCGGGGCAGATCCATCGAACCCGGCCGCACCCCAGACTGCCGTCGCATCGCGTCTAAGATCGAGCCAATCGCCAGTTCGCGTGGCCCATATGCAACCCGAACTCTCCTGGCCCCTGCGGGAGGGTTAACCCAGCGGGCCCGCGAGCGCTCAGCGTTCTTGGCTTGCGTCCTTAGCTTCGTGTTCGGCTTAACCAGATGAAGGTCGAGATCCGAGTACAACTCCGGCCAGGGCGTAACCACGTAGGAACCGGGCATGTTTTTCAGGAATGCCCGTTGGTAGATCGAATCCCCCAATCCATGCATTCCGTCTACAACCACCGGCAACCTATGCAAGTGCCCTCTCCAAGTCGCAGCGCCGGAACATATCCAGTGCAGTCTCGCGGCTGCTGTTAAAGATCTCGGCCCCGGCGAAGTCCGACGCCAACTCCCCGAATCTTTTCACCCACTCATGCGGCCTTGGCGCATTACCCAAACCCCGTGGGTGATCCCCATGCCAGTGCGATTTCCCGCCCGTCCACTGGCAGTCATACCCGAGCAGCACCACGCGAGCGGCGTCCCCAGCCATCGCCAGCGATACGCACGCTGCGCCCGAGTTCCCATAAGTAGGAAACTTGGCTAGCTGCTTAACGCCCCACCGGTCCGGCACCCTGGCCACCGTGAAGCGCGCCCCTTCAAATTCCTGCAATACCTGCTGTATGTGCTTGTTCCACCACGCCCAGTCCATCGCGAAGAGCGCGTCAGCCCAGGGGGCTATCTGGTACGTCGTGTTAGCGACTATTACGCCTCTTTCTTCCGGCGCCCGCGCTTCTTGCCGCCATCGGCGGACTCGATCAACGTCGCCTGCGGTAAGGCTTGGGCCGCTGGCAATGCAGACGACTGTCCCCCCTCGCCACCGGCCACGCAAGGGCGATCCCGCAAGACCTTTGTCAGATAAAGCTCGGCGTCCCCGCGCTCAACAAAAAACCTCGCCTGTGCTTCCGGCAGATCCACCTTCTGATCCACCTCCAGGCGCCCCAGGCGGTCGTGGCGAACGCCCTTCTTCTTGATCACTATTTCCATGGCTTGGCGGGGAGAGGCCGAAGCCCCTCCCCTTCCCCATTAGGCCGAGAAGGCCCCATAGAGAATGCCGGCCGGAACGTCCACGCCGAGGCCAAGGCGCTCTTCAGCACGGATGGTCACCAGGTTGTTGGTGAAGTCCGCGTTGACATAGCCCATTTCCACGACCGCGCCGGTGCGGTTGTAGAGGACCGCCGACCGATCCAGCGCGCCTACCAGGAAGTTGCCCTGAACCATGTTGTTCGACAACACGATGCGCACGCCGAAGGGGTTGGTGCCAGCGTTCATGCCGGGCAGGCCATACAGATAGTGGCCGTCAGTTCCCTTCGAAATTTCCATCGAGCCCCAGTCAGCCGGGTTGACGATGGCCACGTCGGGGATGAACCCGTTGGCCCACAAGGCGTACTTGGCGCGGTTGATGGCATCGGCCAGGTTGTCACCGCTGGTGGCGGTGTAGGCCGTGAAGTTGCCGGTGTCGGTCAGGCCCGACAGGTTGGGGCTGGTGCCGTTGCCGTTGAGCAGCTGGGCGTCGATGCGCTGAGCCAGACCATCACGCAGGCGCGTATCGATGTACGCCATCACGGCGGGCGCATCTTCCAGCAGCTGCTTGGACACCTTCAGCCAGTGGGCCACGGTCGTGATCGGCACGTTGTACGGCTCGAACGTGATGTCCGATTCCGGCTTGGCGGCGCCTTGCGATGTTTCGGCCGCGTCGTTCGTCCACGACAGCTCGCGCAGGCTGTTGACCATGTTGCTGGTCACAGGAATAGCGCGGAACAGTTCGCGAATGGTCAGCGGCTTGAAGATGCCAGGAATGATGCCGGGGCGCTGGTCGGGAAACACCGTGGTGCTGCCCGAAGTGACGGTGTTCTTGACTTCCAGGCGAACGCGATCGACGTGGCCGGCAGCCAGTTGCTTGAACTGCTCGGACTTGACAAACTCGGCGCCGGCAGTCAGCGGGGCTTCGGCGCCCTTCTTGACCGAATCCAGCTTTTGGGCGATCTCGGTGATCTGGGCATCGAACTTTTCGGTCAACGCCTTGACCTCGTTCTTGGTGGACTCGTCCGCCTTGCCAAGATCGGCCAGTTGGGACTCGTACTTCGCCATCGCGGTTTCGATGGCCTTGCCGTGCGCGTCGAGCGCAGCTTTGATTTCCTGCTCCATAGCAGACCTCACTTATTGAGTTTCAGGGTCGCGGCCTTGATGGCGGCCACAATGTCGCTGGCACTTCTTTCTGCCTCTGCGTCACGCAGACACAAGGACTTGACGCAAGCCAGCAAAGCCTTGGCGTCAGTCCGAGAGAAGCCGCCAGCGTCACGCAGGAGGCTTTCAACTGCTTTCAACGATGTGATCTGTTCGATCGCCGACTTAACATCATCCACCGTTGCGGCAAGGTCGGCGGGCGACTCGACCACGGAGATCTCAACGAGGTCGATTTCGTGCAGATCTACCCCGCCGTGGTCGTTCGCAACGGCCTTGACCGGGCGGTAGCCAATCGACATCCCGCTGACGGCGCCGTGTTTCAGACTGGCGTACACGTCCTGGGCCTTGCTGTGCCCCGGGGTCAGCTCGCCCTCGACATAGAGGCCCTTGTCGTCTTCCTCGATGCGCAGCCACTTACCGATCACGTCGCCGTAGTGGTTCCACCGCATCTGAACCGGACGCTTCCGGGACTTCAGCGTTTCCACATAAGCACCAGGGAGTACCGTGTCGCCGTAGCTGTCGATGCCGCCGAATACCGACGCGTAGCCAGAAAAAAAGCCCTTGCGGGCTTCGTCAAACTTGACCTGAGTAGCGTCAAGGGTTATCAGTTTGTGGTGCATTGCCATTCCCTCGGGGAACCTCCCCTAGCTTTTCCAGCGGGGTCATGTTGATCTGCGACAGCAACGAATCGCCGCCGTCGACAACAGGCCATCCCTCTATGCGCCGCACTTCGTTGGGCGTCAGAATCGTTCCCTGCACGGCCGTTCGGTAACCCTCTAGACGTGACTTCAAGTCAGCGCGCAGCAGACCCTCGAAATCGAATTCGAATTCGTACAGCCGCGCTTCTTCAGGGGTAAAGAGGTTTGCTGACACCGAAGCCTCGAAGCGCTCCAGATACGGGCGCAGGTTCAGCTTGTAGAAGCCAGCCACCAGCTGCTCAATACCGCTGCCCCAGGTCGTTGACCCGGCTGTGTCGTTCACGAGCACCGAGGGCACACCGAACCACCGGCAGATTTCCTCAAGCTGGAACCGGCGAGACGCCAGCAACTCGATGTCTTGCGGCGAAAGGGAAACGGGGTCGAACTTCATCCCCATTTCCAAGACGAGCAATCGCTCATCAGTGCCGGTCGTCAGTGTCGAGAAATTTGCGCGGACTGCATCTCGCTGTTCTTTGGTCAGGAGTCGGTCTAGAGACAGGACGCCAGAGCGCTTAGCGCCATTGGCGTAGATGTTCGTAACGGCGCCCTCTGCCGCCTGCGAAATGCCGAAGATGTTCCGGCCAAACGCTAGCGGCGATTTCCCGACAATGCCATTCCCATACAGTTTGACGTGCCAAATTGAATCGGATGAGTACACGTCAACGTTGCTGTCCTGCGTGTAGGTGTAGACAACAGACCCATCTTCAAGCAGCTGCGGCTCAACTTGCGCTGCCATCAAAGGCATCAACGATTTGATCTCGTCGCCCACCCTCATGATCCTGGCGTAGCAGTTCCCATGCAGCGCCAAGTTCAACATCATCGTTTCGAAGAACTCCTGCTTGGTCTGGTAGCGGTTGACCTTGCGGGCCATCAGTCGCGCCATCCAGTGGTCGTTATCCACCACCCGACCATCAGGAGTCTTTCGGTAGACCGTTACAGGCAGGCTGGCCACCGTTTCTGACAGAAGGCGCACGCAGGCCCACACGGCCGAAAGCTGCATGGCGGACTCTTCCGTCACGCAGGAAGCAGCGGGCTTCTGGTAAGCCGGGCCGGTTTGCTGGAGTCCCGCATTGCGCTGCGTGCCCCCCATTCCAAACCAGGAGCCCAGTTTCTGCCAAAACGCCATTTATGCCCCTATAGGGTTCGTGACGAAATCGTTAAAGGCGTCAGCGTCATCTGCTTCTGACGGCATCGCACCCACCGCCATAGCGAGCGCCACCATGCCGTCAATTCGGCCTGACACCTTCGATTTCGTGAATTTCCTGTTTCCGGCTGGGTCCGACACCGCAACCGCATTGGCTGCGCACATCGTCAACACCGGGTGATTGCCGTGGCGCAGCTTCTTCGCCAACAGCTTGCTTTCCAGTTCGCGCAGGGCTGGGCTCATCGATACGAAGCCTTGGCCGAATTCCACGAACCGCTCTAGTTCTTCTTCGTCGAACCCGACGCGCTCTAGCCATGGCCTGAGAAACCGCATGTTGTAGCGGTCAAAGGCCAACGCCCGAACGTCGTAGGTATCGAACACCTCGCGCAGGTGATGCGCGATGAATTCGTACTCGATTGCCCGTCCCGGTGTCGTCAGCAGCAGGCCGTCTTGCGCCCACACGTCATACGGCACCCGGTCGTTACGGGACTTCTCTTCCAGCCCTTCCCCGGGCAGCCAGAAGGTCGGGTAGACATCCCCTGCCTCCGACACCAGAACCAGCGCCGTCAGGTCAGACACGCTCGACAAGTCGAGCCCGCCGTACACCGTCTGCCTGCCCGCTGGCTCGGGCGCTGCCCCGTTCTCCAGCCAGATCGCCCTGGCGATGAACGGATTGCTTGCCTCTACCCGCTGATTCAGGATCAGGTTCCGGTAAGACGCCTCTCGGCTGGGCAGGCGCTTGGCATCCGCCGCCTGCCGCCGCACCTCATCCTGGTTCATGAAATCGTCGTAGTGCGGGTTCGCCGCCCGGATCGCCTCTTCCGAGAACGGGTCCAGATCCAGCGGTGCCGTGTGCAACACCACCTTCTGCCTCGGGTCAGCGCCGGTCAATGCGTCGTCGATCAACAGGCTCAGCAGGTCCGCATCGGTCGGCGCCTGCGTGCTGATCACAATCGACAACGGCGACTCCTGGGCCGCACTCGCTGTCTCCAGCGCCTCGTACAGTTCGAACCTCGGCCCGCGCACCTGGCCCAGTTCGTCGTGGATCGTCAGTGCCGGGCTCAGGCCGTAGGCGGTGCTTGCCTCAGCAGACAGCGCCCGGTACAGCGTGCCCATTTCAGGGCAAAACAACTGCTTCGCCGTGTCGCGGATAACCACGTACTGCGACAGGTCAGGCGACATCCGAACCACCGTCGCCGCCAAAGCGAACAGGATCGCCGCCTGCTCCCGCGACTGCGCCGCGCTGTAGAGCTGGCTGTTCGGCTTCGCCTCGGGCCCGCACAGGTGCAGCAGCAGCAGGAACGCTGACAGCGCCGTCTTCGCGTTCTTCCGCGCCATGCTCAGGATGAACATCCGGGTCGGCGTGTCGTAGATCTGCTTGATCCACTTCCGCTGATGCTTCGTCAGCTTGACCGGCTTGCCTACCAGCTTGCCTTCCGGGATGCGGCAGTACTGCTCGATCCACTGGATGTTCCGGTCGCCGCGCGTCAAACGTCGATCGGCGGTTCCCACGGCTTCCTTGCCCGCGCCTGACGAGCGTTCGCCCGCCCTGCGGTAGTCGGGTGATCCACCGCCTGCCGGGTGATGCGCAGCCTGGTTGCCAGCGACGACGCCGCTCGCCCTTCCCGCTCTTGCATCGCCAGCAGCCGGTCATACCGCTTCAGGCCGTCGTCATCCGCCAGCCAGGCGCGGTCAAAGTTCATGATCTCTTCGGCCAAGATCCGGGACTGCACGATATGACGGCAGTACTGCTCCAGAAGTGGGCCATGTGTCGGAGTGAAGGCTGAGGCCGGCTGATCGTTGACGACCTCCAGCCATACCGCGCGCTCCGCATCCGTCAGATGCACCGGCGCCGGCAGACGGTCGGAGCTGGCAACAGGCGCAACTTGGGCAACGACAGTCATTTCAGCTGTCGATTTCCGGCCTCTCGTGCCCATTCCTACCTACCTGTGGTTAACCTTTCCCAAGTGCGGGATCAGCTTTTTTCTCCACGTTTATGAAAAGAAAGCCCCCCACGCGGTTTT
>Ga0164243_10005610_pt1 | contig 19141 bp, 17 predicted proteins | sample OricompcompostOP_FD_108781 | JGI IMG/M metagenome (GOLD analysis project Ga0164243, IMG submission 108781) | Organic Plus compost microbial communities from Emeryville, California, USA - Original compost - Organic plus compost (OP) | ecosystem: Engineered > Solid waste > Mixed feedstock >... | reverse complement strand
TGTACCAAAGCCCGCCGCGCCCTCGACGAACGCGCCAAAACTGAAGGCGATCAAGAGCAGTTGCAGCCTCCGGTCGCGCGAGAGGTTCGCAACGGTCTGCTTGATGACCTCGAACATGCCCGTGTGCACCGTGATATCGTAGACAAAGATGGCGCCGATGATGATCCAGCCTATCGGGAACAGGCCATAGGCCGCGCCATAGAGCGTTGAGGCGAAGAGCGCCGAGGCGGGCATGCGATAAACCAGTAGCGCGATGAGGATTGCTGCGGCCAGCCCGGCGAGTGCAGCCCAATGGGCGCGAATGTGAAATAAAGCCAGCAGGCCGAGCAAAACGACGACGGGAAGCGCGGCCACTATGGCCGAAAGCAGGAGATTGTCAAGAACAGGGGTGTATAACTGAGTCCAGTGCATGAAATAAACCTCCTTGTTTGGAGCCGCCTGTCAAGCGATACAACAAAGCTTTCTGGCTCCCACCTTCATAGGGTGAGCGCGTTGCAACCTTGCAACTGTTGAGAGGTCTGTTAGTGCGTGATGGGTCTGTTGATTTCTACCCCTTTCTATGAGGATGCTGAATAGAAAAAGTATACCATACCCTGTACCGGTTTTGATGTCCGTATACAGGCCCATTTTCAGGAGGGAAAGCCCTTGACGTAAGGTATACTCGAAGCGTTATACTACCATCATGGAAGAAGAACTCACGATTCAAATGGTAGCAGAAAGAACTGGCATCAGCGCGCATACCCTGCGCTATTATGAGCGTATCGGGCTGCTTGACTCCGTTGAGCGCGCCTCGAATGGTCATCGCCGCTACACTGAAAGAGATCTGGAATGGCTGACGTTCCTGATGTGCCTGCGTTCTACTGGTATGCCCATCAGGCAGATGAAGCAATATATGGATCTGAAGAAAAAAGGTGCGGGGACCGAACAGGAGCGCCTGGATCTGCTATTGCTACATCGTAAGCATGTGCTGGATCATATGCATGAGCTGGAGAATAACCTTCATAAGATCGAGAAGAAGATCAGGCTCTATACGACGCTGACCACCGATGGGGGTGGATCTGCCATCGAATCGCAGGTAGAGCTCACTGAACAGCCAATGCAGGAAATATCACGGGCGTAGCTGTACAGATAGAGAATAATCAGGGAGAAGACGCAGCAGAATCTTGTTTCGACCTGCTGCGCTTCAACGCTTTATCCCAGCGGGAGCAGGTGTTTTTCCTCCAGAGCTGCGGTTAGAGCGGCGCTGATCCGCTTCAGGTGGGGAATCATAATCGGCGTCTGCATGTTGCTCAGGCGGCTCGATGGGCCTGAGATGCTCATTGCTGCCAGCACCGTTTCATCAGGGCCATAGACCGGCACCGCAAGGCACCGGACGCCGTCTTCTTGCTCGCCATTGTCCATCGCATAGCCCCGCTGCCGAATCAGCTCCAGTTCCTGGCGGAGGTGATCGGGGTCGGTGATGGTCTTGTCTGTAAAGGCTGGCAGTCCCGCCTGCGCAATGATGGACGTGACCACGCTATCCGGCTGGTACGCAAGCAGGACTTTGCCGCATCCAGTCGCATGCAGCGGCACCTTGTTCCCGAGCTCGGTAAACATGCGCACAAGCCGGGTCGGAGGCTGTGCCTGGGCCACATACACGGCACGATAGCGCGCCATAATTGCCAGATTGGCCGTTTCGCCGCTGATCTCGACAAGCTGCCGTAGATATGGAGTTGCGAGGGTTGACCAGTCAAGTGCGGGAAGTTCGACGCCTGCCAGCCGGCGAAAGGCCGGGCCAAGCGCATAGCGCCGTGCCTGATTATCGCGGATGACATACCTGCGTGCCACTAGAGTTGATAAAAGCCGATGTACTGTCGCTACTGGCTGCCCGGTTGCATTGCTGAGCTCGCTGACCCCGACCCAGCCACCAGACTGGGCCAGGTATTCAAGCAGATCTAGCGCTCTTTCGATTGATTGTACTCCGCTCATGGCTTGTCCTTTTTCGAGCCAGAGAAGGGCCCGCATTTTCTATTTTCTTTTCCACATAGCGAAAAGATTACTGTATTATATCATAACACGCGCCGCTTCTCGACTCCTCCTCACGCATGAGCGGCAAGGAGGCAGTATTACGCCTGTCGGTTAGCGCAGCTCATCGCGCACAAGGGCCCAGGCGACCCGGTTCTGCTCCTGAACGAGTTCGGTGAGGTCGGCGTGAATGAGCTCTTTATTCAGCACACAGACCATTCCGTTGATCACGCTCAGATCGACATGAGGTGGGTGACAGAAGATGAGAGAGGCAGGAGCATCATGGACTGCCCCACCGGAAAGTTCAAGCGTATTGAGACGAAAGCCAATAAAATCGGCGGCCATATCGGGCGCAAGATAGCCAATATCGTCGCGCCCCAGGACGCTCGCGCCGCCTCTGGTTGCCATCCAGAGCGCCTGAGAAGCGGTCATAGCTCCGGGATTTCCCATCACGCGTTGCAGAAGCATGGCCTGTCGTGCCTCGGCCAGCAGGTGTGAGCTATCGTTCGAGGCCGAGCCATCAACGCCGAGCCCAACACGGGCACCAGCTTGCTGAAGCTGCATGACGGGCGCGATACCCGAAGCCAGCCGCATATTTGAGCTCGGGCAATGGGCGGCTCCCGTGCGCGTCTTGCCGAGCTGCTCGATCTCCGTACTGCTCAGGTGAACGGTGTGGGCGTGCCAGACATCGCCGCCAAGCCAGCCCAGATCCTCCATCAGCTCGACCGGCGAGCGTCCGAAGTGCTGTTTGCAGTATTCGGCCTCGTCGAGCGTTTCGGCAAGGTGCGTATGCGCCTGGACGCCGTAGGAGCGGGCTAACGCGATACTTTCGCGCATCAGATCGGGCGAGACGGAGAAGGGAGAACAGGGGGCAAGCGCGATACGCAGCATCGAGTAGCGCGATGAGTCATGATATTCCTCTATGACTCGACGTGAGTCGCGCAGGATAGTCTCTTCATCCTCAACGACGCTATCGGGGGGCAGCCCGCCCTTGCTCTCACCAACCGACATCGAGCCGCGAGTGGCGTGGAAGCGAATGCGCATGGTTTGCGCGGCCTCAATTTGGTCGTCGATCCGGGAGCCATTGGGCCAGATATACGTATGATCGCTTGTTGTGGTGCAGCCTGAGAGCATGAGTTCTGCGATTGCGGTGCGGGTGCTCACGGCGATTGCCTGCGGGGTCAGTCGCGCCCAGATCGGGTAGAGCGTGCGGAGCCAGTGGAACAGGGTGGCGTTCTGGGCCTCGGGAATGCAGCGGGTGAGCGTCTGATAGAAGTGGTGATGCGTGTTGACAAGCCCGGGGAGAACAATCATGTCGCTGGCGTCAATGATGGTGTCGGCCTCCTGCGGCAGCTCTGGCGTTGGCCCGATCTGGCGAATAACATTGTCTTCTACATAGATCCCGCCATCGTTCCAGGTGGTTCCGTTGTCGTCCATTGACACAAGCAGCGTTGCATGTTTCAGAAGCAATGTTTTCATGATGCACTCTTTCTGTAGCTATTCTTGTATTGAAGCGAGCAGGTAGAGAGTGCGTCGCCCCTCTACCTGGCTCCATACACTCAGGAAGGAACCGTTGCTGTGTCGAGCGCGGGTAGCGGCTCGAATTCAGTGATTGCATTGAGCGCCGCGCCCATCGCAGCGTTCGCCTCACGCTCAACGATGACCTCAACCAGCACGGGAACGCGCTGCGCCTCGGCCTCGCGAACCGCCCATTCAAGTGCGGGCCGAATGTCCTGCGGAGCCTCTACACGCCGCCCGAGCGCTCCCATTGCCTCCATCACCTTCACGTGATCGATGCCAGGCGTGTTGCCATCGGTGTTGGGTGCGCTGTACGCTAGATCGACACAGTAATTCATAGTATATGCTATCTCCGATTGGCGGATCAGGCCCATATAGGCATTGTTGATCATGACCAGGATAAATGGAATCCGATATTGCACTGCTACTGCGACTTCTTCCATCAAGAATTGAAACGAGTAGTCGCCGACAATGCCTACAACCAGTGTATCAGGATGTGCCAGCTTGACGCCGATACACGCCGGGATCTCCCACCCGAGCGGGCCTGCCTGACCACAGACCATATAGTGACGCGGCTTGTAGACGTGCTGGAACTGTCCCGACCAGATCTGATAGAGCCCGATCGCCGTGACAAAAATCGTATCCCGGTCAAAGAATTCGTTGATCTCTTTAAATACGCGCGGGGGCTTGATCGGCGTTTCATCGAAGTCCATGCGCCGCGTCAGCGTTGTGCGCAGGTGAGCGACGCGCTGCGTCCAGGGCGATTCCTGGCGGGCCGGGATCGTGTGAGCAAGCTCAAGAAGCGCCTTCAGTGCCAATTTTGCGTCAGAGACAATTCCCAGATCGGGGGCGAAGACCCTGCCAATCTGCGTGGGCTCGATGTCGATATGAATAAAGCGTCGCTGGCCCCGATAGATCGTGAGGTCGCCTGTGTGGCGGTCGGCGAAACGGGCTCCTATCGCCAGCACGACATCTGATTCAAGAAAGAGTTGATTGCCATAGCGCGTCTGCGTCTGGATGCCTGCCATTCCGGCGAACAGCGGGTGATCCTCGGGGAAGCCGCCCTTGCCCATCAGCGTGACCGTGACGGGGATATTGAGGTGTTCAGCAAGCTGGCGGAATTCCTCGGTTGCGTTTGCGCTGATGACGCCGCCACCCAGCATCAATAGCGGGCGCTCGGCCTCTAGCAGCATCTCAAGCGCTCGCTCGATTGCGGCGGCAGAGGGGGCAGGTCTGGTGAGCGGCAGCCGCGAGGAGAGGGTAGGGTCAAAGTCGAGCTCACCGCGCTGAACATCAAGCGGCAGGTCGATCAGGACCGCGCCCGGGCGGCCATCCTGCGCGATCCGAAACGCCTCGCGAAAGACCCAGGGCACCTGTGCAGGCTCCTTGACGAGCACGCTCCATTTGGTGACAGGTGTGGCGCAGCCAACGATATCCACTGCCTGAAATGCCTCTTTATGCAGCAGATGCGACTGTGCCTGACCGGTAATGCAGATCATGGGGATAGAGTCCGCTGTTGCTGTATACAGCCCGGTAATCATATTTGTGCCTGCCGGACCCGAGGTGCCGATCATCACGCCGACTTTGCCGGTTGCTCTGGCGTAGCCGTCAGCCGCGTGGGTGCCTCCTTCCTCGTGGCGCACGATGTAATTGCGGATCTTGCCGCTTTTCATGATTGACTGGTAGAGCGGAAGAATAGCCGCACCGGGAATGCCAAAGACGATTTCAACACCTTCATCGAGCATTACCTGTACAGCCGCGTCAGTTGCAGACATACGAGTCATAGAACTCTGAATCCTTTCTTGCTGGTAGAACGACTCCTACTCTTCATTCTCTCCGATGCGATGTTGTGCCAGATCTTCCAGATAGGTCAGCAGGGCCGAATGATCCAGCTCGCCGCGCCCGTTTGCTTCAAGCGCTGCAAGCATCTGATCGATCAGCGCCGTCACTGGCAGTGAGGTGCCAAACGCCCGAGCGGTACTGAGCGCAATGCCGAGATCCTTGTGATGCAGCCGGATGCGGAAGCCGGGCGTGAAGTTGTGAGCGAGCATGTTGGGCCCGCGCAGCTCCATCACGCGGTTCGCGGCCAGCCCGCCACCGAGCACCTGTAGAATCTTCTCCGGTCGGACGCCTGCCCTGGAGCCGAGCACTAACGCCTCACCGACTGCTTCGATGGTCAGGGCGACGACAATCTGATTGCAGGCCTTGACGATCTGCCCCGCGCCGATCTCGCCGACATGGACGATTGTTTTGCCAAGCGCCTCAAAAATGGGCCGACAGCGGGAAAAGGTCGCTTCCGAGCCGCCAACCATGATCGAGAGGGTTCCTTCTATCGCGCCCCTGTCGCCGCCGCTGACAGGCGCATCCAGCATCTCAACCCCCTGTTCGCTCAGGCGTTGCGCGATCTCCCGGGTCACAATGGGTGAAATGGTGCTCATATCGATCGCAATCAGCCCTGTATGTGCGCCCATAATGACGCCCTGTTCTCCGAGCATAACGTCCCGAACCTGGGGCGAATCGGGAAGCATGGTGATGACGATATCGCTTTGCGCCGCGACTTCGGCGGGTGAGGGCGCTGCCTGTGCGCCGTGCGCGCTCATCTCATCGGTCACGGCCTGCCGGTGGTTCTGCACCAGCACGGGATAGCCCGCCTTCAGCAGGTTGAGCGCCATTGGCTTGCCCATAATGCCCAGACCGATAAAGCCGATCTTTTCCACCATACGAAAAATCTCCTTTTGCACATCTGCTAGAGCGGGAAATGGAGTTTCCGTTGCTCAAACATGTTTCTCTGCGGAGGGTTCATCTACCCGCATGCTTTTCCGCGATAAGAAAAAGTAATTTTCTTATTACGAAATATACCCTGCAACTTTTCGCTTTGTCAACACTTCTCGGGCACAAATGCACTTCTGTTCGTTTGTGATTGAAATTTTCTCGCCGCTTGAATTTCTTCACTTTACCCTTGACAAAAAGGAAAAGGACAGTTTATACTCTCCATAGTTTCTGCATTTGAAAAGCGTTTTCCGTCATGTAGAAAGTAGAACATAGTGAAACCCTGGAAGTCGCTGTCAGACTTTCCCTTCGTTCGTTGAGTGTATTTTTGTGAAGAAGAGGCACTGCTATGACAAAGATGACATTGCAGGAAATAAATGCTCTTGACCAGGAACGCTTTACTGCAACGCTTTCATCGCTCTTTGAGGGGTCCCCCTGGATCGTGCGTGAGGCATGGAAGGCGCGACCGTTCCAGAGCAAGCAAGAGCTGCATCAGGCGCTCTGCACGATTCTGGAACAGGCACCCCGCGAGCGTCAGCTTGATTTGATCCGGGCGCATCCCGACCTTGCCGGGCGGGCCGCGCAGCTTGGCACCCTTTCCCCCGCATCGACCGATGAGCAGGCCTCTGCCCGGTTGAACCGCCTGTCTCCTGAAGAACTGGCAACCTTTACACGCTTGAATCAGGCGTATCGTGAGCGCTTTGGCTTCCCTTTTCTGATCTGTACGCGCGAGAATACCAAAGAGAGCATTCTTGCCAGCTATCCTGAGCGGTTGCAGCATACAGCCGAGCAGGAAATGAAGATTGCGCTTGGCGAGATTGAGAAGATCTGCCACTACCGGCTTCAGGATTTGTTACAGTAGTCCTTCCCGAAGCATATAGAGCCGTCCGATGTACTCTTTCTTCTGTGTTCAGTGAACCCGATACAGCGAATGAATCGCGAAAGGAGCCTCATTATGAGCGGTGGCTATTCTTTTGACATCAGTTATGGCAAGATGCGCGTCCCTGTTTATCGTGTCTATGCAACTCCACTTGAAGGTATTTCTGCTATTCCTGAATCTGCCTTTACTGGCAGGCCAAACACGCTCTTTGCACTGGAAGTAGACGTTGAGGTGTTCGGGCGGAACTTTTTTCCGGCATACGAAAAAGGGGATAACTCGAATGTGGTGGCGACCGACAGCATGAAGAATTTCGTTCTGCGGCAGGCGTTGTCCTATGAGGGCGCGACGCTTGAAGGCTTCCTTGAATATCTGGGGCGCAACCTGCTGGCTGCCTATAGTCATATGGAGGCGCTTCGAGTGAGCGGGCGTGAACTTCCCTTTCATTATGTCCCTGTGCCGCATCAGGAGCGCTTTGAGCAAAGCGAAGTGCTGTTCAGCCGTGCTCATGGGGACTACGCGGTTGCCTCGCTCGATCTCGCACGGGATGAGCAGCAACATCCGACGCTCTCGAATCATCGCTGTGGGCAGGTCGGGCTAGAGCTGTTCAAGGTAACAGGAAGCTCGTTTACCCGCTTTTATCGCGATGAGTATACGACTCTGCCCGAGCGCGAGGATCGGCCCCTGTTCATCTACCTTGACGTATTCTGGAAGTATGGCGAGGTCGCTGATATGCTGGCAGCCGACCATCAGCGCTATGTGCCAGCCGAGCAGGTGCGCGATCTGCTACAAACCGTGTTCCATGAGTTTGTCAGCGAGTCGATTCAACATCTTGTATACGAGATGGGCAAGCGCTTGCTGGATCGCTTCCCGCAGCTCGCCGAGGTCTCTTTTGAGGCGCAGAACCGCACCCGCGATCCGATGGCCGTGTCAAGCGTGGACGAGAGGGTGAAGGTCTACAGCGACCCGTTCCCGGCCTATGGCCTGATTAAGCTGACGTTGAGCCGCTGACAAGGGAGGTGCAGATGACCGGTTTCCTGACCACGCATGTGCTGGATACCATGCATGGCATCCCGGCGGAAAATATGCAGATCGAGCTCTGGCGGCTTGGTGAGACACGGCACCTGCTGAAAACGGTCTACACCGGCGCTGATGGCCGAACCGTGCAGCCGTTGCTTCAGGGTGAGGAGTTTCGCCAGGGCCGCTATGAGCTGACGTTCGCCGTGTGGGCCTATTTCGCTGCACTGCAGGTTGAATTGCCCGATCCACCATTTCTGGATATTGTGCCCATTCGCTTTGGGATTGCCGATGCAACGGCTCACTACCATATTCCATTGTTAGTGTCACCGTGGGCCTATTCCACCTATCGCGGGAGTTAAACTATGTCCGCAACGACAGTGATGGAACGCTGCGACATCCTGGGCCGCTTGAGCGAAGAGCCCGGGATGCTCACGCGGCCAAGCCTCAGCCCGTCAATGCAGCAGGTCAATAGCCTGGTTGCGGGCTGGATGCGTGAGGCAGGCATGAGCGTACAGCAGGATGCAATAGGAAATATTTTCGGGCGTTATGAGGGACAGCAAGCGGGCATGCAAACGCTGGTGCTCGGCTCGCACCTCGATTCGGTGCGCAATGCCGGGCGCTATGATGGTCCGCTCGGGGTGCTGGTGGCGCTCTCCTGTGTGGAGCGTCTCTACAGGCGGGGCGAGCGGCTTCCCTTCGCGCTTGAAGTGGTCGGGTTTACTGATGAGGAGGGCCTGCGTTTTCAGCATGCGTATCTTGGAAGCAAGAGTGCAACCGGTATGCTGGCTCCCGATGCGCTGCTGCTGACCGATGCAACTGGCACAACGCTCGCCGAGGCGATTCGCGGGTATGGCGGCATTCCTGAGGCGCTTAAGCAGCCTCGCTGGCGTCGCGAAGACCTGCTTGGCTACTGCGAGGTGCATATTGAGCAGGGACCGGTTCTGGAGGCGCAGCAGGTGCCTATCGGCGTCGTGACGGCCATTGCCGGACAGAGCCGCCTGAATGTTCGCTGCATCGGGCTTGCCGGGCATGCTGGCACGGTGCCGATGTCGCTCCGGCGGGATGCGCTCTGTGCGGCGGCGGAGTGCCTGCTACTGATAGAGAAGGAAGCGTGCGAGTACCCGGGATTGGTCGCCACGGTTGGTCAGGCAAGCGTCCTGCCGGGCGCAAGTAACGTTATTCCCGGAGAAGTGCGCTTCAGTATCGATATACGTCATCAGGATGATACTACCCGTGCGCGGGCGCTCTCCCGCGTGCTGGAACAGATACGGGCAAGCTGCCAGCGACGCGGCATCACGGTGCAATGGGAGGTGCTGCAAGAGAGCAAGGCAGTCCACTGTCAGCCGCGTCTGCGCCGTCTACTGGAACGGGCGGTAGAAGCTAGCGGCTACCCGCTCATGACGCTCCCGAGCGGGGCCGGCCATGATGCCGTTGTCATGGCAGAATTGACCGATATTGCGATGCTCTTTGTGCGCTGTCGCGGCGGGATCAGTCATCATCCCGATGAGGCAGTAGCGGTAGAAGATGTAGCGATCGCGCTCGATACACTGGAGCGCTTTGTCCTTCTACTGGCTCAGGAGGCGGCTGTATGAGTACCTATGATCTGCTTGTGCGCAATGGTACCCTGGCAAGCGGTGAAACAATCGACCTGGCAGTGTCTGCCGGAACCATCGTTGCGCTTGGTCGAGAGCTGACGGGCTCAGCACAGGAGGAGATCGACGCGAGCGGGCTCTATCTCTTTCCTGGCGGCATCGATGCGCATGTGCATATCAACGAGCCCGGGCGCACGCACTGGGAGGGCTTCGCCACCGGATCGCGAGCCCTGGCTGCGGGCGGCATGACGGCCTTTTTCGATATGCCGTTGAACTCCACCCCGCCGACGCGTGACGCTGCTGCCTTTCGACAAAAGCTTGAGGCCGCTCAGCAGGCGTCTTTGCTGGATTTTGCCTTCTGGGGAGCGCTGCAACCGGATAACCTGGAACAGCTTGACGAGCTGGTTGAGTGTGGTGTGATCGGTTTCAAGGCGTTTATGAGCGAGAGCGGCACTGACGATTTTCAGTCAGTTGATGATCTGACGCTGTACGAGGGGATGCAGCGCATCGCGAAGCTTGGAAGCTTGCTTGCGGTTCATGCCGAGAACCTCACTCTGACGCGGGCGCTTGCACAGCGGGCTCGGGCGCAGGGAAAGACCGATATTCGAGCATATTTAGAATCGCGTCCGATCATAGCGGAAGTTGAAGCCATTCAACGGGCAATCCTGTTTGCAGATGAAACCGGCTGTCCTCTCCATATCGTGCATGTCAGTTGTGGGGCTGGTGTTCGACTGGTAATCGAAGCACGGGCACGTGGGGTCGATGTAAGCTGTGAGACCTGCCCGCACTATCTGGTGCTTACAGAAGAGGATGTTGAGCAGCTCGGGGCGGTTGCGAAGTGCGCGCCGCCGCTGAGGCCGCTTGAGGAGCAGGAAGCGCTCTGGGACTATGTGCGCCGGGGTGAGATCGCGTTTGTGGCTTCGGATCACTCGCCTGCACCTCGGGAACTCAAGGAGCACGAGGACTTTTTCGCGGCCTGGGGCGGCATTTCGGGCGCACAGTCGACGCTTCCGCTCTTGTTGACCGAGGGCTACGCGGCGCGTCGGCTTCCCTTGCCGCTGCTTGTTGAGCTGATCTCGGCACGCGTGGCCCGACGTTTTCGCCTCTGGCCACAGAAGGGAAGCCTTACGGTGGGGAGCGACGCGGATTTCGTGCTTGTCAGGCTGGAAAAGCGCTATACGCTGCAACAGGATGGTCTCTTTTACCGGCATCAGCATAGCCCCTATATCGGGCGGGAGATGCAGGGAGTGATAGAACGAACCGTTGTGCGCGGGCAGACCGTCTACCTGGAAGGTTGGCATGCTGAAAGGCCGTATGGACGGTTGCTGCGTCCGGGAGCGAAGGTGTAAGAGCGCTTGAGAGGAGACTTCATTATGTTCTGGGAAACGATTGTTCGCCCGACAACGCTTGCGGAGGCGCTGGAGCAACTGGCGCGATATGGGGATACGGCCCGGGTGGTTGCGGGTGGGACTGATGTGCTGGTTGAGCTTCAGCGCGGGGTCAAGCCGACGCGGACCTTGATTGATATTACGGGGCTTGCGGAGCTGCGTTATCTGCGTGAGGAGCAGGGCGTGTTTGCCTTTGGTGCCCTGACGACGCATAACGATATCGTGATGTCGGCTGCTTGCCGCGAACGGCTGCTGCCGCTGGCTCAGGCATGTTGGGAGGTCGGCGCACCGCAGATTCGCAATCGGGCAACGCTGGCGGGCAACCTGATTACCGCGTCGCCTGCGAACGATAGCATTGCCCCCCTGATGGCGCTTGGGGCCGAGGTTGTGCTGTGTAGCAAGGAGGGTGAACGTGTCGTCGCGCTTGATGACTTCTATGCCGGCTTCAGGCGTACCGTGCTGCGGCCCGGGGAGCTGCTTCGTGAGATTCGGGTTCCTGCGTTGCGCGAGCAGCAGCGGGGCCTCTTCCTCAAGCTTGGCCTGCGGGGCGCGCAGGCGATCTCGGTGATCGATGTCGCGTTCGTCCTGACGTTTGACGGTCCGCGTGTCAGTCAGGCGCGGATCACGCTTGGCTGCCTGGCTCCGACGGTGGTGCATGCTCGCTCGGTTGAGACCTATCTTCAGGGCAAGGAGCTAGACGCGGAAACCTGTCAGGAGGCGGGCCGAATCGCCAGGCAGGATGTAACGCCGATCGGCGATGTGCGAGCCTCGGCGGAGTATCGCTATGAGACATTGCAGCACTATATTGAGCAGGGCCTGCGTCGCATTGCCGCGAACGATGTGCGAGATCAGCGGATGGATGCGCCTGTAGCGCTGGATACCGGCAAGCAAGCAGAGGCCAAACCATTCACGGGAACCATCGAGACGACGGTGAACGGGAAGCCTTGCCGCCTGGTTGGTGCGGAGCGCAAGACGCTGCTCAACGCGCTGCGTGAGGATGCGGGGCTGACCGGCACGAAGGAGGGCTGCGCTGAGGGTGAGTGTGGGGCCTGTACGGTCTGGCTGAACGGGCAGGCGGTGATGTCGTGCCTGGTGCCTGCTGCACAGGCTCACGGTGCCGAAGTAACCACGATCGAGGGACTGGCCGACGGCGACACCCTGCACCCCTTGCAGCAAGCGTTCGTCGATTGTGCGGCGGTCCAGTGCGGCTTCTGTATCCCGGGTATGCTGATGGCCGGTGCCAAGCTGCTTGACGAGTGTCCGCACCCCGATCTCGACCAGGTGCGTGTGGCGCTGAGTGGCAACATTTGCCGCTGTACAGGATATAGTAAGATTCTTGATGCAGTACAGGCTGCTGTGCAGAGCGATCTGACAGCCGGGAAGGCAGGGAAATCATGAGAAGAAGTATTATCGGTGAGCCTCTGAAGCGACCCGACGCGATCGGCAAAGTCACGGGTGCAACGCGGTATCCGGCAGATCTCATCAAGCCCGGCATGCTGCATATGCAGGTGGTGTATGCTCATCGTCCACATGCGCGTATCCTTGCGCTTGAGACTGAAGCGGCTCTACAGGCTCCCGGAGTGGTGGCTGTGCTGACCGCTGCCGACGTTCCCTATAACGCCTTTGGTCTGGGGGTGGACGATCAGCCAGTGCTGTGCGAGGACGTGGTGCGCTTTGAGGGCGATAAGGTGGCGCTGGTTGTCGCTGAAAGCAAAGAGGCGGCGATAGCGGGCGCGAAGCAGGTTGTAGTGCGGTACGAGGATCTACCAGCGGTCTGTGATGCCCGGGCCGCGCTGGCTCCCGATGCGCCGCTTGTGCATGAAAAACCAGGTACGAACATTCTGAAGCATGTGCCTATTCGCAAGGGCGATATCCGCGCCGGGTTTGCGCAGGCCGATCTGACGCTTGAAGATACCTTTGAAACAGGCTGGCAGGAGCACGCCTACTTGCAGCCCGAGGCCGGTATAGCATATATCGATGAGCAGAATCGCGTTATTATCGAAACGGCGGGCCAGTGGCTGCACGAGGATCGCCGGCAGATTGCAAAAATACTCAAACTCCCTGAGGACCAGGTCATCATTCGCTATGCTGCGGTCGGTGGCGCGTTTGGTGGCCGTGAAGACCTCTCCCTTCAGCACTTGCTTGCTCTGGCTGCCTGGAAATTGCGGCGTCCGGTCGCGATGCAGTGGAGCCGAGAAGAGTCGATCATTGCGCACCACAAGCGGCATCCGATGACCATTCACTGTCGTTGGGGTGTGACGAAGGGTGGGCGGATTGTGGCGGTGGAAGCCGAAGTGCTGGCTGACGGCGGGGCCTATGCCTCCACCAGCGAGGAGGTGCTGAAGGTCGCGGCGCTCTTCGCAAGCGGCTGCTATGAGGTTCCACATATCAAGGTCGACGCCTACGCACTCTATACAAATAATGTACCGAGTGGTGCATTTCGCGGCTTTGGGGCACCGCAGGCTCACTTTGCGACCGAGATCATGGTAACGCGTCTTGCTCACAAGCTTGGTATGGATCCGGTTGAGCTGCGCCGTCAGAACATCTACCGTGAGGGCAGCATTGAGCCGACACAGAACCAGTTGCCACCTGGCGTCAGTGCGCTTCCCGTGCTTGAGCGCTGCCTTGAGGAGATGCGTACATGGGGTGAGCTTCAGCAGCCGTCCGAGCCGTACTTGCGCCGGGGACGCGGGATCGCCAGCGGGATTAAGAATTTGGGCTACTCGTTCGGGTATCCAGAGCAGGCAACCGCGACCGTGACGGTGTTTGGCGAGGCCGAGCTAGAGCGGGCCGAAGTGCGGATCGGTGCGACCGATGTCGGGCAGGGGGCGCATCTGGCACTCCGTCAGATTGCGGCGGAGGCGCTTGGCTTGCCGCTTGAGAAGATATCGCTGATCTGTGAGGACAGCAGCATAACGCCGAACGCGGGCAGTACCTCGGCCTCACGTATGACGCTGATGGGTGGGCGTGCGGTGCGTGATGCGGCTCTGGCGGCGCGTGAGAAGTGGAGTTATACCGATGACGAGAGGGCCGAGGCCACGTTCCAGTTTCGGCCGCCCGCGACGACGGCAATGGAGGCGGGAAGCGGTCGCGCTACCCCGAACTATTGCTATGGCTACGCGGCGCAGGCGGTCGAGGTGGAGGTGAACACGCTGACCGGTCAGGTGCGGGTGATGCGGGTGATTAGCGTGCATGATGTAGGAAAAGCGATCAATATGCAGCAGGTGACGGGACAGATTGAGGGGTGTCTTGCGCAAGCAGTCGGCTATGCGCTGCTGGAGCATTTCCAGGTGCGTGAGGGCCATGTCCTGACCCCTTACCTGAGCACCTATCTGCTCCCCACGGCCCTTGATATGCCGCATGATATTCGACCGGTCGTGCTGGAACTTGCCGATCCCAACGGCCCGTATGGTGCGCGTGGTGTCGCCGAAATGCCGCTTGTGCCGTTTGCGCCTGCGGTGGCGATTGCGATTCATGATGCGGTAGGGGTCTGGCTGAAGCAACTGCCGATGGTCCCGGAGCGTGTGCTTGCGGCGCTTCGGAAGCGGTCCGAGTTAGAACAACAGCAAGCGACGATAGCCGCCCAATAAAGCAAAAGGAAAAAAGCATACAGGAGGTATGAATGCAGTTATTACGTATCACGGTTGGTTCGCTCTCGTTTCTGGCCCGGATGGAGGAGGAGGACGCACCCCGAACCTGCGAGGCGTTCAAGCGCTGGCTCCCGTTCCGTAACAGGCTGGTACAGGCTCGTTGGAGTGGGGAGGCGGCATGGATCCCGCTTGGTGAGCTCGATACGGGGCTGAGCTTTGAGAACCATACAAGTCATCCGGCTCCTGGACAGCTCTTACTCTATCCCGGGGGGTTCAGCGAGACCGAGCTGCTATTTCCGTACGGGAATACCTGTTTTGCCAGTAAAGTCGGTCAACTGGCGGGAAATCACTTTCTGACTATTGTTGAGGGTATGGAGAACATAAAAGAGGTTGGTCGTCTGGTACTCTGGGAAGGAGCCCAGGACATCGTATTCGAGAGAGGCTAGGATGCGAGCGCTTCGGGATGCCGCCTGATTCCCTGTGCGATCTGGCTCCCGAAGCCACCGCAACGCACCGTTAGCAATTGAAATCTGGAGGGTTTTTTATGGCAAATGTCACCGTTGACGCGCAGAAACAGACAAAGGCCGTTCACCCTGTTGATGAAGTGTTACCACTGGGACAACTCCTGGTCTATGGTTTTCAACACGTTCTGGTCATGTATGCCGGTGCTGTTGCGGTTCCGCTGCTGGTCGGGGCTGCTCTCAGGCTGAGTCAGGAGCAGATCGTCTACCTGATTAATGCTGATCTCTTCACATCCGGTATTGCGACTCTCATTCAGGTTCTTGGTCTGGGCAAGCTGCCCATCGGCTCAAAAATGCCAATCATCCAGGGGTGTACCTTTACCGCCGTCACGCCCATGATTTTGATTGGTAATACGCACGACTTGACGACGATCTATGGTTCAGTGATTGTCTCGGGCCTGATTGTCTTCCTGATAAGCCCGTATTTCAGTCGAATTACGCGTTTTTTCCCGCCCGTGGTGACGGGGACGATCATTACCACGATCGGTCTGACGCTGCTTCCTGCGGCGATTGGTTGGGCCGGTGGAGGGCAGGCGCTCTCGGACCCGGCATTTGGCAATATCGGGATTGTCCTGTTCTCGTTCGCCGTCCTGGTGTTTATTCTGCTGATTTACCGCTTTTTCCGTGGTTTCATCAGTAATATCGCCGTGCTGCTCGGGATCGTCATTGGCACCCTGGTTGCTATTCCGCTTGGCCTGACCAACTTTGCCGAGGTGACAAGGGCCGACTGGTTCGGCATTACGACGCCATTCCGCTATGGTTTGCCGACGTTTGACCTGGCTTCGATTGCGGCGATGACGCTGGTGATGCTGGTCACGATGGCTGAGACGACGGGCGACATGATCGCGGTTGGTGATATCGTCGGGAAGCGCGTGTCACGCCGTGTGCTGGCAAGCGGCCTGCGTGCGGACGGCCTCTCGACGATGATTGGCGGTGTGCTGAACTCGTTCCCATATACCGCGTTCGCTGAAAATGTGGGCCTGGTGAGCCTGACCAACGTCAAGAGCCGCTTCGTGGTGGCGACGACCGGTGTGATGCTGCTTGTTCTGGGGCTGTTTCCCAAGCTTGGCGCGGTTGTCGCAGCGATTCCGGCGCCAGTACTTGGCGGAGCCGGGATTGTGCTGTTCGGCACGGTGGCGGCAGTCGGTATCAAGTCGCTTGCGAAGGTCGATTTTAGCAACCATGCGAACGTGATGATTGTTGCTGTGAGCCTGGGTGTCGGGATGATCCCTGTGGGAGCGCCGACCTTCTATCACCAGTTGCCTGATTGGTTGCAGATCATCACAAATAGTGGAATCACTGCCGGCTGTGTGGCTGCTATCGTGCTCAACATTTACTTTCACGGGTTCAAGGGTGGCGGCCACAAAGATGAAATCATGGAGCATGAGGAGCACGAACTGCAACCTGTCCTGGCGACCGAGGGGCCCCGACTGGATGAGTTTGCATCCGAGGCACCTGCGCCGAAGCGGGAAGAAAAGGGTATACCGGATAAAGAGGACTAGAAGGGATTCAATAGCTTTATGGTACAGTTCGACGTGAACATCTCGATCCTGTTGAAAGAGGTTCCATTCCTTGAGCGCTTTCGGCGTGCGGCTGAGCTTGGATTTGGCGCGGTTGAACTCTGGTGGCCAGGTGACGAGCAGGCTGACGCGGTTGTGAGGCAGGTGCGTGAGCACGGCTTGCAGGTTGCCCTGATGAACTTTGATGCGGGCGATATGGCGGCGGGCGAGCGCGGCTTTCTCAACGATCCGGCGCAACAGGAGCGCTTTCGAGAGCACGTGCCGCGCGCTCTGGACCTGGCGCGAGCGCTTGGTTGTCCGCGGCTGAACGCGCTGGTCGGAAACAGGCTTGCAGGCGTAGGTGAGGAAGAGCAGCGAACCCTGGTCTATGAGAATCTGGTCTGGGCGGCTGATCGGGCAGCCCGGGCGGGCGTAGAGATCGTGGTGGAGTCGCTGAACAGCTTCGAGAACCCGCGCTACCCGCTGACAACCACGGCTGATGTGCTTGACCTGCTCGATAGGGTAAATCGGCCCAACGTGCGGTATCAGTATGATATCTACCATATGCAGCGTATGGAGGGGAACATTCTTGCCACCCTGCGCAAGCATCTGGCGCGGATCGGTCATATTCAGGTGGCGGATTCGCCTGGCCGTCACGAACCCGGAACCGGTGAGCTGCATTATCGACACATCCTGGAAGAGCTTGAGAGGCTTGATTACCGTCTGTTTGTCGGCCTGGAATACAACCCACGAACCACATCGGAAGAAAGCTTTGCCTGGCTGCCTGCTGAAAAGAAAGGCTCAAATTCCGTCTCTCGCCTCCGTCTGTTGTAGCGTCAAGGGGCTTCCCGGGCCTGGGGAGCCCCATTTCTTTGTCTTGCCCTGCTACTCTATAATACAAGAAAAAGGAGAGATATCGGAAAATGGAGCAGCATACTGTATTTGGGTTAGCGCGGAGGGATGGTTCCTTTCTCCTGGTGCGACATCGAGGGGACGAGCGGCTTTCCTGGTGGTTGCCGGGTGGCGTCGTTGAGCCCGGGGAGCCTTTGCAGGAGGCGCTACGGCGCGAGTTGCTGGAAGAGACGGGGCTGCAATTGGTGGGAACACCTGAGCTGGCTTTTGTGGTGCAGCTTGTGCGTGAAACTGAGCAGGGGTCAGTTCATGCCGGCTTTGCCTTCCACTTCGCCTGTGCTCTCTGCGGACGGACCCAGTCACGGGACCCGGATGGGCCGGTGATCAGGGCTGAGTGGGTCACCGAGAGTGAGGTTGTACGCCTGCTCGAGGTGCACTCATGGTATGATTGCAGGCCGTTAGCTGATTGGCTCGCGGGAAAAGGGAGAACCGTCTACTTCCAGTGCATCGAGTAATAATGGAGTGTAGCCACTGAGCTTTCTTCTTATACATGAGATGAGGAGAGGTCTTGTGCTCTACCAGTAAAATAAAAAGAGATGGAGGGCTTGCTGAAAACGGATATGCTCTTCAATGAATGGCCTGTGGTAGTGACTCGTTTCTTTGCTTCGATGCCGCTTGCAGAGAGGAAGTGGAGCGATGTCGTGCAAGGAGCGAATAATTGCGCATATAGAGGAGCGCAAGATTCCATATAAAATCGTGGAGCATCCATGTGCGTACAGTGCCCATGCACTTGCGCAGTGTAAGCAACTGCCTGAACAGCGGGTTGCGAAAGTGGTACTTGCCTATGTTGATGAAAAGCTGGTGATGCTGGTGCTTCCGGGGTCGCAGAAAGTGGATCTGGAGCGGCTTCGGGAGGCGTTCCGTGCATCGCTGGTGCAGCTTGCCCGTGAGCATGAGTTTGCAGAGCTGTTCCCGGACTGCGAGCTTGGAGCGATGCCGCCTCTCGGGAACCTCTACAACATTCCAGTATATGTTGATATGCGTCTCCAGGAAGAAGAAGAGATTATCTTTCCCGCTGGATCACATCACGAGGCGATCCAGATAAAGTACGAGGATTTTGAGCGTCTGGCTCATCCGATTAAGTTGGACTGTGCGCGTTCTGCTGTTTATGCCGGATAGAATGTGCTCGGCATGGAAGCAAGAAACGAAAAACTACCTGTGCCTTCTCTTATATATCGACCTCGCCCCAGACAGTCAGAAAGAACGTGATGCCGCAAAACGTCTCTGATTGCATCTCTATGAGAACCTGTTCATATAGCTTCGCAAGCGCTTTACCGCTGATAAGTCCTTGTTCAAGCAGGGCTGGTTGTACGAGCTGGAAGAAGGCTACGCAATCGAGATACATACCCTGATGTCCCTCTTCTCCTGCGGAAAAATTCCACACAAAGGGTCGCTCTTGAATAGAACGACAGTGTATATTTTGTAGAAAGCGCTTCAGCATTGGTGTAATC
>Ga0164243_10005609_pt1 | contig 19143 bp, 14 predicted proteins | sample OricompcompostOP_FD_108781 | JGI IMG/M metagenome (GOLD analysis project Ga0164243, IMG submission 108781) | Organic Plus compost microbial communities from Emeryville, California, USA - Original compost - Organic plus compost (OP) | ecosystem: Engineered > Solid waste > Mixed feedstock >... | reverse complement strand
TCCGAAGGGCGAGATCATCCCGCGGCCGATCAAGTCGAACTTCCGCGAGGGTCTCTCCGTGCTCGAGTACTTCATCTCGACCCACGGCGCCCGTAAGGGTCTGGCCGACACCGCGTTGCGTACGGCGGATTCGGGCTACCTGACCCGTCGTCTGGTCGACGTGTCGCAGGACGTCATCATTCGTGAGGACGACTGCGGTACCGAGCGTGGTCTGCCGAAGGTCATCGGCCGCGTGGACGCCGACGGCACCGTCGTCAAGGACGAGAACGCCGAGACCGCGGCGTACGCCCGGACTGCGGCGGAGGACATCCTTCACCCGGAGAGCGGCGAGGTCCTGGCCGTTGCCGGCGAGGACCTCGGCGACGTCAAGATCAACGAGCTCGTCGCCGCTGGCATCACCGAGGTCAAGGTTCGCTCCGTGCTCACCTGTGAGGCTCGGACCGGCACCTGCGCCAAGTGCTACGGCCGTTCGCTGGCCACCGGCAAGCTCGTCGACATCGGTGAGGCGGTCGGCATCATCGCCGCTCAGTCGATCGGCGAGCCTGGCACCCAGTTGACGATGCGCACCTTCCACACTGGTGGTGTGGCTTCGGCCGACGACATCACGCAGGGTCTGCCGCGCGTCGTCGAGCTTTTCGAGGCGCGTACGCCGAAGGGCGTCACGCCGATCTCGGAGGTCGCCGGCCGGATCGAGATCGAGGAGACCGACAAGGCCCGTAAGGTCCTGGTCACCCCGGACGACGGCTCGGAGGTCAAGGAGTACGTCGTGTCTCGCCGCTCCCGGCTGCGCGTGGGCGACGGCGACCACATCGAGGTCGGTCAGCCGCTGACGGTCGGTACCCCGGACCCGAAGGAGGTCCTGCGCATCCTCGGTGTCCGGCGTACCCAGCAGCACCTGGTGGACGAGGTCCAGGCGGTGTACCGGTCGCAGGGTGTGTCCATCCACGACAAGCACATCGAGATCATCGTGCGGCAGATGCTGCGCCGGATCACCGTGCTCGACTCGGGTGACACCAACATCCTGCCGGCCGAGCTGGTCGACCGGACCGACTTCGAGGCGGAAAACCGCCGCGTCGTCTCCGAGGGCGGCCGCCCGGCGTCGGGTCGTCCCGAGCTCATGGGCATCACCAAGGCCTCGCTGGCCACCGAGTCCTGGCTGTCGGCGGCCTCCTTCCAGGAGACCACCCGCGTCCTCACCGACGCGGCGATCAACGGCCGTTCGGACTCGCTGCGCGGTCTGAAGGAGAACGTCATCATCGGCAAGCTGATCCCGGCGGGTACCGGCCTCGAGCGGTACCGCAACATCCGGGTGGAGCCCACCGAGGAGGCTCGTGCCGCTGCCTACAGCGTCACCGGGTACGACTCCTACGACTACGAGTTCGGGGGCGGCCAGGCCGTTGCCCTCGATGACTTCGACTTCGGTTCCTACCAGAACTGAGCACGAAGCGCCCTCGCTTTGGGTAAGAGCCAGAGCGAACAAGAGAACGCCCGCCCGGGCCCCCCGGGCGGGCGTTCTCGCGTCCAGCGCCGACTCGGCGGTGGCAGCAACTTTGGTCGGGCTACCTGCATCTAGTGGGTGTGGGGCGAAATCGCCTCACCTGACGAAAGGGGAGCGAACCCATGAGGTACGCACGAACGGCCGCTGCCGCGGCAGTACTCGGCACGCTCGGTGCCGGTCTCGTCGGCGTTTCGGCCGCGCACGCGAGCGGTACGCCGACCTGCACCAACGCCGATCTGAAGGCGAGCTACAAGTACAGCGACTCCGGGGCGAGCCACCACTACGGCTGGCTGGTCCTCAAGAACGTCTCGGGGCACTCCTGCAAGACCGGCGGCTTCGGCGGGCTGTCGTACGTCGGCAAGGGCAACGGCACCCAGATCGGCGCCGCGGCCGACCGGACCGGGAAGTCGTATGCGCTGGTCGTCAAGAAGGGCCAGCGGATCCGGAGCCTGATCGATGAGCGGGATGCCGGCATCTACGACAAGAAGAAGTGCAAGCCCACCCACGTGGATGGCTTCCGGGTCTATGTGCCGAACGCGACCAAGTCGCAGTACGTCGTCCACCCCACGACCGGGTGCGCGAACGCGAAGGTGCATCTGCTCTCGCACCGGTCCTACCGGCACCCATAGGCATCGGAGGCGCCGGCCTTCCCGGTAGCCTTCGGGCATGACCGCCGCGCTGCCGACCTCGACCGAGGTCCTCGTCGTCGGGGCCGGCCCGGCGGGGTCGGCTGCCGCCGCCTGGCTGGCGCGGTCGGGGGTCGACGTACTCCTGGTGGACGCCGCCACCTTTCCGCGCGACAAGACCTGCGGCGACGGGCTGACGCCGCGAGCGGTGGCGGAGCTGATCGGGCTCGGCCTCGAGGACTGGCTGCGGGCGCACCCGGTCAACAAGGGTCTCCGTGCTCACGGATTCGGGCAGACCCTGCATCTGCCGTGGCCGGGTGGCAACCTGCCTGACTGGGGGTCGGCAGTGCCGCGAACCGAACTCGACGACCATCTCCGCACCACCGCGATCAAGAGCGGTGCCACCGCCGTCGACGGGCTGCGCGCCCTGAGCGTCCGGATGGACGGCGACCGGGTCTCGCACGTCATCTTCCGATCTCCGACTCCTGCGACGGACTCGAGACAGCAGGCCCGCGGCAGTGTCGAGATCGCCTGCCGGTCGCTGGTGGTTGCCGACGGAGTCAGGTCACCACTCGGCAAGGCGCTGGGCAGGGAGTGGCATCGAGACACGGTCTACGGCGTGGCGGGCCGGTCGTACGCCGCCTCCGACCGTGCCGACGACGAGTGGATCTCCAGCCATCTGGAGCTGCGTGACGCCTCCACCGGGTCGGGACGGCGTGGCGAGGCCCTGCCGGGCTACGGCTGGATCTTCCCGCTCGGTACCGAGGTGAACCTCGGGGCCGGGATGCTGGCCACCTCGAAACGACCCGCGTCGATGGCAATCAAGCCGTTGATGCGGCAGTACGCCGAGCAGTGTCGTGCCGAGTTCGCGTTGCGCGGCGAGTTGCGCGCGGCGGCGTCGGCACTACTGCCGATGGGCGGCGCGGTCTCGGGCGTCGCCGGAGCCAACTGGGCACTCGTTGGTGACGCCGCGGCCTGCGTCAACCCGCTCAACGGCGAAGGCATCGACTACGGCCTGGAGGGCGGTCGTCTGGTCGCCGGGGTGATCGCCGCTGGCGAGTCGCTCGGTGTGGCCTGGCCCGCCGTGCTCCGCGAGCACTACGGCGAGGCCTTCTCGGTCGCCCGTCGCCTCGCCGGCATCGCCACCCTGCCGCGGCTGGTGACCGCGCTCGGCCCCGGCGGGATGCGGTCGGACCGGCTGATGTTGCTTGCGCTGCGCTGGATGGGCAATTTGGTGACCGACGACGACCGCGACCGCGCCGCCCGGTTGTGGCGCTGGGCGGGGCGTCGCTCGATCGCCCTCGACCATCGCCCGCCGTTCAGCTGATGGCGGCCCGTCAGCCTGGTCGCAACCACGGCCGCGGCCCGCGCCGGCGTCGGCTGCCGCAGGTGCAGCGGGTGGGCGCGTACGCCGTGATCCTGCGCGATCCCGGTGACGCGGACGGCGCCCAGATCCTGCTGAGCAGACTCTCCGAGAGTGTCACCCGCCAGACCCTCTGGACACTCCCGGGTGGGGGCCTCGATCACGGCGAGGATCCGCGGGCCGCGGTCGTGCGTGAGGTCTATGAGGAGACCGGGCTGCCGGTCGAGGTGGGGGAGACCGCCTGGGTCTTCTCCGTCCACCAGGCGCGCGCCTGGCGGTTCGGTCGGCGGGTCGACTCGCATGCCCTCCGGATCGTGTACGACGGCTGGGTGCCGCCTGATGCCCCGGCCCCGCACACGGTCGAGGTCGGCGGCTCCACCGCGGAGGCGGCATGGGTCAGCGTGGCTGAGGTCCGCTCGGGCACGGTGCCGGTCGTCTCGCTCGTCTTGGAGGCGCTCGATGCGCACCGGCCGCCGCGACTGCAGCGGGTGGCGGCATACGCGTTGATCGTGCGGTCGTCGCCGGACTCGGCCGCCGGCCGCTCCGAGGAAGTGCTCCTCACCCGCGTCTCCGCCCGCGGCTTCCACTCCGGCTCGTGGACGCTGCCCGGCGGCGGAATCGACTTCGCCGAGAGCCCACGGGCCGCGCTGGTCCGCGAGGTGCGTGAGGAGTGCGGCGTCGACTGCGTGGTCGGGGAGGTGCTCGACGTCGATGACGTGTCGGTCACGGGGACCGCGCCGAGTGGTCGCCACGAGGAGTTCCACGGGGTCCACCTCATCTTCGCCGCGACCGTCGACGACAACGCAGAGCCGCGGGTCGTAGAGGTCGACGGCACCACCGACGCGGTCGCCTGGATCCCAGTGGCGGAAGTGGAGTCGGGGGAGGTGCCGGCCCTCGACGTCGTCCTCACCGCACTCCGGGCGCGACAGCGGGACTGACCCGTCCATGGCGGACCGCCCATGCACGGCGCGCCGAGCGGCGATGGGACACTAGAGCCCGTGACCCTCACCGCCCGCCCTGCCGCCGACGCCGCTGATCACACCGGGCTCGCCGTGGAGTTGCGCCGACGCGGGATCTCCGGGGTCGACGACTCCACGCTGGCGCGTGCGCTCTACTCGGCCGACGCGAGCCTCTACCGGGTGGTTCCGCAGGTGGTGGTGCGACCACAGCACATCGACGAGCTCCGTGCCGTTCACGAGGTCTCTCGTGAACTGCGGGCGCCGGTGACGATGCGCGGGGCCGGCACCTCGATCGCCGGGAACGCCGTCGGTCCGGGCATCGTGGTCGACACCCGCGACCTGCGGCGGATCGTCAGGATCGACGCCGACGCCCGTACGGCGACCGTCGAGCCGGGCGTGGTCCATGCTGATCTGCAGCGGGCCGCGGCGCCGTACGGCCTGCGGTTCGGTCCGGACCCATCCACCCATACCCGCTGCACCATCGGCGGGATGATCGGCAACAACGCCTGCGGCTCCCGGGCGCTCGGCTATGGGCGGACGGTCGACAACGTCGAGGCGATGACGGTGCTCTTCGGCAACGGCGAGGTCGGGACGTACGCCGCGGGCGAGGTCACCGGCGCGACTGCGGCGGCGCTGCTGGGTCTCGCCGGAGGCAACCTGGCCCATATCCGGACCGAGTTCGGACGCTTCGGGCGGCAGGTGAGCGGCTACAGCCTCGAGCACCTGCTGCCGGAGAAGGGCGGCCGGCTCGACCGCTTCCTGGTCGGTACGGAGGGCACCCTGGGCACCGTCTTGGAGGCCACCGTACGGCTGGTGGCCGACGAGCCCGGCCGGTTGTTGTTGGTCTGCGGCTATCCGACGATGGCCGAGGCGGCCGACGCCGTACCCGCACTGCTGGCGGCGGCGCCCGGGCGGCTGATCGCGTGTGAGGGCATGGATGCGCGGATCGTCGAGTTGGTGCACGCCCAGGGAAAGTCGGTACCGCAATTGCCGAGGGGCGCGGGCTGGCTGTTCGTGGAGGTGGCTGGTCAGGACGCCCGCGAGGTGACCGATCGGCTGGCGGCCGTCTCGGACGCGCTCGACACCCGACTGGTCACCGACACCGCCGAGGCGGCCGCGCTCTGGCGGATCCGCGAGGACGGCGCCGGCCTGGCAGGGGTGAGCCTGCCGACCCCGGCCCACTCCGGCTGGGAGGACGCCGCCGTACCACCGGAGCACCTGGGCGCCTGGCTGCGTGACTTCGAGGAGATCCTGGGCGCCCACGGCCTGCACGGCTACCCGTACGGGCACTTCGGTGATGGCTGCATCCACTGCCGTATCGACTTCCCCTTCGAGCCCGGGAGGCCGGAATCGGCGCAGGTCTTCCGTGACTTCATGACCGCCTGCGCCACGAAGCTCAAGGACTACGGCGGCACGCTGTCGGGTGAGCACGGCGACGGCCGGGTCCGGTCGGAACTGCTTCCGTTCATGTACGACGACACCTCGATCGCCCTCTTCGAGCAGGCCAAGGCGATCTGCGACCCCGACGACCTGCTCAACCCGGGCAACATCGTGCGTCCGGCCTCAATCACCGACGACCTGCGACCGGTGCGTCCGCGGGAGCGCCTGCAGCGGCCGGCGCTGCGAATGGTCCACGACGGCGGCGACCTGGGCGCGGCGGTTCATCGCTGCACCGGCGTGGGGAAGTGCGTGGCCCCCAAGACCGCCGGCGTGATGTGTCCCTCCTACCTCGCCACCCGGGACGAGAAGGACTCCACCCGCGGCCGCGCCCGGGTGCTGCAGGAGGCTCTCGACGGTGCGCTCGTCGGGGGCCTCGGCGACGAGGCGGTGGGCGAGGCGCTCGACCTGTGCCTGGCCTGCAAGGGCTGTGCCTCCGACTGCCCGACGGGCATCGACATGGCGACGTACAAGTCGGAGGCTCTCTACCAGACCTACGACGGGCCCCGCCAGAAGGGCGTACGCCGCAAGCGACGCCCCCGCTCCCACTACCTGCTCGGCCAGCTCCCGAAGTGGGCGCGGCTGGTCGCGCCGATGGCCGGTATGGCCAACGCGTCGATGAAGCTGGGGCCGGTGGCGAGGCTGGCCAAGAAGACCGCGGGCATCGACCAGCGGCGCTCCATCCCGACCTTCGCGAGGAGGACATTGAAGCGCTCCGCGCCGGCTGGGTCTCGCGCCAATACTGTCGAGGCGCCCGACGTCTGGGTATGGGCCGACTCCTTCACCGACCACTTCTTCCCGCGCTCCGGCCTGGCCGCGATCGCTTTCCTCGAGGCGCAGGGGCTGACCGTGCGGGTCATCAAGGACGACGCCTGCTGCGGGCTGACCTGGATCACCACCGGCCAGCTCGATCAGGCGCGGTCGATTATGGACCGCACCGTGAAGACGCTGGCGCCCTACGTCGCTAGTGGTGTCCCGGTGGTCGGCCTGGAGCCGTCGTGTCTGGCGACGCTGCGCAGTGACGCGATCGAGCTCACCGATGCTCCCGAGGCGAAGACGGTGGCGGAGGGCATGATGACCTTCGCGGAGGTGGTGACCCGTCTGGTCGGCGCGGGCAGGGTGTCGCTGCCCGATCTCACCGGTGTCGAGGTGGTCGCCCAGCCGCACTGCCATCAAAGCGCGATCCTCGGCTGGGTGGCCGACCAGAAGCTGCTCGAGCAGGCCGGGGCGAGTGTCACCAAGGTCGCCGGCTGCTGTGGGCTGGCGGGCAACTTCGGCGTCGAAGAAGGTCATTACGAGGTCTCGGTGGCGGTTGCGGAGACCCACCTGCTGCCGGCGGTGAGAGAGCATCCGGACGCCGTCGTACTCGCCGACGGGATGTCCTGTCGGGTCCAGCTCGACGATCTCGCCTCGGTGCCGACGATGCACCTCGCGGAGCTCTTCGCCTCGCGGATCTGAGGTCTCAGGGCCGCCAAGCGTCCACAAGGAACGCTAACGATCGGGTTCTGCACAGTGCCTCCTCGGCTGGTGGGGGCTGTCGGTGCCGCCCGCGAACCTTCCTTCCACGCCCATGAGGGGCAAGACTGGAAGGAGTCCGGATGTGTCACCACCCCCAGGAGCAGCCATGGTCAGGGAGACCGTCGAGCCGCCGCTTCGCTATGTCCCGATGTCGTGGGAGGAGTGGCTCGCGCTGCCCGAGAGCGCCCGCATCGAGTGGGTCGACGGGGTCGCGGTGATGGCGCCGCAACCAGTGCGTGGTCATCAGGACGTCGTCGACCGTCTCAAAGCGACCCTGGCCGCCGCGTTGCCGACGTTGGTCGTCGTGCGTGAGATCGGGGTCGGGGAGATGCGGCGCCGGGTGCGCATCCCGGACGTCTCCGTCGTCGAGCGGATGTCGGACGAGGAGTGGCTCGCACCGGTCACGCCGATCCTCGTCGTGGAGGTGCTCTCGCCCTCGACGCGCCGGGAGGACCTGCTCCGCAAGGCGCCGGAATACCTCGAGGCGGGGATCTCGCAGTTCTGGGTGGTGGACCGGCAGGCACGCACGATCGAGGTGCTCGGCCATGGTGGTGACCGCTGGGAGACGGTCGCAGTGGTGGACGACGCGCACCCGTCGGCCGAGGTGGCGCTCGGAGAGTGGGGCGGCGTCCCGCTCGATGTGCGCCTGGTGCTCGGCGATGCGGAGCACACCGGGGCGCCCTCCTAGAATCGAGGGGTGAATCCTCGCCATCGTCGCCTGATCATCCCGACGGCGCTGGTGGTCCTCCTGCTGATCGTCGTCATCGCGGCGGTGACGAAGTGAGGATGACACGGTGAGCGAGCCGCTGGTGCGTGTGCTCAACCGGATGCGCGGCCTGATCCTTGACCCCGATGTGCTGGTCCGGGCGGTCGCATCCGGCCGCCAGCGTGGCCGACAGCCGAGATGGCGACGCGTCGAGCTCCGTTACGTCGATCTCAAGGCCGGGCGCCACCTGCAGGTCACCGCCTACGACGCGACCCAGGCCCATATCTCCAACCATCTGGTCGGCCAGCCCGCGCGGGAGGCGCTCGATGAGCTCCTCGACGAGCCCTTCGGCAACTGGCATGTGGAGACCACCACCGAGCAGCACGCGGTCCGCGTCACCAAGAAGCTCGAGGCGCTCGTCCACACGACCGCGCGTCAACAGGAGGTGGCGGTCGAACGCGGCCACGACCAGCCGAAGGCGCGCCTCCTGCCCGAGGACGACGAGGTCTTCAAAGTCCTCGGCCTCACCGACAAGGACGGCCGGCTGAAGCCGAGCCGCCAGGCGAAGTTCCGTCAGGTCGAGGAGTTCCTGCGTCAGCTCGACGCCGCCATCGCCGACGCGTCGAGGTCCGGCAAGCTGCGCCGGCCCACTAAGGCTCGGCCCTTGCGGATCGTCGATCTCGGCTGCGGCAACGGCTACCTCACCTTCGCGGCCCAGCGTTTCCTGGCCGAGGTGCGAGGGATGCCGGTCGTCGTCACCGGCGTCGACGTGAAGGAGCAGTCCCGCGACCACAACAGTGCCGTCGCGGCGAAGCTCGCCCAAGAGGTCGGAGGCTATGACGCCGACTTCGTCGTCGGCACCATCGACGGTGTCCAGCTCGAGGAGCAGCCCGACGTCGTACTCGCCCTGCATGCGTGCGACACCGCCACCGACGACGCGCTCGCCCGCGCCGTCGAGTGGGAGGCGCCACTCGTCCTGGCCGCGCCATGCTGTCACCACGACATCGCCGCCCAGCTCCGCAGGGCGCCGACCCCGGCGCCGTACGCCATGCTGACCCGCCATGGCATCCTCCGCGAACGCTTCGCCGACACGCTCACCGACGCGCTGCGCGCCTCGCTGCTGCGGCTGGTCGGCTATCGGGTCGAGGTGGTGCAGTTCGTGGAGAGCCAGCACACGCCGCGCAACACCATGCTCCGGGCGATCCGCACCGGCAACCCGGTCCGAGGTGGCTCCGCCCGACGTGAGTACGACGACATGGTGGCCGCCTGGCAGGTCCGTCCGAAGCTCGGGGAGCTGCTCGGGGTCACCGGCGCGTCATGATCGTGCGCGTCCTCACCGGCTTGACCGCGGTGCCCTTCCTGCTGGGGGCCGCGGCGTCGCCCGGAGAACGCCAGCACGTCGCCTTCCGGTTCGAGGATCCTGCCGTCAACGAGGCGAGTGCCCTCGTCGCGACCCGCGACGACCTCTTCGCTACCACCAACGACTCCGGCGACACCGGGCGGGTCTTCACCGTCGATCGGCGTGGCCGTACGGTCGGAGTCACCCACTGGGCCGACCACCCCGTCGATGTCGAGGCGCTGACCGACGCGGGCGACGGCGCCGTGTGGGTCGGCGACATCGGCGACAACCGAGCGGTTCGCGACAGTGTTCAGGTCGCCCGGATCCCCATCGGCCGCGGCGACCGCACGGTCCGGCCCACGGTCTACAACCTCGTCTATCCCGACGGCGCCCACGATGCCGAGACGCTGCTCTGCGACCGGAGCACCGGTCGGCTCTACGTCGCCACCAAGGTCTGGGCGGGCGGGCTCCTCTATGCCGCGCCGAAGCACCTGGTCGCCGGAGGCCCGAACCGGCTGACGCCGGTCGCCTCGGTGTTGCCGATCGCCACGGATGGCGCGTTCTTCCCCGACGGTCGGCATCTGGTGATCCGCGGTTACCTCTCGGCGGTCGTCTACGACTGGCCCTCGATGCGGAAGGTCGCCTCCCTGGCGCTGCCACAGCAGCCCCAGGGCGAAGGCATCGCGGTCGCGCCGAGCGGCACCGTCTATGTCAGCAGCGAGGGGCTGCACTCCGACGTGTTGCGCGTACCCCTCTCCGCACGCCTGGGAGAGCTCGTGACGCCGTCCGCGTCAATGTCCTCGTCACCACCGTCGTCGCCACCGTCGTCACCGTCCTCGCCGTCCACAGCGCCGAGTCGGCCGCCGGTGGCGACGGGCGCCCCGACCGCGGAGGAGACGACGGAGCACCGCTCGTGGTGGCCCTGGGTGCTGGGCGGCCTGGTCGGGCTCGGTGCGCTCGGCGTACTACTGCGCTCGCTGCGGCCACGCTGAGTAGCACGAGCACGATCTGGCTACCTCTCGGCCATGCCCCGGCTACGTCGTACCTCCCCGGATCAGCCGGGTTGGACTCGACGACGCGCGGGCCGCGGATTCGTTTACCTCGACCAGCGCGGTGAGCGCCTCTCCGGCGAACATGTGGAGCGAATCCGGGCCTTGGCCATCCCGCCGGCCTGGGAAGCGGTCTGGATCACGCCGTACGACAACGGTCATCTGCAGGCAGTCGGTACCGACGCTGCGGGGAGACGGCAGTATCTCTACCACCCGCAGTGGCGCACCCGGCGGGATGCAGAGAAGTTCGACCGGGTGCTCGCCTTCGGCGAAGCGCTCGGGAACGCTCGGGCGCAGGTCGTCGCCGACCTCGGCCGTGACCGGATGCCGCTGGAGCGGGCCTGCGCGGTCGCCGTACGCCTCCTCGATCTCGGCTACTTCCGCATCGGCAACGACGTGTACGCCGACAAGCACGGCTCCTTCGGACTGACCACCCTTCAGCGACGGCACGTGCGCCGTCATCAGGACCGACTTGTCTTCACCTTCACGGGCAAGTCCGGCGTGCAGCACCGAATCGAGATCGACGACGCCGCGGTCACCGAGGCGATCGAGGTGATGCGCCGTCGTCGTGCCGACGACCCGACTCTGCTCGCCTACCAGGAGCGGCGACGCTGGCGGGCGATGCTGCCCGAACTGGTCAACGGCTACGTCCGCGAGACGACCGGTGTCGACGCGACCGCCAAGGACTTCCGGACCTGGCATGCCACTGTTCTCGCGGCAGCAGCACTGGCCGAGACCGCGGAATCCGGGGGGTCGGCGGCGTCTCGACGGCGCGCGGTCCGTGCGGCGATGGCGGAGGTCGCCGAGTTCCTGGGCAACACCCCGACTCTCGCCCGCACGTCCTACGTCGACCCGCGGGTCGTCTCAGCCTACGAGGAGGGTCGGACGATCGCCGCCACGACCAGGCGTAGGTTCGACACGGCAGACGAGCGCCAGGCGGCGCTCGAGCGGGCCACGCTACGACTCATCCGCCAGGAGGACTCTCAGGAGGGTTGATGGAGATCACCGTCGTCGAGGGCGACATCACTCGGCAACAGGTCGATGCGGTCGTCAATGCCGCCAACAACGCGATGCGCGGCGGCGGGGGTGTCGACGGTGCGATCCACCGCGCCGGCGGTCCCGCGATCCTCGAGGACTGTGTCCGACGCTTCCCCGACGGCCTCGCCACCGGCGATGCCGGGTGGACGACCGCCGGGCTGCTGCCGGCTCGGTGGGTCATCCATGTGGTCGGCCCGGTCCACGGCGTCGGTGGCCGTGACCAGCTCACCTCCTGCTATCTGCGGGCGCTGGAGGTGGCCGACGAGCTCGGCGCTGCGCGGATAGCCTTTCCGCTGGTCAGTGCGGGCGTGTACGGCTGGCCGAAGGATGACGCGATCGCCGCCGCGCTCGAGGTCTTCCGGTCGGCCAAGACGGCGGTCGAGGAGGCCCGGCTGGTCGCTTTCGGGCGGGAGACCTACGCGCGGATCCGGGCGCAGTTGGCGGGGTGAGTGTGGCTGTTCATCGTCTGCAGAAGCCGAGCATGCAGGATCCGGGCGCACCGAAGTGGCCTCTCGCAGCGAATATGCGGGTCTGCCGCCGCCCGGGGCACGCACCTCGCTGCGTTGGCGCCGCTCGCGTTACGCCCGGTAGCCCTTCGCGTCGCCGCTTGGCGATGCACGCAGCCGAACAACGCCCGACCCCGGACCTTAGCCACGATAGGCCACTAGAGTCGTCCGACGATCCAGTCGATGCAGGCCCCGAGCGCGGCGATGTCGGCGGCGTCGACCGAGGGATACATCGCGATCCGCAACTGGTTGGTGCCGATGCCGCGGTAGGCGTCGAGATCGACGATGCCGTTGGCAGCGAGCACCGCGCGGAGCACGTCCTTGTCGATCGCGGGGTCGAGCTCCACGGTACCGACGACGAGCGAGCGGTGGGTCGGATCGGGCACGAAGGGAGTGACGTACTCGGCCTTCTCCGCCCAGGTGTAGAGCGCCTCGGCGGAGGCGGCGGTGCGCTGGACCATGGCGGGCAGGCCGCCGCTGTCGTTCATCCAGTCCAGCTGCTCGGCCATCAAGAAGAGGGTCGCGATCGCCGGGGTGTTGACCGTCTGCCCGGCGCGCGACTGTTTCAGGGCCGCGGTCAGCCCGAAGAATGCCGGGATGTGCCGCCCCGATGCGGCGATCTCCTCGGCGCGGGCCACTGCCGCAGGCGAGAGCAGCGCGATCCAGAGGCCGCCGTCGGAGGCGAACGACTTCTGCGGCGCGAAGTAGTAGATGTCGGCCTGGGTCGGGTCGAGGGGCAGCCCGCCCGCCGCGGAGGTGGCATCGACCACGGTCAGCTGGTCGTCCGTGGCGCCCTCGGGACGTACGACCGGAGCCATCACTCCGGTCGAGGTCTCGTTGTGGGTCCAGGCATAGACATCCACCCCGTCGTCGTAGGTCGGCAGGGCAAGGCCGCCGGGCACCGACTCGACCATCGCCGGCTGCGCGAGCCAGGGCGCCGCCGCCGCCTCCTTCGCGAACTTCTTGCCGAACTCCCCGAAGACGGCATGTTGGCTGCGTTCCCGAATGATCGCGTAGGTGAGCAGGTCGAAGAACGCGACCGAGCCGCCGTTCCCGAGGACGACCTCATAGCCGTTGGGCAGGGCGAACAGGTCGGCGATCCCGCGACGTACCCGTTGGACGAGGTCCTTGACTGGCTGTTGCCGGTGGGAGGTGCCCATCAACGAGCGGCCGGTCGCCGCAAGCGCCTCGAGGCGCCCGGCCGGCACCTTGGCGGGACCGGACCCGAACCGGCCATCGGCCGGGAGAAGGTCGGCGGGGATCTGCAGTGTCGGCGGGGTCATTCGAGGCAACCTCTGGTTTGCTCGGGATAGTTGGAGGAATTGTCCCAGCCGCCCGCGGCCACCACTCACGGGAGTCCAGATGGCCGCGGCCCGCGTCACGGTCGAGCCGCCGCAGCGGACCCAATCACGCAGCCCAGGCGGGCTGCCAGCCAGCGACCGAGTCGGCCGGGCGGGCCGCCGGGCCGGAATAGAGCGCCGAGGGCCGGATCAACCGTCCAGTCTGCTTCTGCTCGAGGATATGGGCCGACCAGCCGCCGGTGCGCGCGCAGGTGAACATCGAGGTGAACATGTGCGCCGGCACCTCGGCGAAGTCCAAGACGATGGCCGCCCAGAACTCCACATTCGTCTCCAGCACGCGGTCGGGGCGGCGGGCCCGCAGTTCGGCGAGGGCCGCCTTCTCCAGCGCTTCGGCGACCTGGTAGCGCGGCGCGCCGAGCTCGCGAGCGGTCCGGCGAAGCACCCGGGCGCGCGGGTCCTCGGCGCGGTAGACACGGTGGCCGAAGCCCATCAGCCGCTCGCCGGAGTCGAGCAGGTTCTTCACGTAGGCCTCGGCGTTCCCGCTCTTCTCGACGTCTTCGATCATGCCGAGCACGCGGGAGGGGGCACCGCCGTGCAGCGGCCCACTCATCGCCCCGATCGCTCCGGAGAGCGCTGCGGCCACATCGGCGCCGGTCGAGGTGATCACCCGGGCCGTGAAGGTTGAGGCGTTCATGCCGTGCTCGGCGGCCGAGGACCAGTAGGCGTCGATCGCGTGGGCGTGCTTGGGGTCGGCCTCGCCGCGCCAGCGGATCAGGAACTTCTCGGCCAGGGTCTTGCCCTCGTCCACCAGCCGCTGGGGCACGACCGGCTGGTGGAGGTCGCGAGCCGATTGTCCGGCGTACGACAACACCATGACAGCGGCCCGGGCGAGGTCCTCCCGGACCTGTTCGGCCGTGGAGTCGTAGGTCTGCCGGAAGCCGAAGGCCGGTGCGAGCATCGCGATCGCGGACTGCAGATCGACACGTACGTCGCCGGTGTGGACCGGCAGCGAGAACGCCTCCGCGGGCGGCAGACCGGGGGTGTAGGCGCCGTCGATCAGCAGGCCCCAGACGTTCTCGAACGGCACTCGGCCGACGATGTCCTCGATGTCGACACCGCGGTAGCGCAGCGCGGAGCCCTCTTTGTCCGGTTCGGCGATCTCGGTCTCGAAGGCGACGACGCCCTCGAGTCCGTGGTGTACCTCGGTCATGCGTAGCTCCATTCCTCAGTGGCGGCTCCGCCCGGAATTCTGCCTCACGCCCGCGCGTCGGGCACAGCGGCCGGGTTGGCGTGCGTGCTCTAGGGTCGGAGCATGCTCGATGACCTCGCCTCCGCCCGCGAGAACTACACCCGTGGCGGCCTGAGCGAGGCCGACCTGCTGCCGGATCCGATCGCGATGTTCGAGCGGTGGTACGCCGAGGTCCGCGATGCCGGCATCCATGAGCCGAACGCGATGGTGGTGGCCACCGTGTCGGCGCAGGGCGCCCCGTCGGCGCGGATGGTCCTCCTGAAAGGTGTCGGCCAGGACGGGTTCCGCTTCTTCACCAATCAGGCGTCGCGCAAGGGCGTGGAGTTGGCCGGGGAGCCGCGGTGCGCACTGCTCTTCCCCTGGCATCCGCTGGAGCGGCAGGTGCGCATCGAGGGGGTCGCCGAGCCGCTGCCGCGTGCGGATGTCGAGGCCTACTTCGCGGTCCGGCCTCGGGGCTCCCAGCTGGGCGCGTGGGCATCCCACCAGTCGCGGGTGGTCGCTGGGCGCGAGGAGTTGCAGGCGGCGTACGACGACGTGGAAGCGCGCTTCGAGGGGCAGCCGGTGCCCGTGCCCGAGGAGTGGGGCGGCTATGTCGTCCATCCGGAGGTCGTGGAGTTCTGGCAGGGCCGGCCGGGCCGGATGCACGACCGGCTCGCCTACCGTCGTCGTCAGGGGGGTTGGAGGATCGAGCGACTCGCGCCCTGACATCTGTCACGTATCCGGAAAAGCGTTTGTGAGTGAGTACTCACTCACTTTATCGTGGCTGGCATGGTCAGAGCCCGGCCGCTGAGCCCCGAGGAGCGTCGCGAGGCGCTCGTCGCCGCGACCGTCCCGCTGCTCTATATGCACGGCCGCGCGGTGACCACGCGTCTGATCGCGGAGGCGGCCGGAGTGGCAGAGGGCACCATCTTCCGGGTCTTCAACTCCAAGGAGGAGTTGATCGACGCGGCGCTCGCCCGCGCCTTCCGCCCCGGCAATGCGCTGGAGCGGGTTCGCGAGATCGACCCGACGCTGCCGCTTCGTGACCGGCTGGTGCGGCTGACCTCGATCATCCAGCAGCGGCTTCGCGCGATCTTCAGCCTGATGCGATCGTGCGGCTTGGTGGGGCCACCGGACCGGATCGTCGAGAACGCCGGCCTCCATGAGCAGTTCGTCGCGCTGCACGCCAGCATGCTGGCGGTTATCGAGCCGGACGCCGACCAGTTCCGCACCACACCGACCGAGACCCTCCACCTGCTGCGCATGCTCACCTTCGCCAGCAGCCACGAGGAGATCTCCGACGGTCACCTACTCACACCCGACCAGATCGTGGGCGTCGTTCTCGACGGCGTCCTCGCGAGGGGAACCTGATGCTCCTGCGTCTGCTGCGTACTTACCTGCGTCCCTATCGCGGCAACCTCGCCGCGATCGTGGTGCTGCAGTTCGTCTCGACCGGTGCGATGCTCTACCTGCCGAGCCTCAACGCCGACATCATCGACAACGGCGTCGCGCAGGGCGACACCGGCTATATTCTGCGACTCGGCGCCGTGATGCTGGCGGTCAGTCTCGCTCAGATCTGCTGCTCGGTCTGCGCGGTGTGGTTCTCCGCGCGGACGGCAATGGGCTTTGGCCGCGACCTGCGCGCCGCGGTGTTCCATCGCGTCGGTGCCTTCAGCGGCCGAGAAGTGGCGCGATTCGGTGCGCCCTCGCTGATCACCCGCAACACCAACGACGTCCAGCAGGTCCAGATGCTCTGCCTGCTCACCTGCACGCTCGCCGTCACGGTCCCGATCATGATGGTCGGCGGGGTGCTGATGGCGCTCCACCAGGACATTCACCTGTCCTGGCTGCTCGCGGTGGTGGTGCCGGTGCTGTTCTTGGCGGTCGCCTTCATCGTCCGCAACATGGTGCCCAACTTCCGGCTGGTCCAAAGCCGCATCGACGAGGTCAACCGGGTGCTGCGCGAGCAGATCACCGGGATCCGCGTGGTGCGGGCCTTCGTTCGCGAGCGGTTGGAATCCGAACGGTTCACCCGGGCCAACGACGACCTCACCGAGGTCTCGGTGCGCGCCGGCCGGTGGTTCGCGACGATGTTTCCGTTGATGATGCTCATCATCAACGTCGCCAGCGTCGCGGTCATCTGGTTCGGCGGGCATCGGGTCGACTCGGGGGAGATGATGGTAGGTCCGCTGACCGCCTTCCTCAGCTACCTCATGCAGATCCTGATGAGCGTCATGATGGGGACCTTCATGCTGATGCAGATCCCGCGAAGCGCGGTCTGCGCCGACCGGATCTGCGAGGTGCTCGACACCGACTCCACGGTGGTGCCCCCGGTCTTCGGCGTGACCGAGGTCGCCAGCCACGGCCACCTCGACTTCGACGAGGTTGGCTTCATCTACCCGGGGGCCGAGCAGCCGGTCCTCCGTGACGTCTCCTTCTCGGCCCGTCCCGGCCAGACGGTCGCGATCATCGGCTCGACAGGTGCCGGCAAGTCGACGCTGCTGAGCCTGGTCCCGCGGCTCTTCGATGCGACCGCCGGCGCGGTCCTGGTCGATGGCGTCGACGTACGCGATCTGGAGCCGGAGGCGCTCCACCGGCGCCTCGGCCTGGTCCCGCAGAAGGCGTTCCTCTTCACCGGCACGGTGCGCTCCAATCTGCTGCAGGGCAAACCGGACGCCACCGACGACGAGCTCTGGCACGCGCTCGCGATCGCCCAGGCGCGCGACTTCGTCGAGGCGATGGCGCCCGAGGGTGGCACCGGGCTGGACGCCCCGATCGCCCAGGGCGGCACGAACGTCTCCGGCGGTCAGCGGCAGCGTCTGGCCATCGCTCGGGCCCTCGTACGCCGCCCCGAGATCTACCTCTTCGACGACTCCTTCTCAGCGCTGGACGTCGCCACCGACGCCCGCCTGCGTGCCGCCCTGCGTCCGGAGACCGCAGACGCCACCGTGATCGTGGTCGCCCAGCGGGTCTCCACGATCCGCGACGCCGACCTGATCCTGGTCCTCGAGGACGGTGTGGTGGTCGGCCGCGGTAGCCACGAGGAGCTGCTCGTCGATTGCGGGACCTACCAAGAGATCGTCAGCTCCCAGCTGAGCGCGGAGGAGGCAGCGTGAGCGAGCGCAACACCAAGCCGTCCTCGGCCGACAAGGGACAGCTCAAGGTCACCGAGCGCGTCCAGATGGGCGGCCCCGGACGCGGCCCCATGGGCGCCATGGTCGGCCAGAAGGCGATGCAGTTCGGGCCCTCGGCCAAACGGCTGATCGGTCGGATGGCGCCATACCGGCTCGCGGTCTCCGCGGTCCTGCTGCTCGCGGTCTGCAGCGTCGTGCTCATGTCGCTCGGCCCCAAGCTCCTCGGCCGGGCGACCAACCTGATCTTCGACGGCTCCTTCGGTCGACAGCTGCCCGAGGGACTCACCGTCCGGCAGGCCGAGGCCTATCTACGCGACCACGGCCACGGGCAGTTGGCCGACATGCTCTCCGGGATGGACCATGTGGTTCCCGGCCACGGGGTCGACTTCGGTGCGCTCGGCACCGCCCTGCTCGTCGTACTCGCCGTCTATCTGGTGGCCGCGATGCTCGGCTGGCTGCAGGGCTTCATTCTCAACGGCGTCGTGCAGGGGACCGTCCGCGGGCTGCGAGAGGACGTGGAGGCGAAGGTCCACAAGCTGCCGTTGGAGTACTTCGACCGCCAGCCCCGGGGCGAGTTGCTCTCTCGGGTGACCAACGACATCGACAACGTCAGCCAGTCGCTGCAGCAGACCTTCAGCCAGCTGCTGACGTCGTTGCTGACCGTGGTCGCCGTCATCGTCATGATGTTTTCGATCAGTCCCCTCCTGGCCGTGATCGCGCTGGTCTCGGTGCCGCTCGCGATGCTGATCAGCAGTCGTGTGATGAAGCGCTCCCAGGGCCAGTTCGTGGCCCAGTGGCGCCGTACGGGGGCGCTCAACGCGCACATCGAGGAGACCTTCTCGGGCCATGACCTGGTCACCGTCTTCGGTCGTCAGAAGGATGTCGAGAAGACCTTCGAGGAGCAGAACTCGGGTCTCTACGACGCCTCCTTCAAGGCACAGTTCGTGAGTGGACTGATCATGCCGCTGATGATGTTCGTCGGGAACCTCAACTTCGTGGTGGTCTGCGTGGTCGGCAGCCTCCGGGTCGCCAGCGGCAACCTGACCATCGGCGACCTGCAAGCCTTCATCCAGTACTCCCGGCAGTTCACCCAGCCGCTCACCGCGGTCGCCTCGATGATGAACCTTCTCCAGTCCGGCGTTGCCTCGGCCGAGCGGGTCTTCGAGCTGCTCGACGCCGAGGAGCAGGTTTCGGACGGTTCGGTGGTCGAGCCGGCTTCGCGCGGGACGCGCGAAGACGTGTCGAGACCAACGCAGTCCGTGGGTGTCGGTCTCGACACGCTCGCTGGCGCTCGCGGCTCGACCACCAGCGGCGGCGAGGTCCGCTTCGAGCATGTCTCCTTCCGGTACGACGACGACAAGCCGCTCATCGAGGACCTCTCCCTGGTGGCGAGGCCGGGGCAGACGGTCGCGATCGTCGGACCGACCGGCGCGGGCAAGAC
>Ga0164243_10005608_pt1 | contig 19144 bp, 18 predicted proteins | sample OricompcompostOP_FD_108781 | JGI IMG/M metagenome (GOLD analysis project Ga0164243, IMG submission 108781) | Organic Plus compost microbial communities from Emeryville, California, USA - Original compost - Organic plus compost (OP) | ecosystem: Engineered > Solid waste > Mixed feedstock >... | reverse complement strand
TCCGCTCATCTCCGATGCCAAACCCTTCGCATGCCAATCCCGAACGCTATTCATGGCCGCGCCCGTAGGCGGCCATGAATAGCCGCCCTGCAAGACCTTCCTCCTTGCAAACGCCAGCGACAACGGAGCCTACGAAGACCAGTCGTGCCAGGGATGAGGGAATCAGAGATGCTGCGAGTCGAGGCGGGGCAGTGACCGTGTTGGCGCGCCTCGGAGTCGCGCGAGCGGAAGTCGTAGGTAGGCCCGAAGGGGCCGGACGAGACGAGCGATGCGGCAGTCGGACGCGAAGGCGGCCGACCGACTCCGTGAAGCGCCAACACGGTCACTGCCCCGCCTCGACGTCCAATAGCACTCACGTCCCCGTCCTACCACGATGCCGATCTAGCACATCACTCGATCTTGATACCCGCATCCTTGATGACCTTGCTCCATTTGGCAAGCTCAGCCTGGATAAACGCCCCAAACTCCTCCGGCGTACCCGGCTTAGGCTCCGCCCCAGCAGCCAGCATGCTTTTAACGGTCTCAGGATTGCTCAACACCGTCTGCATATCCCCGTTCACGCGTTTGACAATATCGGCAGGCGTACCTGCGGGCGCCAGCATACCGCTCCAGGAATAGGCCTCGTAGCCGGGCACACCCGACGAAGCGATGGTGGGGATGCCTGGGAACAACGCAGAAGGCTCGGGATTGCCTACGCCCAGGGCACGAATTTTCCCGCCCGATAAATGCGGCATGGCGGATGGACCATCGGCGAACATGACTTGGACTTGCCCCCCAAGCAGATCCTGCATCGCAGGCGCGCTGCCACGATAAGGCACATGCTGCATGCGCGTGCCCGTCATGCTGTTAAAGAGTTCGCCCGCCAGATGAGTGCCCCCACCCGTGCCAGAGGACCCGAATGACAATTTGCCCGGATGCTGTTTGGCATATTCGATGAGCTCTTTGACACTCTTGACTGGCAGAGAATGGTGCACCACCAGCACAATCGGAAATACCGCCCCCATCCCTACCGGCACAAAATCCGCAGTAATGTCGTAGCTCAGGTTGCCGCGCAGACTAGGCAATACGGTATGGTGGATCGAAGCAAAGAAATAATGATAGCCATCCGCAGGCGCCTTGGCTGCCGCTTGCGCGCCGACGATGCCGCCCGCACCAGCCTTGTTGTCCACGACCGTTGGCTTCTTCCATATCTCGCCCAGAGGGGTCGCGATGAAACGAGCCGTCGTATCCACCGGCCCACCAGCAGGGAACGGCACAATGAAATTGACAGGATGATCAGGCCACGAGGCAGCGCGAACAGAGAACGGCAAAGTCGCGGCAGCGCAGGCTGCCCCCAGCCCCGCCAGCAGGCGGCGGCGTTGCGGATCGTGCATGAGTATGTCTCCGGTTTTTGTCTGTGCGCACAAGCGCTGTGCCTTGCGCAGTGCTCGTATTATTTGCGCACCGGTGCCGGCTTGCCGATTCTTTTTTGCCGAAGCCCCTGTTCAGCCGCGGCAACTATCCTGTCAGGCGTCAGGCATGGCGCGCTGCTGCCCGCACATGCTCGATGAAGTCCTCCACAAAACGAGGCAAGTCGCGGCCACGCTGGCGGCACAATAGACGGTCGCGCTGCGCCCAGGCGTCCTTCAGTCGTAGAACATGCAATGCCTGGGGCCGGCTGTAGCGCGCCGCGCAGGCCCTGGGCACTACAGCAATCCCCGCACCCGCCTCGACCATGCGGCACACGGCCTCGAAACTGCCCACGTGTACGCGTTGGCACAACCGTTTACCCAACCCGAGCGCGATGTCCTCCAAAAAGGTCTGAATCGCACTGTTGGGATGAATGCCCACAAACTGATAGGCATCGATCACATCGACAAAGTTGGCGGATTCCAGCTGCGCCAGGGGATGCTTCAAAGACGTCACGACGGCCAGCTCATCACGGAACAGGGGCATCACGTCCAGCCCATCGACATCGATATTGCCCGCCACGATTCCCAGGTCCGCCGTTCCGGCGCGAATGGCCAACACGATATCGCCGGAGATTTTTTCTTCCAGCTCAATATCCACATCCGGGTTTTCCGCCAGAAAAGTCGACATGGCATCGGCCAGAAACGAATTCGTCGCCGTCGTGTTGGCCAGCAATCGTAACCGTCCCTTGATGCCGCTGGAATACGGCTGTAGATCGGCATTCAGGCATTCCAGCTGACGGAATACCGCGTGGGCGTGCTTGAGCAGGACTTCGCCCGCCGGCGTCAGGGCCACCCCTGTCGCCTGGCGCACCAGCAAACGCGCCTTGAACGCTTCCTCCATGTTCTTGATGCGCGCACTGGCCGCGGGCAGCGACAGAAAGGTGCGCTCGGCCGCACGGGTCAAATTCAGGGTTTCACCTACGTTCACGAATAAACGCAGATCGGTCAGGTCGTGTCTCATGTTCCGCCAAGCAAAAGGGGGGTGTCTTTAATTTTGAATTCCGCTGGCCCGACTTGAAATCTACCATGCACAGAGTCGGGTGTGCCAAACAGGCGTGCGATTCGCGTGCATCTGTCCAGCGTAGCGGCCCCAGCCCCAAAGGAGAATGGATTATGAGCGGTATGGTTGCAGGAAAAGTCGTCGTCGTCACCGGCGCGGGCGGCGGGATCGGGCGCAGTGTCGCTCTGGCAATGGCGGCCTCAGGCGCGAAAGTCGTGGTCAATGACATCGGCGTATCGCTGCAGGGCGAAGGCGGCGGTGACGGCCCCGCGCAGGCCGTGGTCAAGGAAATCCAGGCCGCCGGCGGACAAGCCTGCCCCAGCACAGACAGCGTGGCCAGCTACGAGGGCGCTCACAACATCATTAAGACGGCTGTCGACGCCTTTGGGCGCATCGATGCCGTGGTCAACAACGCGGGCAATCTGCGCGACCGCGTGTTTCACAAGATGAGCGAAGAAGAATGGCGCCAAGTGCTGGATGTGCACCTGAATGGCTCGTTCTACATGAGCCGTGCCGCGGCGCCCTATTTTCGCGAACAGGAATCCGGCGCGCTGGTGCACATGACCTCGACATCCGGTCTGATCGGTAATTTTGGGCAGGCCAACTACTCGGCCGCCAAGCTCGGCATCGTCGCGCTGTCCAAGTCCATCGCGCTGGATATGGCGCGTTATCACGTGCGGTCAAACTGCATTGCACCATTTGCCTGGAGCCGCATGACCAGCTCCATTCCCGCAGAGACCGAAGCCGAAAAAGCCCGCGTCGAAAAGCTGAAAAAAATGGAACCCGGCAAAGTCGCTCCCCTCGCGGTCTACCTCGTCAGCGATGCCGCCAGCGAAGTGACGGCGCAGATTTTTGCGGTACGTGCCAATGAAATCATGCTGATGAGCCAGCCTCGCCCGCTGCGCACCGTGCATTACAGCGAAGGCTGGACCCCCGAGTTGATCGGCGATATCGCGATCCCCGCCATGCGCAAACATTTCTATGCGCTGGAACGTTCACCCGACGTCATCGACTGGGATCCCATCTGAGAGAGCCGCCATGCCCTTGGACTATCAAACCATCAAGACCTGGCAATTCGCCGACATCCACCATCGTTATGAGGATAAAGACACCATCCTGTACGCGCTAGGCATCGGCCTGGGTGCGGACCCCATGGATGCCGCGCAGTTGCGCTATGTCTACGAACAGGATCTGCAAACTATCCCGACCTTGGCCACGGTGCTGGCCCATCCCGGCTTCTGGATGAATGACCCTCGCGCCGGAATCGATTGGGTGCGGCTGGTGCATGGCGAACAGCGGCTGCAGTTGCATGCGCCATTACCCGCCAACGGCACCGTTATCGGTAAGAGCCGCGTCACGCATGTGATCGACAAAGGCGCGGACAAGGGTGCGCTGGTGGTCACCGAGCGCACGCTGCATGACGATCAAGGCCAGCATTTGGCCACCCTGCAGCAGGTCACGTTCTGCCGTGGCGATGGCGGTTTTGGGCAGGGCGACGAAGCCCTGCCGGCGTTACCCGCCACGCCGGCACGTGCGGCAGATCGATCGTGCCAACTATCGATAGCGCCCAACGCAGCGCTGCTATATCGGCTGAATGCCGACCGCAACCCGCTGCATGCCGACCCTGCGGTCGCCAGCAAAGCCGGTTACCCCCGGCCTATTCTGCATGGCTTGTGCACCTACGGCATGGCGGCACACGCCATCATCAAAACCTGCTGCGACTATGACGCAGCGCGCTTGACCGGTCTGAACGCACGATTCTCGTCCCCCGTCTTCCCGGGCGAAACCTTGCAGTGCGACATCTGGCAGGACGCGGGCAATACGCTGCAATTCATCGTACGCGCCATCGACCGTGACGTCGTGGTGATGAGCCACGGTACTGCCACGCTTTCTCAATAAACGCGGCTTGCCGCAACAGGATTTTTATCGTCATGCAGCATCGTCCCCCGCCTCTGGAAGGCATCCGCGTACTCGACCTCAGCCGTATCCTGGCCGGCCCCTGGTGCACTCAGAACCTGGCGGATCTGGGTGCAGACGTGATCAAGGTTGAGCGTCCCGCCACCGGCGACGACACGCGCCATTGGGGCCCTCCCTATCTGAAAGACGGCCAAGGCAAGGACACATCGGAGGCTGCCTACTATCTCAGCACTAATCGCAACAAACGATCGCTGGAGGCCGATATCGCCAGCCCCGAAGGCGCCGCGCTCGTTCGTGAACTCGTCACCCATTGCGATATTCTGGTCGAGAATTTCAAGGTCGGGGGCTTGCGTAAATACGGCCTGGACTACGACAGCCTGAATGCCCTGAATCCACGCCTGATCTATTGCTCGGTTACCGGCTTCGGCCAGGATGGGCCCTGCGCCACACTGCCCGGCTACGATTTCATGATCCAGGGGCTGGGCGGCCTGATGAGCATTACTGGCGAACGCGATGACCTGCCCGGCGGCGGCCCTCAGAAAGCCGGGGTAGCCGTCACAGACATCATCACCGGAATGTATGCCACGGTCGCCATTCTGGCAGCCATTCAAGAACGGCATCGCAGCGGCTTGGGCCAGCATCTGGACATCGCGCTGCTGGACTGTCACGTCGCCATGCTGGCGAACCAGAACTCCAACTATTTCACCTCGGGTAAAGCGCCAACGCGTGCAGGTAACGCCCATCAGAATGTCGTGCCTTATCAGGTCTTTGCCGCCAGCGATGGCCACCTGATCGTCGCGACAGGCAACGAATCGCAGTACCGCGCCTATTGCAAGGCCATCGGCGCACCCGAACTGGGAGACGATCCCCGTTTTGCGACGAATCGCTTGAGAGTCACGAACCGGGATGTATTGGTCGCCCTATTGAGCGACATCATGAAACAAGGTCCGCGCGACGAATGGATCAGCAAGCTCGAGGCTGCGGGCGTGCCTTGCGGCCCGATCAACAACATCGCGCAAACTTTCGCACATCCGCAGGTCCAAGCACGTCAATTGCGTCGCGAACTACCGCACCCCTTGGGCGGCACGGCGCCTGTGACCGCCAGCCCGCTGCGGTTTTCCGCATCGCCTGTGGTGTATCGCAATGCGCCTCCCACGCTGGGCCAACATACGCAGGAAATTCTGCGGGAGATTCTCGGCAAAACGGCCTGACCCCATTTACGCCCCAGCGGCCGGGGAAAACCCGCAGTTAAGCAAATCCGAATAGTGCCGCCGATCCAGAATAGCTAGCATTTTTCGAGCCGCACATCAGCTTGATAATGATGTTGCGGCACACAAGAAATCCTGACGCCGCATCTTGGCTTGCTGCTTTCCAAAGCAGCGTTCAGCCTGCAGGCGGCTTTGAGGCAAAAAAATCACGACACCTATCGTGGGAGACAACGCATGAAAAAGCTGCTTGCCGGTCTGGCCTTGTGCCAAGGCCTCTCCATGACATCGCTGGCCACCGCGGCCGATCTGACGATAGGAGGCCTGCTGCCCATGAGCGGCAGCAATGCCGAATATGGACAGATATTCAGCTCGGGCGCCAACCTGGCCGTTGAGCACATCAATGCGTCAAAAATGCTGTCCGGCAAGCTTTCCATCGTGTATGAAGACAGCCAGGCGCTGCCCATGCAGGGCGTCATCGGCATGAACAAACTGGTCAACGTCGCCAAAGTGCCTTTCGTGCTGAGCGCGTTTACCGGCGTGTCCAAGGCCATCGCCCCCATTGGTACCCGCAGCAAAACCGTGATGGTCAATGGCGGCGGTGTCGGCCCGGACCTGGCAGACCTGGGCGAGTACTTCTGGAACACGATTCCCCTGGCGAACTTCGAGGTGCGTGCCATCGTGCCGTATCTCGTCAAGGAACGTCAGTTCAAGCGCATCGCCCTGGTCTATGTCGACGACCCGTTGGGCCAATCGGTGGTGAAAGAACTCAACACCGAACTCGGCAAAGCCGGAGGCGAACTGGCAGGCAGTTTCTCGGTTCCGGCCACCTCGCAGCAGTTTTCCGGTATCGCTGCACGCGTGCGTGATGTCAAACCCGACGCGGTGTATATCGCCTCGTACGGCAGCCAGCAAGGGCAGATCGTCAAGCAACTGCGCGATAACGGCGTCACGCAGCAACTGGTCAGCTATTCTGCATTCGCCATTCCCTCGACCCTGTCGCTGCCCGAAGCCAAAGGCGCGATTTTCACCAGCCAGAAGGTGGACTGGGAAAAATCCGACGACATCACGCGCCGCATGCTGGACGACTATAAAAAGCAGCACGGTAAAGCGCCCAACATGTATGTCCTGAACTACTACAACGCCGTGCGCACCTTTGCCGTACTGGCCGCAGCGCTGGAAAAAGCCGGCAAGCCCATCACCGGCGAGAATCTGCTGGCGCAGCGCAAGGCGACGCCCTCTTTCGATTTCGTGGGCGCCACCGTCTCGTTCGCGGACAACGGCACCATCAAGGCCCCCATCCAGATCAATGAAATCGGCGAGAACGGCACCAAGCCCATCGCCGACGCCGCGCCCTGATCCCGTCCCATAGAGAGGTGGCTATCGTATGCTGTTTGTCCAGCTCTTCATCAACGGGATACAGACAGGCGCCCTGTATGCCCTGATCGCGGCCGGGTTTTCGCTGATTTTCGGCACGACCCGCGTCTTTCACGTCGCCCATGGCGCCACATTCACGCTGGCAGGCTTTATTTTTTACGAATGCTATACGGTGCTGGGCTGGATGTGGCCATTGGCCGCCGTGGCCGCAGGCCTGGCGGCGGCCTTGTTCGGCGTGCTGGTGGACCGCTATATCTACGCTGTCATCCAGCGACACGAGGGTGCGTTTTTTACCGTGTTTGTCGCCTCGTTCGGCGTTGCGATCGTGGCGCAGAATCTGATCACCATCGGGTTCGGCCGCGGCCTGGTGACCGTACCCACGCCGTTGAGCAAGAGTGTGGAATGGCTGCCGGGGTTATACGTCGCCCCGATGGCAGGGGTCGCAGTGCTATGCGCCATCGTCGCATTCGGTCTGCTGCAATGGCTGCTGACTCGCACCAATCTGGGCCTGGCATTGCGGGCCTTGGGCGAAAACTCTGCGCTGGTGCGCGTCTATGGCCTGACACCGCGGCGGCTGTCCCAATACGTGTTCTTGATCGGCTCACTGCTAGCCGTGCCGGCGGCGATCCTGACGGCGACGACATCGGGCCTGAACCCCTCGATGGGACATCACATCATGCTGATCAGCATCGCAGCCACTATCGTGGGCGGCGTCGGCAGCCTGCGCGGCGCAGCCGTGGCAGGATTGCTGTTGGGCATGGCCGAGAACCTGTCACTCGCCTGGATCGACCCGCAGTGGAGCGAGGCGGTCACCTTTGTCGTGCTGTTCCTTTTCATCCTGTTCCGCCCCGGCGGCGTATTTGGGCGCGCAGTGACGTCGTGACAGTGGCACGCGCAATCATGGTCTGACGATTCATTCAACGGGGCATCCATGCTGGCTTATCTGCAAAACATCGCCGTGCTCTTCTGCGTGAATGCCATGCTGGCAGTCACACTCAACTTCATCATGGGCTATGCCGGCATTTTTTCCTTGGCGCATGCGATTTTTTTCGGGGTAGGCGCATATACCGCAGCGAATGTGGCGATGCACTTCAGCGATTCGCTGCTGTTGTGCACCGTCGCTGCCGTACTGGTGTCGGCTGTGTTGTCCATGGTGCTGGCGCTACCGGCGTTACGTGTGCGGGGGGAATATTTTGTCGCCGCATCGTTGGGCCTGCAAGTCATAGGCGTGACTGTTTTTTCGGAATGGAAGGGAGTCACCGGCGGATTGGGCGGCCTGGTGGGTATTCCTCCTCCCACCATTTTCGGCCATGCATTGAGCACGCCGGCCGAGTTTTTGGCCTTGGCCATCGCGGGGTTGATCGCCGTTCTACTGATTACCACCGCCCTGTTGCGCGGCAGCTTCGGCCGCAGCTTGATGGCCATCCGCGATAGCGAGTCCGCAGCGCAAGCAGCGGGCAAGTGGGTCGCCGCCATCAAAACACTTTCTGTCGCCGTGTCTGCCGGATTGGCTGCTGTCGCCGGCGTGATCTACGCTTTCTACATGAGTTTCGTCAACGTCGAAGGGTTCATGCTGGAAACCTCGATCCTGTTGATGGCCATGGTCATCATTGGCGGCACGGGCACCGTGTTTGGCCCCATCATTGGTACGGCGCTATTGATGGTGCTGCCTGCCGCGTTGACGTATCTACCCTTCCTGCCGCCGGCGGAGCTCGGCACGATACAGCAGATCGTGTATGGGGCAATCATGGTGTTGTTGATGATGTATCGCCCAGGCGGATTGGTGGGCGGACGTCGCAAAGGAGGCCGCGCATGAACGCCCCCCTGTCTGCGACAACGCCGTCGCCCATCCCTGCGACGAGCACTGCTGCCCCTCCTGCGCTGCTGCAACTACAGGGACTGTCCAAACGATTCGGCGGCCTGCAAGCCATCACCGATGTATCGATGGACCTGCCCGCGGGCCTCATCACGACGCTGGTCGGCCCCAACGGCGCAGGCAAGACCACGCTATTCAACATGATCACGGGCCATTTGACGCCGAGCGCCGGAACGGTCTATCTGCACGGCAAGCCGCTCCACAAGCTGGCGCCGTGGCAGATTGCCCGCCTCGGCGTCGGCCGTACGTTTCAGGACTTGCGGCTCTTTACTCACATGAGCGTGATGGAGAACGTCACGACCGTCACCGAACGCAGCAGCTGGTTGTGGCAGCGCCGCACAGATCCCCAACGGATTGAATCCATTTTGAACGAGGCGGGGCTCTGGAACAAACGGCACGAGCGCGCGGCGGATCTGGCGTATGCCGAACGCAAATTCCTAAGTCTGGCGCGCTTGATGGCCAGCGGCGCAACGCTCTGGCTGCTGGACGAACCGGCCTCGGGGCTGGATCCGCGCTCCTTTGACCGCTTTGTCGCATTACTGCGCGACTATGCCACGCGCGGCATCACCATTTGCATCATCGAACATAATCTGGATCTGGTGACGCAGCTCTCTGATCAATTGGCGTTTCTGGATCAGGGCAAATTGCTGGCGTGCGGCGATCCGGCAGCCATTCTGCAGGATCCCGCATTGGCCGCTATCTATTTCGGAGAGCGAGCATGAGTGCCTCCCCCCCTATCCTCGAAACTCGCGGCTTGCGTGCAGGCTATGGCGAACGCCCCGTCCTCGAAGGCATCGACGTGCATCTGCATGCCAACGAAGTGCTCTGCCTGATCGGACACAACGGCGCGGGCAAATCCACCCTGCTCAAGGCGCTATTCGGCCTGCTCGACCCCGAAGACGGCCAGGTGCTGTTGGATGGGAAGCCCATGCACCGACCCGATGCGCGCCGTCTGACAGATGCGGGCATCTCCATGGTGCCTGAAGGACGCGGCATTTTTCCGGGGCTGACCGTCGCCGAAACCATGCGATTGGGGCTATGGTCCGCTGGCGTTCCGAAGACCGAACACGCTGCGCGGCTGGACTGGGTCATGCAGGTGCTACCCGCCTTGCGCAAGTTCTACAACCAACGCGCCGGCACGCTCTCAGGCGGCCAGCAACAGATGGTGTCGTTAGGACGCGCCCTGCTCAGCCGACCGCGCTGCCTGTTGCTGGACGAACCCTCGATTGGATTGGCGCCCAAGCTGTTTCAAGACTTGATGGGTCCGATTCGCGCGCTGCAGCAGCAACGCGGCATGGCCATTTTGATTGTTGAACAGAATGTCCGTGAGGCGTTGAAGATCGCCGATCGCGTCATCGTGATGAAATCGGGCGCCTTGATCCGCGCCGGTGTGCCCGCCGATTTTTCCGACAATGCCAGCCTGATGGAACTGTATTGATGTCTGCTGCTGCCATGCCAGCGCCTGCACGCCTGGCCGATCTGTATATTCCGCATTTGCAGGCATGCCCCGACGACATTGCGCTGATCGACGAGGCGGGCTCTCTGACCTATCGCGAATTCGATGCGCTATGCCAGCGCACTGCGCGCTGGCTGATGGCGCAGGGTATCCGGGCTGGCGACCGCGTAGCAGTATGGCTGGTCAACCGCCGGGAATGGCTCGCGCTGCTATTCGGTCTGGCCCGGTTGGACGCCACATTGGTCGCCATCAACACGCGCTATCGCAGCAGTGAGCTCGAGTACATTCTGACGCGATCCAAAACGCGCATGCTGTTGATGCAGCCTTCGTTTCGCAAGATCGATTTTCCGGAGGTCCTGTCAGGCATCGCGCCCGATGCGCTGCCCGATCTCGAATGTATTGCGTTGCTCGATGCATCCACTGATACACCGGATACGGTGCTGGGCCGGCGCACCGTGGCGTTTTCAACCGATGCGCCAGCACGCCTTCCGCAAACGCCAGATAACGCTGACGGATTATCTCAACCATCACATCCCGTGATCTTGTTCACCACATCGGGCACCACCAAAGGTCCCAAACTGGTGATGCATAGCGCCTCAACGCTCTATGCACACAGCACCTGCGTGGCCGATGCATACGGGTTTCACGAAGCAGGCACGCGATTGCTGGCCGCATTGCCGCTGTGCGGCGTGTTCGGCCTGAACGGCGCGCTGGCAGCGCTACGAGCGGGTGCGCCTATCATCATGATGGACCTGTTCGATGCGCCGCGGGCTGCAGAGTACCTGCGGGACGAACGCATCACCCATCTATTCGGCAGCGATGAAATGCTGCGGCGTATTGCCGACGAAACCACGGAAACGCGGCCCTTTCCTCATGCCCGGGTATTCGGCTTCGCCTCTTTCAGCCCGGGGGCCGCAGCACTCGTGGACGCCTTGCAGCAACGGGGATTTCCGTTGCGAGGACTGTACGGGTCGAGCGAGGTGCAAGCGCTGTTTTCCCTGCAAGATGCCGGCTTGCCGGTCGAAGAGCGCGCCCTGGGCGGCGGCCGGCCAGCCGCAGGCCAGGCTGCCCATCTGCGCATCCGCAATCCGGATACCGGCGACCTATGCCCACTGGGTGAATCCGGTGAAATAGAAATCCGCGCGCCCGGTAATTTCCTGGGGTATCTGGATAATCCCGAGGCGACCGCCCAGGCCATGACCGCCGACGGATATTTTCGTACCGGAGATCTGGGCTATCTGCGCCCGGATGGCAGCTTTGTTTATCTCGCACGCATGGGTGATACCTTGCGGCTCGGCGGCTATCTGGTTGATCCTGCGGAAATCGAACATGCATTGGCTCAGCAGCCGGGCGTGCGCAATGCGCAAGTCGTGGGTATTGCCTTGGACGGCCAGCCACGCGCAGCAGCCTTTGTGATCGCGAGCCCGCAGGTGACTGCAGAGGATTTACTCAGTTCATTGCGCACATCACTAGCGCCTTTCAAAATCCCCGCCCGATTGTGGCTGGTTGATGCGTTTCCCACCGCAGCCAGCGCCAATGGCTTCAAGATTCAACGAGCGAGATTACGTCAAATGGCCGAAGAGCGGCTGTACCAGGAGACGCATTGACCAGGCCTTTCCGGGCAACCCACAAACGACTTTTGACGAATTCCTTCGAGGCAAGCGATGCACGATACTTCTTTATATTTCGAAGACTTCCAACCGGGCCAGACATTCGAAAGCGGCGGCCGCACCCTGACCGAAGCCGACCTGACCATGTTTTCCATGATATCCGGCGACTGGAACCCCATCCATGCCGATGCCGTCTATGCTGCGGGCACGCGCTATGGCCAACGATTGATACACGGTACGCTGGGCATTGCCATCGCCACGGGCATGATGCATGAATTGGGTATTTTTCACCGCTCGGTCGTTGCGATGCTGTCGCTGCGAGAATGGAAATTCGTCAAGCCGATCTTTGTCGGCGACACGCTGCATCTGGTGCTGGACATTCTGGCCGTCAATCCCGGCACCAGCGCACGTGTAGGCGCGATTGACCGGCGTCTACGGCTGATCAATCAGAACGGCGAAACCGTACAGGACGGCAGCAGCGAGGTGCTGGTCCTCAAGAAGAAAAACTGAACGGTGATGCATCGGACATACATAACCTCTTTCTAACGCGGGAAAACAGAGCGGCTATGCCTGTTCTCCCGAGCGATGCTCACTCCGTGACATTGGCCTCAACCAGTTTTGCCAGTTGCAGCAGCGATTCCTGCCATCCCAGATAACACATTTCGGCGGGAATCATCTCTGGGATTCCTTCCTGCACGATATTCAGTTCGGTCCCGCATACGACCTGCTTCAGCGATACGGTAACAGTCATTTCGCCGGGCAAATCGGCGTTATCAAAGCTGTCCGTATAACGAATTTTCTCAAATGGCACCAACTCCAGATATTCGCCGCCGAACGACTCGCTCTTACCGGTGCCGAAATTGCGGAAAGACATTTTGTGCGTGCCGCCAACCCGCGCATCCAGGTGATGCACCTCGCAGGTATATCCGTAGGGGGGCAGCCATTTGGCAGCAGCATCGGGCTCGAGAAAGGCTCGATAGACGCGCTCTGGGGTAGCGCGCAAGACACGGTGTAGGCGAACGGTTCCGGTTGTCATGATGAGAACTCCTTAGGGTTGACGCCCCCGCCGCGCCTGTGGCGGCGGTTCAAAAACGGGGGATGTACTCCTACGACGAATCAACACTCAAAAAATCGACAACGATCAGATTAGAGAAAACCCTGATCAAAACGCTCAGCACGTAACATTGCAAGGCAATCCACGGACAATACATGTATAGAAAACGTCGATTTTTATACTTCTTCGAGCGGACATATATAAAAAAGGCGCGTTTCGTGCACCAGTGCAAACAGCCCGCCGAGTCTTTCCACCAGGGTCAACGCAATCGTACGAACTAGACAATCTCGCAAACCGTGACCGAATCCCTCTTCAATCCCATTCACCGTGGCCGCAACCAGAACTCCCTGCTCTGGCTTTTCGACACGCTCGAGCGCGACGCGGGCTATATGCGCCGGCAGATGTTCGGCTGTCAGGCGGCCTACTTGGATGGCAGGTTGTATCTCGTTGTCGCCGATAAAGGGGATCCCTGGGACGGCCTGCTGGTCTGCACGTCACAGGAACAGCATGCCGGCCTGATGCAGGATATGCCGGCGTTGCGCCCGCATGCCGTCTTGGGAAAATGGCTATATGTGCCGCAAGACGATCCCGAGTTCGAATCGATAGCGGAACAGCTGGTGGCCTTGGCGCTGGCACGCGACTCGCGCTTTGGTGTCGAGCCTAAACCTCGCATGCGCAAACAGCGTCTCTTCACTTGAGCCGCCTCGCCAGACACGACCGTGCGCTTTGCGCAGCCGCTCTGGCTTGGCGAAACGCTGCAATCAATCCCACACCGGCGCCAAACCCTCAGGGCTGACTTCGCGGCCATTACGCTCCAATGCGGCGATCTGCGCCATGTCGTCTGCGTCCAGCTTCAGATCACGTGCGAGCAGATTGCTGGCCAGGTTTTCGCGTTTGGTCGAGGACGGGATTACCGCATATCCCAGATGCAGGGCCCAGGCCAGCGCGACTTGTGCTACGGTCGCCTGATGCTTGTCGGCGATCTTTGCCAGCACAGGGTCCTTCAGCACTTTGCCGTAGGCCAGCGTCATGTACGAAGTCACAGTGATGCCCTGCTCCTTGAGAAAGGCCGTCAGCTTGTGATTCTGCAGATAGGGGCTCAACTCGATCTGGTTGGTCGCGATCTCGCCCTTGCCGACCACATCAATGGCCTGCTTGGTCAACTCGATATTGAAGTTCGAGATACCGATCTGGCGCGTCAGTCCCAGTGATTTAGCCTCGGCCAGGGCCTCCATGTATTCGGACAGCGCAACGCCGTTGCCCGGCGCGGGCCAGTGGATCAAAGTCAGGTCCACATAATCAGTGCGCAGTTTGTCCAGGCTCTCGCGCAGACTGGGCACGAGCTTTGATTTGGCGTAGTTGTCGGTCCAGATCTTTGTGGTCACGAACAGATCGGCGCGTTTGATACCGCTGTCGGCGATGGCTTGGCCGACTTCGGCCTCATTGCCATAGATCTGCGCGGTATCGATTGCGCGATAGCCTACATCCAGGGCATTACGGACCGAATCAATCACGGTCTGACCGGTCAGGCGAAAGGTGCCGACACCAAAAGAAGGAATACTCATGAGAAATCTCCGATTCAAATTAGTAGCGATAAGGGGATTGTTCGCGTTTGCTCAAACGCACTCAGCCACGCGGCGGCGGCTTGCGCCACTCAGCCAGACCAGCCCCAGCCCACCTGCCGCCAACACGGCGCCGGCCAACGGCACGGCGGCATAACCCAACCCTTGGCTGATGACCACGCCGCCCAACGCCGCGCCCACTGCATTACCCAAGTTAAAGGCGCCGATGTTCACCGACGAAGCCAGACCCGGCGCCTGGGCAGCCGCCTGCATCACGCGCATCTGCACCGGCGGCACGATGCCGAAGGCGGCCGCCCCCCACACCACCAATCCGATGGCCGTGCCCACATGGGTCGTCATCAACCATGGCAGTATGGCCATGACAATCGCCAGCGTCGCAAGGATCAGCTTCGTCGCGCCATCGAGCGACCAGTCGGCCAGCCGGCCACCCAGGGTATTGCCAACCGTAAAGCCTACGCCAATCAACACCAGAGCAAAAGCCACAAATCCAGGGCTGGCATGGGTGATGTCGGCCAGCACCGGGGCAACATAGGTGTACAGCGTGAACATGGCGCCCGCGCCCAACACGGTCGTGCTCATGGCCATCAGCACCTCGGGGCGCGTCAGCACCTTCAGTTCGCGGCGTACTTCCGGGCGCTTGCCCGGCTCGCCTTTAGGCAACGCCACCCACAACGCGGCAATGGTGATCAGGCCCAACACGGCCGTGCCGGCGAAAGACATGCGCCAACCGACCTGCTGCCCGATCCAGGTCGCCGCCGGCACGCCGCCGATATTGGCCACCGTCAGGCCCATGAACATGGCTGCAATGGCGCTGGCCTGTTTCTCTCTAGGCACGACGCTCGCCGCGACCACAGCGCCGAGTCCAAAGAAGGCGCCGTGGTTCAGGCTCGTGATCAGACGCGACAGCAACAAGGTCGTATAGTCCGGCGCAAAGGCCGACAGCAGATTGCCGATGGTGAAGATGAGCATCAGCGACATCAGCGCCGCACGCTTGCCAAAACGGCTGAACAGCAGGGTCATGATCGGCGCGCCGATCATCACGCCTACGGCATAGGCCGACACCAGCATCCCGGCCGTAGGAATACTGACCTGCACGCCGTCGGCGATGACCGGCAGCAGGCCCATGGGGGAAAACTCGGTGGTGCCGATGGCGAATGCGCCGGTAGCCAACGCGAGCAATGCAGCAGAAGACTTCATCTTTGCTCCGAAAAATAGTGCGCAACGAGCCGGTTTGCGACTGAAGGTATCCTGTTCCTGTCCCGGAAGGAAACCATCACCGCAGCCGTTCCTTGAATCAAATAGGGTGAAATTGGGTGAAGGCGTAATGCCTGCGAGGAGGCCTCACGGTGTCGCCTTCGTTCCCTCGATGTGCAGCAGTATGCCGGTTTAATATTTGCAGATTAAGCCTGGTATCGTTCAAATATATTTGATTTAATATCAACAATGAAAACCACACTCGACGAATTGCAGGCTTTTGTGGCGGTGGTGGATACAGGCACAATCACCGCCGCGTCCGAGGCGCTCGGCCTGACGATCTCGGCCACCAGCCGCACGCTGGGCCGCCTGGAAGAAAAGCTGCAGACTACCCTGCTGCGCCGGACCACCCGGCGGCTGGAGCTGACCGAGGAAGGCGCGGCATTCCTGCAACATGCCCGGGCCATTCTGGCATCGGTGGACGAGGCCGAGGAACAGATGGCCGCCCGGCGCATGCGCCCAGCCGGCCGGCTGCGGGTCGACGCGGCCACCCCTTTTATGCTGCATGTGCTCGTGCCGCTGATCGCAGGCTTTCGTGAGCGCTACCCCGAGGTAGAACTGGAGCTCACCTCGAACGAAGGCTTTATTGATTTGATCGAAAAACGCACAGACGTGGCGTTCCGTATTGGCACCCTCAAAGACTCCACCCTGCATGCGCGCCTGGTCGGCACCAGTCATTTGAGGCTGCTCGCCAGCCCTGCCTATCTCAAACGTTACGGGACGCCCACCGAGCCAGGGCAGCTCGAACGGCACGCGCTGCTGGGCTTCACGCAACCCGAAATCCTGAATGACTGGCCGTTGCGCGACGCTGGCGGCAACACCATACATATCAAACCAACGATCGCGTCCTCCAGCGGGGAAACGCTGCGGCGCATGGCATTGGAGGGTCTGGGGATTGTCTGCCTGTCGAATTTCATGACGGGCGAAGACCGCCGCAACGGCGATCTGGTACAGGTATTAGCCAAGCAGACGCTGGATGTGCGCCAACCGATCAACGCGGTCTACTATCGCAACACCACCGTGGCCGCACGGATTACGTGTTTTGTGGACTACGTGATCGAGGTTCTGGGCAAACGCGCCTACGTCTGAGCGCATGACATCCGTCACCGGAAGACATTGCGAGCAGGAGGTCGGCGTGTAAAAGCCCCGCCGGGCCGTTGAGACGCGATTTAGCCCGCGAAGCGGGCCGAGGCCCCTGCTCATGGGCCGAGTCGCGGCGATAGGCCCGGCGGGGCTTTTACACGCCGACCTCCTGCGCCAAAAGAACTCCACTCGACGCATGCCACAGACCACAACCCTGGCGGGGAAAAATGCCCTGGGGCTTGCCGGCAAAGGCTTTAAGCGACCGCGACCGGAATCTTGCCGATGCGGGCCTGCCACTCCTTCGGACCGGTGGTGTGCACCGACGTGCCCTCGGAATCGACCGCCACCGTGACCGGCATGTCTTTCACGTCGAACTCGTAAATGGCTTCCATGCCCAGGTCTTCAAAGGCCAGCACGCGCGCTTCGCGGATCGCCTTGGACACGAGATAAGCAGCGCCGCCGACAGCCATCAAATAGGCCGACTTGTGCTTGCGGATGGCTTCGATAGCGACGGGACCGCGTTCGGACTTGCCGATCATCGAGATCAAGCCGGTCTGAGCCAGCATCATCTCGGTGAACTTGTCCATGCGGGTCGCCGTGGTGGGGCCTGCCGGGCCAACCACCTCGTCGCGCACCGGATCAACCGGGCCTACGTAGTAGATGACGCGGTTAGTGAAATCCACCGGCAGCGGCTCGCCCTTGGCCAGCATGTCCTGAATACGCTTGTGCGCGGCATCGCGGCCGGTCAACATCTTGCCCGACAGCAGCAGCGTCTGGCCGGGTTTCCAGCTTGCGACCTCGGCCGGCGTCAAGGTGTCCAGGTTCACTTGCTTGGACTTGTTGTAATCCGGCGCCCAGTGGACCTCGGGCCATTCCGACAAGGACGGCGGATCCAGGCGAGCCGGGCCGGAGCCGTCCAGCTCAAAGTGAGCATGACGCGTGGCCGCACAGTTCGGGATCATCGCAACCGGCTTGGAGGCCGCGTGCGTCGGGAACGTATTGATCTTGACGTCCAGCACGGTGGTCAGGCCGCCCAGGCCTTGCGCACCAATGCCCAGCGCGTTGACCTTTTCGTAGAGTTCGATACGCAGCTCTTCGAGCTTGTTCTGCGGGCCGCGGGCCAGCAGTTCGTACATGTCGATGTCTTCCATGAGCGACTGCTTGGCCATCAACATGGCTTTCTCGGCCGTGCCGCCGACGCCGATACCCAGCATGCCGGGCGGGCACCAGCCTGCGCCCATCGTCGGCACCGTCTTGAGCACCCAATCCACCAGCGAGTCGCTGGGATTCAACATGACGAACTTGGATTTATTCTCGGAGCCACCGCCCTTCGAGGCGATTTGCACGTCGACCTTGTCACCCGGGACAAGCTCGACGTGCAAAATACAGGGTGTGTTGTCGCGGGTGTTTTTACGGGCAAAGATCGGGTCGTCCAACACCGAAGCACGCAGTGGATTGTCGGGATTGGTGTATCCCTGGCGCACGCCTTCGTCGCACAGTTCTTGTAGCGTACGCTTGGTCTCAAAGCGCACGTTCATGCCTACTTTCAAGAACACGTTGACGATACCCGTGTCCTGGCACAGCGGGCGCTTGCCCTCGGCGCACATGCGCGAGTTGGTCAGGATCTGGGCCATGGCATCACGCGCAGCCGGGCTTTCCTCGCGCTCGTAGGCGCGGGCCAGATGGCGGATATAGTCAACGGGATGGTAATAGCTGATGAACTGAATCCCATCAGCAATAGACTGTATGAAGTCTTCTTCTTTGATCAGAGTAGACATGGCGATTTAAGCGAAAGCAACAAAAATGGAACAAGCGGCCCGACTGGCGGGCCGCACGATAATCAACAGCTTATTTTAGGCCTCGGCGCGCCAGCCTATTTGCCTTGCCACACGGGCTTGCGTTTTTCGGCAAAGGCGGTGGCGCCCTCTTTGGCGTCGGCCGAGGTGAAAATATGAGCAATCAGCGGACGCTGGCGGTCAAACATGCCTTCTTGATCCCAATCCGTCCCCTGCGCCACGATGCTCTTGGCCGTCTGCACGGCCAGCGGACCGTTTTCGACGATGATGCGGGCCAGTTCCAGTGCGCCCTCCAGCGCCTTGCCCGGCTCGGTCAGGCGATTGACCAGGCCATAGCTGTGCGCACGTTCCGCGCTCAGCATCTCGCCGGTCAAAATGAATTCCATGGCAATGTGATACGGCAGACGGCGCGGCAAACGCAGCAAACCGCCAGCGCCCGCCACCAGGCCACGCTTGACCTCGGGCAGGCCGAACTTGGCGTT
>Ga0164243_10005607_pt1 | contig 19146 bp, 20 predicted proteins | sample OricompcompostOP_FD_108781 | JGI IMG/M metagenome (GOLD analysis project Ga0164243, IMG submission 108781) | Organic Plus compost microbial communities from Emeryville, California, USA - Original compost - Organic plus compost (OP) | ecosystem: Engineered > Solid waste > Mixed feedstock >... | reverse complement strand
TTTACCCATAAGCTAATTACCTACAACGGAAAGTACACGATGCCCGTCACCGTCCAGCCCGACACCCTGAGCCGTACCTTCGCGGCGCTCGCCGATCCGACGCGTCGCTCGATCCTGGCCCGGCTGTCGGAGGGCGAGGCCACGGTCAACGAACTTGCCGCACCCCACTCGCTGAGCCTTCCGGCGATCTCCAAGCACCTCAAGGTGCTGCAGAACGCCGGACTGGTGACCAAGCGCCGGGAGGCCCAGACCCGCCCCTGCACCCTCAACGCGGCCCCGCTGAGGGATGCCGAGGCCTGGCTGCAGCAGTACCGGCGCTTCTTCGAGGAGAGCTTCGACCGCCTGGAGGAACATCTGCGCCAACTCCAGGCCGACCAGCCCGAGCCGGAGGACGAAACACCATGATCAGGAACGCCGACCGTCACTTCACCATCGCCCGCACCTTCGACGCGCCGCGGGACCTGGTCTTCACCAGTTGGACCGATCCTGACCATCTGCAATGGTGGCTCGGGCCGTACCGATCGCCGGAACCGGATCCCGAGTTGATCATGGATGTCCGTCCGGGCGGGCGATTCCAGGTGCGAGTGATCATGGACGAGCAGGGCAACAGCCACCTGTCCGGCGGTATCTACCACGAAATCGTCCGACCCGAGAAACTCGTGTTCAGCTGGGGATTCCCAGCCGACGAACCCGACTCCAGCCCGCTGGTCACCGTACGACTGAACGATCTCGGCGGCAACCGGACGGAAATGATCTTCCATCTGCATCTGCCGCCCGCACTACCCGGGTCCACCGCCGAGCAATGGATCTCGGTGGGTATCCGACCCGGCTGGATCCAGACGATCGACCGACTCGTCGAGCAGCTCTCGTGATCATTCCCGCTCGACCCCCAGAAAGGCAGTTGATCATGACAACCACAACCCGCACCGCAGCGCCCGCCCTGCCACCCGTGGTCTCGGGCGAGGAATGGCAACGCGCACGCGACGAACTGATGCTGGCCGAGAAGGAGGCCACACGTGCCCTGGACGTTTTGGCCGCCCGACGGCGGCGGATGCCGGCGATGCGGTTCGGCAACTACACCTTCACCGGGCCGAGCGGGCCGGTCAGCCTGCTGGACCTCTTCGGCGACAACCACCAACTGGTGACCTATCAGTTCATGGACGTCGGGCCAGGCAACTTCTGCCCCGGCTGCACCGCCTTCAGCCGCAACATCGTCAACCTTGACGGCCTGGCCCGCAACGGCGTCAGCTGGGCGAACATCTCCGAGATGCCGATCGAGCAGATCCAGGAGATCACCAGCCGCGAAGGATGGACCATGCCGTTCGTGTCCTCCCGCGGCACGAACTTCTACCAGGACTCCGGTGTGGTCGGCTTCATGCTCAGCGTCTTCCTCCGCGACGGGGACGACATCTATCGCACCTGGAACACCGCGTCCCGCGGCGTTGACCGGCTGATGTTCATCCACAACATCCTCGACATCGTCCCGTACGGCCGGCAGGAGGACTGGGAGGACTCGCCCGAGGGCTGGCCGCAGGCGCCGACGTACGGCTGATCCCTGCGATCCGGTCGGGCGTTTCCGGGACGGATCAGGGTCCCGGTCGGCCCGGGTGTGGTCGGCTGCGCGCATAGAGTTCTGCACATGAGTACGACGATGGTCGACTGGAACGTCGCGGTCAGCACGGCCCGCAAGCTGGTCAAGCCCGGACCGGAGATATCGATGGAGGGCGCCCTGTCGGCCGTCGCCGAGCTGCGCGAGGCTGCGCAGCGTGCGGAGGCGTACGTCCAGGACGTCACCGGGCTGACGGTGCCGAGCGCCACCGCCCCGGTGCTGGTGGTCGACCGGCCCGGCTGGATCCAGGCCAACGCCGACGCCTTCAAGACGATCATGGAGCCGTTGACCACCAAGGCCGCCGCCAAGATCGCGGCGACCGGACGGAGCGGCGGGCAGATGCAGGCGGTCACCGCCCGGGTCAGCGGTGCGGAGGTCGGCGCGCTGCTCAGTTACCTCGCGCCGAAGATCCTCGGCCAGTTCGACCCCTTCTATCCCGGTGCCCCGGACGAACCCGGCGGCCGGCTGCTGCTGGTGGCACCCAACGTCGTGATGGTCGAACGGGAACTCGAACTCGATCCGAGCGACTTCCGGCTCTGGGTCTGCCTGCACGAGGAGACCCACCGGGTGCAGTTCACCGCCGTGCCGTGGCTGCGCGACTACCTCAACGACCAGGTCGGGCAGATCGTCGACGCGACCGATCTTGATCCGGGTGCGCTGCTGGAGATGATCAAGAACGCGGTCGCCACAGTGGGGGAGTCGATCCGCGGCAACCGCGAGTTCTCCATCGTGGACCTGGTACAGACGCCGGGTCAGCGGGAAACGGTCGAACGGATCACTGCGGTAATGAGCCTGCTCGAGGGACACGCCGATGTCGTGATGGACAGCGTCAACCCCGACGTGATCAGCACCATCGAGACGATCCGGAAGCGCTTCGACGTACGCCGGCAGTCCCAGGGCCTGGATCGCTTCGTACGCAAGCTGCTCGGGCTGGACGCCAAGATGCGGCAGTATCGCGACGGCGCCCGGTTCTGCAACCAGGTGATCTCCCAGGTCGGCATGGCCGGCTTCAACAAGGTGTGGACCAGCGCGGACACCCTGCCCACCCCGGCCGAGATCGCCGATCCCGACCTCTGGGTCGCCAGGAACCACAGCATCGCCTGAGACCGGGTGGCCCAGCCGGATGGCATACAAGGCATTGGCGCCGGCGACCCTGGAGATCGTCCAGGCGGTCCGGGCGGTCGCCGGCCGCCCGATGCTGGTCGGGGTGTCCGGCGGCGCCGACTCCCTGGCGCTGGCCTTCGCGGTCGCGCACGTCTGCAAGGCCGAAGGCGTACCGTACGCGGCCGGCGTGGTTGATCATGGCCTGCAACCCGGTTCGGCGAAGCAGGCCGAAACCGTCGGCGATCAGCTCGCCGACCTCGGATACACCGATGTCGTGATCAGCCGGGTGGCGGTCGGTACGGCTTCCGGTCCGGAGGCGGATGCCCGGACGGCCCGTTACGCCGTGCTCGACGAGGAAGCGCGACGCCGGGATGCCGATCTTGTCCTCGGGCACACGCTGGACGACCAGGCCGAGACCGTGCTGCTCGGTCTGGTGCGCGGCTCGGGTCCGCGGTCGATCGCGGGGATGTCGGTACGGTCCGGGCACCGGCTGCGGCCGTTGCTGGGCGTCCGCCGGGAAGGTACCCGGGCCGCGTGCGCCGAGCTCGGACTGGACGTGTGGGACGATCCGCACAATGCCGATGCCCGGTTCACCCGGTCGCGCATCCGGGAACGGGTGTTGCCGGTGCTGGAGGCCGAACTCGGTCCCGGGGTGACCGAGGCTCTTGCCCGGACCGCGGAGCTGGTCCGTGGCGACGCTGACCTGTTGGACCGGCTGGCGGCCGAGTTGCTGACCGAGGCGCGGCAGGGGAGTGGCCTGGACTGCGCGCTGCTGACCGGCGCGGATCCGGCGCTGCGGGGCCGGGTGCTCAAGACCTGGCTGACCGAGTCCGGCGCACGCGAGACTCCGTACGACCGGGTCCGGGCCGTGGAGGCCCTGATCACCGACTGGCACGGCCAGGGCGTGGTGCAGCTGGCCGGACTGGCGGTGCGCCGTAGCACCGGACAGCTTGTCGCCTCCCGTCACTAGCGGTCAGCGTTCCGCAAAGACCACCAGTACCCGGCTGGCTGTGCTGACCGGTTCGCCGGACCAGCCTCCGTCGATCCTCCGCACGGTGAGCCCCGCTTCGGACAGTTGCCTGGTCAACTCCTCGGCGCTGCGGAACGCCAGTGTGGTCGGGTAGACCGCGTCCTCGCCGGTGTCGTCGAAGAGGTTGTGGGCGGCGAAGGTGACCTCTCCGGCTGTGACCGAGGTGACCTCCAACCACTCCGTCAGCCGACCGGCGGAGGTATCCCGGCTGCTGCGGCCGGAGTCGGCCCACGACTCCCAGGCTCGATCGTCGGGGTTCCGGCTCTCGAAGACGAGCAGGCCGCCCGGTCGCAGCGCGTCATGGATGTCGCGCAGCGTCCGCGGCCAATCGGCTCCCAGGATGTGTTGGGCGGTGTTGCCGGTCATCAGCACCAGATCTGCGGTCCGCCCGGCCAGCGTGGGGGCGATGACCGAGGAATCACCGTCGACCCAGGTCACCGCCTCCGCGCCCTCCCGGGAGCGGGCGAAGTCGAGCATCGTCCGGGATGGATCGACGCCGATCACCGAGCGGTCGGCTCCCGCCAAAGTCACCGTCAACAGTCCGGTGCCGCAGCCCAGGTCGACGATGGTCCGTGCTCCCGTCTGATCGGCGATTCCGCGGTAGAAGTTGTGGTCGGCGCCGGCCGGATTGTCCTGGTCGTACAGCCCGACCAGCCGGGGGTCGCCGAAGGGGTCGTAGCTCAGGGCCGGAGGCTAGCCCGGGTTGAGTAGATCTGCCGCCTGATTTACGCGCCGCTGCCCGAATCGGCGGAGCCTCGTCGACGGGACGGCAGGAATGCACGACCGACTGCCGTCGCGTACGCTCTGGTGCCGTGGATTCCGCAGACGTCGGCGATGAACTGACCAAGGTTTTGTACACCCCCGAAGACCTCTCTGGACGACTGGCGGAGCTGGCTGCCGAGATCGACGCGGAGTACGCCGGCAAGGACCTGCTCCTGGTGGGTGTGCTGAGCGGCGCGGTGATGGTGATGGCCGACCTGTCCCGGGCGCTGACCATCCACTGCGAGATGGACTGGATGGCGATCTCCTCCTACGGTTCGGGCACCCAGTCCTCGGGTGTGGTCCGGATCCTCAAGGACCTCAACACCAACATCTCCGACCGGCACGTCCTGGTGGTGGAAGACATCATCGACACCGGCCTGACGCTGTCCTACCTGATCAGCAACCTCCGCTCCCGGGACCCGGCGAGCCTGAACATCATGACGATGTTCCGCAAGCCGGAGGCGATCAAGAGCGACGTGGACGTCCGTTGGGTCGGCTTCGACATCCCCAACGAGTTCGTCGTCGGCTACGGCCTCGACTACGACGGCCGCTACCGCAACCTGACCTCGGTCGGCACCCTGTCCCCGCATATCTACAGCTGAGCAGTCCGGCCGCGACGCCGCTTGTACCGCGACTTCGCCGGCGTACGGCCCCTGGGAGTCGATTTCGTAACACGTGGCACCGTTTCGGGCTCCCGAGCCCAGGTGGCGTCGAATTGGTAGCACGTGTCGCGATTTCGCGTCTCCGGGGTCCAGGCCGTCGACTTCGTAACACGTGGCACGGTTTCCAGCCGCGCGGGACCGGGATGCGTTGATTCGGCGTCATGTGGTGCGGATTCGACGGTCCTGAGGGCTCGGCGCGGGCGGCAGATCGAGGCTGTCCCGACCGGATCGCGGCGGCCTCCACGACCGGGTCGCGGCATTGTTGCCGAGACGGCCGGAAGCGACTTTGGATTCGGTGGCTAGCCTTAGCCGCGTGTACGGTCGGATAATTCTCCAGACTTTTCGACCCGCACGTCCGAGTAGGAACCTTCAAGGCAGGTCATGAACGCCAAGCGCATCTTTCGGGGCCCCTTGCTGTGGTTCGTCGTCGCCATCGTCGCGATCGCGGTGATCGTCGAACTGGTGAACCGCAGTGACGGCTACAAACAGGTCCCGACCTCCCAAGCGATCTCGGTGATCCAAGGCACCGAGCACCTCAAAGAGGTGCAGCTGATCGACGGTGACCAGAAGATCCAGATCACCAAGGACAACGGCGAGAAGATCGAGGCCGTCTGGGTCGGGGACCAGGGCACCCAACTGGCCGGCGATCTGCAGAAGCGGGTCGACAACAACACGCTGGACAGCTGGATCGGCAAGAACCCGACTCCCGGGTTCTTCTCCACCATGTTGGGGACGCTGATTCCCTTCCTGCTGTTGGGCGTCCTTTTCTTCTTCTTCATCAACTCCGTCCAGGGCGGCGGCGGCCGGGTGATGCAGTTCGGCAAGTCGCGCGCGAAGATCGCCAACAAGGACACCCCCAAGACCACCTTCGGTGACGTCGCGGGCGTGGACGAGGCGATCGAGGAACTGGAGGAGATCAAGGAGTTCCTCGCCGAACCCGCCAAGTTCCAGGCCGTCGGGGCGAAGATTCCCAAGGGTGTGCTGCTCTACGGCCCGCCCGGCACCGGCAAGACCCTGCTGGCCCGCGCAGTGGCCGGTGAGGCTGGAGTGCCGTTCTATTCGATCTCCGGCTCCGACTTCGTCGAGATGTTCGTCGGCGTCGGCGCATCCCGGGTGCGCGACCTGTTCGAGCAGGCCAAGGAGAACGCACCGGCCATCGTCTTCATCGACGAGATCGACGCCGTCGGCCGGCACCGCGGTGCCGGTATGGGCGGCGGCCACGACGAGCGTGAGCAGACGTTGAACCAGTTGCTGGTCGAGATGGACGGCTTCGACGTCCGCGGCGGCGTCATCCTGATCGCAGCGACCAACCGTCCGGACGTGCTCGATCCCGCCCTGCTCCGCCCGGGCAGGTTCGACCGGCAGATCTCGGTCGAGGCGCCCGACCTCAAGGGCCGGTACGAGATTCTCAAGGTGCACGCCCAGGGCAAGCCGATCGACCCCAGCGTCGACCTGGCAACGGTCGCCCGGCGGACTCCCGGATTCACCGGCGCGGATCTGGCCAACGTGCTCAACGAGGCCGCGCTGCTGACTGCCCGGTCCAATGTCTCGGTGATCACCAACAGTTTCCTCGACGAAGCGATCGACCGCGTCGTCGCCGGCCCGCAGAAGCGCAGCCGGCTGATGGACGAGAAGGAGAAGCTGATCACCGCCTACCACGAGGGCGGTCACGCTCTGGTGGCTGCGGCGCTGCCCGGTACCGACCCGGTGCAGAAGGTCACCATCCTGCCGCGGGGCCGGGCACTCGGCTACACCATGGTGCTGCCGGAGCAGGACAAGTACTCCAACTCCCGTGCCGAGCTGCTGGACCAGCTGGCGTACATGATGGGCGGCCGGGCCGCCGAGGAGTTGGTGCTGCACAATCCGACCACCGGCGCGTCCAATGACATAGAGAAGGCCACCAACCTGGCCCGCGCCATGGTCACCCAGTACGGCATGACCGAGCGTCTGGGTGCGGTCAAGTACGGGTCGGACAACTCCGAGCCGTTCCTCGGCCGGGACTACGGCCACGGCCGCGATTACTCCGAAGAGGTCGCCGGCGTGGTGGACTCCGAGGTGGCGCTGTTGATCAACAACGCCCACCAGGAGGCGTTCGACATCCTCAACGAGAACCGCGAGGTGTTGGACAACCTGGTCCGTGCGCTGTTCGAGCGGGAGACGCTGGACAAGCGTGAGGTCGCCGAGGTCTTCAAGCCGCTCAAGGTCCGTCCGGCGCGGCCGCCGTGGACCGGTTCGCCCACCCGCAAGCCGTCCAACCTGCCGCCGGTCAAGCCGCCGCCGAACCCGAACGGTCAGCAGGTCGGCATCCCCGTCGGACCGGGCGTTGACGGGGTACCGCCGGGCCACCAGCCGAACCCGCCGGGTCTGCCCGGTGGCGGTCCGGGACACCATCCCGGCCAGGGTCAGCCCGGCCCGGACATTCCGGCCGGCCCGTCCGGCGATCCGGTCCGTCCCGGTGATCGCGGCCACGGCGGTTACGGACAGGGCCCCTACAACTACCAGGGCCAGCAGCCGGGCCAGTACGGTCAGCCCGGCCAGTACGGTCAGCAGGGCCAGTACGGTCAGCAGGGCCAGTACGGCCAACCTGGCCAGCAGGATTCGTACGGCCAGTACGGCACGCCGCAGACCCAGCAGTACCCGGGCCAGCAGCAGCCGTACGAGCAGAACCCCGACGACCAGTTCCGCCGCCCGCAGGACGGCCAGAACGGTGACGGCAGCTAGGCGATCGTGACCATCGACGCGCGCGGCAACGGCGTTGAGCCGTCCACCAACGGCGCCCGCCTCGGGCCGGGCAACACGCACAAGTTCGATCACGACCGGGTCGTCCGGGCGGTCCGGGAGCTGTTGATCGGCATCGGCGAGGACCCGGACCGGGACGGACTGCGGGACACCCCCGAACGGGTGGCCAAGTCCTACGCCGAGATCCTCGCGGGGCTGCACCAGGAACCCTCTGACGTACTCGCCACCACCTTCGACCTGGGCCACGACGAACTCGTGCTGGTCAAGGACATCGAGGTGTGGAGCATCTGCGAACACCACCTGCTGCCCTTCACCGGGGTCGCGCACGTCGGTTACATCCCGGGTGAGAACGGCCGGATCACCGGCCTCTCCAAGCTGGCCCGGCTGGTCGACGTCTACGCCAAGCGGCCGCAGGTGCAAGAGCGGCTGACCACCCAGATCGCCGAGGAACTGGTGGCGACCCTGAAACCGCGCGGCGTCATCGTCGTCCTGGAGTGCGAGCACCAGTGCATGATCATGCGCGGGGTGAAGAAGCCGGGATCCAAGACCGTCACCAGCGCCGTCCGCGGCGGCATGCGTGATCCGGTCACCCGCGCCGAGGCGATGAGCCTGATCACCTCCTGACCTGTTGGTCAGTACGCCCGTCCATCCCGTTGGCGGGCGCAGTCGCACGATCTCCTCGATGGCGCACCGTTTTCTCGGCGCCGCACGATCTCCTCGATGGCGCACCGTTTTCTCGGCGCCGCACGATCTCCTCGATGGCGCACCGTTTTCTCGGCGCCGCACCAGTTCGTCGACCGCGCACCACGTACTCGTTCTCGCTACAGCTGCATCCGGTGCGCGGACGAGGATGTGGTGCGGGGCCGAGCAACTGGTGCGGCAACGGGGCAGAGTAGGACGGCAGCTGGTGCGGGGCCGAGTAAAGGTCGCGGGGCCGAGCAACTGGTGCGGCAACGGGGCAGAGTAGGACGGCAGCTGGTGCGGGGCCGAGTAAAGGTCGCGGGACCGAGTAACTGGTGCGGCAACGAGGCAGAGCGGGACGCGGCAGAGCGGGACGAGGCAGAGCGGGACGAGGCAGAGCGGCACGAGGCAGAGCGGGACCGCGGCGGCGCCCACCGACGCACGGGCCCACCAGACGACGCGCACACCGGACGACCGGCATGTGGGGCGACTGGCACGCTGCCCCGGGGCACTAGGGTGACGCGCGTGACTGAACTGCCGGTCGTCGCCGGGCTGCCCGCACCCGGGCGAACGCTGGTGATGGGCGTGATCAACGTGACGCCCGATTCGTTCTCCGACGGCGGATCCTTCTTCGACCACGATGCAGCCCTCCGGCACGGCCGGGAGCTGATCGCCGAGGGCGCCGACATCCTCGACGTGGGCGGGGAATCGACCCGTCCGGGCGCCGCCCGGGTCGACCCGGAGGAGGAACTGCGCCGGACGATCCCGGTCATCCGCGCCCTGGCCGACGAGCCCGCGATCCGCGACGGCCGGACGGCGATCAGCGTCGACACCATGCGGGCGGCGACCGCACGGCAGGCGTACGAGGCCGGAGCGCGACTGATCAACGACGTCTCCGGCGGCCAGGCCGATCCGGCGATGATCCCGACCGCGGCCGAGCTCGGCTGCGCCTACGTCCAGATGCACTGGCGTGGACACTCGGTCGACATGCAGTCCAGGGCCCACTACCAGAACGTGGTCACCGAGGTACGCGACGAATTGGCCCGGCTCGCCGACCGGGCGCTGGCGGCCGGGATCCGGGCCGATCGGCTGGTACTGGATCCCGGCTTCGGATTCGCCAAGACCGGCGAACACAACTGGCAGCTGTTGCAACACCTGGACGTACTGCACGAACTGGGCCGGCCGCTGCTCTTCGCCGCCTCCCGGAAGCGGTTCCTCGGCACGCTGCTGGCCGACCCCGACGGCAATCCACGGCCACCGCTCGGCCGCGACGACGCCACCACCGCCCTGACCGGCTGGGCCGCCCAACACGACTTCTGGGCGGTCCGGGTGCACACCGTACGGCCGAGCCGGGACGCCATCGCGGTGGTGGACCGCTTGCGCCGCACGCCCGGACCGGGCGACTCCTGACCCCGCCGACAGCCCGGGCCGACCAAGCCCGCATCGCGGCACGGGTTCGATGCCGTCGCCAGGCTGTGCAAGACTCCCCGGGTGCCGGTTGGGACCCACTGACTAGGCTGACACCGCGAGCGGAGGAGGTGACGTGGCAGGTAATCCCAACGGAGCAACGAAGCCTGCGGAGAACTCCGCCCGACCCGACACGCCGGAGAATTCCGGCCTCGGCCGAATCAGCCTGCGCGGAATCTCCGGGTTCGGTCATCACGGCGTCTTCGATTTCGAGCGCGAGCGCGGCCAGCGGTTCGTCGTCGACGTGGTGTGCTGGCTGGATCTCTCCGCCGCCGCCGTCAGCGATGATCTTGACGACACCCTGGACTACGGAGCGCTCAGTGCAGCGGTGGTTGCCGACATCGAATCCGAACCGTTGAACCTGATCGAAGCACTGGCCGGACGAATAGCCGATACCTGCCTGGCGTCACCGCGGGTGCACACGGTGGAAGTGACCGTGCACAAGCCCGAGGCGCCGATCAACGCCGACGTGGCCGATGTGGCCGTGACGCTGACAAGGAGCCGAACCCGTGACTAGCCCCAATCCCCACGCGATCGATGCCGACACGCTCAGTGGCATGAAACCGCTGCGCAAAGTGGTCTTCTCCTTGGGATCCAATCTCGGGGACCGGTTGGCCAACCTGCAGGGCGCAGTGGACGCGATCCGGGACACCCCGGACGTCATCGTCGTCGACGTCTCCTCGGTGTACGAGACCGAACCGGTCGACATGGCCGACGGCAGCCCGCAGTTCCTCAATATCGTCATCGTCGGCGAGAGCACCCTCGAGCCGCGGACCCTGTTGGAACGCGCCCAGGCCATCGAGGACGCCTTCGGCCGGGAACGCCCCGAGCCGAACGCCTCCCGCACCCTCGACGTTGATCTGGTGATGGTCGGCAACACCGAAGTCGCCCAGTCCGACCTGACGCTGCCCCACCCGCGGGCCCACGAACGCGGCTTCGTCCTGGTTCCGTGGGCGGAGATCGATCCTGCCGCGGAACTGCCCGGCCACGGCCCGATCGCCCCGCTGCTGGAGAAGGTCCGCGCCGAGGGAGTCACCAAGCGCGACGATCTGATGATCGAGGGTGACTGACCCTGCGTGACCTTCCCGATCTGCACGACCCGACCGACGGGCCGGACGAGCCCGGCGGCGACGGTCCCGACGGTGGTGATCAAGAACCCCAGGGCAATCTGCGGCGGACCCGGCCGACTGCCCTGATCATCGCGGCGTTGGTCGGCGCCCTGATCGGCTGGACGATCGTCGCGGTCACCGGACGCGACGGAGTACCGATCCGGGTGGCCTGGTCCGGCCCCATCACCCTGCTGGCAGCTGCCGCAGTGCTGGTCTGTCTCGCGTACGTCCTGCACCTGCGACTGCAGGTCAATCGGCTCCGGATCCCCGACCGGCAGGCGGTCGCCTGGCTCGCCCTGGGCAAGGCCGGAGCGGTGGTCGGCGCACTGATGGCCGGCGGCTATTTCGGCTTCGCCATCCGGTTCGTCCCCGACGTCCAGACCGATGCACCGCGTGAACGGGTCATCCGGTCGGCGGTGGCGATCATCGGCGGCATCGTGATCATGCTGGCGTCACTGCGTGTCGAGCGTGCCTGCCTGGTGCCACCGGACGACCCGAAAGCGAATCAGGACAAGGATCGCGGCTGACCCGCGTGCCGGTCGCCGACCGCCCGGCTCGGTCCGACTAGATTCTGCTTCGTGAGTTCTGCTTCCCCTGCGGCGAGACGCCATGCCCCGATGCCCCGGTTGTTGCGAGCCAGCCAGTTGGTCCTGATCACCGGCGCCGTGCTGTGTGCCGCCGCTGCCGTCGGCCCGATCTGGGCCGTGCGCATCGGCATCGGCCTGGCCATCGCCACCGGTGCGGTTGCCGTCGTTCTGGCCTTGAAGCACCTACGGCAGGTACGCCGCGAGCATGCCGCGCGGCTGCTGACGCTGACCAAGGATCACGGTTCGGCGCTCAGTGCCGAACGCACCCGGAACGCCGAGGTCGTGCAGGTGCTCACCGATCGGGTCCAGGCCGCGACCGATCGGTCGGCCAAACAGCAGATCCGGATCGGTGAACTCAACACCCGGGTCACCGAACTCACGGGCGACAACGCCCGGCTGCGCAGCGAGCTCAAGTCCCGCGACGTCACGATCGCCGGGTTGCGGGAGACGGTACGGTCCCGCGACACCGAGATCCAGTTGTTGCGTGCCGATCTTGATCTGGAAGCGGTCGACGCACCGGTCGGCGAGGTCCAGCAACTGCCGCGGCACCTGCGCGGCGAGCAGGCCGAGGAACCGGCGTCGGAGCTGTGGACCGATGCTGATCATCCGACCGTCGTCGACATGCGGCCGGTTGAGGCGCCGCTGCCGAACTACGAGGTCGATCTCGATCGCAAGCACGCCTGACGGCCGACCGGCCGACTCCGGCTACTTGTCGATGTCGCCGACGACGTAACCGCAGGATGCCATCAGCAGTTCAAGATCATCGATCGGACAGCCCGGCAGCAATGCTTCCAGGGCAGCGACGTTGTTGAAGCTCGGTGTCCGCAGCTTCAACCGCCACGGCGTCTTCTCACCGCGTGAGACCAGATAGCAGCCTGCCGTGCCCAGCGGCGCCTCGCTTGCCGTGTAGACGTCACCTTCGGGCAGCTTGACGATCTTGCCGAGCCGTACGCTCACCGGTCCGGGGAGGCCACGCAGCCGCTCCACGCACCGTCGGATGACTCGTACGCTGCTGCCGATCTCGGCCGTCAGCATCCACAGCCTGGCCCGGACCGAACCGTCCAGCAGCAACCCTCCCGGGGCCTCGACCCGCAACTCATCCTGCAGCTCTGCGTAGGCCAGGTAGGGCTGACTGATCCGGAGATCACGATCGATCCCGGCAGCCCTGGCGGCCGGCCCACTGACCCCGTACGCCTTGATCACCGGAACCTCGAGCCGGGGGATCCGATCGGCCTCCGCACCGACGTCCATGATCAACTCTTCGGCCCGACGGGCAACCGGCAGGACCTCCATCACCGATTGCGCTTCGGCCGCCAGCCAATGATCATCGGCATCGGCCGCCAACCCGCCGAGCCGGTTGATCATCGGATGGACCCGGTTTCCGGACAGTTCCTGCAACTGCCGCCGCAGCCGCTCCCGCAACGCCGGGACCGGCGAGTCGAGCCCACCGCGCGTCCAGAGATAGCCGAGGAAACCCAGATGGCTGACGATCCGGGTGTGCTCGGCCAGCAGCGTACGCAACCACTGGGCCCGGGCCGGCACCTCCAGCCCGAGCAGCTGCTCGCAGGCCAGCGCGATCACCGTCTCGGCGGCGGCCGGCGCCTGCCAGTCGTGCCGGTCGGCCAACATCAGGATCTGCCGGTAGTCGCGGACCTCGTACAACTTCTCCGCACCGCGGTGCATGGCACCGACCACCACTTCGGCCCGTCCGACACGATCGCCGACAGGGCAGATCCGCAACTCCAGCAGTCCGGCGCGACTGGGATGGTCGGCGCCGAGATCGAGCAGGATCACCCCTTGCGGGGGCGGATCCGGGACGATCCCGGCCGCGGGCGATCCGATCAACACCCGGGTCGGCTGATCGGCTGATGAGTTGCTGCGGTCGAGCACCGTCCCATCCTGCCGTGTTTCCGGCGGACGGCCCGATAACGACTTGTTTCTGACCCCGCCGGGTTCTATGGTTAGTTACACCAGTAACGAACCAGCGAGGCCGGTCCACGGCGTTGCGCGAGCAAGGCGGTGATGAGTGATCGAGGGTGACCGTCCGATCTTCCTGCAGATCGCAGAAATGATCGAGAACGACATCGTCGAGGGCCACTTGGCGGCCGACGCGCAGGTTCCGTCGACCAACGAGTTCGCGGCCCATCACAGGATCAATCCGGCAACTGCGGCAAAGGGCATCAACTTACTGGTCGACGAAGGAATTCTCTACAAGAAACGAGGGATCGGGATGTTCGTTGCCGCCACGGCGCGGGACGCCCTCTTGGCCAAGCGTAAGGCGCGCTTCGTCGAGACCTATCTCGAGCCGATGCTGGCCGAGGCCCGGAAGCTCGGCATATCGCCCGCCGAGGTGACCGCAATGATCACCCGCGCCGACGGCGCCATCGCCGGGCGATCAGGCGGAAGGATGGAATCATGACGGCACCTGTCGTCGAAATCAGCAACCTGATGAAGCGCTACCGGGACACGTCCGCGCTGGACGACGTCTCGTTGACGCTCCAGGAGAACACGCTGTACGGCCTGCTCGGCCGCAACGGCGCCGGCAAGACGACACTGATGTCGATCCTGACCGCACAGAACTTCGAGACCTCGGGCACGGTCCGGGTCTTCGGCAAACATCCCTACGAGAACGCCTCGGTGCTCAGCAGGATGTGTTTCATCCGCGAGTCCCAGAAGTATCCCGACGGCTTCCGGCCGCGGCACGCCTTCCAGGCGGCGGCGATGTTCTTCCCCAACTGGGACCAGCAACTGTGTGATCAACTGATCCACGACTTCGAGTTGCCGCAGGATCGGACGATCAAGAAACTGTCCCGTGGCCAGACATCGGCCGTCGGCGTGATCATCGGCCTCGCCTCGCGGGCCGAGATCACCTTCTTCGACGAACCGTATCTCGGCCTGGATGCTGTCGCCCGGCAGATCTTCTATGACCGGCTGCTCGCCGAGTACAGCGAGTTCCCGCGGACCATCGTGCTCTCCTCACACTTGATCGACGAGGTCGCCAACCTGCTCGAGCACGTGATCGTTCTCGATCATGGTCGCGTGGTGATGGACGCCGACGCCGACGAGATCAGAGGGACAGCGTTCACGCTGATCGGCCCCGGGGCGCTGGTGGAGGAGTTCATCGGCGGACGCGAGGTGATCCACCGGGAGACGATCGGGTCGTTCGCCTCGGTCACCGTCGAATGTCCGCTGTCCGACCTCGAACGGCGGGAGGCAACCGAACTCGGACTGGACGTCGCCCCGGTCTCGCTCCAGCAACTTGTGGTCCGGCGCACCGCGCCCGATCGCCCGGGCCGACAGGGCGACAGTCCGGCAGACAGGATGGAGGTAGTCCGATGAGACAAGCCATCAACGTCGGACGGATGCAGATGCTCAACCGGTGGCAGTTCGTCGGCATCCCGCTCCTGGTGCTGTCCACCGCCCTGGCCTTCGTGATCGTGATCGGCGCGTTGCTCGTCCCGGGCAGCAAACCCTTCTACACCGGCGCCGGCCAGGCAGCCCTGTGGTGTTTCGTCATCGGCGGTGTCCAGTCCCTCACGCTCACCTTCCCGTTCTCCCAGGGGCTGAGCATCACCCGCCGTGCCTACTTCATCGGCACCACCGGGGTGTTCGCACTGCTGACCCTGGGGCTGGCGATCCTCTTCTACCTGCTCGGTCTGGTCGAGAATGCGACCGACGGCTGGTTCGTGCACGGCTACGTCTTCGCACTGCCGTGGGTCACCTCGCAGTCCTGGTACGGGACGATGGCGTTGGTCTGGGCGATCGGGTACCTGCTGTTCATCAGTGGGTTCTGGCTGGCCACCCTCTACAAGCGGTGGGCGATCAACGGCGCCCTGGTGGCCGGTGTCGGAATCGCCCTGATCTTCCTGATCATCGCCGCCGTGATCACCTTCACCCACAACTGGGCGGCGTTCGGGCAATGGGCGATGCAGCAGACTCCGCTCAGCCTGGCGGGCGGCATTCTGGTCGCGATCGCCGTACTGGTCGGAGTTTCGTTCCTCACTCTGCGGCGGGCGCTCCCGTAGGTCCGCGGAGGCTCGGTGCAGCCGGATCCACCGACTGCACCAGCCACCAATGATCACCGAGCGTGTCGGCCAACAGTCGTCGTTCGCTCGTCTCCTGCAGCCGGGCCAGGGTGTCGTCGGATCGTTCCGTACGCCCTGTGCCCGGCAGCAGCCGTTCCACCGCCTGTCGCTGCGTGAGCACCAGGTCGGTCCGGGCGCCCGCCGCCTCACCGGCTGCCTGCAGGCTGTCGATCGCCACATGCGCGGTGAGATTGATCTCCGGCGACGGACTGGGCGGCACCTGCCGGCCCAGCCGGTAGCCGGCCAGCGAGCCGGCGCGCGGTCGGGTGTCACGGTGATGGCCGTAGTCGATCATCACGGCCAGCCCGCCGGTCGGACGCAGACAGCCGATCACCGCGGACCAGGCGTCATCCCGGGTCCGGCCGGACTCGGCCCGGGCGCCGGCACCGGGCCACCACCGGTCCAACCAGGCGGTGTCGGCAGCCGGCACCGGCCCGCCGACCGACTCGGTCCCGTCGGGGCCGACCAGGACCTCGTGCCAGTCCCCGGACGAGCCTGCAGCGATCACCGCCGGCAGGTCGTCCAACCACTCGCTGCAGACGATCAGCATCGGTTCCGGTCCGGCCGGGATCACCGACCGCAACGGAACCGGTGCCGCGCCGCCGCCGGGACGCCAGGCGCCCGCCCGGCTGTCCCATCGCCCGGTGAGCCAGATCGCGTCACGGGGCAGCATCGGTGGCGCGGGACGAACATCGAGGCCGATCAGTCGGAGCCGAGGGCTTCGGGCAGCGACTTCGGCCAGCAGGCGGCCGTCACCCGCGCCGACGTCCACCACGGTCGAGATGCCCGACCGTGCGATCAGGGCCAGAAGCATCCGGGCGAGCAGTCCGGTTGCCCCGGCGGCGGTCCGGAAGTGGTGGCCGGGCCGGTGGCGGAGCCAGAACCCGTCGGCGCCCACTGCAGACTGCAGCCACCCGTCGTACCACCCGATCCGCGTGCCGGATTCGGGCCGGCAATCCTTCCCGCTGGATGGCCGAGGTTGTGGACGGTGCACCCCACCATCCTGCAGCGATATGCAACGTTGTGGATAAACAGCGTCTCTGAGATGTCGGTGAGTAAGTGTCATTGGGAAATGTCTTAGATGCGGATTTGTGTACGCATACGCTAGTCTTCCGCACGGGGAATTACACAGCACTGCAGTGTGGGGAGGGGATAGAGATGGCACAACGTGTCCAGATCATTCTTGAAGATGATTTCGACGGGGGCGAAGCTGACGAGACCGTTGCCTTCGGTCTGGACGGGTCCGATTATGAGATCGACCTGTCCAGCGAGAACGCATCCAAACTTCGTGATGCGTTGGCTCCATGGGTTGCCGCGGCACGCAAAACCGGTGGCCGCCGGGCGCGTCGTTCCGGGCGTCAGGCAAGTGGTCCGGGGTCGGCGGAAATCCGCGCTTGGGCCCAGGAAAACGGCTATCAGGTTTCGTCGCGCGGTCGCGTTCCGGCAGAGGTTCGCGAGGCTTACGCCAAAGCGCACGGCTAGCCTGTGACGGGAATGGCAGTTCGCAACCGGACTGCATAATTCCCGGTAGCAGTCGATCATCGAAGGTGGCGTTGTCCGAGGACGGCGCCACCTTCTGCATGTCGGCTCCGCAGGTGATGATTATTCCTCGGACAAGCGCGACACCGGATGAGTTTGAAGTCACACTTTGGCGTTTCTTGTAGCTTCTTTGTGGGAATTTCGTAGCCAACTCACGGTCTCGGCGGTCCCATTCTGTGCTAGTTGCTCATCGGTCGATTGACCGGATGGGATTGGCCCGTTCAGATTGCCGTCGGATTGCCGAGTTGATTTCGGTGCAGCAGGCGAACTGTCTCCCGTCTGTGTGACTGTTTTCCGATTCCTCGGGGTCGGTGGCGATCACGCGATTGCGATGAACAACGTGCGCCGGTGCCTTTGCGCCCGATCGGCCCCGGGGACTCCGGGCGGCGTCGCCTTGGAATCTCGTTGCGCCGAGAGCGAACGCGGGCACGCACCAACCGGGCCGAGGTCAGATCCGGAGACCCTGGCCGGTCGGTCCGCGACGCCGACCGCGTCGCCCTCCTGATCGGCATCCAGCGGCATGGGCAGTTCGGACCGGGAACTGCCGAAACCCGTTGTCATTAGGGAGTTCAGCTCACAGCGATAGCCGCAATCGGGTACCGGGTAGCGACTGTTGGAGACATCGAGAAGTTGATCAGTCGTCGGCAAATGATTCATCGGTCGTCCGCGATGCCGATCGGGCTTGCCGAACCGACCGCGTACCGACACCCAGGGGTCCGACGCAAGCACCCCTCGACCACCGTGGGCGACTAGAGTTGAGGCGATGTGACCCGGCACCTCGGCCTGGCTGCCAGGAATGAGTGGAAGCCGACCGCCGAAGGAACCGGGTCAAGTCGCATCACAGCGAGGAGCTAGCACATGTTTGAGCGTTTTACCGACCGGGCACGCCGGGTCGTTGTCCTGGCCCAAGAAGAAGCTCGGATGCTGAATCACAATTACATCGGCACCGAACACATCCTGCTCGGCCTCATCCACGAAGGTGAGGGTGTCGCCGCCAAGGCGCTGGAGTCCATGGGTATTTCGCTCGAAGCGGTGCGGGAAAAGGTCGAGGAGATCATCGGCCACGGCCACGAGAGCCCGAGCGGGCATATCCCGTTCACCCCCCGTGCCAAGAAGGTCCTCGAGTTGAGCCTGCGGGAAGCTCTGCAGATCAATCATTCCTACATCGGCACCGAGCACATTCTGCTCGGCCTGATTCGTGAGGGCGAGGGCGTCGCAGCCCAGGTCCTGGTCAAGTTGGGCGCCGATCTCAATAGGGTCCGTAGCACTGTCCTGCAGTTGCTGAGCGGATTCTCCGGTAAGGAGGCGGCAACCTCCGGTGCCCCGGAACAAGGCAATGCGCCGTCTTCGTCGATGGTTCTGGACCAGTTCGGTCGGAATCTGACGCAGGCCGCGCGGGAGAACAAACTGGACCCGGTGATCGGTCGGGAAACCGAGATCGAGCGGGTTATGACCGTGCTGTCCCGGCGTACCAAGAACAATCCGGTGCTGATCGGAGATCCCGGCGTCGGAAAGACCGCCGTGGTCGAGGGACTTGCCCAGTCGATCGTTCGCGGCGACGTGCCCGAAACATTGCGGGACAAGCAGATTTACACCCTCGATCTGGGAGCTCTTGTTGCCGGCTCCCGGTACCGCGGTGATTTCGAGGAACGGCTCCGCAAGGTGCTCAAGGAAATCAAGACCCGCGGTGACGTGGTGCTGTTCATCGACGAGATCCACACCCTGGTCGGGGCCGGCGCCGCCGAGGGCGCGATCGACGCCGCCAGCATCCT
>Ga0164243_10005606_pt1 | contig 19149 bp, 17 predicted proteins | sample OricompcompostOP_FD_108781 | JGI IMG/M metagenome (GOLD analysis project Ga0164243, IMG submission 108781) | Organic Plus compost microbial communities from Emeryville, California, USA - Original compost - Organic plus compost (OP) | ecosystem: Engineered > Solid waste > Mixed feedstock >... | reverse complement strand
TGATAGGCTTGCGGGCCGACGACGATGTCGACGCTTTTGGCGCGGCGGCTGATCTCGCTGCCCTCGGCCTGCGCGACGCAGCCCGCGACCGCGATCATCGGCCGCGTGCCGTCCTCCCGGCGCAGGCGGCCGATATCGGAGTAGACCTTGTCCACCGCCTTTTCGCGGATGTGGCAGGTGTTGAGGATAACGAGATCCGCGTCCGTGCCCTCGGCTGCGGGGGTCATGCCGCGCTCGCCCAGCATCTCGGCCATGCGCTCGCCATCATAGACGTTCATCTGGCAGCCGAAGGATTTGACGTGGAAGGTGGCCGGGGCTTTGTCTGGCTTTGGGGGCGTATCGTTACGATTCATGCGGTCCAGCTATACAGTGCCATCGTGCGGAGCGGAAGGCGGCAGGTGCATTGCGATGCTCGCCACGATATGTTCGCGCGCGATGGCGGCAATGACCTTGCGGTCGCCGCAGCGCGTGGGGTCGAAAGGCTCCAGGAAACGCAGCGTCACATCCAGCCGTCCCCTGCGCTCCAGCAGCCGTTTCATGTTGCTCCCCGCCGGTTCGTTACCGTGCCACGCGATATCGGGAGCCGCGAGGCCATAGTCGATATGCACCGGCTGGATCAGCACATTGCGCGGCGGCGGGAGCAATACGGCCAGCAAGGCGGGCTTGAAGGGCAGGAGGGCGCGCCCGTCGCCGGTCGTGCCTTCGGGGAAGATCGCCAGCGGCTGATGTCCCGCCATCGCCCCCCGCAAAGCCTCTATTTGTGCCGCCAGCGCGCCGCGCCTTTCGCGTGAGACGAACAGCGTGTTGTTCTGCGCCGCCAGCCAGCCGATCACCGGCCAGCGCGCCACGCCGTCATGCGAGACGAAGGCGGTGCCGGTCGCGCCGCCCAGCGCCAATATGTCGACCCAGCTCACATGATTGGCGATCAGGAACAGGTCGCTCGCCACCGGTTTTCCCGCGACCTTGACCCGCGCGCCCACGGACCGCGCCGCCAGCGCCAGGAAGCGGCGCGGCCATGGCGACGAACGCCCGAAGGCGCGCCACAGCAGATGAAGCGGAAGGCAGAGGAGGAGGCTGGCCGCCAGCGCGCCCAGACGCAGGAAACGGCGTATCCGGCCCAAGCGATCAGCTCTTGCGGTCGATCGCCACGCCGTACAGTTCCATCCGATGATCGACCAGGCGGAAGCCCAGCTTTTCGGCGATCTGCTTCTGGAGCTGTTCCAGTTCAGGATCGACGAATTCGATCACATTGCCCGTCTCCACGTCGATCAGATGGTCGTGATGGGATTCGGGCGCCGCTTCATAGCGCGCGCGGCCGTCGCCGAAATCGTGCCGGTCCAGGATGCCCGCTTCCTCGAACAGGCGAACGGTGCGGTAGACCGTGGCGATGGAGATGCCGGCGTCGATCGCGGCGGCGCGCCGATGCAGTTCCTCGACATCGGGATGGTCCTCCGCATCGCTCAGGACCTGAGCGATTACCCGGCGCTGCTCGGTGATGCGAAGGCCCTTTTCATGGCACAGGGCTTCTACGTCGATCTTGCGGTTCATTTTTGTTCGCCGGCTGAATGGGACAATATAGGTCGGAGAACCTAACGCCTTTTGCCGTCAGGTAAAAGGGGGCGGGTCCGCGCCCCCTCCGTTTCTCGTCGGGCGAACCGATTACTTGCCGCGCGCGCGGCGGCGCTTGGTGCCCAGGCCGATCTTCTTCGCCAGCGTGCGGCGCTGTTCGGCATAATTGGGCGCGACCATCGGATAGTCGGCGGGCAGACCCCATTTGGCGCGATAATCTTCCGGCGTCATCTGATAGTGGGTCATCAGGTGACGCTTGAGCATCTTGAGCTTCTTACCGTCCTCCAGACAGACGATATAATCCGGCTTGATGGAAGAACGCACGGAAACGGCGGGTTCCGGCTTTACTTCCGGCGCGGGCGCGGGAGCAGACAGATTGGTCAGGGCCGTATGCACATTCTGAATAAGCGTCGCGACGTCCGAAACGGCCACGCTGTTATTGGAAACATGCGCCGCGACGATGTCCGAGGTCAAAGTAATCAGCAGTTCGTTCTGGGCGGATTCGTTTTCCATTTTCTTTTCCTGCAAAGCTTCAACTAGATGCGACCCGCCCTGCGAAAGCTTATGGATGAGCGGCCAGTGTCCGCTATACTTTTCCGTCTAATCTGGCAAGGGGGCCGGTCATATCATCATGTCCCGCCGCAAACTCAAAGCATCGTGAAGTTGTCCATCATTACCGCGATAATAACCAGGGCGCCGATGTACATACTCGAATCCGAATTTTTCGTAAAGTTTGATTGCGCTGTTGGTGGCGCGCACTTCCAGATTCATGGACGTGATTCCCCTACGGCGGGCGGTGGAAAGACTGCTGGAGAGCAGCGCGTCGCCGATGCCGCGGCCCCTCCACGCGGGATCGACGGCCAGCAGCAGCAATTCGCACTCGTCGAGCACCGACCGGACGAGCGCGAAGCCCAGCGGCGTGGCGTCCAGCCGCGCGATGGTGAGCCAGGTTCCCGGCATCAGCATCACGCCCGATATCTGCGGCAGCGTCCACGCCTCGCCATAGACGGGGTCGAAAGCGCGGACCATGACGTCCATGGCGTCCGCCAGCGCATTGCGCTCGCCCTCGTCATAGGTGTCGAGGACGATGTCGGGCATCATGGCGCGACGCTCCCCGCCATCGGGCGCGCATCGGCGTCGCGCCCATAGACCGGCGTAGGCGGGAGAGGCGGCAGCGACGCGATCAGGGGATAATCGGCCGCGTCGGGATAAAGGGCGACAGCCGTGCCCATGCCCTTCGCCGTGACCAGGGCGTCCGCGCCGGGACCATAGAAGATGGAAGCGCCGGTGTGTTCGGCGAGCGCGGCAATCGGCATTGAGGCGGGCTGGGTCAGGGGCGTCAGACCGTCTGGAGCAAAGCTCTGCCAGAACAGTTCGCCGTGCCCGCCCGTGATGGTGACGACCAGCGGACCATCCTCATGCTGCCGCGCAGCCTTCGCCGCGACCAGCGCCAGCGCGCTATAGCCGTGGACGGGAATGCGCCAGGCCAGCGCCAGCGCCCTGGCCGCCGCGATCCCTATGCGGACGCCGGTGAAACTGCCGGGGCCGCTGTCCACCGCGATGGCATCGGCGCGGCCTCCGCCGGGCAGGGCGGCGATCACCGGCAGCAACGCTTCGGCATGGCCGCGCCCGACAATGTCGTGGAAGCGCCCGACGGGCTTCCCATCATCCAGCAGCGCGACGGACAGCGCCTGTGTCGCGGTGTCGATGACGAGCAGTCGCAAGCAAAACTCCCTTGAGCGTCGAGGATTCGCCCAATGCCGCGATATGCGGGCGGGCGCAATGCCTCAGACGGCGCGGACTTCCGTCACTTCGGGCACATAATGCTTCAAAAGCTGCTCGATGCCGTTCTTGAGCGTGGCGGTGGAGGACGGGCAACCCGAACAGGCGCCATGCATCCGCAGATAAACCGTGCCCTTGTCGAACCCGCGATAGACGATATCGCCGCCGTCATTGGCGACCGCCGGACGGACCCGCGTATCGATGAGTTCGCGGATCTGCGCGACGATTTCCCCATCTTCGGGATCGTCGGCGAAGTCCTCCTCATCGGCGGGGACCGTGATGTCCCCTGCGCTGCCCGGCGTGAACAGCGGCATGTTCGCTGAAAAATGATCGAGCAGGATCGATAATATTTCAGGCTTCACGTCGCTCCATTCCGCGCCCGGCGCGATGGTCACGGAAATGAAGTCGCTCCCGAAAAAGACGCCCGTCACATCGCCCAGCCCGAACAGGGCTTCGGCCAGCGGGGATGCTTCGGCTTCCTCCGGGCTGGCGAAGTCGCGCGTGCCGCTGCCCATGACGGGGCGGCCGGGAAGGAATTTGACGGTCGCCGGGTTGGGCGTGTTTTCAGTCTCAATCAACATGTGCGCTATGTGGCGTCGGAAAGGCCGAAGATCAAGCGCCGGCGGAACTTCCCCGCATGGCGGACATTGATCGATAGACCCCATGAAAGAGGAGAAGGGCGCATGAGCACCGAGACCGAAATTCGGGACCGTTTCTGGAAGGAGTTGTCGCACAGTCCTTTTCTGATGGTTTCCCTGCAAGGAACGCAGGACCACGCCATGCCGATGACGGCGCAACTGGACGCGAACGCCAACCATTGTTTCTGGTTCTATTCCAGCAAGGGCAACCGGCTGGCTACCGGCGGACCCGCCATGGCCCAGTTCGTTGCGAAGGGCCATGATCTTTTCGCCTGCATCGACGGCACCCTGGCGCTGGAAAGCGATCCGGCGATCGTCGAGCGCTATTGGTCGCAGGACGTCGCCGCATGGTATCCGGGCGGACGCGACGATCCCGACCTGCTGATGCTGCGTTTCGACCTCGATACGGCGGAAATCTGGTGCGCGGACAGTGCCGCAAGCGGCCTCTTCCATAAGCTGTTCGGCGGCGACGCGCGCAGGGGGATGCAGGAAAAGCACGCCGAAGTCCCGCTTTGACAGTGCAAGCAGCCGCCGGATTCGCGCGGCTGCTTGCTTTTTCCTTATATTTGCATCATATGCCATGCGGCTGAGGAGCCGATGGCTCCGTTCTCTGGCGGCGTGAACGTCCCTGCGGGGACTAACCGGAGCAGTTCCTGTGTTTTCGTTTTTGAGGCTTCCCTTGTCACGCGGGTCGTTTCGTCACCCGCCCCGCGCCCGCATCTTGCGAAGGCGCGGGCTTTGCAATGGAAGTCATTTTAAATGCAGTTCACCGAACTTGGCCTTGCCGAACCGATTCTGAAGGCCCTTTCCGCCAAGCAATATGCCGTTCCCACGCCGATCCAGCAAAAGGCGATCCCCGTCCTGCTGGAGGGGCGCGACCTGTGCGGCATCGCCCAGACCGGCACCGGCAAGACGGCGGCCTTCGCGCTGCCCAGCCTCGACCATTTCGCCCGCAATCCCAAGCAGACGCCGCTCAACGGGTGCCGGATGCTGGTGCTGTCGCCCACGCGGGAACTCGCCGCGCAGATCGCGCAGAGCTTCCGCGACTATGGGCGTTTCCTGAAACTCTCGGTCGAAGTCGTCTTCGGCGGCGTACCCATCAACCGCCAGATCAAGGCGCTGAGCCGCGGCGTCGATATCGTCGTCGCCACGCCGGGCCGCCTGCTCGACCTGATGGAGCAGCGCGCCTTCACCATCAAGGATACGGAAATCTTCGTCCTCGACGAAGCCGATCAGATGATGGACATGGGCTTCATCCATCCGTTGCGCCGCATCGCGAAGCTGCTGCCCAAGGAGCGGCAGAACCTCTTCTTCTCCGCCACCATGCCCAAGGAGATCGAGGCGCTCGCCGCGCAGTTCCTGAACGATCCGGTGAAGGTCAGCGTCGCGCCCCAATCCACCACGGCCGAGCGCGTGCGCCAGCAGGCGACCTTCGTCAATCAGGCGGAAAAGCAGGCGCTTTTGACCCTGACCGTCAAGAATGAGCCGATCGACCGCGCCCTTATCTTCACTCGCACCAAACATGGCGCGGACCGCGTCGTGCGTTTCCTGGAAGGGGCGGGCATCCAGGCCGTCGCCATCCATGGCAACAAGAGCCAGGCCCAGCGCACCACCGCGCTCCAGGCTTTCCGTCACGGCCATGTGAAGCTGCTGGTCGCGACCGACATCGCCGCGCGCGGCATCGACGTGTCGGGCGTGTCCCACGTCATCAATTTCGAGCTGCCCAATGTGCCCGAGCAATATGTCCACCGTATCGGCCGCACGGCCCGCGCCGGGGCGGAAGGCATTGCGATCAGCTTCGTGGCGGATGACGAGCGGCCCTATCTCAAGGCCATCGAGCGGACCGCAAAGGTCAAGCTGGAGATCGTGCCGCTGCCCGATAATTTCATGGAAGCGGTCCGCAACCTCCCCAAGGCAGCGCCCCCGCGCAAGGGCAAGCCGCAGACTTCCGAGCAGCAGGCCAGGCGTGCCGACGGCCAGCGCCGCTATCAGGACCAGCAGCAGCGCGGCACGCCCGACCGCGCCCATCGCCCGGACGGCGAAGCAGCGCCCGCCAAGAAGAAGCCTTTCCGCCGCCGTCGCAGCGGCGTGGGCGCGCATAAGGGCGCGGTGCAGCGGACGGGCCAGCGCTAAACCTTCTCCCTGCCGCGAAGGCGGGAGCGTGCGGCACTTTTGGATCATGCGAGGCGCGGAGATCAAATCCCGAAGGCGCCTCGCGGCGCCTATATCCTCCGCGCCTTCGCGCCTTCGCGTGAATCAATGCCCGGTCCTGCGCCGCGCGTCCCGTTCGGAACGGCGCTTTGTCAGTGGTCATTCAGGAAAATGTCGTTAGGCTCCCGTGCCTATGACTTTTCCTTTCCGGCGTTCCGCCGCCTCGCTGTCCGTCCTCGCTCTCTTGCTCGCAGGTGCGCCCGCGCCGCTGGCGGCAAGGACGGAAACGCCTTCCACTCCTATCGCGGGTTCCACCAAGGCCGAAACGCGCCCCTGGCTGTATGAGAACAGCGACGTGCCGATCGACACGGCGTGGCATTTCGGCACGCTGTCCAACGGCCTGCGCTACGCCATCCGCCGCAACGGCGTGCCGCCGGGGCAAGTGTCCATCCGCCTGCGCATCGACGCCGGATCGCTGATGGAGAATGCCGACGAGCTTGGCTATGCGCACTTCATGGAGCATCTGACCTTCCGGGGATCGCGCCATGTTCCCGACGGCGAATCCAAACGCATCTGGCAGCGTCTGGGCGTTACCTTCGGCAGCGACAGCAATGCCCAGACCACGCCCACCGGCACCACCTATGCGCTCGACCTGCCGCAAGCGACGCAGGCCAGTCTGGGCGAAAGCCTCAAGATACTCGCCGGCATGATGGCCGATCCCAATATCGTCGAGAGCGCCGTCAATGCCGAGCGCGCCGTGGTCCTCGCCGAGCGCCGCGAAAGCGACGGGCCGCAGATGCGGATTTCCGAAGCCAGCCGGAAACATTTCTTCGCGGGCCAGCCGCTTGCCGACCATAGCCCCATCGGCACCGTCGCGACCCTGAACGCCGTGACCGCCGCGAAGATGGAAGCGTTCCACCAGCGCTGGTATCGCCCGGAGAATGCCGTGGTCGCGCTGGCGGGAGACATCGATCCCGCGCTCGCCGAACAGCTCATCAAGGATAATTTCGGCGCCTGGACCGTGGCGGGGAAGGGGGCTGCGCTCCCCGATTTCGGCGCGCCCGACCCCAAGGCCCCGGCCACCGCCGTCGCCGTGGAGCCGGGCGTTCCGCTGGGCGTCACGATGGCATGGCTGCGGCCATGGAAACCGCGTGCCGACACGATCCTTTACAATCAGGACAAGCTGACCGACATGCTGGCGCTCCAGATCGTCAGCCGCCGTCTGGAAGCGGCGGCGCGCGGCGGCGGCAGCTTCCTCCAGGCGAGCGCCGAGCAGCAGGATATCAGCCGCTCCGCCGACGGCACCTTCGTCACCATCCTGCCGTCTGGCGAGAATTGGGAAAAGGCATTGCAGGACGTTCGCGCCATTATCGAGGACGCGAAGACCACGCCGCCCAGCCAGCAGGAAATCGACCGCGACTATGCCCAGATGGACACGGCGCTCGCGATCCAGGTTGAAAATGCCGATACGGAGGCGGGCGCGAAACAGGCGACCGATCTGGTGAGCGCGGTCGACATCCGCGAAACCACGGTCAGCCCGCAGGCCGCGCTCGACATCTTCCGGTCGGGCAAGCCCGCCATGACGCCGCAGAAGATCCTCGATTCCACCCGCCGGCTGTTCTCCGCAGGCGTGTTCCGCGCGCTGCTGATCACCGGCAAGGCGCAGCCGGGGCTGGACGCGCGGCTTGCTTCGGCGGTGGCGGCTCCCGTGCAGGCCGCCGCCAATGCGCGGCTGGCCGACAAGGCGGTGACGATGGACGACCTGCCGCCGCTCGGTCCCCCCGGCACGGTCGTGTCGCGCGCGCCCATCGGCCTCAAGGGGATGGAGAGCATCACCTATTCCAACGGTGTCAAGCTGACCCTGTTCGCCAATGACGCCGAAACCGAAAAGGTGCGGATCAACGTCCGCTTCGGCCATGGCCAGCAGGCCTTTTCTCCCACCAGACCAGTGCCGAGCTGGGCGGCGGACTATGCGCTGGTGGCGAGCGGGATCGGCAAGCTGGGCCAGCGGGAACTGGACGATCTGACCAACGGCCGCCGGATGGGGATGCAGTTTTCCATCGACGACGACGCCTTCGAGTTTCAGGCCGTCACCCGTCCCGCCGACTACAAGGACCAACTCCGGCTCTTCGCGGCCAAATTGGCGGCTCCCGGCTGGGACCCCGCCCCGATAGCGCGCGTCAAGACCGGCGCGATGGTTGCCTATGATGCGATGTCGCGTTCCCCCGATTCCGTGCTGGGCCGCGATCTCAACTGGCTGCTGCATGACAAGGATGTGCGCTTCCGCACGCCGTCCCGCGAGGAAATCGAGAAGCTGTCGCCCCAAAACTTTCGCGCGACATGGGAGCCGATCCTGGCTTCTGGGCCGATCGAGGTGCAATTGTTCGGCCAGGTGGATGCGGAGGACGCGATCAAGGCCGTGGGCGCGACCTTCGGCGCGCTGTCTGCCCGCCCCGATACGCCGGCACCGGCCAGGAACCGGGTGATGCGCTTCCCCGCCCATGTCGAAAAACCCGTGGTGCTGCGCCATGAAGGCGACAAGGAACAGGCGGCCGCCGTCATGGCCTGGCCGACCTCGGGCGGCTTTGCCCTGACCAGGGAGGCGCGGCAGCTTGAGATATTGACGCAGATATTCAACGACCGCCTGTTCGACAAATTGCGGTCCACGGAGGGTTCGGCCTATTCGCCCAACGTCCAGAACAACTGGCCCTTTTCCCAGGAAAGCGGCGGATATATCCTGGTGTCGAGCCAGGTGCGGCCCGACCGGGTCAAGTATTTCTACGATGTGGTGAAGGAAACGGCGGCCGATCTCGCCGCAACGGCAGTGACGCAGGACGAATTGCAGCGGGCGGTTGCTCCCATGCAGCAATTGTTGATGCGGGCGGGGACGGGCAATGCTTTCTGGATGAACCAGATGGAAGGCGCCACCCATGATCCGCGTTATGTCCAGGCGATGCAGACGATGGCCAGGGATATGCTGAGCGTCACGCCGGGCGACATTCAGAAGCTGGCCGCAAAATATCTGGTGCCGGCGAAAAGCTGGTCGGCCGTGGTCCTGCCGGACGGCGTTGCCGCACAATGAAAGGCAGGCGCCGGATCACGGCACAGGAGGAGGAGGGGCCGTCAGCTAACGCCCTTCAATGCGGCGACGATCATCTGCGCGGCATGGCGCGCCGTGCATTCGTCGGACAAATTGGGCAGGGACAGGCTTCGGTGCCCCAGCCCGAAAATACAGGCGAGAATGACTTCTTCCGCTCCGTCAAGCGCTTCGCCCGACAGGGCGGGATTGGCCACGCACGCGAAATCCCGGAGGAAATGGCGGAAACGCTGGAACATGGCGCTTACGGTTTCGCCCACGGGCCGATTGCGCAACGCCTCTGCGAGAATGTCGAAGGACAGCGCTTCATCCTTGTCGCGAAGACTCAGCAGAACGAGATGCTCGAACGTCTGTTCGATGTTGATCCGCCCTGCTTCGAGGCGGAGACGGAGTTCCTCTATCTTCCCGATGCGGTCTTTCATATCCGCGCCTATCAGGGCTTCTATGATGTCTTCCTTGCCCTTGAAAAGCCGATAGATCTGTCCAACCGAAATTTTTGCTGCGGCTGCGAGTTCGGCCATCGAGGTTTGATGAAAACCGTGAGTGGTGAACAGGTCGCGGGCCGTATTCAGGATATGCTCCCGCCCGCTCCGTTCCTGTTGCACTGCAACCATTTTTATTTCCAGCCCCTCTTTAACCCCTTGAATTGATAATGGCAGTTTCTTACCTGACCGGCAAGCGGAATGAATGTTCATTCCGGAATCCAACAAACTCCATCGGAATGGATAGACGATCGATGCAAAAGGGGACAATCATCGGACTGCTGGCCTGCGCGTCGGCTCTGGCCCTGACTGGTTGTGGCAAGGAAGCGCCGCCCGCTCCACCGCCGCCTGCCGTCGGCGTCGTGACGTTGAAGGCCGAAACCGCCCCTTTGACGGCGGAACTGCCGGGGCGGATCGCCGCCATGGAAACGGCCGAAGTGCGGCCTCAGATCAGCGGCGTGATCCGCCGCCGCCTCTTTACGGAAGGCGGCTATGTAAAGGCGGGGCAGGTCCTCTATGAGATCGACGATGCGCCCTATCGCGCCGCGCTCGCGCAAGCGCAGGGCAATCTGGCACGGGCGCAGGCGTCGATCAGCGCCACCAGCCTGCAAGCGCAGCGTTACCGGGAACTGGTCGGCATCAATGCCGTGAGCCGGCAGGAGGCGGACAACGCCATGGCCGCCGCGCAGCAGGCGCGCGCCGATGTCTCCGCGCAGCGGGCGGCCGTTCAGGCGGCGCAGGTGAACCAGGATTTCACCCGCATCAAGGCGCCGATTTCCGGCCGGATCGGCCGTTCCCTGTTTACTCCCGGCGCGCTCGTGCAGACGGCGCAGGCGGACCCGCTCGCGACGATTCAGCGGACAGACATGGTCTATGTCGACGTGACGCAATCCGCCGCCGACATCATCAACCTCAAGCAGGCATTGAAGCGCGGCGGCGTGAGCGAAGCGGACGGCGCGCGCGTGCAGCTCCTGCTCCCCAACGGCAGCGTCTATCCGATCGAGGGAAGGATGCAGTTTTCCGAAGTGACCGTCGATCCGAGTTCGGGCGCCGTCACCTTGCGGGCGACCTTCGCCAATCCGGACGGCCTGCTGCTGCCGGGAATGTATGTCCGCGCCAGGCTTGTCGAAGGCCAGCGGCGCGACGCGATCCTGGCTCCTCAGCAGGGCATATCGCGCGATGCGCGGGGCCGCGCCACGGCCCTGATCGTCAACGCCGGGAACAAGGTGGAGATGCGCGAAGTCCAGCTCGACCGCGCCGTAGGGGACAAATGGATCGTGACCAGCGGCCTGAAGGCAGGCGATCGCCTGATCGTGGAAGGGCTGCTGAACCTGCGCCCCGGCGCGGATGTTCGTCCCGGCGCGCCCCAACAGGTAACGCGGCCCGCAGGCGGAGCGCGATAAGTCATGGCACGCTATTTCATCGACAGGCCCATCTTTGCATGGGTCATCGCCATCGTCATCATGCTGGCCGGATTGCTGTCCATCCAGCGACTGGCGGTGGCGCAGTTTCCTGAAATCGCGCCGCCGACCGTTTCCATCAACGCCATCTATCCCGGCGCCAACGCGGAAACGCTGGAAAGCACGACGACGCAGATCATCGAACAGCAGCTCAAGGGCATCGACAATCTGCGCTATTTCTCGTCGACGAGCGATTCGGCGGGCAATCTCGCTATTACGCTGACCTTCGAGCAGGGAAGCGACGCCGATATCGCGCAGGTCCAGGTCCAGAATAAACTGGCGCAGGCCACGCCTCTGCTGCCTCAGGAAGTGCAGCAGCAAGGTCTGCGGGTCACGAAGTCCAGCTCGACCTTTCTGATGGTCATGGCCATCTATGCCGACGACGGCATCCATGACCAGATGGACGCGGGCGATTTCATCGCGTCGACGCTTCAGGATCCGTTGAGCCGCGTCGAGGGCGTGGGGGATACGCAGTTGCTGGGCGCCCAATATGCCATGCGGATCTGGCTCGATCCCTACAAGATGGCAAATCTGGGGATCACCACCGGCGACGTGAAAAACGCCATCAGGGCGCAGAATGCGCAAATTTCCGCCGGGCAGATCGGGGGCGCGCCCTCGCCGGCGGGGCAGGCGCTCAACGCCACGGTTACGGCGCAATCCCGGCTTCGCACGCCGGAGGAATTCCGGCAAATCCGGCTGCGCAGCAACAGCGATGGATCGGTCGTCTATCTTTCTGACGTCGCGCGCGTCGAACTGGGCGCGGAAAATTACAGCTTCGGAGCGAAGTTCAACGGTCATCCGGCGGCGGGATTCGGCATCAAGCTCGCTCCGGGCGCGAATGCGCTGGATACGGTGGAAGCCGTCAAGGCGCAGGTCAAGGAGCTTTCGAGGAATTTCCCGATCTGGGTGAAATATGACTTCCCGATAGACAATTCGACATTCGTCAAGCTGTCGGTCGAACAGGTCATCCACACCCTGGTCGAAGCGATCATGCTCGTCTTCGTCGTCATGTTCATCTTTCTCCAGAACTGGCGGGCCACTCTTATTCCGACCATCGCCGTTCCGGTCGTGCTGCTGGGGTCGCTGGCGGTATTGTATGCCGCCGGTTTCACCATCAACACCCTGACGCTGTTCGGCATGGTTCTGGCCATCGGGCTGCTGGTCGACGACGCCATCGTCGTGGTCGAGAATGTCGAACGCATCATCCAGGAGGAGGGGCTTAGTCCCAAAGAAGCCGCCAAGCGGTCCATGGATGAGATCAGCGGGGCATTGGTCGGCATCGGGCTGGTGTTGTCGGCGGTGTTCCTGCCCATGGCATTTTTCGGCGGGTCGACCGGTGTCATTTTCCGGCAGTTTTCCATCACCATCGTTTCGTCGATGGTGCTGTCGGTTCTCGTCGCGCTGATTTTGACTCCGGCCTTGTGCGCCACCATCCTGCGGCCCCAACGCGAAGGCCATGGCGCGCAGAAGGGCTTTTTCGGCTGGTTCAACAGAACATTCGACCGCAGCGTCGTTCGCTATGGCCGGGGTGTCGAGAAAGTGGAGCGGCGCTGGGGCCGGACCATGCTGGTCTATGCCGCCATCATCGTCGGCATGGGCGTCCTGTTCCTGCGTCTGCCCACGGGCTTCCTGCCCGGCGAGGATCAGGGCCGGATGGTCAATCAGGTCGCGCTGCCGGCTGGAGCCACCATGGAGGAGACGGAACGCACCCTGGCGAAGGTGCGCGACTATTATCTGAAGGATGAAAAGCACGATGTGCAGTCGATCTTCACCCTCGCCGGCTTCGGCTTCGTGGGGCAGGGGCAGAATGTGGGCGTTGCCTTCGTAAAATTACGCGACTGGTCCGAACGCAAAGGCAAGGACCATAGCGTCGATGCCGTCGCACAGCGTGCAAACGCCGCCTTCCGCAAGATTTCGGCGGGCACGGCCATCGCCTTCGTTCCGCCCGCGGTTCAGGAATTGGGCAATGCGTCGGGCTTCGACTTCCAGTTGAAGGACGTGGGCGGCATAGGCCACGAAAAGCTGCTGGAAGCGCGTAACCAACTGCTCGGCATGGCCATGGCCGACCAGCGCCTGGCGCAGGTCAGACCCAATGGACTGGAAGATACGGCCCAGTTGAAGCTGAATGTCGATCAGGCCGCGGCCGGCGCGCTCGGCATGGCGCAGGCTGACGTCAACGACACGATCAGCACGGCGCTGGGCAGTTCCTACGTCAACGACTTCATAGACCGCAACCGCGTGAAGCGCGTCTATCTTCAGGCCGACGCGCCCTTCCGCACGAGTCCGGACTCCATCGGCGCCCTGCACGTTCGCGGAAGCAGCGGAACCATGGCGCCGCTCTCGGCCTTCAGCACGACGGAATGGACACATGGCCCGGCCCGGCTGGAGCGCTTCAATGGCGTTCCTTCCATGCAGATCATGGGCGCGCCCGCGCCCGGCGTCAGCAGCGGCGAGGCGATGAAGGCGATGGAAGAACATGCCATGAAGCTGCCGGCGGGCGTCAGCTATGAATGGAACGGCATTTCCTACGAGGAAAAGACTTCGGGCGGACAGGCGCCGGCGCTCTACGCGCTGTCGATGCTGATCGTGTTCCTCTGTCTTGCCGCGTTGTATGAAAGCTGGTCGGTTCCTCTGGCGGTGATGATGGTCGTTCCCCTGGGCGTGATCGGGGCCGTGCTCATGGCGGCGTTGGCCGGGCTGGAAAATGGCATCTACCTTCAGGTCGGCCTTATCACGACCATCGGCGTGTCGGCGAAGAACGCCATTCTGATCGTGGAGTTCGCCGAGGAAAAGATGCGGCAGGGCCTTGCGCCGGCGCAGGCCGCGCTGGAGGCGGGCAAGCTGCGTCTGCGTCCCATTCTGATGACCAGCTTTGCCTTCATCTTCGGCGTCCTGCCGCTGGCGGTGTCTACGGGCGCCGGCGCGGGCGGTCAGAATGCGATCGGTCTGGCTGTCGTCGGCGGGATGCTGTCCGCTACCGTGTTGGCGATCTTCTTCGTGCCGGTCTTCTTCACCGTCGTGAAGCGGCTGTTCCGCCAGCATCATGATCCGTCGGGACATTCTCAGGACGATGCCGCGTTGCGGCCGCAGGAAAGCTGATAGAAAGATGAACGGTCTCAAGGGAAAAGCGCTGTTTTCGATGAGTCTGGCGGTCACGCTGTCGGCTTGCGACATGGCGCCCAAATATGTGCGTCCCGAACTGCCGGTTCCGGTCGCCAGCCCCGACGGAGCGGCCTATCCCGCCGCCGGTTCGCAAGAAACGATGGTTCCGGCCGATACGGCGTGGAGGGACTTCTTCGTCGATCCGCGTCTCGTCCGGGTCATCGGCACGACGCTGGCGAACAATCGCGACCTCCGCATAGCGCTCGCCAATGTGGAACAGGCGCGGGCGCAGTTCAAAGTGCGGCGTGCCGATATATTGCCCACGGTCGGCCTTAACGGCAGCGCAACCTATCAGGACACGCCATTCGTCCAGCAACAGGGGGCAGGAGCGGGCGGGTCCGGCCGCACCGACATCTATTCCGCTTCGGTCGGAATATCGGCTTGGGAAATCGACCTGTTCGGACGGGTGAGGAACCTCACCAAGGCCGCGCAGGAGCAATATTTCGCGTCCATCGAAAATCGCAATGCCGCCCAGACGGCCTTGATCGCGGAAGTGGCGTCGGCATGGATGATCATGGCCGCCGATCAGGAAAGGTTGCGAATCGCCCGCGATCTGGAAGGGGTATTCGGCAAGACGTTTGAGTTGACCAAATCCCGCTTCGCAAAGGGCATTGCATCGGAACTGGAAGTCCGGCAGGCGCAGACCAGCTACGATCAGGCACGCGCCGATATAGCGCAGGCGACGACGCTGGTGGCGCAGGATCAAAATGCCCTGAACCTTCTGGCGGGGACGACGATCGGGGTTGATGATCTGCCCGAAGCCATGCCGCAAGGCGATGTGGTGCTGGGCAACCTGCCGGACGATCTGCCATCCTCGCTCCTGCTGAGACGGCCTGACATTGCGGCGGCGGAGCATCAGCTACGCGGGGCCAATGCGAATATCGGAGCGGCGAGGGCGGCTTTTTTCCCGACGATTTCCCTTACGGCAGCGTTCGGCACGATGAGCCTGGGTCTTTCAAACCTGTTCAAATCCGGCAGCGATTATTGGTCGGTCGCGCCGTCGGCCAGTGTGCCTATCTTCGATTTCGGTCGGAATCAGGGCAATTTGCGTTATGCGCGCGCTACTTACGACGCGATGCTCGCTACATATGAGAAGAGCGTGCAGACAGGTTTCCGCGAAGTGGCCGACGCCTTGGCGCGCCGGGGCACGATGACGGAGCAGTTGAACGCCCAGACTTCCCTGAGGGATTCCGCCCGCGTCGCCTATACATTGTCGGAGGCCCGCTTCCGAGCGGGAATCGACGGATTTCTGGCCACTCTCGACGCCCAGCGCGCGCTTTATGCGGCGGAACAGAGCCTTTTGGCCACCCGCCTGGCGCGGACAGCCAATATGATCGAATTGTACCGGGCAATGGGAGGAGGTCTGCAATAGGACTTCCCACGATGCGCGATTCTGATTTCGGCCATGCTGGCGCATAAGGTCATTGCGACTCCCGTAGGGCTGCTCAAGTTGGTGGCGAGCGAGCGGGGGCTGAAAGCTGTTCTGTGGGAGGATGACGATCCCCGGCGCGTCCCTGTGGCCCTGTCGAGGGAATCGGCCAGCCATCCTTTGCTGGTGCGGACGCAAACGCAGCTTGGCCAGTATTTCGCGGGAGAACGGCGCGGCTTTCAATTGCCGCTGGATTTAGCGGAAACGCCTTTTCAACGGGCGGTCTGGCAGGCATTGCTGGACATCGGTTATGGGGAAAGGTGGAGCTATGAAGAGCTTGCCCACCGGATCGGCAAGCCCAAGGCGCAACGTGCGGTGGGCGCGGCGAACGGCCGGAATCCCATTTCCATGATCGTGCCCTGCCATCGTGTGCTGGGCAAGAACGGGTCCTTGACCGGCTTTGCGGGCGGATTGGGCGCCAAGACCTTCCTGCTTGATCTGGAGCGTCGATATGCCGGTTCGGCATAATTTGCGAATTTTGCGCAGATGGTAAGGCGTGGCGGAAAGCCATCGATTTAGGTTCAGACCAAAATTACCCGTTTCCAATATATTGTGCGTCGTTTTTCAGATTTTTCCCGGCTATCCGAAATGCGTGAATTCCGCATGGCGCGGTAAGAACCTGCCTAAGGGGAGGTTTGAAATTTGATGGGAGACTACTGACCCATCAACCATCAGATGAGACTGGATCATGAATCAGCCGAGATTCGCGAAACCGCTTGAAACGGGAAAAAGCGCCGAACCGAGTAATTGCGTGCATTTCCGTTGGGGCAGGGAGCCGTTGGAAAAGGGACCACCGCAGGCTCTGCGGGGAGAGTTTGCCCGTGCGGCCTATTTCGGAGCCTTGGCCGTTTCGGCCCGCCTCACCGCACAATCGCTCCCTGACCCGCAACTCAGTATTTTGACGGACATCTACATCCATGCGTCGCACGGCGTGCCTTATACCGTGGCGGACGCGTCCGATGTTTCCGGTTTACGGGAGGAGCGCCTGTTCACGCTGATAAAGCAGATGTGTTCCAACGCGTCCTTGCGCCTTTATCGCAGGCGCGTGGGCGATGCGGAGATCGAAATGCATCTCCGCATCGACCTCATGCCCGCAAAACATGCGGAATTGAGCGGATATTTCGCCCGAGCCTGTCAGGAGGGCATGGCGATACCCCACGCCGCTTCCCTCTGATAGCTGGAGCGGCCTTTCCTGATGGTGAAAAAGCGCCGTCATTCTGCTAAAAGGGAGGAAAGAGGATTTAGCCGGGAGACGAAGGATGAAATCGGCTCTGCTGCATATTCATGACGATCTGGGGGCGGAAAGCCGCCTTCAGGCGGCGTGCGATCTGGCCCGTAGCTGCGAAGCGCATATTCAATGCGTGCAGGTTCGATCGGCCCCGAGCCTTATGGCAGCGGATATATATGGCGGCGCCGCTTTCGCTCCAGCCATCACCGAGGAGTTGCGGCAGATCGACGACCGGCTGCGCATACAGATCGAGGATCGGTTGAAGCGGGAAGGGGTAAGCTGGGAGTGGCGGCACGTGGACGGCGAAACCGTTAGCGCGCTGTTGAGGGCGGCCAGACTGTCCGATGTCATCGTTGCGACTTTGCCGGAAGGCGCGCGCAAGGATTTCCAGGACCCTCTCCCGATTGTTCCGGACCTGGCGCTGGGCGGCCGGACGCCCGTACTCGCCATGCCGCAATCCGCGAAATCCTTCGCAATTTCAGGACGGGCCGTCGTTGCCTGGGATGGGTCCCAGGAAGCCGCATCCGCCATCAAGGCGGCGATCCCCCTGTTGCGGCTGGCGCGGGAAGTGCATGTGGTGACGGTCGAGGAAGCCGACAAGCGGGCATTTCCCTCGACCGAGGCGCCGGAATATCTTTCCCGTCACGATGTTTCCGTTCAGATGCACAGCTGGCCGCGCGGGGGGGACGCGGTGGAGGCGGTTCTGCTTGATGCGATAAGTTCGCTGGCGGCGGATTGGGTCGTCATGGGCGCTTTTGGCCATAGCCGTTTGCGCGAACTGGTTTTCGGCGGGGTCACACGGCGAATGTTGCGGGAAACGCGTATCCCGCTTTTGCTCGCGCATTGAAGCAGGGCCAGAGCACCAGTTGGTGCGGACGGCGGGACTCGAACCCGCACTTCCAGGGGAAAGCGGATTTTAAGTCCGCTGCGTCTACCGATTTCGCCACGTCCGCGCGCTGCTTCCCTGAAGCGTCCAGGACGGGACGTCAAGCGACGCCTTCAGGCGGATGCTTTGTTGAGACGTTCCCGCATTTCCTTGCCGGGTTTGAAATAGGGAACACGCTTGGCGGAGACGGGCACCGGCTCACCCGTGCGCGGATTCCGGCCGGTTCGCGCCTCTCTTTCGCGCGTCGTGAAGGCGCCAAAGCCGCGCAATTCGACTCTTCCGCCCGACGATAGCTGATCCACGATCTCCTTGAAAAAAAGATCGACGATCCTCTCAACATCCTGAAGTCCAAGCTCCGGATTTTCTTCGGCTAACTTCTGGATCAGTTCAGAACGGATCATCTGACCCTCCCTCATCCTTTTGGTTTCGCCCCATTTAATAGGGAATCGGCAAAGATATTAACGACTACGTTATTCGTTTCGCCCGAAAAACGATATAAAAAATGCTCATCGGACTAAATATCCGATGAGCATTTTTTCTTCAATATCTCAAAAGAGTAAGGCTTAGCCTTCGCTCTTCGCCTTGAGCGCTTCGCCCAGGATGTCGCCCAACGACGCGCCGCTGTCGGACGAACCGTACTGCGCCACCGCCTGCTTCTCTTCGGCGATCTGCATCGCCTTGACCGAGAAGGTCGGCTTCTTGGCGCGGTCGAAACCGGTTACCATGGCGTCGAACTTCTGGCCGATCTGGAAGCGTTCCGGACGCTGTTCGTCGCGGTCGCGACCCAGATCGCTGCGCTTGATGAAGCCAGCGGCGCCATCTTCGCCAGCCTGGACTTCCAGGCCGCCGTCGCGCACTTCCAGAACCGTCACGGTGACGATCGAGTTCTTCGACAGGCCGGCGGCAGCGGCGGCGGTGCCCCCAGCGGCCGGACCGCCACGCTCAAGCTGCTTCATGCCCAGGCTGATGCGTTCCTTCTCGATGTCGATGTCGAGAACGACGGCCTGAACCATCTCGCCCTTGCGGTGCAGCGCCAGCGCGTCTTCGCCCGAAATGCCCCAGGCGATGTCGGACATGTGGACCATGCCGTCCACATCGCCGTCGAGGCCGATGAACAGGCCGAATTCGGTTGCGTTCTTGACTTCGCCTTCGACGGTCGAGCCAACCGGGTGCTTCTCGGCAAAGCTGTCCCAGGGATTCGACTGGGCCTGCTTGAGACCAAGCGAGATGCGGCGCTTTTCCGGATCGACTTCGAGGACGATGAC
>Ga0164243_10005605_pt1 | contig 19149 bp, 17 predicted proteins | sample OricompcompostOP_FD_108781 | JGI IMG/M metagenome (GOLD analysis project Ga0164243, IMG submission 108781) | Organic Plus compost microbial communities from Emeryville, California, USA - Original compost - Organic plus compost (OP) | ecosystem: Engineered > Solid waste > Mixed feedstock >... | reverse complement strand
GTCCGCGCAGGTCCGCACGGCCCGGCGCGGCTGGCTGCATCTGTACGCCACCCGCCTGGAGGGCCCGGACGCCGAGCCCGGCGCGGTCGCCGTCATGATGTCGCCCGCCGAGGCGCCCGGCCTTATGCCGCTGCTCGCGCTGGTGTACCACCTGACGCCGCGCGAGCAGGAGGTACTGCGCTACCTGGCGCAGGGCCTGGGCACCGCGGAGATCACCCGCCGGCTGGGCATCTCCGCGTACACCGTCCGCGACCACATCAAGTCGCTGTTCGGCAAGATCGGCGTGCGCAGCCGCCCCGAGCTGCTCGCCCGCATCTTCGCCCGCCACTACGTCGACCGCCTGGAGTCCGGCGTGGACCGGCCCTATGCCGGGGCGGAGCCGGTACGCCGGAGCCGGTAGTGCGGGCCGCTAGCCGGCCGGTACCTCGGCCTGGGGTTCGGGTTCCTCCTGGTGCGCGGTCGGCGCGAGGTGCGCGGAGTGCCGCCCGTTCGGGGCGTCCTTCACCGGGATCGTGAAATATCCGGGCCAGGTGTCCTCGCCTCCGGAGTCCTTGCGGACCCGGTAGTCGAGTTCCCCGCCCGGGCGCCCTACGGGTTCCACCACACGCGCGGTGCCCGTGGCGAGCGCGCCCACGGAGTCATCGCTCGCGTGGCGCACACGCGTTCCCAGCGGATACGGGTGATCAAGTACGACGACAGCCACGATCCGACACCCCCCAGCGTCGTATCACGTCCCCCACCTGGGCCCCCTCCGGCCCAGACGTTCGGTAAAGCGTGGCAATAAGGTGCTGATCCGTCCAGCCACTCCACCTAATTTGCCACTTTCGGTCACGCCGTGGTGACAGAACGCGGTGTTACGGACCGGTTCGGTGCCGGCTCGGCCGCCCGCAGGCGGATCTCCAGGTTGGGCCGCAGGTCCCAGTTCAGGACCGCGAGCACCTTGCTGAGCTGCCGGGACACGCCGTCCAGGATGACGTTGCCGTGCGGCCACACGCGTTCGGCCAGCGCGATCATGGCGCCGAGGCCGGCCGCGTCGCAGAACGCGAGCTCGGACAGGTCGAGGCGGATGTCCCCCGGACCGTGCAGACGCTCCAGGGCCGCGGCGAGGGCGTCGTGCGTGCGGAGGTCGATCTCGCCGGAGAGCCGGTAGCCCCGCCCGGCCCGGAGGCGTTCGATGCGCAATGTCGTGTGGTTATGGACCACGGTCGTCTGCTTCATTGCAGTGGCCTGCCTTCCGGCGCTGAAAAGGTCCCCCAAGGCCGCGCTGCCGCTACCTGCAGATACACCTGAATCGGTGGTGACTGCGCCACGTGGACATACCACAATGCACCACCCGTACAGTGACCACAACCCCCCGTTCCGGACCCGCCCAATCAGCCGGTGACAAGATCGGCGAACTCGGTGGCCAGCGGGCTGAGCCCGGTCCACTGCCGGACCGCCCAGCCGACGGTCAGCGGCGTGAGGTCCGGGATGGGGATGGTGCGGGCCGGGCTCTCCGACGGGATGATCAGCCGGGGGAGCGCGGGCAGGATCGCGTGGCCGACGCCCAGCTCGGCGAGGAGCAGCGCGGTGTCCCAGTCGGCCACGCCGACCGGGGTGGGCGGGGTGATGCCGAGCCGCCCGAAGCCCTCCTCCAGGCGGTGGCGGGAGGCCGAGTTCTCCGGGTGCGCGATGTAGCGGATCGCGGCGAGGTCGTCCGGGCCGATGGCGTCGCGCGCGGCGAGCGGGTCGTCGGCCCGGGCGACCAGCACCCACGGGAGGTCGACGACGGGCCGCTGCTGGACGCCGGTGAACGGCCGGTCGAGGGTGATCCAGGCGAGGTCGACCTGGCCGCGGTGCAGCAGCTCGATGCACCGGCGGGTGGACTGCGCGGACCGGAAGTCCAGCGTGACGTTCGGGTGCCGGCGGCGGAACGTGACGATCGCGTCGGCCATGAAGTGCCGTACGGTGACGCCGCCCGTGGTGACGCTGACCGCGCCGCCGTGGCCCTCGCGCAGCTCGCCGAGCCGGCGCAGCGCGGCGTCCAGCGAGCCGATGCCGCCGAGCGCCGCCTGGTACAGGATCCGGCCCGCTTCTGTCGGCACGACGCCGCGCGGCCGGCGCTCGATCAGCGCCAGGCCGGTCTCCCGTTCCAGCCGCTTGATGTGCTGGCTCACCGCGGACTGCGTGCAGGACAGCGAACGGGCCACCCCGCTGAGGTTCCCGGTCTCGTACACGGCGACGAACACGCGCAGGTCTTCCAGCGTCACCCGACCCAAGCTATCGCTTAGGGAAATGGCAGGAAAGCCGGGAATTGACTTGGGTGATCTTCGCTTCGACGATGGCATGAACGGCCGGGCACCCGGGACCGGCCCCGGCGGCAACCCGTCCGCGGCAACGCGGACGGGTGCCGACCGCCGTCACTCCGCCAGCGGGATGATCCGGCGGAACTTGCCGCCCGGCGACCGTTCCGGCGGCTCCTCGGCGCGTTCCAGCGTGATCGCGCCCGCCTTGTGCTCGGTGAGCAGGCCGCTCAGCGCGTCGCGCACCCGCGGCCAGACGGTGTCGGCGTCGGCCGCCGCCTGGAGCCGGACGCGCAGCGTCGCCGGCGCGGTCTGGACGAGCTGGTACCGCTCGACGCCTGGCACGCCGTCGAGCAGCGTGCCGAACAGCATCGGGGACAGGCTGACGCGTTCGCCGCCGTCCGTACGGAAGGTGAGCAGGTCGGCGGAGCGGCCCCGCACCTGGATGGCGGGGAACGGGCTGCCGCACGGGCACGGGCCGGGCCGCTGCCGCACGCTGTCGCCCAGGTCGTACCGCAGGATCGGCTGCACGCGGTTGGCCAGGTTGGTCACCAGCACCGTGTGGGACGGCTGCCCGGGCGGCACCGGCCGGTACTCGGCGTCGACCGGCTCGGCGATCGCCCAGTCGGCGCTGACGTGGTACCAGCCGTACGCGCAGCTGAAGCTCAGGAACCCGCACTCGGTGCAGGCGTAGGAGGTGCGGACCGTGGCGCCGAACGCGTCGGCGAGCCGCCGCAGCGCGTCCGGCGACGCGGTCTCCCCGCCGGCGATGATCACCGGCGGGCGGATGCGCAGCCGCCCCGCCTCCCGCTCGGCGGCCAGCATCGTGAGCATGCTCAGGAAGCCGGCGATGCTGCCCGGGTCGTACCGGTTGAGCCCTTCGACCAGCTCGTCCATCGGCCGGTCGATCGGGAAGACCTTCATGATCCGGCCCAGGCGCGGCCGCTCCCACTGGAACCGCGCCGGTACGGCGACGGTGAAGAAGTGGCCGGCCGGCGCGGACACGACCGCGGTACGGGCGCCGTGCGCGAGGAGGCGGAGGGAGGTGCCGAGCCCGAAGCCGGTCCGGGCGCGCGCCCCGAGGGCGGTGGATACGGCGAGGCTCCGCTCGTCCAGCACGAACAGCCCGCGCAGGCCGCTCGTCCCGGAGGTGGTGGCCACCAGGTACCGGTCCAGGAACGGCGCGCCCACCAGCGACGGGTCGGCGGCGAACGCCTCGACCCGCTCCCGGGTCACCTCCGGGTCGGTGACCCAGTCGGCGAACCGGGCCATCAGCGTCCTCTTGTCGGTGACCGGCAGCAGCGCCGGGTCCTCGACCGTCTCCGGCAGGTCCCGGTACAGCTCGCGGTAGTACGCCGAGTGCGCCCGCGCGTACGCGACGATCCCCGCCAGGCGGGTGCGCTGCCGCCGCCGGATCCCGGCGAGGTCGCCGTGCGCGGCGCGCCGCGCGTCGCGCGCCAGTTCGCGGGTGCTCTCCGTCATGAGCCGTCCTCCCGTACGGCGAGCAGCCCGCGCGCGGCCAGGTCGGCGGCGCGCCGGGCGGACTCCCACAGCTCCTTCTGCGACCGGCCCCGCCGTACGCTCTCCAGCGTCGCCTGCTGGATGGCGCCGACCAGCGCGCCGACCATCGCCGCGGCGGTCACCGGGTCCAGGCCGGGGTACGCCTCGGCCAGTGCGTCGGTGACCCGCCGCTGCACCTCGGCCATCAGGTACAGGCCCTTGGCCTGCAGCGCCGGCGTCTCCAGGTACAGCCGGGAGATCTCCGACAGCTCCTCGGCCTCCCGGGCGGGCACCTGGGGGCGGCGGTGCGCGGCGTACTCCTCGACCATCCGGACCAGCGCCGCGCCCGGCCCCTCGTCCGGGCCGCGCCGGGCGATCGCCGCGTACAGCACCTCGACGTCCCGCTCGACGTCGGCGAACAGCACCGCGTCCTTGCTGGGGAAGTAGTTGAAGAACGTCTTGGGGTCGACGTCGGAGGCCGCGGCGATCTGCGCCACCGTGGTCTGCTCGTACCCCTGCTCCGCGAACAGGCGGACCGCCTCTTTGACGATCCGCTGCTTGGTCAGGCGCTTCTTGCGCTCGCGCCGCGATTCCTCCACGGCGCGAACGTACATCCTCTAGAAATTTCCATCAACTGGAACTTTCTGCGGCCTCCGCGAGACGCAGCAGGCCGACGCCGTCGTCGAACGTCGGCAGATCCGGGTCGGGCGTGCCGCCTGCGGCCGCGGCCAGCCGGCGGGCCAGCCGCGCGAAGGCGCCGCCCTCGCCGGTGCCGGGTGGCGTGATCGGGCGCAGCTCGGGGTCGTCCGGGCCGGCGCCGTGCAGCGTGACCGGGTGGTGGCCGGTGTGCCCGGCGGCCTCGGCGACGACGCGGCCGCCGCTGCCGTACGCCTCAAGCCGCCAGCCGCCGCCGTGCCAGGCGAGCCACGACGTGTGGATCGAGCAGAGCGCGCCGTCGGCGGTACGGGCGGCGAGCGCGGCGCTGTCCGCGCTGGTCGCCGCGATCGGGCCGTCGGGACCGGGCCAGGTGGCCTCGCGGGTCGCGACATGGCCGGTCACGTCGGTGAGCGGGCCGAAGATCCAGCCGACCAGGTCGGCGGTGTGCAGGCCGTGCACGCGCAGCGAGCTGGCGCCGGTGGCGGCGTCGGCGCACCACACCGACGAGGCGACCCGCTCGGGCCGGGTGAACGTGGGGTAGAAGGCGGTCGCGTGCACGTTGTACAGCCGGCCGAGCCGGCCGCCGCGGACCAGCTCGCGCAGGTGCCACAGCGCCGGGTCGAAGCGGGACTGCAGGTCGACCACGGCGAGCGTGCCGGCCGTACGGGCCGCGGCGGCCATCTCCGTACCGCTCGCGACGTCCGGGGCCAGCGGCGCCTCGCACAGCACGTGCTTGCCGGCGCGCAGCGCCGCCGCGGCCATCGGCGGGTGCAGGCTCGGGCGGGTCACCACGTCGACCAGGTCGACGTCCGCGGCGCGGCACAGCTCCTCGTAGTCGTCGTACGCGGCGGGGATCGCGAACCGCTCGGCCGCCGCCTCGGCGGTGTCCCGGTGCGCGGTGGCGATCGCGGTGACCTCGATCTCCGGAAGCCCGGCGTACACCGGCAGGTGGGCGGCGGCCGCGTAGCTCGCGCCGATCACCCCGACGCGCAGCGGGGTACCGCTCATGCCCCGATCACGTCGGCGGCGAACAGCTCCATCGCGGACAGCACCCGGTCCTGCGCGGGGCCGGACGGGTGCCGGAAGATCAGCAGGAAGTCGTCCACGCCGGCCTTCTCCTGGTAGTCGGCGACCGCGGCCCGGCACTCCTCCGGCGTACCGAAGATCATCCGGTCGCGCATGAGGTCCTCAAGGGTGATCTGGTCCGCGGCGGTGACGTCCGGCATGTCGCCGATCGCGCCGTACGTCCACAGCGTGCGCACCATGTCCAGCGCGGTGGCGCCGAAGTCGCGGACGGCGTCCTCGCGGCTGGCGGCGGTCCAGCAGAAGCGGATCGCGGTGACGTGCGGCGTACGGCCGGCCTCACGGGCGGCGGCGCGGTACGCGTCGGCCATCTGCCGCATGGTGTCCACCGACATCAGCGCGTTGCTGATCCAGCCGTCGCCGAGCCGGCCGGCGCGGGCCAGGCCGCCCGGCGACCAGGCGGCCAGGTGGATCGGCGGCGTCGGCCGCTGCACAGGTCGGGGGATCACCGCGACGTCGTCGAAGTCGTAGATCTGGTCGCTGAAGGAGAACCGCTCGCTGCTCCACGCCTCGCGGATGATCCGTACGGTCTCGTCGAACCGCTGGATCCGGCCTTTCCACGGGACGCCGACCGTCTGGTAGTCCTCCGGGAGGTAGCCGGCGCCGAGGCCGAGGTACAGCCGGCCGCCGGACAGCTGGTCCAGCATGGCGGCGTCCTGGGCCAGCTCGACCGGGTTGTACAGCGGCGCGATCGCGATGCTCGTGCCGACCTTGACCCGCTGGGTGCGCGCGGCGATCGCGTACGCCAGGTGGAGCGGCGAGCCGAAGTACTCGTCGGAGTACTTGTGCTCGGTGGTCAGCGCGGCCGTGAAACCGAGCCGGTCGGCGGCCTCGGCCTGCTCCAGGATCTCGCCCGTCACCCGGTGCGGATCGCCGGACACGATTCCCTGGGTGAACACCACTCCGAAACCCACGTCGCCTCCCGCAATAGCCGTCCCGTGACGCGTCACAACATGTCACAAATCGGCACTGCGGTCAGCCCAAGCGGTTGATTTCCTTCGGCCCGGATCAGTCGGCCGGGCGGCGGGCCACGCCACCGAAATGCCATTTCGTGGGATTCGGCTCGGGCCGCGGCTCGATGTCCGGACGCCACCACGGCAGGTGCACCGCGCCCGGGTCGACGAGCTCGAAGCCGTCGAAGAACCGCTCGATCTCCTCGGGGTCCCGCAGGGCGACCCTCTCGGTCGCCGAGTCGTACGTCTCGGTCATCTTCGACACCGCGGTACTGCCCGCGGCGCGCGTGCCGTGCGCGATCACCAGGTAGCTGCCCGGCGCCATGACCTCGCGGAACCGCTGGACGATCGCCGCGGCCTTGGCGGCGTCGGTGATGAAGTGCAGGACGGCGACGAACAGCACGGCCACCGGCTCGCGCAGGTCGATCAGCTTCTCGAACTCCGGGTGGCCGAGGATGTCCTCCGGCTCGCGCAGGTCGCGCTCGATGATCGCGGTGCTGCCGTCGGCGGCCAGCAGCGCCCGCCCGTGCGCGGCGACCACGGGGTCCTGGTCGACGTACACCACGCGGGACTTGCGGGACACCTGCTGGGCGATCTCGTGCACGTTGCCCTGCGTCGGCAGGCCGGTGCCGAGGTCGATGAACTGGCGGATGCCCTCGCCGGCGACGTACCGCACGGCCCGGCCCAGGAACGCCCGGTTCTCCCGCGCCGTCTGGAACAGCTCGGGGATCACCTGGTGCATCTCCTCGACCGCGACGCGGTCGACTTCGTAGTTGTCCTTGCCGCCCAGGTAGTAGTCGTACATCCGCGCCGGACTCGGTTTGCTCACGTCGATCTGCGACGGACGCCATTCCGGTACCAGCGGTTCACGCCACCACGAAGCCGATCTCAACGTGCGCACCTCCATCCCCGGGCCCCATCTTGTCAGGCGATCCGACTCGGAGAAAACAATTCCTTCACTCCGGCTTGGAACGCGGGAGACGCAGCCGCTCGGGCGGGGTTCCGGGAGATCGCCGCCGGGGTCCGGCGGCTGTTCGCGCGCACCGCGCGGCGCCCGGCCCAGGCCGGGCGCCGCGCGGGTGGCGTCAGCGGCGCTGGTACTCCTCCCAGGTCACCTTCTTCACCTGGGGGCCATCGTCCTTGCCGTTGTTCGCCAGGCCGTTGCGGCCCTGGAAGTACGCGCCGGCCTGCTCCTGAGCCTGCGGGGACATGTCGGTGTCGCTGATCGCGACCGCGTGGATGTGCTCGCCCCACGGGCCCTGGCTGGGCAGCCGGTGCCAGGCCGCGAAGCCGACCTCGCGCAGCGCCTTGACGGTGCCGTTGACGCTGGACAGGCCGCTCACGGAGACGTCCACCACACCGCCGCCGTCGTGCGTGCCCGCGGAGGCGCCCGTACCGGAGTGGTAGGAGCCCTGGGTGAGCGTGAGGCTCTGCCCGGCGCGCTTCCCGGCGGCCTTGAGCATGTTCGCGGTGCGCTGGTTGACGGTCTTGCCGCTCCAGGTGGTCTTCGCGCCGACGCTGATGATCCGCGTCAGCGTGTACCGGCCCTTGCCGAGCGACGCCAGCGAGCCCTTGCCGGGCAGCCCGCTGGCGGCCAGGCCGCTGTAGCCCAGCGACTTCTGGTACTTGGCGTACGCGCTGGTCGTCGAGGTACCGAAGTGCCCGTCCACGTACTTGCCCGCGAGCAGGCCCTTGGCGGCCAGCGCCTGCTCGACGATCTTCACGCTCGGCCCGGAGCCGGGCGTGAGCGCCTCGTTCGGTTTGTACGGGTCCCACATGGCCGCCTTGACGACGGCCTCCATGTTCACCGTGGTCGCCGCGGTGGCCGGGACCGCGGCCGCCGCACCGGCGACCACCAGGCCGGACACGGTGGCCAGGACGGTGATCGTGGTCTTCGTGCGCATCTGCCTCACCTCAGTCGCAGTGCTGGTACGGGCTGGTCCAGGTGGCCGAGCCGAGCGAGCCGCCCCACTTCACGCAGGTGTGCGGGGCCTTCACCCGTACGGGGCCGGCGTAGTAGCCGTAGCTGCCGGAGTCGGTGTGCGCCGACCCGCCCTTCGGCTGGATGTGCGCGGACGCGGCGGTCTTCTTGTTCAGCTGGGTGGCCTTCAGCGTGACGACGCAGTTCTGGCCGCTGCTCGCGTTGTACGTGAGGTAGACCGTGCCGGCCTTGCCGAGGGCGTGGTGGTCGATCACCGAGGAGCCGGAGCCGCAGACCTCCTCGGGGGAGTGCGGGTTGCCGCCGCACCTGTTCTTGCTGGTGAAGCCGGTGTGGCCGTAGTACGGGACGCGGACGCCGTTGAGCACGGCCTTCTGCGTCGCGCCGTTGTGGTTCTCCTCGAAATGCAGGTGCGGCCCGCTCACGCCGCCGGTCGCGCCGGCCGCGCCGATCTTCGTGCCCAGGCCCACCTTCTGGCCCACCTTCACCGACTGCGCGGACAGGTGCGCGTACCGGGTGGTCCAGCCGCCGCCGTGGCCGATCTCGATCCACTTGCCGTAGCTGGTCCCCGGCGCGGTCTCCGCGACGCGGGTCACCGTGCCGGCGGCCGCGGCGACCACGGTGTCGCCGGTGATGCCGGACTTCTGGAAGTCCACCGAGTTCGGCGGGTTGTGGCCGCTGAAGGTGGCCGCGGTCGCGGTGTAGCCGCAGGGGAACGGCATCTGGAAGTTGGGCGCCGCGGCCGCCTGCTGCACCCCGGCGGCCACTAAGCCCGCGGCGGCGCCGAGGGTGAGGCCGCCGGCCACGGCGGCTCTGCGGATGAGGTTCATGGGTTCCTCCCGTTCAGTGCGTGCGCTGGTACTGCTCCCACGTGCGGATGGGGGTCACCTTCGGGCCGTCGTCCGCCCCGCGGTCCGCCAGGCCGTTGCGGCCCAGGTAGTAGTCGCCGGTCTGGTGCTGGGCGGCCGGTGACAGATCGGGGTCGCTGATCGCGGCGGCGTGGATGTGGTACGGCCAGTCGCCCTGGGCGGGCGTCCGGTGCCAGGCCGCGAAGCCGACCTGGCGCAGCACCTTGACGGTCTTCGTCCAGGTCGCCGCGGACATGCCGGCGACGTTGACGTCCACGACCCCGCCGCCGTCGTGCGTGCCGGCCGACGTCGGGTCACCGCCGGGGTTGTACGAGCCCTGGTCGAGGGTGAGCTTGCGGCCGAGGAGCCGCTGGGCCTCTTTGAGCATGGCCTCGGTCCGGGCGTTCACCGACTTGCCGGAGTGCGTGGTCCGGGCACCCGGCCGTACGGCGTGGGTGACCTGGAAGCCGAGCCTCTCCAGCGAGGTGGCGCCGGGCAGGCCGTTGGCGGACAGGCCGGAGTAGCCGAGCGACTTCTGGTACGCGGTGTAGGCCGCGACGGTCTTCGTGCCGAAGCTGCCGTCCACGTACTTCTGGTCGAGCAGCCCGCGCGACTGGAGCGCGGACTCGACGGCCCTGACGCTCGTCTCCGCGCCGGGCGTCGGGGCCGCGTCCGGGCGGCGCGGGTCGATCTGGGCGGCACGCAGCACGGTCTCCAGATCGACCGCCGGGGCCGCCGTGGTCGGGCCCGGCGTACTGGCGCCGGCCGGGACGCCGAGGGTCCCGGCGAGGGCCGCGCCGGCGAGTGCCAGGGCGGCGGCGAGTCCGGCCGGTCGTGGTTTCACCGGTGGGCTCCTTCGCGAATCGACGACAACACCGAGAGCAGTCTTGGCCGGTACGCCGCCTGTCCGATACGGGCAGAGGGGTCCGTATGACATCTGACAGCGGTGTTTGACAGGGGCTTGCCGCGGTCGTCGCGGTCAGGCCAGGATGGACGGCGGCAAGCCCGTCCCACGCTTGACACGTCTGGGAGGCTGCCTGTGCCCGAAACCGCCGCCGCAGTGGACCGGCCCGCGGCGCTCGAAGAGTTCATGGCCGCGCTCCGCGCCCTGCGCGCCGACGCCGGCGACCCGTCGTTCCGCCGGATGGCCGCCAAGTCCGGCGCCGTCTCGCACGCCACCCTGCACCTGACGGTCACCGGGTACCGGCTGCAGCCGTGGGAGACCGTACGCGAGTTCGTGCGCGCCTGCGACGGGGACGAGGACGCCTGGCAGGCGCGGTGGGAGCGGACGGCGCGGGCGCTGTCCGACGACCCGCCGCCCGAGCCCGCCCCCGCGCCCCGGCGCCCGTGGTGGCGGGGGCCGCGCCTCCTGGTCCCGGCGGCCGTCGTGGTCGTGGCCGCCGCGGCCGTCGTCGCGGTCCGCGTCACGGCGGGCGGCGGCACCCCGGCGCCGCGCAGCGCGGACCCGCGGGCCATGGTCTACCGCGGCGACGCCAGTACGTTCATCGGCGACGTGACCTATCCGGACGGCACGGTGGTCAAGCCGGACACGCAGTTCGTCAAGGTCTGGGAGGTGCGCAACAGCGGCTCGGTGGAGTGGCGGAACCGCTACCTGCAGCGGCTCGACCTGCCGGTCCGCGACGACGACTGCGGCACGCCGGAGCGCATCCCGGTCAACCACACGTTCCCGCGCCAGACCGTGCAGATCACCGTCACCGTCCGCACGCCGTCAAGGGCCCCGGTGAACTGCAAGGTGCGCTGGAAGATGGTCGACGCGTCCGGGCGGGTGCTGATGCCCGCGTACCGGCCGATCTACTTCGACGTACGGGTCCGCCGTTAGCGGCCGAGGCGGGCGGCGACCTGGGCGGCGTGGTCGCGGATGATGGCGCCGAGGTCCTCGGTGGAGCGGGTGCGTTGTTCGGACTTGATGCCGGTGGCCGACAGGGCGCCGAGCAGGCGGCCCGTGCTGTCGCGGACGCCGGCGGCGACGCAGAAGACGCCTTCGAGGTCCTCCTCGTCGTCGACGGCGAAGCCCTGCTCGCGGACGCGGGCCAGCTCGGCGAGCAGCGGAGTGATCTGCGTGATGGTCCGCTGCGTGCGCTTGCGCGGGCCGGACTCGGCGAACAGCTCGCGGACGCGGGCCTCCGGCAGGTCGGCGAGGATGATCTTGCCGGCCGCGCTGGCGTTCGGTGACTCGCGGCTGCCCAGCGGCGTGGTGAACCGTACGGCACCGGGCCCGTCGACCTTGGCGACGAACACCGGGTAGCCGTCGTCGGCGACGGCCAGGCGGGTGGTCAGCCCGGTCAGCTGGGCCAGCGCGGACAGCACGGGGCGGGCCAGGTCGGCGATGGGCAGCTGCTTGGACGCGATGTCGCCGAGCCGGATGAGGCCGGTGCCGAGCACGAACCGCGGCCCGTCCACCTCCGCGACCAGGCCGTGCGCCTCGAGCGTACGGAGCATCGCGTGCGCCGTACTGCGGGCGACGCCGAGCCGGGCCGCGACGTCGGCCAGACCGACGCCCGAGGAGTCGGCCTCGGACAGCGCGCCGAGCAGCAGCGCCGCGCGGTCGACGCTCTGCACACGCGAACGGGGGCGTTCGGTCATGCGGCCAATGTATCAGCGATACCGAATGAGGTCTTGACTTCCGCTCAGCCGCGATGACAGGTTAAGGGCAATTCCGAAAGGCATTCGGTAATGCCGAACGAGGAGGCTGAGCGGATATGGACCGCCGGGATGTCGGCTGGTGCGGCTACTTCGCCGCCGCCCCGACCCCCTTCACCCGCGAGGGCGACGTCGACGAGGACCTGCTGGCCCGCGTGCTGGCCGGCTTCGCCGACGACGGCGCGCACGGCGTCCTCATCAACGGCAGTACGGGTGAGTGGTACGCGCAGACCACCGCGGAGCGCGAGCGCGTGGCCGAGGTCGCCGTCAAGGCGGTCGGCGGCCGGGTGCCGGTGCTCGCCGGGGTGTCGAGCATCCGCGAGGACGAGACGGTGGCGCTGGCCCGGCACGCCCTGGAGGCGGGCGCGGACGGCGTGCTGTACTCCCCGCCGCCCGCCGGACGGCTGACGCCCGGCGAGGTGGTGGCCTTCTACGAGCGGACCACGGCGCGCATCCCCGGCCCGGTCATGGTCTACAACATCCCCGCGGACGTCTCCACGAACGTCGAACCGGCGACCTTCCAGATCCTCGCCGACCTTCCCAACGTCGTCGCGGTCAAGGACAGCACTCCGGACGACCTGCAGTACCACCGCACCGTCGGCGCCGTCGGCGACCGGCTGCGGGTGTTCGGCAACGCGCTCACCCCCGCGGCGCTGAGCATGATGGCCAGCGGGTACGGCGGCGACGGCCACTTCGGCGCCGGGCTGCCGCTCGGCCCGCGTACGGCCACCGCGTTCGACCACCTGTGGGCCGGCGAGCTGACGGAGGCGTTCGCGCTCGCCGAGGAGTTCGCCGCCGTGCGCGACGCGCTGCACGGACCCGACGGCAACGGCCGCTTCGGCGGCATGCAGGCGCAGCTCAAGACGATGATGCGCCTCCAGGGCCGGCCCGCCGGCTACCCCCGACCGCCCCGGCTGCCCGTCGAGGACGATCCCGCGGCCCTGGCCGGCCTGCGGGACGCGCTCGCGCGGCTCGGCCTGGTCACGACTTAGCGAGGCGTACGCCATGGCCACACGTGCACGCGTTCTGGCGACCGCGTCGATCGGCAACCTGATCGAGTGGTTCGACTTCGCGCTCTACGCCTACTCGGCGAGCGTCATCTCCAAGGCCTTCTTCCCCGAAGGCGACGGGACGGCGTCCCTGCTCGGCACCCTCGCGGTGTTCGGCGTCAGCTTCCTGCTGCGGCCGCTCGGCGGCCTGGTCTTCGGCCGCATGGGCGACCGCGTCGGCCGCAAGAACGTGCTGTCCATCGTCGTCATCGGCATGGGGATCTGCACGGTCCTGATGGGCCTGATCCCGCCGTACGCGACGATCGGCGTCGCCGCGCCGGTGCTGCTGGTGGCCACCCGGCTGGGCCAGGGGCTGTTCTCCGGCGGCGAGTACGCCGGCGCCTCGACGTTCCTCGTCGAGTACGCCCCGGAGAACCGGCGCGGCATGTGGGCGGGCATCTCGGTGGCCACCGGCACGCTGCCGTTCGCCTTCGCCGGGTTCGTGGTGCTGGCGTTCACCGCCATGCCGGCCCCGGCGTACGACTCCTACGGCTGGCGGCTGCCGTTCCTCATCGCCGGCCCGGTCGCGCTGGTCGGCCTGTACCTGCGGCTGCGCATGGACGACACCCCGGCGTTCCAGGCGATCGAGGACGGCGACCGCAAGGACCACTCGCCGCTGAAGACCGTCCTGACGCGGCACTGGCGGTCGGTGCTGCTGGTGATGGCGGTGGCCGGGCTCAACTCGGTCGCGATGTACATGCTCACCAGCTACATGCCGACGTACCTGGAGGAGAACACCGGCACCGGCGCCTCCGCCGCGGCGGTCACCAACAGCCTGGTCGTCGTCCTGGTGTGCGTGCTCGTACCGTTCCTCGGCCGGCTGAGCGACGCGATCGGGCGCCGGAAGGTGCTGCTGGTCGGGGCGGCGGGGCTGGCCGTGCTGGCCGGGCCGGCGTTCTGGGTCCTGTCGCACGGTTCCGTCGCGACGGCGGTGCTCGGCCAGGTCATCTTCATCCTGCCGTTCGGCTGCGTCGCCGCGGTGCTGTCCACCGTGATGTGCGAGTTGTTCCCGACCCGGGTGCGCTACTCCGGCTCGGCCGCCGGCTACAACGTCGCCTACGCGGTGTTCGGCGGCACCGCGCCGTTCGTGGGACAGCTGCTCGTCGACCGCACCGGCGCGCTGTCCGCCCCCGGCTGGTACGTGGCGGTGCTCGCGCTGCTCGTCCTGCCGGTCGCCCTGAAGCTGCCCGAGACGTACCGCCGCCGCCTCGACCCGCCGGTCGGGACGCGGAGTGAGGAGATGGTTCCGTAGTGGGGTCCCTGCAGGTCGGCGTGGACATCGGTGGCACGTTCACCGACTTCACGCTCATCGACACCGACAGCGGGCGCCGGCACCACGCCAAGCGCCCGACGACGGCGGGCCGCCCGGCCGACGCCGTGATCGAGGGCCTCACCGAGATCCTCGCCGCCACCGGGTACCGCCCGGCCGACGTACGGCGGTTCGTGCACGGCCAGACGATCGCGCTGAACACCGTGCTGCAACGGCGCGGCGAGCGCCTCGGGCTGCTGGTGACCGAGGGGTTCCGCGACGTACTGGAGCTGCGGCGGCTGCACCTGGGCAAGCCGGTCGACCTGTTCGCGGTGCGCCCGGACCCGCTGATCCCGCGCTCCCGCGTCGCCGAGGTCCCCGAACGTACGCTGGCCGACGGTTCGGTGGACACCCCGCTGGACGTCGACGCGCTGCTGGCGCGGGCCGCCGAGCTGCGCGCGGCGCACGGGATCGACCACCTCGTCGTCGCGTTCCTGCACGCGCACGCCCACCCGGAGCACGAGCGCGCGGCCAAGCGGGCGCTGCTGGACCGCTGGCCGGACCTGTCCGTGTGCTGCTCGCACGAGGTGTGGCCGGAGATCCGCGAGTACGAGCGCACGGTCGCCGCGGTGATCAACGCGTACGTCGCGCCGCGCGTGGAGGCGTACCTGGCCGACCTGCGTACCCGGTTGCGCGCGCTGGGCGTGACCGCGACCTGCATGATCACCAAGTCCAACGGCGGCGTGACCGGCATCGAGGACGCGGGCGGCAACGCCATCCAGACGATGCTGTCCGGCCCGGCGTCGGGCATCTCGGCGGTCCGGGACACGCTCGCCGAGCTGGGCCTGGACGCCGGCATCACGCTGGACATGGGCGGCACCAGCACCGACATCGCGGTCATCCGCGACGGCGAGCCGGTGACGTCCCGCGAGGCCGAGGTGGGCGACTTCCCCGTGGTGCTGCCCGCCATCGAGATCAGCTCGATCGGCGCGGGCGGCGGGTCGATCGCCCGGGTCGACGAGACCGGCGTACTGAAGCTCGGCCCGGAGAGCGCCGGCGCGGTGCCCGGACCGGCGTGTTACGGCAAGGGCGGCACGCGGCCCACGCTGTCCGACGCGTTCCTGGTCTGCGGCTACCTCGGCGCGGAGGGCCTGGCCGGCGGCAGCCTGCGGCTGGACGCGGCGGCCGCCCGTACCGCGCTGGAACCGCTGGCCGCGCGGCTCGGCACCGACGTGGAGACCACCGCCGCGCAGATCGTGCAGGTGGCGACGTCCAGCCTGCACCGGGGGACCAGCTCGGTGCTGGCCCGCGCGGGCGTCGAGGCCAAGCAGTCGGTGCTGGTGGCGTTCGGCGGCGCGGGCCCGGTGCAGGCGTGCGCGCTGGCCGCGGAGCTGCGCGTGCCGAAGGTGCTCATCCCGGCCTCGCCCGGCACGCTGTGCGCGACCGGCGCGGTGCTGGCCCGGCCACGCGCGGACTTCATCCGTACGCTCAACGCCGACGTCGAGGGGCTCGGCGCGGCGGCGTACGAGGAGGCGGTCGGCGAGCTGCGCGAGCGGGCGCGGGCGTGGCTGGACACGAACGGGTTCGACGCGCGGGTGAGCTTCCAGCTGGCCGCGGACATGCGGTACACGCGCCAGTCGTACGAGATCGAGGTGCCGCTGCCCGAGGAGCTGGGCAGCGCGCCGGCCGTCGCGCTGCGCGAGGTCTTCGAGAAGGCGTACAGCGACCGGTACGCCATCACGAGCCCCGACCAGGGCGTCTTCCTGGTCTCGCTGCGGCTGTTCGTGAACGTGGAACTGCCCGGGACGGACGCCGGTACGGCACCGGACGCGCCCGAGGGCGGCGGCGCGCCCGGGGAGCGGGTCATCCGGCACGGCGGCGCGGCGCTGCGGGCGCCGGTCGTGACGCCGGACCGGATGGCGGCGGGGCAGGCCGTGGCCGGGCCCGCGGTCATCGCGCTGCCGGACAGCACCGTCGTCGTGGTCCCCGGATACACGGCGGCCATGGACGAGCGGGGAAACGTGATCGCGGAGGTGGACGATGCCGGCTGAGGTGCCGCTGGAGGTCCTGTACAACCGGTTCCAGGCCATCGTCGAGAACATGTCGCACGTCATCGAGCGGACCGCGTACGCGACGTTCATCAAGGAGACGGCGGACTTCTCCTGCGGCGTGGTCGCGACGACCGGCGAGTACGTGGCGTACCCGTGGAACCTGGGCGCGCCCGGGTACCTGGGCACCAACATGCGGGAGCTGCTCGAGTACTTCCCGTCGTACGAGCCGGGCGACGTGATCATCTGCAACGACCCGTACCTGTCCGGCCAGCCCTGCACGCACCTGCCCGACGTGCACGTGGTGCGGCCCATCTTCGTCGACGGCGAGATCCTGGCCTGGGCGTACGCGTTCATCCACGCCTCCGACTTCGGCGGCACGGTGCCCGCGAGCGTGTGGCCGAGCGCGCGGGAGATCTACCAGGAGGGGCTGCGGCTGCGGCCGACCAAGCTGTACCGGGGCGGGCGGGTGAACACCGACGTGCTCGACCTGATCCTGGACAACACGCGCATCCCGGAGACCAACAAGGGCGACCTTGAGGCGATGTGCGCGGGCCTGGAGGTGTGCGAGAACCAGGTGCTCGAGGCGGTCGAGCGGTTCGGGCGGGCGGCCGTCGCGTCCGGGATCGACCGGGTGCTGGAGTACGGCGAGGCGCGGGCGCGGCGGGTGATCGCGGAGATCCCGGACGGCCGGTACCACTTCGTCGACTACATGGAGGACGACCTGTACTCCGAGGTGCCGCTGCGCATCGAGGTGGACGTGCGGGTGGACGGGTCGTCGCTGGCCATCGACTTCGACGGGACCGACCCGCAGGTGTCGTCCGCGCTGAACATGGCGGGCATCGCGGGCACCAACTCGCTGCTGTGCCTGGCCGTCGTCGGTTACCTGACCAGCCAGGACGACGACCTGCCGAAGACCAGCGCGATCCTGCGGCCGGTCACGCTGACGGCGCCTCCGGGGACGGTGGTGTCAGCGCAGCATCCGGCGGCGATCGGTGTGCGGTACGCGACGGCGATCCGGGTGGGGGACGCGGTGTACGGGGCGCTGGCGCAGGCGCTGCCCGGGCGGATCCCGGCCTGCTCGCCCGGGGCCATCTCGCCGGTGGTCGCCGCGGTGCCGCAGCCGGAGACCGGCGGGCGGCTGGTCGAGGTGGTGCAGCCGATCCTCGGCGGCGGCGGGGCGCGGCCCGGGGCCGACGGGCTCGACGCGGCGGAGAGCACGTACGGCGGGTTCATGCGGAACACGCCGGTGGAGACGTGCGAGTCGGCGCTGCCGATCATCGTCCGGCGGTACGGCCTCGTGCCGGACACGGGCGGCGCCGGGCGGTGGCGCGGCGGGCTGGCCATGCGGCTCGACTTCGAGGCGCGGCACATCGACACCGAGGTCACGGCGCGCGGGCTGGAGCGGTTCGTGCTGGCGCCGTGGGGGCTGGCGGGCGGGTCGGCCGGGACGCCGGGGCGCAGTACGGTGCGGCGCGGTTCGTCCGTCTCGGACATCGGGAAGTTCGACCTGCTGCGGATGGGGCCGGGGGACGTGGTGAGCATCGTGTCGCCGGCCGGGGCGGGGTACGGGGACCCGCGGGACCGGCCCGCCGGCGAGGTGCTCGCGGACGTCTCGCGCGGGCTGCTGAGCGCCGAGCGGGCCGAGGAGGGCTACGGCGTGGTCGTACGGGACGGCGCGGTGGACGAGGCGGCGACCGAGCGGGCCCGGGCGGGGCGGTCCCCGGCCGCCGACGCCATCGCGTACGGTCCCGGCCGCGCGTCGCTGGAGGAGCGCTGGCCGGACGACGTCCAGGCGCGCGTCCGCGCGATGCTGCGCGCCCTCCCGATCGGCATCCGCGACTGGGCCAAGCACGAGGCGTACCGGAGGTACCAGGAAGGCACGCCCATCACGCAGGTCTGCGACGAGGTCCTCCACAACCTCGGCCACCACCGGGAACCCACGTGATGGCATCAGGGCCGCCAACCTCCCCGGACGCGCCCGGGCCGCCCGGCCCGCTCGGGCCGCTTCCCGCGCTCGGTGACTACGCGGCCCGCGCTGCGGAGTGCCTGCCGGAGATGGCGTACCGGTACCTCATGTCGGCGGCGGGGGACGGGCGTACGGCGGGGTGGAACGAGGAGGCGTACGGGCGGATCCGGCTGGCGCCGCGCGTCGGCGTGGACGTCACCGCCGTCGACCCGTCCGTCACGCTGCTCGGGCGGCGCCTGCGGCACCCGGTGCTGCTCGCGCCGACCGGCTGCCACCGGCTCTTCCACCCCGACGGCGAGGTGGCGAGCGTACGGGGCGCGACGGACACCGTGTACGTCGTCAGCTCCTACACCACCAGCACCCTGGCCGAGATCGCCGCGGCCGCCGCCGGCCCGTGGTGGTTCCAGCTCAACCCGGCGCCCGACCCCGGCTTCGTCACCGCGGTCCTCGACGAGGCCACCGACCGCGGCGCGGAGGCGCTGGTCGTCACCCTGGACACCCCGGTGGCCGGCATGCGCACCGGCCAGGGCTGGGACGGCGTCACCCTCCCGGACGGCCTGGAGTTCGGCGTCCTGCGCGACCTCCCCGGAGGCCTGGCCCCGCCCGCCGGCCCCGAGGCGATCCACCGCCCCGCCCTCGACGCCGGCTTCACGTGGGCCAGGCTCGAAGCGCTCTGCGCGGACCGTACCCTCCCCGTCCTGGCCAAGGGCGTCCTGCGGCCCGACGACGCCGAACGCGCCCTGGCCGCCGGCGCCGCGGGCGTGATCGTCTCCAACCACGGCGGCCGCAACCTCGACACGCCGCCCGCCACCGCCGACGCCCTGCCCCGGGTGGCCGAGCGCGTGGGCGGCCGGGCCCCGGTCCTGGTCGACGGGGGCATCAGGTCCGGGACCGACGTGCTGAAGGCGCGG
>Ga0164243_10005604_pt1 | contig 19150 bp, 15 predicted proteins | sample OricompcompostOP_FD_108781 | JGI IMG/M metagenome (GOLD analysis project Ga0164243, IMG submission 108781) | Organic Plus compost microbial communities from Emeryville, California, USA - Original compost - Organic plus compost (OP) | ecosystem: Engineered > Solid waste > Mixed feedstock >... | reverse complement strand
ATTCGTTATATCTTACCGATCGTCAGGGTTTGCCACTGGCGATGTCAGAACCGGTTTCAGGGAATCATAACGACCTGTATAATATTGAAGTACAATTTGAAAAAATAACTTCGACTTTGGAAGAAGCAGATATTTCTGTAAAAGGACTTTTTATCAATGCAGATGCGGGATTCGATTCTAAGGAATTTCGTGATTGTTGTCAAAAAAAAGAGATAAATGCTAACATCTGTTTTAATAAAAGAAACGGAGAATCATCAGACAGAGAGGAATATTTTGACCAAAAGCTTTATGATGAGAGATATAGTATTGAAAGAACAAATGCCTGGATGGATAGTTTTAGAACATTGTTGAATAGGTTTGATACAACACTAACAAGTTGGAAAGGATTTAATTTCCTCGCTTTTATCGTAATTGGTCTAAAGAAATTTTATAAACTTAAAAAGTCAAGATGACTTCATTCTCTATTTAAACATTGTTTTTACTTATCTGTTCTTTATCTTCTAAGAACTTTCCTTTTAAGTTTTTCTATATTCTTATTTAATTCAGGCACCCAGCCTGCTTTATAAATCAATAAAAACAAGGTAATGGTAAAAAAACTGCAACGAGTAATAAAATCAAACTTTCCAAAAACAGATAAAGGCAAAACAAATGAAAGCATCAATAAAAAAACGCTGCTTAAAATGGTTTTGAAATAATTACTATTCATTGGCAGCAAACCAAACTTTTTATAAATAAACCACATTTTGCTGGTATTAAAAGCCAGCATGGCAAAAAACGATGCATACGCCACACCAATTATACCTAAGGTTGTCTGTGTTAAAACATAATAATTCAACCCAATATTTAAAAGGGCTAATAATAAAATAGCCATTAAATTAAAACGGTAAAATTTTGAATAGGCAATAATTTCGGTATTAAAACCGGTTGCCATATTCAGTACCACATTTCCGCCCAAAATATACAATACCGGCAAAACAGGAACTAATTTATCTACCGTGGGTAACAGTTCAAACAAACCACGCATTCCTAAAAGCACGCATCCGTAAAGCACTATGCCAATAAAAAACAGGTTTTTGGCAACTTCGGTATATTTGATTTTTAATACCGATAAATCATTTTTTTTTAGCGAATCTGATATCAACGGGCTGTATAAGGCAAATACGCCGGTGGCAGGAATCATTAGTGCATTGGCAAGGTTTACGCCTATATTAAAATCTCCATTTGCTGTATTGGATATGAACTGGGGAATCATTACCGAATCAATCCTAAAGGCAAAAAACGATCCTAAACTGGCACAAAAAGCATACAAGCTGTACTGATAGTATTGTTTTTTAGAGATTTCATGGAATAAATCAGTAAAATTCAAACTGTAAGCCGGTTTAAAATGCCTAAATAAATAACTCGCTACCAAAATCAACATTAGTGTAAATGATAAGGCATAAAAGATTAATCCTCTTGTCTCAGAAACATTGTAATACAGTATCAAAACAAAGACTAAAGGCAAAAATATTTTTGGAATTACTTTTTCATAGAACGTAGGCACAGCTAATTTTTGAAGGTTAGTTGCTTGTCGTTTAAACAAGTCTACATACGCCAAGCAAACAGCAATAACAAAGCCATAAATAAAATATTGTTTGTTTTCAAGCCAATCAAACCAATAAACAATGCTTACTCCAATGGCAGAGAAAAAAATCATCCACAAAATAGAAATAAGGCTGTATGAAAATAATTTTCGTTGCAGTAAATCATTCAATTTTGGCTGAAAGTTCAACAAGGCGGTAGATGCCCCCAGCACCATAATGGGATAAAGTATCTGTGCAAAACCATCGATAAAACGAATGATTCCCAGCAAATCTTTGTCGTACGGATAGATAAAAAGCGTGGACACCGTGCCAATAAGCACGCCAAAATAGTTGATCAGCGTAAACCATAAAGCTTGTTTGCTTGAAAAGCGGGTATCCATTCTAGTTATTTTTACAAATATAACCGTTAATCTTTAAATTGATTTTAATTACTTTTACAAATCTAAATTTTCAATGATGTACGAGAAAAGTTATCCTAAACAACGTTTTAACATTACAATGGATTTTCTAAACCAACACATTCCTAAAAATGATCGAATTTTAGATTTGGGTGTTGAAAATCCGTTGTCGCGATTAATGAAGGCTGAAGGATACAATGTGGTAAACACGTCGGGCGAAGATTTAGACGATGACCAGACCATTTTAAACCAAACCGATTACGAGGTATTAACTGCCTTTGAAATTTTTGAACATTTGTTAAATCCGTACACGGTATTAAAAAGTTGTAAGGCAAAAAAAATAGTTGTTTCGGTTCCGTTACGCTTGTGGTTTTCACCCGCCTACCAAAGTAAAACTGATTTGCGCGACCGTCATTATCACGAATTTGAAGATTGGCAACTGGACTGGCTAATTGAAAGATGTGGTTATAAAATTACCGCACGCAAAAAATGGGCACACACGGTAAATAAATTGGGCATTCGTCCGTTATTGAGAAGATTTACTCCACGTTATTATTTGATTTTGGCTGAAAAAATTTAGTATGAAGATTTATTGCGTTATTCCCACATACAATGAAGAAGCTTTTATTGGTAAAACATTGGCTTCGATTGCCTCACAAACGTATTTGCCCAAACAAGTAGTGGTGGTAAACGATAATTCTACTGATGATACCCAGCAAATTATTGATGAATATGTTGTAAAACATCCGTGGATTTCTTCGATTTATAATTCATCAGAAAATAAACATTTACCGGGAAGCAAGGTTATTCGTGCTTTTGAGAAAGGATTTGAAACACTAAACAACCCCTTTGATGTTATTATAAAATTAGATGCCGATTTAATCTTACCCAACAATTATTTTGAACGGATTGTTGACGTTTTTAAGTCTGATGCCAAAATTGGAATGGCAGGTGGTTTCGCTTATATCGAAAAAAACGGAGAATGGATTTTAGAGAATTTAACCGATAAAGACCATATTCGCGGTGCTTTTAAAGCCTACCGCAAAGAATGCTTTTTACAAATTGGCGGATTAAAGCCCGCAATGGGTTGGGACACCGTTGATGAATTGCTTTGCAAATACTATCATTGGAAAGTTGTTACCCTGCCCGATTTAAAAGTAAAACATTTAAAACCAACAGGTGCCACTTACGATCAATCGGCTCGGTACAAACAAGGTGAAGCTTTTTATACTTTGGGCTACGGTTTTCTTATTACAACCATTGCCGGTTTAAAACTGGCTTTACGCAAAGGCAAACCTTTACTTTTTATTGACTATTTAAAAGGATATTTTAAAGCAAAACAAGCTAAAACACCTTTATTAGTTACCAAAGAACAGGCTGAATTTATACAAAAATACCGCTGGAAAAAGATACGAGAGAAGGTGTTTTAGTTATTCTTCTCCCCTTTCAAAATCAATGATAGCTATATCGCCTTTTATTCTCAAAGTGTAATAAATATTTCGATCTGCAATTGGATATTCAGCAATATTTTTTAAAATTTCATTTCTTTCCTCTCCTCCGATATATATACTTGAGATATTATCAAATTTATTGAGACGGATAATTCCCCATCCCCAATCGTTGTTTTCATAAATAGGTGCCAATTTGTAAATAATCGGCATAGTATTATAGTTGACCGTAATGTTTCTGTGAGCTGTTTTATTAGTTCCTTTTATGATGACTTTTATCCGATCGTGTTCCAATAATTTCGGAGAAACAAGATTGATGATATAGTCTGAAAAATCATCTTGATTTTTCAAATAAATTCCTAATTGAGAAGACAGTAAAAATGAATAAAACACAAAAGGAATCAGAGCGAAGCTTAAAATTAAGTTTCTGTAATTTTTGTTGAGCAAAAGCGGAAAAAAAAGTAAATATATAGCAAAACCCCAACCTATCATAGCTCTTGGCACCCAGCGTGGTTCGTAAACAAACATATTGACTCCCGCAGTAAATATTGCAACACAAAAGATGATTAATACTATAAATAATAGCTTTAAAGGAAGTTGTTTATTGACAATGGTTTTGGCGTTTGTTCTGAAATAAATCACCAGACTGATGGTATTTAGAACCAACAATATCAGAAACACTGATTTATAAGAAGATTTAAACAACAACTTAACCAAATCAATCATTCCGTGATAACGATCTTTGAGCAATTGAAAAAGATTGGCATCTTTAAAAATAAAATCGCCTCTTCGGTCTTGAAGCAATTCCAGATCCAGAAAATCCAAGACAACTTTATAAATAAAAAATGCTACAAGAAAGGCAATTGCCGACCACAATATAGTAAAAAGTCCTTTTTTATATTGTTCGTTCCAAACATCTTTGATGAGAAAAAGACAAATAATAATACAATAAGACATAGCTGTTGTCTGGTACAATCCCAAAGAAAGGAAGATGCCGAGAACTGAAGCTATGAAGAAATGTTTTCTGTTGTCGAAAAACAAAAACGGAAGCGTAATAAACAAAACAGACAAGCTTATCGGAATGGAATCAAATCGGTATGCCAGAATTTCTAATAAGAACGGACAAGTGGTTAATAATAGACTTCCGACAAATAAAATAGTTTTATTGCGAACACCCAAGGAATAAATAACGATTAATCCAGAAAGCGATAATAGAACCGAACCTATCATCATTGAAAATGGATACAGACTAAACACCACATCAGACTGAAAAGACAAAATATGCATAATAACAGAACTGATATATCTGCCATCGTGATTCCAATTGTAACCAGCTACTGTTCTATTAAGATCATCAACATAGTAGGTATTTGCTAAAATCAGCGGAAGTGCATATAAAATAGAAATAAAGATCAATAAAAAAATAAAAGTCTTGTTCTCCACAATGATTTGCAGTACTTTATTGATCCTACGATGAAAGAAATCTATAGTATTTTTCATTATTCGTTAGTGTTTTTCATTTTCTTTTTAATAATATATTTTGGTCTGCGTTTGGTTTCTAAATACGTTCTGCCTAAATATTCGCCCAATACACCAATACCTATTAGCTGTACACCGCCAAAAAACAAAATCGCTACCATTAACGAAGCATAACCCGATGCACTGATACCGAAGAACAGCTTTTCAACAATAATCTTCAATCCGTATAAAAAAGAGATGAATGCAATGATGCTGCCAAAATACGTCCATACTTTTAAGGGTAAGGTAGAAAAAGAAGTGATTCCCTGAACGGCTAGATTCCATAATTTTAAGTAGTTGAACTTGGTTTTCCCCTGCATTCTGTTAGGACGTGTGTAATTAACAACGGCTGTTTCAAATCCCACCCAACTCATCAATCCTTTCATAAACAACTGATTTTCTTGCAAATGAACAATCTCATCGACTACCTGACGGGTCATTAACCTGAAATCGCCAACATTTTCCTCTAATTTTAGAGCCGACATTTTATTGTTCAGCCTGTAAAACCACTGTGCCGAAAAGCGTTTTAAAAACGTATCGTTCCCCCGGTCTATTCTTCTTGCCAAAACCACTTCTACCCCATTTTCATACGCATCAATCATTTCAAAAATCAACTCAAACGGATCTTGTAAATCCACATCCATCGGCACCACTAAATCTCCTGTTGAATGTTCCAGCCCGGCAAATAAAGCAGCTTCTTTTCCAAAGTTTCTCGAAAAAAACAAAGCACTGCAATTGTTGTTCTCTTTAACCAAACGTTGTAAAATAACTGCTGTTTTGTCTTTGCTTCCGTCATCAACAAACAACACATTGGCGTGGTAATTTTTTTTAAAAGAAAGATCCTGAAACTTCAGAAATTCATCAAAAAACACATCAATGCTTGCTTCTTCATTATAAACCGGAACAATTATAGAAATTTGTTTCATAGTGATTTTATTAGAGCAAGTCAAAAATACATTTTTAAGCTATAACTTTACAGTATTATCAAATCAAAATAAAATTTATTTGGTAATTTAGCACATTAAAACGATGTTATGATTAAAATGTTAAGCAACATTGGAAAGTACTTCATTATGCTGGGCGAAATTTTTCGTCGTCCAACAAAATGGCGTCTTATGAAAAATCTTATTTTTAAAGAAATCGATGAATTAATTATTGGTTCACTGGGCATTGTGGCTTTTTTATCGTTTTTCATTGGAGCGGTTGTTACCATACAAACGGCTTTAAACTTAAACAACCCTATTATTCCTAAATATTTAATTGGTTTTACGGCACGTCAATCGATCATCTTAGAGTTCTCGCCTACATTTATCTCTATTATTATGGCAGGACGTATGGGCTCATATATTACATCAAGTATTGGAACCATGCGGGTGACCGAACAAATAGACGCGCTGGAAGTAATGGGCATCAATCCTTTAAATTATCTGGTTTTCCCTAAATTAATCGCTTCTATCACCTATCCGTTTGTGATTGCACTAAGCATGTTTATAGGAATTTTAGGAGGATATGTTGCCGGATCTTTTGGCGGATATCTGGCTCCTGAAGAATTTATCAAAGGACTGCAAGACGATTTTACGCCGTTTCACATTGTATATGCTTTTATAAAAACAGCTGTTTTTGGATTTATTCTGGCAACTGTGCCTTCTTTTTATGGATATTATATGGAAGGCGGTGCGCTGGAAGTTGGTAAAGCATCTACCAAATCATTCGTATGGACATCGGTTGCCATCATTGTCTGCAATTATGTTTTAACCCAAATACTGTTAACCTAATGATAGAAGTAAAAAACTTAAAAAAGTCTTTTGACGGAAAAGAGGTTTTAAAAGGCATTTCGACCACTTACGAGCCCGGAAAAACCAACTTGATTATAGGTCAGTCAGGTTCAGGTAAAACCGTAATGCTTAAAACGTTGTTGGGCGTACACGAACCCGACAGCGGACAGATTTTGTTTGACGGAAAAGATTTTGCTGCGTTAGATCCTAATGAGAAACGTAATTTAAGAACTGAAATGGGGATGGTTTTCCAAGGCAGTGCCCTGTTTGATTCTATGAATGTTGAAGAAAACATTGGTTTCCCTTTAAAAATGTTCACTAACAAAACGAATGCTGAAATAAAAGACCGGGTGCAGGAAGTAATCGACCGTGTGGAATTGATCGATGCCAATAAAAAAATGCCTTCTGAAATTTCGGGCGGTATGCAAAAACGGGTGGCAATTGCACGTGCTATTGTTAACAATCCCAAATATTTGTTTTGCGACGAACCCAACTCGGGATTAGATCCTAAAACATCGATCGTAATTGATGAATTGATTCAGGAAATCACCCATGAATACAACATTACAACGGTAATTAATACCCACGATATGAACTCGGTATTGCAAATTGGCGAACATATTGTTTTCTTAAAAGACGGCAAACTGGTTTGGGAAGGCAACAGCAGTGAAATTATGCAAACTGATAACGAAGACATTGTTGATTTTGTGTATTCGTCTGAATTACTGAAAGAAATTAGAAAATTTCACACAAACAAATAACTGAATTATGTTTTCATTCTTTAAAAGTTCCATAGAAAAAGATCTGATTAAATTAGGTTTTGGTGAATTGGTTAACGGCTACAAGTTAAAAGTTAAAACCAAAGAATGGACCAAACAACAATACATCGATGCTTTGCATGAATTCCATAAGCAGCACCAGACTGAAGTTGAGAATATGAACAATGTAAATGTTGCCACACGACAATCTTTTGATGTAACCGAAACCATTGTTCCACTTAACCTGCAAAATATTCAATTAGAATATATCGATGTTGATTTTCTTTACAGTTCCCTGTTGTTTGAGTACAATAATTACCAGCGGATTCATTCAAAAGCGTTATACGAATTAGATAAGTTGTTACAAGAAAAACATCCCGACGCAACAATTTCAACAGAAGATGAACAGAAAATTAAACATCTTGCTTTGAAAGAATTAATTAATGATGCTACATTACCTTTTTCAGATGAAAGCAAGAATTATCTGAAAGCTGTTTTTAAGGAATTGACTGATAGAATATAAAAACTCCGAACTTTAATCCGGAGTTTTTGCATTTATTTTTGCGACAATTTGTTTGATTTCCTGTTCTTTCTTTTTAGGATAAATCAATAACACATTGTCTTTATCTACAATAATATAATCTTCTAAACCTCCAATAACAACTAACTTTCCGGGATTAGTTCTAATGATGTTGTTTGTGGCGTTTTCAACTACCAAATTACCGTTTATCATAGCATTTTCACAATCGTCTTTCGGTAATTTATCATATAATGATCCCCAGGTTCCCAAATCGTTCCAATCAAATGTAGCCGGTAATACAAAAACATTATTTGCTTTTTCCATTACCGCGTAATCAATCGAAATGTTATCAGCCTTGTGATAATTTGCTGCAATGAATTGTTTTTCTAATTCGGTATTAAACGTATCATATCCATCGTTGAATAACTGATACATTTCGGGCTGAAATTTTTCAAATGCGTTTAATATTGAAGTCGCACTCCAAATAAAAATACCTGAATTCCAAAGAAAGTTTCTGCGCTGTATAAATTTTTTCGCTGTTTGATAATCGGGTTTTTCACGAAACTGTACTACTTTTTTTACCTGACGGGAATCTAATTTATCATATTCAATGTAACCATACCCGGTATTTGGAAAAGTGGGTAAAATTCCCAAGGTCATCAATACGTTATCGTGTTCACAAATATCAAACGAACGCTGTAAATTAGCTACAAACTGAACTTCGTCTTCAATCCAGTGATCAGACGGAGCTACAATCATTACCGCATTGGGATTTTGCTTTTTAACCTTCATTGAAGCATATAAAATACAAGGTGCGGTATTGCGCATATCGGGCTCTAAAACAATTTGCTCATCGGTAATTGCGGGCAACTGTTGTTTTAAAATATCGCGGTATTTATCGTTGGTAAGTATTAAAATATTTTCTTTAGGAATCAACTGGCTCAACCGTGCAAAGGTTTTTTGAACCAATGTTTCTCCCGTTCCCAGCATATCATGAAACTGTTTGGGGAATTCGGGCGTACTAACCGGCCAAAAACGCGAACCAACGCCGCCTGCCATTATAATTGCGTAATAATTTTTATTCATTTGTGTGTGTGTTCAAAAGCTCAACCTGTATATTAGGTTTAAACAAATATACTTTGTTATTTCTTACATCGGTGCATTCAAAAAGTTTTACACGTAACTTTCCTTTTTTAAAAACACGTCCGTTTTCAATTTTAAACAAGCTGCCCAAAGGCAATTCATCTACAAAAACTTTATATGTGGGTGCGTCGTACTTTTTGAGCTGCATAGACAAAATAGCATCGGTATCGCTACTTGCCGCAGGGTTTTTAAAATGATTTGCCAAAAAAGGCAGCAGCTCATTCGGAAAAATCAACGGATTGATAAAAGGCAACATCAACAACCGAAAGGTCTGTTTCCATTCAATGCCGTGCGGTTTAATGTTGCGTCCGTATTTTTGAAACGCCACCAAATGTGCGATTTCGTGTATGGTTGTAATTAAAAACCGATAGCTGTTTAGCGTGGCATTGACTGTAATTTGATGCGATCCATCTGGATTTTTCCGATAATCACCATGACGGGTTACTCGTTCATTTACAATTTTAAAATGAATTCGATACGCCTTGATCAACTCAAAAACAGCATCAACAGCATTTTCGGGAATATATTTTGCTAAAACTTCTTTCAATTACGGTGTTGTTGATGAAACTTGCAATACTTTTCCGTTGAAAAATTTATTGCCGGTGAGGGCAAAATCTTTGATATAAGTAGCCATTTCTAACGGATTAATGGGTGCCTGATAGCCTGGAAATGCTTCCTGAAGCATTTCGGTTTGCACCGCACCCAATGCCAGAACATTAAACGCAATACCTTGATCTTTGTATTCTTCTGCCAACAATTCAGAAAGCGTAATTACCGCCCCTTTACTGGAACTGTATGCTGCCAAGCCCGGAAACTTCATACTGCCCTGGATACCGCCCATACTGCTAATTGTCAGCACATGGCTGCCGGCATTCATCAACGGTAAAATCACACGGTTTAAAGCGGCTACACCAAAAACGTTTACTTTGTAAACATATTCAAATTCAGCAGCTGAAATCTCTTCAAACGGCTTATTTACGATAGTTCCGGCATTGTGAATAAGTATGTCAACCGAAGTAAATTCTGCTTTTACTTGGTTTGAAAAATGTATTAATTCTGCTTCGTTACTTAAATCGACCGATTTAAAAAAAACATTTTTCAATGATTCAAATTCAGGATTTGCTTTGCGGGAAACAGCTATTACCTGATGCCCTTCGGCAACGAATTGCTTTACCAGCTCTGCTCCTATTCCTCGGCTTGTTCCCGTTATTATTATGGTTTTCAATTTTAGTAATTTAGATATTTTATGATTTAAAATTAATACTGATGTTCTCTACACGCTTGAGCTGACGAAACATAGAACATCAGTCAATATTTACATTAATTCACTTTGATTTCTCTTGTTTCTGCATTAATCATTTTAGTTACCACCGGTAACATTTTTTGAGCAATGCTTGTCATAAACTGTGTATCCATTACTTGAAATTCATCTTTTGGATGATGATAATATTCAAAATTTGAAAAATCAAAGGCGGAAACGGTATGTGACGGAATTCCGAATTGTTTGTAAAACGGATAATTATCTGAAGCTTTAAACAAATCATATTTCTCTGCCATATCTGATTTTCCGACCAAATTACTTCCGGCATATTCGTTTAATTTAGCCATCATATTGGAAAAATCATATCCTGTTATAAACACATCAAAATCGTATTTCATCGGCACACCCACCATTTCAAAATTAAGCATGGTGTACACGTTTATTCCTTGATTTTTTAATTTTTCAGCTAAATGTTTAGAGCCTAACAAACCTTTCTCTTCAGCCGAAAAATACACTATTAAAACAGAACGTTTATTGTTTTTAGAAGCAGCAAGATATTTGGTAACTTCAGATAACACGGTAGTTCCCGATGCGTTATCGTTTGCCCCGTTGTTTATTTTATCTTCTCCATTAACTTCGGGCGTTATACCAATATGATCGTAATGTGCACCCAGAATGACAAATTCGTTTTTTAACTTTTTATCTTTTCCTTCAATATATCCCACCACGTTGTATGAAACATCTTTATAGTTTGAAAGTGTATCAAAATAAGTAGAGAAATACGGTTTGATTCCGTTTTCTTTAAACTGATTTTGCAAATACAGTGCTGCTTTTTCGATTCCTTCACTTCCCGAATCTCTGCCTTCTAATTCGTCTGACGCCAGATATTGCAAAGTTTTGGCAACATCTGCCTCTTTAACCTGGTAATCTGAAACATCTATATTTTGAACCGATTTGCATGCAACCAGCGACATAGCTGCGAAAAGAAGTATTTTTCTCATTTTTTTACGTTTTAAACAAAAATACAAAAAAACCCGTTCCTGAAAGAATCAAAAACGGGTTGATATAAAATAATCTTCTGTGTTTATGCAAGCATTGTCACAGGATTTTCAATATAATGTTTCAAAGTTTGTAAAAACTCCGCTCCCGTAGCACCGTCAACTGTTCTGTGATCGCACGCTAAAGTAACTTTCATGGTATTCCCCACAACAATTTGTCCGTTTTTAACTACCGGTTTTTCAATAATGGCTCCTACTGATAAAATAGCAGAATTTGGCTGGTTGATAATCGAAGTGAATTCTTCAATACCAAACATTCCTAAGTTAGAAACGGTAAAGGTAGAACCTTCCATTTCTTTAGGCTGCAATTTTTTGTTACGGGCTTTTGTTGCCAAATCTTTAACCGCTGTACCAATTTGCGACAAAGTCATTAAATCGGTATGATTAACCACCGGCACAACCAATCCGTCTTCAACAGCTACTGCCACTCCCACATTTACATGGTGGTTGATTATTGTTGCTGCATCGGTCCAAGTTGAATTTACCTGCGGATGTTTTTTCAACGCCATAGCACATGCTTTCACCACCATATCGTTAAATGACACTTTGGTATCAGGCATTGAATTGATGGTTTTACGCGCTTCGATGGCATTGTCCATATTTAATTCAACTGTTAAATAGTAATGCGGAGCGGTAAATTTAGATTCTGCCAATCTGCGTGCAATGGTTTTACGCATTTGCGAGTTTTTCACTTCTTCTGCACGTGTTTCTCCCGCCGGAACAAAAACCTGAGCTGGTGCTTTTACAGCTTCTATTTTAGTTTCTGTAACAGTAGCTTTTGCAGTTGGTGTAAAGTTTTCCACATCGCTTTTAACGATACGTCCGTTTTCACCTGTTCCTTTTACATCTGACAAATTGATTCCTTTATCTTGTGCAATTTTTTTAGCTAATGGCGATGCAAATACTCTGTTGGAATCATTTGTTGCAGATGAAGAATTTTCTGTTTTAACAGCAGTTCCTTTCTCTGTATCTGACTCTTTTTTGTCTTCTGTTGCCTCTTCTTTTTTAGGTTGGGATTTTGCTGCCGGCTTGCCTCCACCAGACAAAATACCGGAGACATCTGTTCCTTCAGGTCCAATGATTGCCAATACGCTATCAACCGGAGCTGATCCTCCTTCTTGAATTCCAATGTGCAACAAGGTTCCCGAATAGAATGATTCAAATTCCATCGTTGCTTTATCGGTTTCAATTTCAGCCAATATATCTCCTTCAGAAACTTTATCGCCTACTTTCTTTAACCAGGTTGCTACCGTTCCTTCGGTCATCGTATCACTTAAACGGGGCATGGTAACTACGTTAACATTGTCAGGAATTTCGGAAGAAGTTTCCTCTGATTGCTCTTCTTCTTTTACTTCCTCTTTATCAGATGTATCAGCTTTTGAATCAGATGCCGCTTCTTTATTTTCTTCTTTAACAGATGATTTTTTTTCCCCTTCGGAAGAAGACCCGTCTAATAAAGATTTATAATCTTCGCCTTCTTTTCCTATAATAGCCAAAACGCTGTCAACAGCTGCTGTTTCACCTTCCTGAACACCGATATACAGAAGTGTTCCTGAGTAGAATGATTCAAATTCCATAGTAGCTTTATCAGTTTCGATTTCAGCTAATATATCTCCTTCAGAAATTTTATCACCAACTTTTTTTAACCAAGATGCCACGGTACCTTCTGTCATAGTATCGCTTAAACGAGGCATTGTAATAATTTCAGCCATTTTTTATAATTTATGAGGAATAAACGGATAATTTTCTTGTTCGTAAACTACATCGTACATAACGTTTGTTTCAGGATACGGAGATTCTTCAGCAAATTTTTCACACTCTGAAACCAGATCACGTACACGGTTGTCTATCGTTTCAATTTCTTCATCGGTTGCCCAATTGTTTTCTTTGATTACGTCTAAAACCTGAGTAATTGGATCGATTCTTTTGTATTCTTCCACTTCGTCTTTGGTACGGTAATGCTGTGCATCAGACATTGAGTGACCGCGGTAACGGTATGTTTTCATTTCTAAGAAAGTGGGTCCTTCACCACGACGTGCTCTTTCAATGGCATCGTACATAGCTTCGGCAACTTTCACCGGATTCATTCCATCTACTGCATAAGAAGGCATTTCGTAGCCTAATCCTAATTTCCAAACATCTGTATGGTTTGCCGTACGCTCTACAGAAGTTCCCATTGCGTACCCGTTATTTTCACAAATGAATACCACAGGAAGTTTCCACAACATTGCCATATTAAAAGCCTCATGTAAAGAGCCTTGGCGTGCAGCTCCATCACCAAAATAGGTCAACGACACCCCGCCGGTTTCTAAATATTTTTCTGCGAATGCCATTCCGGCTCCCACAGGAATTTGTGCTCCTACGATTCCGTGACCACCATAAAAACCGTGCTCTTTAGAGAAAATGTGCATGGATCCTCCTAAACCTTGAGAAGTTCCGGTTCCTTTTCCTAAAAGCTCCGCCATTACTCGTTTAGGATCAACTCCCATACCAATTGGCTGTACGTGGTTACGGTAAGCGGTAATCATTTTATCTTTAGACAAGTCCATAGCGTGTAACGCTCCTGCCAAAACAGCTTCTTGCCCATTGTATAGATGTAAGAATCCTCTTACTTTTTGTTGAATGTATAATGCTGCCAGCTTATCTTCAAATTTTCGCCAAAACAGCATATTTTCATACCATTTTAAATATACTTCTTTAGTAATCTCTTTCATAATACGAATATCTATTAATCACCAATATCTCTAAAATTGGCAATAAGCAAAAATAAGACTTCAAAAGTATATCTGAAAGTAAAATAAGTTATTTTTAATTAAACCACGTAAATTAATTGTAAAAGAATAGTATACTCTTTTTGCTTGATACATTATATAAAAAGAAAACGAGAGGCTGTACCTCTCGTTTCTTATTATTTATTTTAAAGATTACTTTTTAACAATCTTGATAAACTGCGATCCTGTACTGGTATGAACTTTTACCATATACGTTCCGGCAGCTAAGGTAGAAACATTAATTTTTACCTCATCTGAGTCAAATTGTTGTGATTTAACTTGTTTTCCTGCCAAATCATAAACCTCAATTGATTTGATTGCTTCTTTATAAGAAATGGTCAATTCAGAATCGGTTGGATTTGGATAGTATTTCAATGATGCTAAATCTAAATCGTTTAATCCTAAGAATATGTTTACTGTTACAGCTAGTGGTAAACTTGGACAGTTTCCAGTACCGATTAAAACACCATAATAGGTTTTATTATTTACCAATGGTTCAGAAGGATATAATGGATTTACATTGTTAACAGCATCGTTATACGATTCAAACCAAATCACATTTGCTTCGTTTGTTTTTAAATCTTTAACTTCCGCATAATCCGGGAATGACTGATTAATGTTACCAGTTGGTGCATTTGGTCTAGCATTTACTGTTACATTCACCGCTGTTCTCGCAGTTTCACAACCGTTTTCAACTTTAGAAATATAGTAAATTCCTGTAGTGACAACGTCATTCTGCCCCATTTCTGTAGCTATATAAGGTGTTGAGTAAACTTTATAACTAATACCCTGAGCAGGATTTAATGGAAGTGATGAGACAGTTGCATCTCCACAAATCTCCATAGCATTAATCATTGGCTCATTTACACTTAAAATTCTTACACTTACTGCACGTTTTGGAGAGTCACAATCCCCAATTGATTGACCTACATAATAAGTACCTGTTACCAATGTTGTATTGCTTGCTAAAGGCGTATCAGATGTACTGTAACTATACCAATTTACATTTGCTCCTGCAGTTGTAGCAGTTGCCATTAAATCACCTACCGTTCCACTACCACAGAAAGTCTGAACAGTAGTTGCAGTAGGCATTGATAAATTCTGGATTGTTGAAACATTCACTGCTGTTCTAGCTGATTCACAATTTCCGATTTTCTGTGCAATATAATAGGTTCCAGTTGTTAAGACTGTTGTATTAGCTAACGGTGTAGTATCAGCTATATTCTGGTACCAATTTACTGTTGCTCCTGTAGCAGCATTAACATCAATATCATCGATAGTAGATGTACCACAGATATATACATCATTTAAAGATATTGCCGCTGGAATAACACCAACAGTTACGTTTACCACAACTCTGCTAGCAGATGTACAAGTTCCGTTAGTAAACTCACCATAATACGTTCCATTATTTATAGGTGCCGTACTTGCTAAAGCCGTACCACCTGTTGCTGTTAAGTACCATTTCATCTGGAATCCTTGAACAGCATTAAACGCTATATCATTAACTGTCGCAGAACCACAGAAACTTTGAGTTGGAGTTGCAACCGCATTAGGGGCAGCAGGGCTAATCACAACTGTAAATGGAACTCTTGCTGATTTACATTTTGAAATTTCTTGTTCAACATAATAAACACCAGAACTTGTTATTTGAGTAATTGGTGTAGTTGAAGTTTGACTATTGTAATAAGTTAAAACTCCATTCTGGTTTTTACCGAAATTTATAGTAGAAACGTCAATAACTGGTTCACAAGTATCTATATTATTCACGACAGGAGCTTCTTTTAGACCTATACTGACAGTGAAATTCTTCTCTGTTCTACAACCATATTGATTTTCAATCACAACATTATAAGGTACATTTAAAGAATTTGAAGTACCTTTTAGATAAACTGTCCCTGTGTTGATCGTTCCATCATAAGGAATAGTTGCATTTTGATCGTAATATAGATTAGCAATTGGTGTCCAGGTAACTTGATAATTACTTATTGGTTTAATCTTAACATTATCAATATACCATCCTGGGAATTGAGTATTACCATCTGCTCCTATTCGGAATCTCACTTTAAATGTTCCTGTTCCTGTAAATTCATCAGCTGGTACAACGAATTTTTCTGTTTTCCAAGGTGTTGTAGTCGGAACAGTGGTTTGTTGTATTCCGTTCCAATCAGCATATGATGTTGCGGTAAAAAACATTGCCTGTGTTCCACTAGGCTGTGTAAGAGTTGTATCTGCAAGACCAGTATAGTCATCTTCTAAGAACGGCTTCCAAGTTGTACCGTTATCAGTAGTATACTCCAAATATCCATAATCCATAACTCCTGTAGCAGTAGATTGTAATGCCGCGATATGATCGAATTCAACAACTATAGATTTAAGATTATTCATATTTATGGATGGTGAAAAATCTAATGTAGCATTTGTTTGAGCACCGTAAGAGAATTTTAAACTTCCTGTACCTTCAGAAAACAATGTCGTATCATTTGTGATTGCGTCTCCTGTTATCGTATTATTTAAGGTAACACCTGTTGTATTACCATTAAATAAATATTCATTTGGTGTCTCATTAACAAAATTATCAACTTTTAACTCCTGAATATCATCAAAACAAAGACTATAATCATTCTGTAACTGTAACATTGTTGGAGAAGGAGGAAGTTCAACTTTTACTTCTGCATAATTGACACATCTTTCCCCACCAGGGAAAGTATTACTTTGCTTAACTGTTAAATAATAAGTCATAGGACTTATTGGATTAAATGTCCATCCAACATTCTCATCTCCAGCCACAGCATTATCCGGATGATTTGGATGTGTAGGGTCGTTCGCGGGGTCATTTGGATCGTTTGGATCTACAGGTTCTATAGTCCACTCATAAGTATCAAAATCACTAACTCCAGATAAAACATAAACTTTAGGAAGTGGTTGATTAGCACAATTATTAATAATTGAGTCTGATAGCACTAAAGTTGGGGCTTCCTTAAAATTAACATTTACCGTTTTTGGCTGATCAAAACACCCCTCAATCACCTCAAAATAGCCATTAGTTCTATAAATTAAACGCGTACCAGTTACTTTATCTTTTATGGTGGTCATATCATCAACACTATTATTTACATATAATGTTCTATTAGATGTTCCAAATGAACTAAGAATATTGGTAGTTGCTGTAGGTACTGTCGTGGCAGTAAGGTCACTATATGTAATCTGAACAACTATATTAGAAACACCATCCCACATAAATGGTGTATCCAATTTAAACATATTTACATCATTAGAAATTAACAACTGATTTCCTAAACCTTTTACTTCTTTTAATCTATTCGTAGGAATAAATTTATTGTCATCAGGAAACTCTTCTAATGAAGTTTCTCCCATATGAATCGTAAAATTATTTCGTTGCAGTGTTCCGCCATTAGCCCCTACTTTAAAACCAAAAGCCTTTATCACCCCTCTGCTAAAACCAGCTGCTGTCAATTCTTCTGCTAAATAAATATATTGAATTTTTTGAGACTTCTCAGCTGCAAAAGGAGTTGCATTCGTTGCCGAGGTAACACCAGCTCCCGCCTGAATTATATCCACTAGTCCATTAAAAATTCCGTGGTAAATCTTAAAAGACTCCGATTTAGTAACTGGATCAATAACGTATTTATTAGTAGTTTGTGCCACTAAAGAATCATTTGCATCGTACCAAAAAGAAGTTCCGGATCCTGTAACCTCCATCTCTAATCTTTGTCTTCCACAAACATTATAGTCAGGTATTGTAAATGTAGGTGGTGTACACATTGTAGTTACATCTATACCTATCCAAAAACTACTATCAGTAGCATCACAATTAGTTCTTACATAAACCTTATAATTTGTACTTGCATTCAATCCCGTAATAGCAACTGATGTTGCTGTCCCAACGGGTCCGGCAGGAGGTGCTGTTGTTACAAGCCCGGCAGTTCCACTGCCAGGAGCTCCACTTGTTCTTACTTCAAACTCATGACTCAACAATGTTGAATTTGTAGCAGTCCAATTCAAAGTAAATCCTGTATCTGTTTTATCTGTAATATAGAGATCATCAGGCATAAAACATGTTGGAGGAGTTCCTTGATCAATTGAAATATTGTCTAAATAAAAATAATTATCTCCAGCAGCACTTGTATTGGAAACTATTAATCTTACATATAACTTTCCAGCCTTAGGTGCAAAAGTTGCAGTCTTAGTTGTACAATTAGTCGAAGGCGAATGACTTATATTGTCTATTGTCTCAAAAGTGTACCATGGTCCCGATGTAGAATTAGACCACTGCCATCTTGCGTCTATCTGATTAGCAGGACCGGCTACTGGAGAATTCATATTACTATTATATACCAACCATTTATAGTCAAATGAAAAAGTTATCACTCCTCCTGTAGCAGTAAACAATAAAGGAGACTTTAAAACTGATGTACTAAATCCCTCAATTCCTCTTACTCTAGTCCTTGGAGAATGTGTCCCTTGACAAGGTAATTGCGTTGTTACATTAAAAGTTTGTTTTACTTCTTCCCAAGGTGATACATTGGTAGAACCATCCCAGTCAATTGAATAAGGTTGCCCCCAATTAAGAAAAGGAATCAAGAGCAACAAAACTAGTATTAATCGTCTCATAATATTTAAATTTATTTTTTTTAACCAAGAGCAATAAAATTGCTCCTGGCTAATTATATATTTTACTTTCTCACAATTTTAATAAACTGGCTACTGTCTTTAGTTTTTACATTCAGCATATAAGTACCTGAACTTAATTTACCAAAATCCAACTGCACCGTTTCACTTTCAAACTCACGGGTCATTACCAAACGTCCGTTTAAATCAAATACCTCTACTTTAGTAATTACTTCGTTGTAATTGATCGTCAATAAATCGCTTGTAGGGTTTGGATAGTATTTT